>ERZ779643.1737-NODE-1737-length-13914-cov-2.391947_pt1 | contig 13914 bp, 10 predicted proteins | sample MGYA00511564_ERZ779643 | MGnify/ENA primary metagenome ERZ779643 (study PRJEB29588, sample SAMEA2147114) | human gut metagenome | biome: human gut; feature: human-associated habitat; material: faeces | place: Denmark | collected 2008/2010 ... | reverse complement strand
GTGTTCCCCCTGCCAGGATCCATGCGCCTGCACCTACTTCGAAATTAGGCATCGGAATCCACAGGGCGGAAGCAACCGGTAATTTGGGCAACGGTTTCGGTTCGATGCATTCTACGTCGTTCACGATCAGACGGAAACGGTTACCCAAGTCTACTACAGTGGCGGTACAACCTGAACCTACTTTTGAAGTGAATACAAGACGGGCTGTCTGGCTCTTGCGAATACCTATGCCTAGGAAGTGTACTTCCAGACGTGGTTTGGAAGCGGCGATAAGAGGACAAACTTCCAGCATATGTGATTGCAGGATAGCACTGTTTGCACCATCGAAGTTCAATGTGTAATCTTCCAGGAAAGAACAACCTTTGGAAAGTCCTTGGTTCATCACCCATACAGTGCGGTAGAGAGCTGCTGATTTCCAGTCACCTTCCGCACCGAATCCATAGCCTTCAGCCATCAGACGCTGGGAAGCCAGTCCCGGAATCTGATCGAAGTAGCTGCCGTCTGTTTGGCCCAAATCATCAAAATTAGTAGTGAATCCTTTAGCGCCTTTGGCTTTGAGGATGGCACGAAGAGCTAATTCGGCTTTTGCAGCGTTCCATACTTTCTGATAAGCTTCGGTTGATTTATCTTCTAATGAAGCATCGTGGTCGTATTCGTTGAAGTAAGTTGCTACAAGTGCCTCTACATCTGTATCCTTGATATTTTTATGGTATTCCATCAGTTCGCTTGCCGGACAGTAATCTACGTGGTACCCCATACGTTGTTCTGCTTCCACTTTATCACCGTCAGTTACAGCTACATTATTCATCTGATCGCCGAAACGGATGATCAGCATATCCTGAGAGTCTGCCCAACCTGCACAAACGCGCATCCAAACGGCAATCTTGTGCTGGGTGTCTTCGTCTTTCCAGTAACCTACCACTACTTTGCGGCGGATGCGCATACGGGTACAGATATGTCCGAATTCGCGGTCACCATGGGCGGATTGATTCAGATTCATGAAGTCCATATCCATGGTATCCCAAGGAATTTCCTTATTGAATTGAGTGTGTAGATGTAACAGTGGTTTCTTTAACTGTTGCAGACCGTGAATCCACATTTTAGCTGGGGAGAAAGTGTGCATCCAAGTGATGACACCGATACATTTTTCATCGTTGTTGGCTGCTTTGAACACTGCTTCCACTTCTTTAGAAGAGTTGGCTGTTCCTTTATATACTACTTTTACAGGAAGTTTCCCTGATTCGTTCAGTCCGTTTACCATTTCATTGGAGTGAGCGTCTACTGCTACAACTGCGTCACCTCCGTACAGAAGCTGTGCTCCTGTTACAAACCATACTTCATACTGATCAAATGCTTTTTCCATAATGTTATATTTTAAAAGGGTTATTAATTTCTTTGTTTCTTATTTCTGTCCATAATAGGCATTGGGACCGTGTTTGCGGCTGAAATGCTTTTCTATTAATAAAGAATTCATCGTTAAATGAGGGTTGGCGGCAAAAGCGATACTTGCCATTTTGGCTACCTGTTCCATGACTACTGCATTATGTACAGCATCATTGGCATCTTTTCCCCATGCAAAAGGACCATGATTTTTTACTAGTACTCCCGGAGTATGTACAGGGTTCAGGTTCTTGAAACGTTTCACAATCACATTGCCTGTTTCCTGTTCGTAGGCACCTTTTACTTCCTCTTCTGTCATATCTGCGGTACAAGGAATGGCGTCATGGAAATAATCGGCATGAGTCGTTCCGATATTGGGAATATCCATTCCGGCTTGTGCCCAGGCGGTGGCATAGGTGGAGTGGGTATGTACCACTCCACCTATTTCGGGGAATGCTTTATATAGAACTACATGGGTGGGAGTATCTGAAGACGGACGAAGAGAACCTTCTACCACGTTGCCGTCCAGATCTACTACAACCATGTCTTCAGCTTTCATATCATCGTATGATACGCCACTGGGTTTGATTACTACCAAGCCTGTTTCACGATCAATGGCAGAAACATTTCCCCATGTAAAAATAACTAGTCCGTGTTTCACCAAATCCAGATTGGCACGGAATACTTTTTCTTTTAATTTTTCTAACATAATGAATAATTGGGTAATGTGGCAATATGCTAATTTGTCAATTGGCAAATTATTGCATCGGCACATTATTTTAAAGTTTAAATTTCGGATCTTTTCTGTAGGCCTTATCATTAAATTTATAAAGATAAGCACCTCGTCGGGAACCTGATTTGTCTATCAAATCTGTTTTTTCAATGAAATCCATTTCGGCTACCCGCTTGCGGAAATTCCGCTTGTCCATCGGTTCGCCATAGATTGCTTCATATAGATTTTGCAACTGTGTCAGGGTAAACAATTCGGGCAGCAGGTTAAAACCAATTGGATTGTATGATGCTTTGTGCTTCATTAGTTCACGTGCTTTGGAAATCATGATCGGATGATCGAAAATGAGCTGTGGCAGTTCGTCTATTTTTGTCCAATGGGCATTGTGCTGCTGCACTAGTTCCCTGTCATATTCATTTACATTGACTAAAGCATAATAGGCTACTGATATGACTCGTTCTCCCGGATCGCGCTCTAAGTCGCCAAATGTGCCTACTTGTTCCATATATACATTTTCCAATCCGGTCAGTTCTGCCAATACCCGTTTGGCGGCAGCGTCTACACTTTCGTCTTCTTGTACGAATCCTCCCATCAAAGACCATTTTCCCATAGCTGGTTCAAAATTTCGTTTTAGTAGAAGCAGTTTTAATTCTCCTTCGTCAAAACCGAAAATGATACAGTCTACAGATACATAGAATTTAGGGTTTATGTTATAATAGGTGGTCATGGTTTAGCGTCGGTTTAAAATTAACAGGCTGTATTCTTCAAGATAATTCAAAGCATACAGCCTTTAATTTATGGTTTACCAGAAATAAGCATAGAATAGTGCGCAAAGCAGAACTACACCTAAAGAGGTTATAACATCCCATTTGTTCCAGCTCTTTCTGATAAGTTCCTTGTAACTGCCGGTAAAGGTGATGGCTTCCACTTGTTTGGCGGTTGGAGCCGGAGTGAAGCATGATACAACAACCATTAACAACAAAAGGAATACAAGTAACCATATTTCAAAAATAAGCCAGTTTGTCTGCCAAAACCAAGTTGTATTTTCCCAAAACCAGCCGGTCATCACATCTTTTCCGGTATTGGTGAGGATATTAGTCAGCAAACGGATCATACCAATTAGGAAACCGACAATCATGGCAGTTTCACCGGCTTTCGGAGTGATTTTCTTGGAGAATATACCAAGTGCAAATACGGCTACCATTGCAGGTGCAAGGAGAGACTGTATACCTTGCAGATAGTCGTAAAGGCTGCCGAGACTCATCATTACAGGAATCCATGCCATGCCGAGGATAACTACAACTACGGTAGCGATACGTCCTACCATAACATAAGTAGCTTCACTTTTGTTTTTAAACATGGGCTTGTAAAAGTCTTCTGTAAAAAGTGTGGCACATGAATTAAAGAAAGCAGCCAGTGAAGCAACCAATGCACAGATGAATCCAATAGTTACAATACCTTTTACACCGGCAGGCAGAACATCCTTTACCATTACAGCAAAAGCTGCATCTGTATTTGACATATCAAATTCACCTTTTGCAGCCAAGGCGGCAGCTACCATCCCCGGAATAAGAAACATGAAGACAGGCAGGATTTTAAAATAACCGGCTGCAATAGTACCTCTGCGGGCACGCTTCATTACCACATCATTATCTTCGCCTTTACGCTGTCCAAGTACACGCTGTACGATATGCTGGTCGGTACACCAATACCAGAAACCGATGATGGAAGCTCCGATAAATACCCAGAATCCAGGATAATCTTGATACATCGGGTCTGCTTCAGTCCAGTGAAACATATGGTTGGCACCATAAGCGTGTCCGTCTGCTCCTATATTCATGGCGCTACGCGCATGATCCATCATTTCTGTCCATCCTGTAGCAATATTACCGTCTCCCAAGGCTGACAGTCCCAGGAAAAGAACCAAGAAAGAACCGATGATTAAAATAGGGGTTTGAATAGCTGAGAGGGTCATTACTCCTTTCATTCCACTCAGTACGGTGAAGATGCCGGTCAGGACAATAAGTCCGATTGCCCCATACCAAAAAGGAAGTCCAAGTAAAAATTCCAAAAAGATACCTCCGGTATAGGCGGTTACACTAACTTTAGTAAGAATGTAGGCTATCAATGTGATGATAGAAAGCCATGAACCGGTACGTGGGGTATAACGGTATTTAAGGAAATCGGGCATGGTAATGATTTTGCCCATTTTATTGTTTAATAGTTGGTAGAATGGAACAAAAAGCCATCCTAGAAGAAGAATCATCCAACCTTGCATTTCCCAGTGTGCCATACCTACTCCGGATTTGGCACCGGTTCCTGCCAAACCTACCAGATGTTCCGAACCGATATTGGCTGCAAAGATAGCAGCACCAATGATGTACCATGGCTCACCTTTACCAAATAGATAATCTTCACTGCTTGCTCCTTGTTGCGAGCGTTTGTCTTTTTGTACAGAGCGCCATACCGCCCATATCACAGCTACAATGCCGACTGCCAGTATTGTCCAGTCCAGCCAGATGAATTCATGTGAATTCCAATTCATGATATTAAATATTTAAAGTTTAACAATTATTTTTCAACACCGAATTTAAAGATACATTGGCTGTGATAGGTCTGTCCCGGTTCCAGAATTACAGAAGGCCATTGTGATTTGTTGGGGCTGTCGGGATAGTGCTGTGTTTCCAGACAAACAGACGCGCGTTGCGGATAAGTAATTCCCTTTTTCCCTTTTACAGTTCCATCCAAAAAGTTGCCTGTATAGACTTGTATTCCCGGTTCATTAGTATATATTTCCAAAGTGATACCACTAGTGGGGCTGGTCAGTTTGGCAGCCAGTTGGTTGATATCACCTTTCGTGTTAAGTACCCAATTGTGGTCGAACCCGTTGCCGAATTTTATTTGTTCGTTTTCAAAATTAGTCACATCGGGGGCAATAGTTTTAGGAGTATTGAAATCAAATGGAGTTTCTGTTACTGCTATCATTTCTCCAGTGGTCATGAATGTGCTGTCAACGGGAGTGATGCTGTCTGCATTTACATAAAGAATATGGTCGGTGGCTGGATTGGCAGGGTTTCCACTCAAGTTGAAATAAGAGTGGTTGGTCATATTGATAACAGTCTTTTTGTCAGTTGTCGCTTTGTAGTTTATGTCGATGGCATTGTCTCTTGTCAGTGCATAAGTAACAGTAGCGGTTACATTTCCCGGAAAATTGGCATCTCCATCTGGTGACTTCATAGTTAGTGTCATAGTACTGTCGTTTAATTGGTTTGCTTCATAAACTTGGTATTGCCATCCTTTAGGACCTCCATGCAGGCAGTGGCCAAAATTATTTTGGGGCAGTTGAATGGTTTCTCCATCTATTACGATGACTCCTTTATTAATACGGTTGGCATAGCGTCCGATAGAAGCACCGAAGTCGCTTGGTATATTTTGGTAGTCAGCAATGCTGTCAAAACCCAGCACTACGTCTTTTAGATTTCCGTTTTTGTCAGGGACCATGATAGATACAATACGTCCGCCAAAATTGGTTACGCATACTTCCATTCCGGCTGCATTTTTTAGCGTATACAGTTTAACAGGTTTTACGCCATCCACTATTGTTTCATAATTAGTGGGGGCTAATCCGGACTTTGTAAGTGCTTCTTGAGATTGTTTGGGAGCGCAAGCACTTAACAATGTCAGTGCGATACCGGTTCCCAGAAAGGTTTTTTTCATGCTTTTCATGATATAAAAGTACTAATTAGTAATAGAGTATATGATTTTGGGTGTAAAAGTAACACTATTACTAATACATTGGATATGAAAAGAGTATGTTGTGCAACATAAAAGTGTATTTCCTACACTTTTATAGCATAAAGAAGAAAAAACCGCTTTGAATCCAAAGCGGTTTTTTCATATGTTAGCGAATTTGAGATATTTTTTATACCAGCTTGCGAGAACCGTCACTGATGACTACATCGTAAACTTTTGGACTTCTTCCGAATTTTTCTTTGAATCTTTCTTTGGCAGTGGTGATGAATGTTTCGTATAGTTCATTTTTAACTAGGTTGATTGTACATCCACCGAAACCTCCACCCATGACACGTGAACCGGTGACACCGCAGTCGAAAGCAACATCATTCAAGAAATCAAGTTCCTCACAGCTTACTTCATACAATTTACTCATGCCATAGTGGGTTTCATACATCTTCTGTCCTACGGTTTCGTAATCACCTCTTTCCAAAGCGTCGCAAACATCGAGTACACGTTGGATTTCTTCAATGACGTATTCTGCACGCATATAGTCTTCTTCACTGATCTCGGCTTTTGCTTCCTGCAACATTTCCATTGTACAATCACGTAAAAATTCTACATGAGGATGTTTTTTCTGAATGGCAGATACGGCAGCTTCACAACTTTGACGACGCTTATTGTATGCAGAAGAAGCCAATTCGTGTTTGACTACTGAGTCAACTAATACTAAACGGTAACCTTCCGGTTTGAAAGGGAAATATTGATATTCTAATGAACGACAATCCAAACGGATCAAACTACCTTCTTTTCCAAATACAGATGCAAATTGATCCATAATACCGCAATTTACACCACAATAATTATGTTCTGTTGCCTGACCTACCTTGGCTAATTCAAATTTATCTATTTTGTTGTCGCCGAAAAGTTCGTTGATAGCGAAAGCGTATGTACTTTCCAATGCAGCAGATGAAGACATACCTGCACCCAAAGGTACGTCACCCGCAAAAGCAGTGTCAAAACCTTTCACATCTACACCACGTTTGATCATTTCACGGCAAACGCCGAAAATATATCTTGCCCAACTGGCTTTAGGAGCATCTTCTTCGTTCAAACCGAACTCTACATAGTCTTTTAAATCAATAGAATAAGCACGTACCTTATTGGTACCATTAGGTTTGATTTCAGCAATCATACCTTTATCTACTGCTCCGGGAAATACAAAACCACCGTTATAGTCGGTATGTTCTCCAATAAGGTTAATACGTCCGGGTGATGCATATACTGAACCTGTTGTGCCATCAAAATGTTTGATGAAGCGACTTCTTACGTATTCTATATCCATGATATTAATAGTTTAAAGTTAATACTATATGTTTTTATAATTATTCTACAGGAATGTCTTTGTTTACGTTCTTGCATCCTATCAAACCATAGAACAACAGATAAGCAAGCAAAGCGATAATTAACCAATAGCTGGCCATATATCCCACAGCGTCAGAAATGAATTGCTGCAATAATGGGAAGATACCGCCACCGACAACCATCATCATAAAAATACCTGAAGCTTGTGCGGTATATTTGCCTAAACCCTCTACAGCGAGGTTGAAGATACCTCCCCACATAATGGACGTACATAAACCACAAAGTACCAAAAATAGGGCACTGACAGGTACAGAGGCCATTTCGAATCCATTTTCTACACTATATCCCGGCATAGAGACAGTGATTTCTTTTGGAGTGAAGATTGCGATTAATATAAAACAGATAGCTGTTGCGGAAACAACAATCAATTGTGTGCGTGTAGCTACTTTACCGCTGATGACACTACTTGCAGAACGTCCCACTAACATGAGCAACCAATAGATGGCAGCAATAGCACCACCGATAGCGGCACCGTTGGCAAGCAGGCCCGCACCTTTTTCCGTTGGGTCGGCAAGGTAGAAATTTAATGTACCTGGAATACCGATTTCAATGCCTACATATACAAAGATACCGATTACACCTAATACAGTATGGCGGAAATTCCAAGGACTATGAGAGAATTTCTCTTTTTCATGACCTGCTTTTCTTAGATGAGGCTCTGGAATGGCGATGAATGAAAGAGCGATAAACGCTGATACGAATACACCCATTGCGATGAAAAGCAGAGGAGCTACATCTGACATAGCTGTTTGAGGGGTAACAGAACCAATCAAGGCACCTACGAAAAGCGGAGTCAAAGTACCTGACAATGAGTTTAGAGCACCACCGGCTTGGATTAATTGGTTACCTTTGTTACCACCACCACCTAAAAGATTTAGCATCGGGTTAACTACTGTGTTCAGCATACATACACAAAAACCACAGACGAAGGCACCAAGCAGGTAGATAATAAAATTCATTTTAATGGCATATTCTCCTAAATTGAATACGTCTATATCTGCACCGAACAAACTGGAAATATATTGGATAAACAAACCGATGAAACCTACTGCCATGGCAATGAGGGCTGTTTTTTTATATCCGATTTTTACAAGCATATTACCTGAAGGAATCCCCATAAACAGATATGCAAGGAAATTCATCATATTTCCCATCATACCCAAGGTATTGGCACCTGCATATTGGTTTTTCCATATTGTGCCGAAAGGCGCAGCAAGATTAGTAACGAAGGAAATCATCGCGAAAAGGAAGAACATTGTAATGATAGCGATGATATTACCGTTCTGTTTTTGTTGATTCATGGTCTTGAAAAAATTATAAGTTTATAAATTAGGTTATTTCATAAAATTATTTTTCTACACCGAATTTGTAGATGGTTACTTGATTGTAAGTTTCCCCCGGATGTAGAACACAAGAAGGGAAATGGCCTTTATTGGGTGTATCAGGAAAATGTTGTGCTTCAAAACAGATGGCACTTCTTGCTGGGAAAGTTGCTCCATGAGCACCTTTGAAACCATTATGCCAGTTTGAAGTATAAACTTGTACACCGGGCTCTGTAGTGTATACTTCCATGCTACGACCGCTTTCGGGCTCCACACATTTTGCTGCAAAACTCAGTGTGCCTGCTTCACGTTTGTTTAATACATAGCAGTGGTCATAGCCGGCACCGAATTCTAGCTGTTCGAATGGGTCATTGATTCTACTGTCTACTCTTTGAGGAGTACGAAAATCCATAGGAGTACCTTCTACTTTGGCAATTTCGCCTGTAGGGATTGATACATTATCTATCGGAGTATAAAAATCAGCATTAATGGTTACGATGTTGTTATCAACGGTTGCCGTAGGATTGGCAATGCCTGATAGGCTGAAAAAACCATGGTGAGTGAGGTTTACCAATGTTGTTTTGTCTGTTGTAGCGTGGTAAGTAATGATGAATTCATTTTGATTACTTAAAGTGTACGTTACGTGAATATCCAAATTTCCCGGAAATCCTTCTTCGCCATCAGCAGATAAATAATGCAATTTCAAACTTTGGGGAGTTTCCTGTTCTGCATCCCAAATGCGGGTATGAAATCCGGTAGGACCGCCATGCAGCGAGTTGGGACCATTGTTGATAGTCAGTGAATATTCTTTCCCTTCTAAAATGAATTTGCCTCCTGCTATACGGTTTCCGTAACGACCGATAAGAGTACTGAGGAAAGGTTCGTGGCTATTGATTACATGGGTTATACTATCATGTCCTTGAATGACATTGGCATATTTACCGTTTTTGTCCGGAACCATAATAGCTAATACTGCTCCACCATAGTTGGTGACAGCTATTTCAGCTCCGTTTTCATTTTTCAGAATGAAGAGGTCTGTTTGTTTCCCGTTCACTGTTGTCTGAAAATCGGCCCGTTTCAGGCCGCATAAATTCTCATCGGAAGTAGATGTGTTTATCATGTTATTGAAAATCTTTTTATTTTATGTATAAAACTAATGCAAATAAAAAGATTTTCTTCGGTATTCCCAAACTTTTTCTATAAAAGTGAACGGACTAAACGTGAAATTTTAATAAATCCGCAACGATAAAGCTGCTTCCTCCAACAAAAATAAAGTCATTTTTGTTAGCCTTTTCTTTAGCGGCTGTTACAGCTGTTTCTACATCAGGATAAGTATCTCCGTGCAGCCCGGATTGCATCGCTAAACTTTGTAATTCTTTTTCGGATAAAGCACGCTTTACGCTGGCTTTGGTAAAATAATAGGTGGCATTTTTAGGAAGCATGGACAATACTCCACTGATATCCTTGTCGTTTACCATACCTATTACAATGTGTAATCGTTCATATTTCTGATGTTTTAATTGTTCTATGATATACGAAATTCCTCCTACATTATGTCCTGTATCGCATATTAAAGTCGGTTCACTTTCTAATTTTTGCCATCTTCCCATCAGGCCGGTGAGTTCACATACTTGTGAGAACCCTTTACGTATATTACTTTCGGTAAGCTGATAACCTGCTTGTTTTAATAGGCGGATGGCAGATAAAAGCGTATTGGTGTTTTTAAGTTGGCAAAGCCCTTCCAGTTCGCCTTCCAGATTGAGGTAGTCGGTTGTTTGATATATTCGTTTACCTTTTTCATTTATACTGGAGGAGTGTAATAACTGTTCTTCTTCTGCAAAGTAGATAGGAGCGTTTACTTCTTTAGCACGAGTTGTAAATATAGGTTTGGTTTCAGGTGTGGTTTCACCAATAACTACCGGAGTCTTTTCTTTGATGATTCCGGCCTTCTCTGTGGCTATTTTGGCTAATGTATTACCTAAAAATTGTATATGGTCGAAACTGATATTAGTTATGACACATAGATCCGGACGGATGATATTTGTACAATCTATTCGTCCTCCCAGGCCGACTTCTATAATGGCTACATCTATTTGGCTCTGGGCAAAATAGTGGAAAGCCATTGCGGTAGTCAGTTCAAAGAAAGAAGGATGCAGAGGTTCAAAAAAGACACGGTGTTTTTCTACAAAGTCTATGACATATTCTTTGGATACAGGAATTCCGTTGACACGTATTCGTTCACGAAAATCTATCAGATGTGGAGAAGTGTAAAGTCCTGTCTTGTATCCGGCTGATTGTAAAATGGCGGCTAAAGTATGTGAACAAGAGCCTTTTCCATTGGTTCCGGCTATATGAATGGTTCGGAATTGGCGATGAGGATGGTTGAAATACTCGTCTAAAAGATAAGTATTCTCTAATCCTGCTTTGTATGCATCTTTTCCTATATGTTGGAATAATGGGGCACTATTATATAAATAATCCAATGTTTCTTCGTAATTCATGGCAAATGTTTTTATTTACCGCAAAGTGTCACAAAAGAATGCCAGGCAGATATAAAACCTAGTATTCTTTCTGTGACACTTTGTAGTATAAAAATTAATCGAAGAAGTTTTTGAACTTCTTGAATATTTTTTCTTTAATGCTTGTATTCGGTTTGAAGTTATCCGATTCTTGCATTTTCTCTAGTGCTTGTTTTTCATCTTTATTCAATGTTTCTGGAATATATACGCTTACATTGACTAATAAATCACCTGTACCGTTACTGTAACCATAACTATTGACATTGGGCAATCCTTTACCTCTTAGGCGTAAGACCTTACCTGGTTGGGTGCCTGGTTCAATTTTTACTTTTACTTTGCTATCAATAGTTGGTATTTCTACAGTGCCTCCTAAAGCAGCAGTCGGAACGCTTAGTAACAGATTGTAAATCAAATCATTTTCATCGCGTATTAGGTCTGGATGGGATTCTTCTTCTATGACAACAAGTAAATCACCGGGAACACCGTTATGTTTGCCCGCATTTCCTTTTCCATTGACAGAAAGTTGCATTCCTTCAGCCACACCGGCAGGAATTTTCACTTCCACGACTTCTTCTCCGTATACAATACCTTCTCCTGCACAAGCTTTACATTTGTTCTTAATGATTTTCCCTTCTCCGTTACATTGTGGACATACGCTTTGTGATTGTACCATTCCAAAAATGCTTTGTTGGGTGCGGGTGATACTTCCTGTTCCATGACAAGTGGGACACGTTTCCGTTCCTCCTTCTCCTTCGGCTCCTGAACCATGGCAATGGTCACATGTTACGTACTTTTTCAGTTTGAATTTCTTTTCTACTCCCGTAGAAATTTCTTTTAAGTTCAGTTTTACTTTTACACGGAGGTCTGAACCACGGAACTTGCGTTGTGCGGAACGTCCGCCACCGCCGAAACCTCCAAAGCCTCCGAAACCTCCTCCATGTCCACCGAAGATGTCACCGAACATAGAGAAAATATCATCCATGTTCATTCCTCCGCCTCCGAATCCGCCTGCACCATTTACGCCTTCCGGTCCGAACTGGTCGTAACGGGCACGTTTTTGCGGGTCGCGGAGCACGTCGTATGCTTCTGCTGCTTCCTTGAATTTGGCTTCAGCTTCCTTGTCATCCGGATTGCGGTCGGGATGATATTTGATAGCCATTTTCTTATAAGCCTTTTTTATCTCGTCGTCCGAGGCGTTTTTTGAAACGCCTAACACTTCATAATAGTCACGTTTCGCCATATTTCATTGCGGTTTAAAGTCCTACGGCCACTTGAGAGTGGCGAATCACCTTTTCATTTAAAGTATAGCCTGTTTTGACGCAGTCGATAATTTTACCTTTCATTTCGTCCGAAGGAGCCGGCACTTGGGCTATAGCCTCATGCAAATCCGTATTGAAATCGGCATTTTCGGTCTCTATTTTCTTGACCCCCTGTTCGCCCAAGATTTTCACGAATTTCTGGAATATCAAGTCCACGCCTTCTTTTACGGCAGCCACGTCTTCCATCTTGTCCATATTCTTCAATGCACGTTCCATGTCGTCCAATATGGGAAGTATGGCTGTGATGGTTTTTTCCGCCCCGTTCAAAATCAATTCAGCCTTTTCTTTGATGGTACGTTTGCGGTAATTGTCAAATTCGGCAACCTGACGCAGGTATTTGTCTTGCAGTTCTGCCACTTTGGTTTCTGCAGCAGCCAATTTGTCTTCCACGGACATTTCCTTTGCCGGTTGTTCTTCAGCTTTGTCGCCTTCGTCTGGTTGTGAGGTCGCTACATTATCCAAGGTTTCTTCTTGTTGGGCTTTCAACTCTTCTTCGTTCATATCTTTATTTTTTTCCATGATGCAATATTTTAAAAGGGTATTTAGTCGCTAAATACCCTACAAATAGTTTGCCATTCGGCTTTTGTTTTCCAAAAATATTTTTAATCCCCGTACATTCTTGTTTTAAGTTCCTTGATGTGGTCGCTGGCAATGTACTCGTCGTATTCCATCATCTTGTCGATAATGCCGTTGGGGGTGAGTTCGATGATACGGTTGGCTACGGTTTCGATGAACTCGTGGTCATGGCTGGAGAACAAGATGTTGCCTTTGAACAGCTTCAGGTTGTTGTTGAAAGCCTGGATGCTTTCCAAGTCCAGATGATTTGTCGGAGTGTCCAAAACAAGACAGTTGGCGTTTTTCAACTGCATGCGGGCTATCATACAACGCATCTTCTCTCCTCCCGAAAGCACGTTGACTTTCTTCATTACCTCTTCTCCCGAGAACAGCATTCTTCCGAGGAAGCTCTTGAAGTAAACTTCGTTGCCTTCACCGAACTGGCTCAACCAATCCACAAGGTTCAAATCGCTTTCGAAGAAGCGGGTGTTGTCGAGAGGCAAATATGCCGTAGTAATGGTCACTCCCCATTTGTAGTCGCCTCCTTGTGCTTTACGGTTACCGTTGATGATTTCAAAAAAAGCCGTCATGGCACGCGGGTCGCGGCTCAGGAAAACGATTTTATCTCCTTTTTCCACGGTAAAATTCACGTCATTGAAAAGCACGGTCCCGTCGTCCGTTGTGGCACGTAATCCTTTCACCTCGAGGATTTGGTTGCCCGGCTCGCGATCCATCTGGAAAATGATGCCCGGGTATTTGCGGGTAGAGGGGCGTATTTCCTCTACATTTAATTTTTCCAACATCTTTTTTCGGCTGGTGGTCTGCTTGCTTTTGGCCACGTTGGCAGAGAAGCGCCGGATGAATTCTTCCAATTCCCGCTTCTTTTCTTCGGCCTTGGCCTTTTGGTTTTGAGCTTGTCTCAGAGCCAACTG
>ERZ779643.1733-NODE-1733-length-13957-cov-4.525680_pt1 | contig 13957 bp, 16 predicted proteins | sample MGYA00511564_ERZ779643 | MGnify/ENA primary metagenome ERZ779643 (study PRJEB29588, sample SAMEA2147114) | human gut metagenome | biome: human gut; feature: human-associated habitat; material: faeces | place: Denmark | collected 2008/2010 ... | reverse complement strand
GTATCAAAATATTGATAACCTATTGATTGCCAATCATTTGTTAGTAGTGATGTTGGTCTTTGTTGTGTTGTTCCATTTCTATTTGTTAACACTTTATAACCAACATTAGTTGATGGTGATTGTGATTGTGAGTAAGCCTGTATTGTTAAAAATCCATTATCATTTATAAATATATGATATGTTAAATCTGAATATGTTGATTTTAAACCAATTGCACCATTAATTCCTGCATCGTGACCAATTAGTTTACCTTTAAATCCATATGGTGTATTAAATAAATGTTCTTTATCAATTTCAAAACTAACTGTTCCATTTGCAAGTATTTGCATTTTACCATTTTGTTGACGTATAACACCAATTGCATTATCATCATTTTCATAAAACCTAATTGAAGGGTCAGTATCTTTTAATTTAAGTGTTCCTGTACCTAATGCACCATCTTCATTATATACTGAACACCCGATTGCAAGATGTCCTTGATAACCAACTTGAAATACACTATCAGGGTTTGATGTTGATGATGGGAAATTACCACCTGCCCTATTTTTAATATTAATTGCATTTCTTTGTGCGTGCATATCAATGAAAAATGCAGGTGCAGAACCAAGAACACCATCAACAATACCAATTGCACTATTATCAGGTATAATTTCAAATTCATCATTTTCATTTTTAATAACATTATCAATATTAATAGCATTATAACCTGAATTATTATTTATATCAATTGCATAACGTGGGTATTTTCCATTATGGAAATCACGTGTATAATTATCAGGTGCAGGTGTATTTATAAATAAACCTTGCCAATTTGTTTTTCCACCCATATTATTATTTTCTATATTATTTGTAACATCTTCAATATTAATTGTTTTATTTTTCATTAATTGTTTGATAGTTTGTGTTGATGTTGGAGTTGGGAAAATTTTAAATGTTGAATTATTACTTGAAAATCCTTTTAATCTAACATTATTTAAATTACTAAAATCAAAAAGTGGTGTTACCCAATTTGGGTGTAAATCACTTAACGGTCTTGAATTAAATATTGTTTTATTTCCTTGACCAAGCCAATTAACATCATTTTCAAGTGTTATTGTTTCACTAATAATATATGTTCCTTCTGGAAAATAAAGTGGTTTGTTTAATGCAATTGCATCTTTAATAACTTGTGTATCATCAGTTACACCATCACCTTTAGCACCCATATTTTTAACATTAATATAATTATACATATAACTTTGCATTATTATTGTAAATGTTCCATCTTCAACCATTTCATCTAGTTTATTATTAATTTTTTGTTGCATTGCTTCACTCTCAAAATAATTATCAACGTAACTTCTTAATTGTTCATATAGATTTTGTAGTTCACTAACTGCATCTGCATTATTATTAACAGTTGGTATAATAACATTTTTTAAATAATGTAATAAACCAAGTAGTGTTTCATAGTATGATAAACTTTCATCAAAAGCAAGTGGAATTGCTTTAAAAATATAATTTGTAAATAATCCTGTTTTACCACTTTTAATTACTTCAATTTGTGGATTATCAGGTAATGTATTATTTTGAATACTCATATTTTTCACTCTCCTTTAAAATATTTGCATAAATAACTCATTTAAGTCATTTATAATCATTAAATCAATATTCATTAACTTATCTTTAATATCATTTAATAAGTCAATATTAAATTTACCACCATTATTACCAATAATTGTTTTAATATATGCATTTGTACCACTAACATTTGCACTACCATTATTTGATGATGTATCATTTATAGTATTATTTGTGGTATTTCTATCAAGTGTTAAATTTGTAGCCCAAGTTTGATTTTCAATTTCTGTATTACTAATTTGACCTTGTGGTGTATCTTGAAATAAATTTTTATTATTTGATGTACCACTATTTGTTGATTGTGAAGTACTAGTTGATTGTGTAGATGTATTATTTGTGTTAGTTCCTTGTAAATTTTCTGTTAAATTAACATTATTTAGTAGTAAATTTTCATCAATTAATTTTTTCTGTGCTTTATATAATTCATTATAATAAGGCATTATTTCATTTAATTTTTGATTTAAATATAATCTAAATAATGGTGCAGTTTCAAATCCAATTTCATTTTCATAATAGTGATATAAAATATTATGATTTAAAGTTTCACGATAATTTTCATCAAATATGGGGTATTGTGTCATTTGAAAATCAAAATTATTATCAATTAATGTTTTAATTGTAATTGTATATTTCGCCATCATCAACACCCCCATCTTCATTATTTATTATATCATTTTCTGTTTTATTTAACAAGTCCATTACATCTTTATTAAGTACAATTTCAATTTTATTTTCATTATTAAAGAATTTTTTATTAATTTCATCACAAGCCTTTTTACGTGTTTTGTACCAACAATTTAAATAATATGTAACTAATTGTTCATTGCTTTCAACTTCATTTGTAATTAATCTTTCTTTTTTATCTGTATTTGCATTATCAATACCAAGTACAGTAAGTGCATCATTAAATATTTGGTGTTTATGTATATCTAACTTATCAATTAAATATGGTGCATCTGTTTTTAATACATTTAATTTATTTGATATATCAAATTGTTTATTACCAAATATAAAAGGTGTATTACCACTATATTGCATATATACATTTTTTAAAGTAAGTATTGTTTTTGTATCACCTTCTATTAAAATTGGTGTTTTTTGTGCTTGTAAATTAACATCAATTGTACGTTCTGTTTCGTATAATCTCATTGCAAACAATTCTAAAGATTGCATAGTAGGTTTTTCAAGTTCATTATTCATAATGTAGACAATATCATCAAAATCATATTGTTTATTATAACCAATAGACCAAGCCATTACTTTTGTTGGTAGGTTGTAAACATTTAATTTATCACTAGGATTAACTTTTAGTGCTAAAAATCCAAGTTCATCATCTTTAACAAAACAAGCACGACCATTTTCATATAATGATTGTTCTAAAAATCTTGATGCGCCTGTTCCTGCAACTTCATCTAAACCTTTCCAAGTAAATAAAGAAGTTGCCAACATACGTAATCTATCAAGATAATCAATCATTGTACGATTATTAACAATCATTGCAAGTTCTGTTTCATTTATTTTTTTCACTCTAATCACTTCCTTTATACTATATTATTACTATTTGAATAATCATATATTGTTGATGGATTATGCCATAAAGTAGTACCATTATTAAACATAGCACGTATAATATTTAAATCAGTTTGTGGTATATCACCATCAAAATTACAATTTATTGTTTTAACATAATTCCAATTACTTCTACCTGTAATATTTGGTACTTTAACACGATTTATTTTATAACCAAACATACTAAAATAATTATCAATAATACGTGCATATTCTTCTTTTATACTATAATTATAAAAGAAGAATCCATTTTTATGGTCGCATACATTAATATCACCACCATTAACATTACCTTTTGCACTGTTTGGTTGTAAACTATGTTGGTATATTGCACCAAGTTCATTTGCAATTGCCATTGTTCCACTAACAACTGCACCTGCACCTGCTACTGCACCACCACCTGTTGCCATCATACCAACACCACCAATAATTGTTAATCCTGCAGATGCAACACCTAAACCTATATTAACACTATTTTGTGTTAACCAATTGGTATATTCATCATCAGACCAATTTAATGTTGGTAATTTTCCTGCAATAAGACCTTCTTCTTCATTATTATTTGTATCATAATTTGTTGGTATAATTTTAATACTAGCACCAACAGTTGGTACACCTTTAATTTTAAAATCACAAGTATTACCATTAAATCTTTCATATTGTAAAATATTACTACTTCCATTATTATTTGAAATAACCATATAATTATATGGAAATGTTAATAATTTTTTATTAACAGGTGTATAACCATTAATAGTATTAACCTTATTAATAGATTTTGTTAATTCATTTGGTGCATTTTGTCCACTATATTGTAAACTAGATGATGTATTTGTAATCATAGTATCAGGTACCATATATAAATTATAAACTGCATCACTTGCACCACGTGTTGCAAAACCTTGTAAAATATTAACAACTTCACCAATATTATTACAAATATATGCACCACCTGCCATATATACACCACCATAATTTGTTGCAAGTGGTTTATTATCACTTGAAGTCATCCACTCTGTAACTTGTATTACATATTTAAAACTATCAAGTCTATTTTCATATTCTTGTGAATTAACAACATATTCACCCGTTTCAAGATTTTCAGGTACTGTATGAAGTCCTATTGTATCATCATTTACGTGTTCCCTTTCAACAAAAGATTGTTTATATTGTATTTGAAATAACCACGTTTGGTAACAATCTGTTTCAAAAGTAATTAAAGTACAATTTTCGTTGACATATTCCATATTTGTTATAAAACAAAAATACCATTTATTTGTAAATCCTATATTTTTATAAAACAAATAGTTGCAATCAATTATTTCATCAATATTAACACCAACTTTAACACTATTATCTTTTTTAATATATGTGTAGTTATCAAATGTTTTTTGTACTCTACTATTAAAATAAGTCATTTGTGCATTTGCATTTGAAAATGTTAATTGATTTTTATAATCATTTTCAAGTGGTGTTTTACATAAATATAATTGACCTTGTGGGGTAATAGTCATTTTATCAAATCCTTTCTATATAAAATTAAAAGGTAGCATTTAAATGCTACCTTGTTATTATTCACTAGCAGTAACTGTAACAGTAGCAGTATCAGTTAATCCATTATCTGTTTTAACAGTTAATGTGCCTGTACCTGCACTAACACCTGTTACAACACCTAATGGTGAAACAGTAAATACAGTTTCATCACCACTAATAAATTCAAGTTCACTAGTAGCATCTGCAGGTGTTAATGTAACAGTTACATTTGCAGTTGCATCTTCTACAACACTAACATCACTAACACTAATTGCTGTTGCAGGTTTAGGTTGTGCTGTTGCAAGTACTACTGCATTTGCAAATGGACAAATTGCATATGTTTGCCATACGTGTAAATATTCGTTCCAAGCCATAACCCTTGCATTATAGAATTCATCAAATCTCATTATGTTTTCATAAATTTGGAACCAAGCCTCATCACATAAAATTGCTTGTATTTCTTCATTTTCAAAACTATCAACTTCAATAACTCTACCAAGGAATTTTGTATTTTCAATATTAAATGCACGTGCTAATACATCAACATCAACTTCTGCCATTAAATCTGCAGTTACAATTAATACAAATCTATCTTCATCAGTCCAAGTTTTAATTTGACCTTTTGCACCACTAAATTTTGAATATGCATTATATTCTGTTGATGGTAATTTCATTTTACTAAATAAAGAACGGCATTTTTTAACAAATGCTTTTGCAGATGCTTCATCTGTAACTGCAGTAACAGTTTCAACAATAACTTTATTGTTATCATATGCACCATCTACTAATGCCTTTGTAAGTTCAAATTCATCAATGTAATTACCACTATATAGTGAAGTAGTTATTGCACTAATATATTGTTCAAATTTTTCCCAAGATACAAATGCACCTTGTAAATTTTCTCTTGAAATAGTTTTTGTATATAAATCTTTTCTGTTTCTTCTATAATATGCAACGTGTGTATCAGGGTCTGTAATAGTTAATAATTTTGCCATTTCAGTATTTGATAATTCATATTGTTCTGCTTCTGCAGGGTTTTCATATAAATCTTGTATATCAGTACCAAGTGGCATACTACCTTTACGTAAGATAGATAATGGATTGTTAAAAGTTTTATTTCTAACAATTGTTAAACCTATTCTATTAATTAAATTTGTAACAAATTCATTTAACATAGGTTGGTATGCATCATTAAATAATATATTACTAATTGTTTGTATATTATCTTCTGTTGCAGATGGTAGTGTTTCCATAAATACTTTACTAGAATTTTCACGTACCACATTAAATACTTTTGCACCTTTTGGAATAACCATATTAAATCAAATCTCCTTTCTCATCAATGACATCTTCAATTTTGATTTCTTCTTTTTCTTCATCATCTTCAAATTTGTCATCTTCTTTTTCTTCTTTATCAAAACCAATTCTTTGATAAAGTTTACCATTAACTTTTAGTAATTCTTCCTTTTCACTTTTTAATTTTTCTACTTCTTCAACAGATTTTTCATATTCATCAAATCCATTGTTATATGCAGAAATAGTTGCAAGGATTTCTTCACTAACTAAAGCAACAGTTGTTTCATCTAACTTATCACGTAAGTTATTGATTAATTTTTCAAATTCTTCTTTACTTATCATAAATTAATCTCTCCTTTCTATAATAATTATATTATTTTTTAAAATTTTTGTCAATTTATTCTTAACAAAATTTTTAAATATATGGTTTATTTCTTATTTTCTTTGCATAAAGTACCCAAGGAAATTTGCCTTTTTTCTTATCAGTTGGTGTAACACCACCTTGATATGTAACCCAATTGTGATTATAACCTTGTACAATTACAGTATCATTAACAAATACTGCTTCCCAATAATGTATTCTGTTTGTTAAATCCCAATGACCACCTTGTCTTTGTGTATACCCACTATATCTACCTTTACCACAACAACTGTGCGTATGGTCACCTGTTACATTTCCTGTTGTACCTGTATGACCTAAAATATCACCTTGTTGAATTATATCACCAACTTGATAAAGTGGATTATCATCGTGTGCAAAACATATTGTTAAATAATCAAGTGTACCATCTGCAAGATGTACTTTATCAACACTTTCATAAACCATATTATGGTCGTATGTATCCCAAGTAGTGTTAACACATTTCAGGGTGCAAGGTGCATAAAATGGAGCTTTATATATTCTACCGTTTGCACCCCAACCTAAAAAGTCAATGTTATATGTGTTGGCGTGTGAAAAGTCACCACCTTCATCTTGTGACATATAAAGATATGGAAAAGGAAAAAGTGCAACTTCATAACCATCACTTGCAACAAGTTTTTGACCTGCCACCATATAACATCACCTACCTTAATAATTCATTAACACGTTTTTGTACTTCACTATAATTATAACCTGCATTTTCAAGTAATGTTTTACGTTCAGGGTAATTTTTCCATTTACCATTAATTACTTCTTTTGCAATTTCATCAATCGATTTTAATTTTCCTACACCTTGATTTACTAAATTTTGTACTCTATCATATCTATCACCAAGTTGTATTTTTCTTTCTTCACCATTTCCAAATTTACCTTGCCATACCATTTTTGCAAGTTGTTCATCAGTATATTTATCAAGTTCATTTACTATAACATTATTATCAGTAAATCCATTTAATTTTGCATTTTTAATTATAGTTGGGTAATCCTTATATGCAATATTTGTATCTACTCTTTGACCTGCAACATACCCATCACTTGAATTTTGCCATAATCCATAATCACCATATGGAAAAGATGGTTTATTTAAATCTTTTTTCCAATATGCAAACCATTTATCATACATATATAAACTAGGTGTGTTTATATAATTATTAAAATAATTTAAATTTGCATATATTCCAACATAATAACCTAAATTTTCAAGTGTTTCACAAAATCCTTTAATTGCACTTGTAACATATGTTTTACCTACTTTTTGGTGTCTATCTTCTTCTACATCTATATAAATAGGAAATTCAAATTGTTTACCTTTTAAACAATTTTCATACATAAATTTCGCTTCTGCAACACCTTTTTCATAATTATTAGCACAACTATACCAATAGGCACCAACAGGTATACCAACTTGTTTTGCTTGTTTATAAAAATTTTCAAAACAAGTATCTTTATTATAATTAACACCTGTACCCCAACCTGTAAATCCTGCACGTAAAATTAAAAATTGTACTCCTGCATTTTTAATTTGATTAAAATTAATTCCATTTTGATAACTTGAAATATCTAAACCTTTCATTATTATTATTCTCCTTTCTTTTTAATTTGTTCAAGTGCATCAATTAATTTTTGTGGTAATTTAATATTCATTTCTGCCATATTTTCAATGATAGATAAACCATCATTTGCAACAAAAAAGTAAATTACTAAACTTCTAATTAATCCACTTTGACCAAGTAAATTATCAATTACAACAGATAATGCAACTACAAGTAAATAACAAAATTTTTTAATTATTCCTTTAAATCCAATCTTGCTTGAAAGTTCTTTGTTATATGTTGCAGATGCAATACCTGTTAAGTAATCAATAACCATTACAATTAATAATGATTGTATTGCAATATCAAAACCACCTACTAAATAAATAAATGTTGTTAATATTACACTAGCAATATCATTAATAAAATGTTTCATTTATATCACCCTACCCTTTCAATTAAATTATAACATTTTTTCATAAATTACACAATATGATGATATAAATGTATTATATTTAAAACCTTGTTTTATCGTTTTACATATTGGTTTAATTTTCAAAATTTTAATTTTATTATTTTTTATAAATTTAAATAATTTTTTATTATCTTTAAAATAACGTTTCATTTTATCACCTACTTAATACTAAATTCTGTATCAACCAACATAACTCCACCTCTCACGTGTTTATATGTTAATTTTTTATTATCTGTATTTATATTTTCAGTCGTAAATCCTATATCAAAATTATCAAATGTAATCAAATTACCAAGTTTTTTAGGTAGACCTGCAACTGTTACGTTCATTTTTTCATCAACTCCAAGTTCAATATAACATTTTTGTCGTAAATATTTACCACGTTTAAATTTACTTTCTTCTTTCCAAGCACCAAGTTTATAATCATCAATTTCAATTATATCTTTAAGTTCTTCACCATCAGGAAATAAACAATGTATACTATCTGTATCACTATAAACATATAAATCTTTATTGTATTTTTCTTTTGAATAATCTTTTATTTTTTGTGATGTAGTAATTGTTTTATACCTTGCATAACTTGTTATAAATGATGCAACAGGTATATAAATACTATCTCTAACTTCTGCATCATAAAGTGCATATTTAACAATACCATCTTCATTTAAATATGGGTATTTACTTCTAACATCAGGATTTAAACCAAATTTACCATATAAACTATTTAGCATTAATTTTGCTATTCTATATAGTGCAGTATTGTTATCTTTCTTTGCTTGTATCTTTTTATTAGACCAAAAATCAATATAACTACTAAATAATCCTTTTATTGATTTAAATTTCCAACCACTATGATATGTTAATTCTTTTACATCATAATGATTTAAAAATAAATTTAAATCAACACTTGTTAATGTTAATGTTACTATATCACCATTACTTGATTTTACATATTCATTTGGTAAAAAACTCATATTATTTTTTATTTGTATTGTTGGTATTTTTCCTTGTTTTAAATCAAATATACAACTAATTGTTTGTACATATAAAGGGTATAATGTATCTTTTTCATATTTTCCATTAAAAAATATTGGGTCACCAAATGGTAATTTTTCATACATCATAACAGATGGGTATAGACTATTTACATCAAGAACAATACCTGCACCTGTTTCTTTTTCTTTATATTCTTCATTTAAATAAGTAAATCCACCTTTATAACTTTTACGTATATCTTTATCAATTTCATATGGTAATATTGGAAAATATTTATTAAAATTTTTATTTATTTCTTTATAATTTGCAAGTGCATCACTTCCAATTGTCATTTTTGTTAATTTTTCATCAAACATTATTTTTAATGCACGTGCCATTATTTCAACATCATTACGTATATAGTCTATTTCTTCATTTGTTAATATATGCCCAACTTCACGTTTTTGTTTATAATCAATTTCAAGTTTTCTAATCGGTAAATTAAAATCTTTTGCAATCTGTTCTACACTAAAATTTAATATTTTTAAACTGTCATAAATTGTAACTTTATTAATATGTTTTGGATTTTTTGTTTCAAAAAATATTTCTATTGAATAAAATTGTCCTGTATCACTAATTAATGTTGTAAATGTTTTATCTTCACGTTCTTTTTTATTTTTAATACAAGTATAACCATTTTCAAGTAAATAACTAAATATATATTCCCCATCAAATTTTAAATTGTGAAAATATAATACATAATTTTCTTTTTTATTGGAACACCATTTAATAAAATCTTCAATATTATTACCATAAATAAAATTATCTGTATTACCAATTTCACATAATGCATAAGCCCATACTCTACAATCAAATTCATCAACGTTTGTTTCAAAATCTGCAGTAAACTTACGCATAATCTTGTATTATCTCATCAATATTATCAATAAGATTGTCATACAAGTTTATTACATCTTCTTTAATATCATCAGGGTTTATTGCATTAAAACTATTTGTAACAATGGGGTAATAGTCAAGTATTGCACGTATACTTTTATCTTCTTTAAATAATTTCAAAAAATCATTTGGTTTTAAATTCATTAATTTTTGTTTTAACATATTTAATTTATCATTATCATAATCAAAATAGTATGCCAAATCTGTTAACATCTCAAAATAATTATCTTTAAATATGTTATTCATATATTGTTGATTTTTACCTGTTTTTTCAATTAATTTTGTAAATCTTTCAAATTCTTCACGTGATAATTTATTAATATCTTTTTCAAGTGCATTTCTTCTTGCAACTAAATTTAAATAATCTGTATCACCCATTTCACTAAATGTTGATGTTTGTGTTTTACCAAATATTTTAGGTTTTTCCACTTTTAATCTATTTATTTCACGTGTTATATTTCTTTTAACACGTGCATTTTCACGTTTTATATTTGATAATTCATATTGTGTTAATTTAACACCACCTTTTGTTTCAATTATATCTTCTGCACCACGTTTTGAAAATCTTTGTAATTCTTTTAATTTTCTTTGTAATTCTGCACGTGTAAACGATGTATTTTTTAATTCCTGTTTTGTTATTTTAGATGGTAATAATTCACGTTCTTGTTTTTCAAGTCTTGCAATTTTTTGATTAAAATTTTTAATAGTTCTATTAATTTCCTGATTTAATTTTTTATCATATCTAATTGCCATTAATACCACCTACCTTTTTATACTTAATTCATTTATTTTAAAATCTATATAATAATTTTCACTTAATTCATTATTTTTATATAATACTTTAAAACCGCGTTTTTCAATTTTCTTATATAAAAGTAATAAAATCATTTCATCACAATATATATTACATTTAAATTTTATTTTTAATTTCATTGTTTCATCTTTTAAAAATTGAGTATACATACGTTCAAATTTTTCTTGATAAAACTGTGATGAAAAATAAAATACTAAATCATCATATTTAAAAGTATAAATACTTTCATTTATATCATTATAAATCATTTTAATTTACCTACCTTTCTTTATAAAGTAAAATAGATGCAGATGCTTTTAACACCTGCATCTTTATTTATTACACTAAAGTTAATGTTAATGATTGTTTACCATTTCCAATTGGTCTTTTTGCAACTTTAACTTTTAAAGGTTTTTCCCAATTTGTAGGAAGTCCATATATTTGTACAATTTTCTTTAATACATTATATATACCATAACTTCCTGTTGCGTATGTTTGACCTGATTTATCAAATAATATAGTTCTGTATTTTGTTTTTAATTCTCCTGTTTCTTCATCAACAACTTGTTTTTCTTCAATATACATATCTTCTATTTCTATTTCTTGACCTACACAATCATTTAATAATGCATCACAACTTTCAAGTGCATTAAATAATTCTTTCTTTTCTTTTTCTGTTTCTGCAACTTTACTGCAATAAACATTTTGTTTTATTCCACTAAATAGTGTTAATTCTCCTTTTGTTTCTTCATTTACATTTTTAATTTCTTGATTTTCCATAATTTTTACCTTTCCTTTCTTATTATAATTTTAAATTTTGGATTAATCTTTAATTTCATTTAATGATTTTTGAATTTGGTTTATAACCATAGCACAAGCACGTTTTTCATATTCACTTGCTTTTGATAAATCTTTTGGATTTATCATTTTTACAGTACATTTTTCTTTATTTTTATCTTCTGTAACCTGTATTGTAATCTTTAACATTTTAGTTTTGCCACCTACCTTTCTATAAATATTTTGCCTACCACCCACCCAATAAATTATAAATCACTAATATTAATCTGATTACGTTCAACTATACGTTCTTGACAATTTTTTAATTTATCAATAATATAATCTAATGTTTCATAAGCATCTTGCATATTTTCAATAACTCTAAAATCGTGTTTTGCTAAATTATATGATTTATTAATGTTTTCTTTTTTAATTTCAATCTTTTGTTTATGTAACTCTTTTTGAATTTCTAATAATTCAATAATTTCTTTAATTTCCATTTCTATTATCTCCTTTCACTATAACCATTATACCACTATAAAATATAATGTCAAGTATTTTTTAAAAACTTTTTTAAAAATTTTTTCAATTATTTATTTAATTAATTATTTAATTATGTTTCACGTGGAACATTGCATTATTTTTAATAATATGGTATAATTATATTGTAATCTTATAACATTTAGTTTTGGTTACATTGTTAGATGGTGGGGTTATATATTTAATATAATGTAATATATAATAATGTAATCAAGGTGAAGAGCCTATTATTATATTTTTCTAGTGATTTAGTGCATTATAATATATAACTTTCACTATCAATTTTTATTTTAAGGTGATTATATGAAAGATAAAACATTTAAAATTGATAAATCTATTTATTTAGATTTTGGAAAACCTTTATCATATAATGCACTTTTAACTTTTATTATAACAGAACGTGGTCTTGGTAAATCTTATGGTGCTAAAAAATTTGTTGCTAAACGATTTATCAATAAAGGTAAACAATTTGTATATTTACGTAGATATAAAACAGAATTAAAACAAGCAATGATTAAAAATGGTAATCCTTTATTCTTTAAACAAATTGAAAATGATGAAGAATTAAAAGGACATAAATTTTCAAATAAAAATGATACAATGTATATTGATGATAAATTGTGTGGTTTTGCAATGCCACTTTCAATTGCTAATATTTTAAAATCATCTACTTATGATAATGTTGATACAATTATTTTTGATGAATTTTTAATTGATAAAGGTAATTACCATTATTTACAAAATGAAGTTATACAACTTCTTGATGTAATTGAAACAGTTGCACGTTTACGTAATATACGTGTTATATTTTTAGGTAATGCAATAAGTATTACAAACCCATACTTTACATTTTTTAATTTATCATTACCATACAATAGTGAAGTTAAAATTGCAAAACGTGATAATCAAGGTAATCCATTAATTGTAATTTACTATGCTAAAAATCAAGCATATAGAGAAGTTAAAAAACAATCACGTTTTGGTCAATTAATAGATGGTACTGAATATGGTAAATATGCAATTGATAATGAATTTTTACGTGATAGTAAATCATTTATCAAAAAGAAAACCAAAAATTGCAAATTTTATTTTATATTAATTATTAACGGTAAACATTATGGTGTGTGGTGTGATTATAAAGATGGTTTGATGTTTATATCAAATGATTATGACCCAAACTGTCCTGTTATATTTTCAATTAATCCTGATGACCATAATGAAAATACTTTATTAATTAGATGCAGAACATCACCATTTTTTAAATCTATTATTGAACATTTTAGATTAGCAAGGTTATGTTTTGAAAATCAACAAATAAAAAATAATGTTATGCAATATTTAGTTAAACATCTAACATATTAAAGTTAACTGTAAAAGGTTTACAATAAATTTAATTCCCTATCACATTTGATAATTTTTGTCAAGTGTTTTGGGGAATTTTTTAGTGTGGGATTGTGGGGAAATACTCT
>ERZ779643.1728-NODE-1728-length-13998-cov-7.083554_pt1 | contig 13998 bp, 15 predicted proteins | sample MGYA00511564_ERZ779643 | MGnify/ENA primary metagenome ERZ779643 (study PRJEB29588, sample SAMEA2147114) | human gut metagenome | biome: human gut; feature: human-associated habitat; material: faeces | place: Denmark | collected 2008/2010 ... | reverse complement strand
ATGTCAAGCATTTTGAGGTGTTTTTTCGAAAATTTTCAAAAATTTTTAAAATTTTGTGGTATTCGCCACCTTTTTGCCACCTAAAAAGCCATTTTGAACAAAAAAAGCAACAGTGTTGCCAAAAAAAACAACCTACCTTAAAAGATAGGTTGCATAATTTGTTAGAAATTATTTTTTGCATTTTCAAATCACAAAGAGCAACAATGTTGCAAAAAAATCATGCATTAAATGCATGATTTTCTCGTAAAATTAAATTCTACTTTCTGCCTTTTTTCTTTGCGTTTACTGGGAAAAATCCAAATAAGCCGGCAACAATTCCGCCAATAGCAAGAAGATATGCACCAACAGCAGGCGCAGATTCAACAGCAGTAAGTCTTGTGTTGAAAATAGTTGCTGATAATGAGCTGTCTTTTGCTAATACGCAAATTAACACAAAAGCAATTATTGCACAAATTACTGACATTGCGCTTGTTACCATTTTAACTCTATTGTCTCTCATAACTCCGAAAAGTTGCATAGCAGTTAAAATTAATGTCAATCCTGCAAATATAACTGTCATAATTGCAAATGCCATACATGCTCTGGATAAATCGCTCGCGTCACTGAAACTGTTGTTGTCGAACAATTTTGTTACATATTCAGTTCCTGTTACTTGTCCGACTGATTTCAAATATGCAATGCACATTCCTGTTACTGCAAGAACAGTCCCAATCAAAACAATCGCTGACAAAATCCATTTTTTTGCATTTTTCATACTATCCCTCCTTATTAAATTTCATAAAAATTATAACCAATTTTTAATCTTTTTCAAAACAAAAGGAAGAATAATCTATACAAATTTTTTATAACTATGTCGAATTAGTGATTAAATAAACATACTGAGCTTTATATAGCAGTGTCTTTGGTGGCGGTAATTGTTCAATTATGAAGCCGCCGTCACCTTGAATTTCAAAGTTAAGACCTAATTTTTTAAGTTCAACACATGCGTCTGTTAAACTTTTACCAACAAGATTTGGCATTTCAATGTTTCTTTCAAGTGGAACATATTTTGGATCGTCTGGTTGAATGTTTTTTTGTTGAATAATATCGGCAAAAATTTCTTTTGCGTAAGGAGATGCAACTACGCTGCCGTAGTATGCTCCTGTTCCAGGTTCATCAACAACAATCAAAACAATGTATTCTGGGCTTGACGCTGGATATGTTCCTATAAAACTTGAAACATAAGTGCCTGCGATTTTGCCGTCTTCATATTTTTGTGTTGTGCCTGTTTTACCGCCAATTTCATATCCTTCTAGGAAAGTATATTTTCCAGCTTTTGAAACTGTTTCTTCAAGCATATCATTGATAATATCGGAAACTTCTTTCGAAATAACTTGATCTATAATTGTTGGCGAATTTTCTTCCAAAATTAGGCCGTCATCTGAATAAATTTTTGAGACCATGTATGGTTTTAAAAGTTTACCGCCATTTACGCAAGCAGCAATCGCTGTTATAAGTTGAAGCGGAGTCACAGCAATCGCTTGTCCGAACCCCATTCTAGCAAGGTCTACATTTTGAACATTGTCCTTGTTCATAATAATTCCGCCGGACTCGCCTAAAAAGTCGATTCCTGTTTTTTTGCCAAGACCAAATTTTTCAAAATATTCATACATGCGGTCAAGTCCCATTCTTAACGCCAAAGTTGTAAAAACAGTGTTGCATGAATTGCACAAGCCGTCTGTCAAGTCTTCGCTGCCATGTCCAACCGATTTCCAACATTTAATTTTTTGCCCATCAACTATATTGTATCCTGGGCAATAGAAATGGTCAGTTAAATGTGCCACACCAGCACTTATAGCACTCGCCATTGTTAAAATTTTAAATGTCGAACCTGGCTCATATACGCTGACAATCGCCTGATTTTTCATCATTTCCATGAGAACCCCGACATCATCACGCGGAACATCGTTCAAATCAAAACTCGGCTTTGAACTGAGCGCCAAAATCTCGCCAGTGTTGGGGTCCATAACAATCGCAGTGGCACCTTTTGCTTTTTGTTCAATCATCAATTTTTCCAAAGTTCTCTCAATCGCGAGTTGTATATTGACATCAATAGTCATTTCAATATTAAAACCAGCAACAGAAGGGACATAAGAAGTTAAACTGTTATATATTTGCTTACCTTGCAAATCGCTTTGCACAAGCGAATAGCCAGGAACACCTTTTAATATGTCGTTATAATATGCTTCCAAGCCCGCCTGTCCAACATTGTCAATCGTTGTAAAGCCAATAAGTTGCGTCATAAGATTGCCATAAGGATAATATCTGCTGTTGCTTTCAGAAAGATAAACTCCTGACAAACCAGAATTGTATATTTTAATTGCAGTTTCTTTCTCTACCTGCATTTTTATTAGCACTTCACTAATATTTACATTGCTTACTTTTTCAAAAGTTTTCATGTAATCAAGTCCAAGAGTATCGGATAGGACTTTGGAAGTGTTGTTTACATCTTTAACTTCCCTTCCACGAACATATATATCATAAGTCGTATAAGAAATTGCAAGTGATGCACCATTTCTATCCTTGATTGTTCCGCGCTCAGCCGACACTGGCAAATCTCTTGTCCATTGTTCGGTCGCCTTCATTTGAAGATAACCGCCATTTATAACCTGGACATAAACAAGTCGCAAACTAATTAGGCTCATTAAAACAGCCAAAATAATAACAACGGCAACAATTCTTTTTCTAAACTTATGCAAATTAAAAATATCCATGAACTTCTCCATGGATATTTTATTATTAAAAACTATGAAAAATGATTAAAAATCTAAGCCAACAATGTCTTCATGTTTGACTTTATATTGTTCACGCATTGCAATATATTGGCTGTCTAGCGCATTCATTTGCCTGTTTTTAGCATCATACTCTAAAAAATCTGATGGGAAAATAGTGTTGCTTAAAGCAGCAATAATAAGAAGTTTAGTCGACACTCCTACTGCAACAATAAAGTTTGATATTAAATGTTGTTTGTCATTAACTTTTGTTAACATTTTATTTGCTGGATAATCTTTTCTAAAATCTTTTTCTGTATACATAATTTATTCTCCTTAACTATTTTGCATTTTAACATTGTTTCAAAGTGATGTCAATAGTGACTTTTAAAAAATTTAGATTTAACTTTGACATTTTGCTCATTATATATATAATATTAATAAATGACAGAAGAATTAACTATTGATAAATTAAAATATGATGACAAAGACGCCGGTTGGGGCTATCTTTTTGCTGTCTTAGTTCCTTTGATTTTTCAATTAATTGTAAGCATAATTTTAACGATTATTTCTACAAAACAAGGAACAACACCAATTGAATTATTAAAAATAAATTATGTGGCAGCAATTTATTACACATTAAATGGGCTAACATTTTTTGCTTTATTTTGTTTTTTTAATAAATTCAGAAAAAAACGCGCATTTGTTTGTGCAAAAATTGATTTTAAAATTGGTTGGAAAAATATATTAATTATTATTGCACTTTCAATTATCGTTTTATTTGGGTTTAATTATTTTATTAATTTATTATCATATTTAATGCAACTTTGCGGATATAACCCAGACGCAAGTTTGCCATTGCCATTAGATAATGTCGGCTGGCTTTTTATTAACTTGTTTATTCTTGCTCTTGTGCCAGCAATTTGCGAAGAGTTGATTTATCGTGGCATAATTATGAATGGGCTTAGAAAATTTGGTAATATAACCGCAATCTTCTTATCCGCCGCAATTTTCGCAGTTGCTCATGGTTCAGCAATGCAAACAATTTATCAATTCATACTTGGCGTTGTTCTTGGCTATATAGTTGTCAAAACCGGCTCACTAGTTGCATCAATGCTCTTCCACTTTTTGAATAACGCAATGGTTTTGGTTGTAAACTATATATTGAATGTAACTCAAAACGAAACTTTTGCATCAATTTTAGGAACAGAAACTTGGACAGCGTTTGATATAATTTTTGCTATCTGCATGGCGATTTCAACAACTGGCGCTGTAATACTTCTCGTTTCTTTCTTAAAAAGCAATAAAAAAGAATTATTATATGAAAAAACAAATGAGAAACTAAATCCAACAGCAAAAATATTGTTTATAATTTCCGCTGTGATTTCAATCATAATTTGGTGCGTTGGAACATTTGTATAATTAGGTGGTATTTTCGTGAAAAAAAGAAGTGATATATTTAATGTTAATTTAACTTATTTCATCATGATGCTTTTGTTTGTTGGAATAAGAATTTTATCAAGCAGCGGAGTTTTAAATTCTATGGGCGAAACTGCAAGTTATATTTTAAACGCTGTAATTCAAATTGTTATTATGCTTTTACTTCCACTTATTATGATAAGTTTGCTTAGAAAAAGAAAAATCGGACAAACGCTTGAAGATTGCAGCCTTAAAACAATCTCATTTAAAGAAGTATTAATTTCAATCGCAATCGGCATCGTTGTATTTATCTTAAACATCATTTTATCAACAATAATTTCGTTTATATTTTCATTAATCGGCTACTCTTCTGGTTCAAGCGGCTCAGCCGTTTACACAGAGCCAACTGTTGCAAACTTGATACTCAGTTTACTTATGACCGCAGTTCTCCCAGCATTCTGTGAAGAATTTGCGCACCGAGGAATGTTGCTTTCCGGCTATAAAGTTTTGGGATTTAAAAAAGCAGTTTTATATTCCGCCTTGCTCTTTGGACTTATCCACTTAAATATAAATCAATTCTTTTTCGCAACCCTTGTTGGAGTTGTCCTTGCAACAGTAACACTCTTTTCAAGAAGCATAATTCCTGCAATGATAATTCACTTTATGAACAACGGAATAAGCGTATATTTGGAATTTTCTATGGCTAAAAAACTTCCACTTGGTATTTTTTACAGCAACACACTTAACGCATTATTTTCGTCAAATTTCTTACTAACCTTCTTGTTCATGCTTGTATTTATTCCAACATTAATCTATTTACTACTTATTTTAATTAAACAATTTTTAAAAATTAACGCTCAAAAATCTTTGCAAAACTACATGAACAAAATGGCAATCAATGAACTCAGAAAAGAAACGCTCGGAGATATTGCCCAAGACGAATCGCCAGAATTAATTCAATTTAATGAAGCATTAAAAAACAAACCTTTCTCGACTACGGCAATGAAAATTGAAATTCCTTACGAAATTTTAGGTTTCTACATGAGCCCAGCCATGAAAGCATCGCAAACAGATAATTTGTTCTTATACGCAACAATCGTTCTAGGTTCACTAATCACACTATTTACATTTGTTTGGGGAATTATATAAAAAACATCTCAATTGAGATGTTTTTTTATTTTCTGATTCTATCATTAACATTATCAATTGCAATGACCATAGCAACAACAAAAGCAGGGTCTTCGTTATCTTCAATTTCCACTTCGTAACAATCCGCAAGTGTTAATATTGGATTTCTAACTGTTCCAACTTTCTCGCCATTTTTCACAACAGAATAGCCAGACACTCCCCAACCATCAAGCGTAATTTGGTCGCCATATCCCACAACATCATATCCAGGTTTCAAAAAGCGATTTTTAACTTTTGCAACTTTTTGTTTTTCCGAGTTGAGAATAAAAGTTGAGTGAATAAAGAAATGGAAAAATTTGTTTTTAACAATGTATAAAAGATTATCGTTCATATCAAAAATCTTTTTCTTTCTTGTTAAACTAAAAAATTTTCCTTTAACCTTATAAATGTCATTACCATTTTCATCTTTAACAGTAGAACTGCCCTTTAATGAAAACAACTTGTTTTTTACATAAAATTTCATATTTCCCTCCTATTATTTAAATACAAAAAACAATGTTAGCGAAAGCGCTATAACCAACAAAACCCAACCAATCAATTGCGAAACTATAAGCCACTTTTTTCTTTTTTTCGCTTTTTCATCAATTGAACTTTCGTTAATTTCTTCTTCAATATTCAACTCGCTTACAACTTCAACTGCCTTGCCATTATTTTTTAAATTGCAAAATTTCAAAGTTAAATTATTTTCGCCATCGGTCAAATTGACTTTTGCTTGATATTCCAACTTATAACACGCCTTTGGAAGCCTAGGGTTCAAAAGTCCAAACAATGATACAATGAAATACAGCATTTGCACCAACCACCAGCAACGACCATTTATTTCCAAAATATTTTTAACGCTTACATTTGCGCAATCATTTTCTGTTTGATGTTTTATTTCAATATTTCCGTCTTTATTTCTTTTATAATCAACTGCCTTGCCATCAATTTCAATTAATGGATTTAATTCTAACCCGCCTTGAATTTTCAAATTTAATGTTTTCATCAATTAACACCTCCGCTAAGTAAGAATACAAGCCCAACAATTAATGAAAGCCCAAGTATAATTGATGAAACAACAATTTTGGCAACCGAGCGCTTTTCTTTTTGAATGCTCAAAAATATAATTGACAAAACGGAAGCACCAATTGTAATTCCAAAAATATAAGGAAACGCAATATACATTTTTGTAATAACAGTTATTAATTTTTCGCCATTGTTAAACAATCCAGAAATAAATCCAGGCGAAGTGAGAAACACTAAGCCGCAAGTGCAAATGATTGAGAAAAATGCAATAAAAACGGCTAGGACAAAATATAATGCTGACAGCATTGATCCTAGCCAAATAAGCGTCATTAAAACCAGCCCAACAACTGAATAATTGAACATGATTTTCCCAAAATGCAATTGATATAAACTATTGTATTTTTTCTTCATCGCTTTTACTATATGTTTAGTATATAATAAAAAAACATAATTTAACAAATAAAATCACTAAAAAACTGAAATTTCTTGAATTTTATGATAATGTATGTTAAACTAAAGTGCTTAAAAAAATAAAATTATTAGGAAATTATGGAAAAGAAATTAAATATCGGCTTATTTATCGACACATTTTACCCAATGATTGATGGGGTAATTAATGTTGTAGATAACTATGCTAGAAGACTTAATAAAATTGCAAATGTAACCGTTTTTGCGCCAAAATCTAGATATAATAATTTTGATGATAGCACACTGCCATATAAAGTTGTTAGATGCAAACGCGCTAATTTAAAAGCATTAAAATTAGATTACGATTTACCGCTTCCAACTCTGGACAGCAATTTTAAAAAAGAAATAAAAAACGCCAACTTAGATATTATTCATATTCACTCCCCTTTTTCGATTGGAAAAATGGCAGCAAATTATGGAAGAAAAAATAATATCCCAGTTGTTGCAACAATGCACAGTCAATTTAAAAAAGATTTTTATAAATCAACAAAAAGCAAAGCCTTAACAAAAATAATGTTGGGCATTATCGCCAGAACTTTCAACAAATGCGATGTGCTTTGGACAATGAACCCAGCGTGCGCTAACCTTAGCAAAGAATACGGCTATAAAGGCAAAGTTGAAATTGTTCCAAATGCCACCGATTTAGTAAACGAGTTTACGGAAGAACAAATATCACAATTTAAAAAAGAAATTCAAACAAAATATAACATTCAAAAAGATGAAAAAATTTTTATCAACATCGGAAGAATAAACAAACTTAAAAACTTAGATTTTGTTGTTGATGTCTGCAAAGTATTAAAAGATAAAAATTTCAAAGTTAAACTTTTATTAATCGGCGATGGCAGCGACAAAAAATATTTTGTCAGCAAAGTAAAAAAACTCGAGCTCGAAAATAATATTATTTTTGTTGGCAGAGTTTCAGACACACAAGAAAAAAGTAAATTATTTGCAATTTCTGACCTGCAAATTTTCCCAAGTTTTTATGATACTGATGGCATTGTCAGAATTGAAGCCGCTGCATTTTCTGTTCCAACCATTTTTATAAAAGACAGCATCGCTTCATCAACAATCACAAATAATGTCAATGGTTTTATTGGCGAAAATGACAAAGAAAAATTTGCCGCAGCAATTATTAACGCTTTTGAGAATAAAGAAAATTTTGAAAAAGTTAAAGAAAACTGCCATAAAGATTTATACATAACTTGGGACGCGCTGATGTCGAATGTCCTAGAAAAATATAAACTATTGATAAAGGAGAAATCATGCAACAAGATTTAATTTCTGTTATTGTCCCATGCTATAATATGGAAAGGTTTTTGCCAGATTGTTTTGCAAGCCTTGACCACCAAAATTATAAAAATTTGGAAATAATTTTTGTAAATGACGGCTCAAAAGATAACACCTTGCAAATATTAAACGAATATTGCAACGGCAAAGAAAATTGCAAAGTTATTGACCAACAAAATCGCGGATTAAGCGGCGCAAGAAACACAGGTTTAAGATATGCAACAGGCAAATATGTGTATTTCTTTGACCCTGACGATTTCCTATCGCCAAACATTATTTCAGTTTTACATAAAAATCTAGTTGACAATGATATGGATATTTCCATTTGCAGATACAAACGCGTTAAAGAGGATTTTCAACTAAATTATGATAAAAAACAGAAATTATCAAAAAAATTGACCTTCTTTGACACCGAAAGCACAATCTGCCAACTTTACAGCGGCAGACTCTTTGATGTTTGCGTTTGGAATAAACTTTATAAACACGAAATTTTAAAACAAATTGATAACTATCCAGAAGTTTATAACACAAACATAAAATACGGCGAAGATGTTGAGTTTAACATCAGATATCTTGAAAAATCAAAAGGTGCGGTTTTCACAAAAGACAGATTGTATTATTACAGACAACGCAAAGGTAGTTTGGTAAGAAGTTCTTTCAATGAAAAAAGATTGACCGATTTCATTGGCATTGATTATGCAATCAGTGTTTGCGAAAACAAATTTCCAACAGCAGAAAAATACACTAAAAGTTGGAAAGGTCTTGTTTGCATTGAAATGTTGTTCTATATTTATAAAAGCGAATATTCAAATAAACAAGTTATTGAAACTTTGCTTAAAGATTTAAAAGCAAATATGAAATACATTGTTACTTGTAAACGCAATCATCTATATAGAAGAATTTTTGTTCCGCTAACTTATCCACTTTTTAAAGTGTTTCTTCATAAAAGACTTAAAACAAAATAAAAAAACTCTCTCGAATTGAGAGAGTTTTTATTTATTATTCAGAATCTTTTTTTGTGTGAATTACAAGTTTTACTTCATATTTTTCAGCAAGTGGTTTTGCATAGTCAATCGCTTGTTGTTTTGTTTTTGTTCTCTTTGTTGCTCTTGCGTTTGTTTCCCGTTTTACAACCCATTGCTTTGATTCTGCATCATAAGAAATTTCATAGTCGCCACTTTCTTCTGGAAGCTCTTCTTTCACTTCTTCTTTCTTTGGTTCAGCTTTTTTAGTTGCTGGTTTTTTTGTTGTTTCTTTTTTAGCAGTTTCTTTCTTTTCTACTTGTTTCTTTGCTGGTGCTTTTTTAGCAGGTGTTTTCGCAGGTTCTGCTTTTTCTTCTTCTACTTTTTCAACTTTTTCTTTCTTAGGTTCTGCATTTTTTGCAGCGGCTTTTGCTGGTGCTTTCTTAGGTGCAGTTTTTGTTGATTTTGTTGCTGTTTTTTTTGTTTCTTCTGCCTTAACTTCTTCAACTTTTTCTTCTTGAACTTTGCTTAGTTTAACTTCAACAGGTTGAATTCTTTCTGCTTTTGGTTTATCTTCTTCCGTAGTTAAAACAATTGGGGTTGATTTTTGTTGTTGCATCTTTTTTTCTTTTTCAATGTTTAAGATTAAGAACAACACAGCAACTAAAAGCGCAAATGCCAAACAGCCAACCAAAATCCAAATTCCGCTGCCAGTGATAAAATCTTCAAATCCATTTAATAAAAAACTTTTCATAATTTTCTCCTTCACTCTTTAATGAGTTTAACAAACATTTTTTGTTTTTCAAAATGTTTTAAATAACTTTTTATATAATATTTGCTTTAATAAAAAAATTATGTAATAATTTGTTTGATGGATAAAAATTATTATATTTCAAAAGCATTAGAGCAAGCGAAAATTGCTTACAAAAAAAATGAAGTTCCCATCGGTGCTGTTGTTGTCAAAGACGACAAGATAATTTCAACCGGTTATAACAAACGCGAAAAAAAGCAAAACGCTTTAATGCACGCCGAAATTATTGCAATAAATAAAGCATGCAAAAAATTAAAAAGTTGGAGGCTTGACGATTGCGATATTTACATCACCTTAGAACCTTGTTTAATGTGTTATGGTGCTATTTTAAATGCCAGAATAAAAAATTGCTATTTCGGCGCATTTGACAAATCAGGCGGCTCAATATCTTCAAATCAAGAACTTCTAAACAAATCAATTTTAAATCATAAAATTAATGTTGAAGGCGGAATTTTGAAAGATGAATGTTCGCAAATATTATCGACATTTTTTGAAGAAAAAAGGAAAAATTTGTAATTTTATGTTGCAATTTTTTTGTTTTATTGCCGAATGATTGACAAATTTTATATGTTGTTTTACAATAAACAAAATGTTTAAGGAAGATAAGAAAAAAGACACCAAATACATAAAGCGCGTTAATATCTATCGCAAAGATATCCCGCTTTGGTTACATTCAACTTTAAAAGCGCTTTTTATCGCGTTTATTATTTGTTGTGCCATAATTGCAATCTTCAATTTCGTTTATATCGGCAGAAAAGTTGACGGCTCTTCAATGCTTCCAACTCTGAACAACTACGAAGATAAATCAATTAGTGACTGCGTATATATTAATAGATTTGCCACTTCTTACGATGGCGACATCATCGTGGTGCATAACCCAACAAATAACTCCAACGCAAATAAATATGTAATTAAAAGATTAATGGCAACTAGCGGAGATAAAATTGCAATAATTAGAACAGATAACGGCGGCGTAAGCGCAAGCGACGGAACATATAAAATCAGCAGAATTAAAAAAGATAGTTCTAACGCCGAATTGGTTGAAGAAACATACCTTGACGAAAACACATCTCTATACTTCTCATATCTCGAATTTCAATCGCTTTTAAATAAGTCCGATTTGACCGGTTGTAAAATCGTAACAATCAATGGCATTAAATATCTTGAAATAGACGAAGGCTATATCTTTTATATGGGAGATAACCGTTCAAGCAAAGAAGCATCTTACGACTGCCTAGACTACGGCCCAGTTGAAGCTAATAAAATCGTTGGCAGAGTAAATATAATTGTTTACGAAAATAAAAATCATTTTAGCCAAATTTTTTCATATTTTATCCACAAAATTTTTGGCTAAACGTTTGACAATATATTTCAAATAAATAAACTATTTATTAGGAGTAAAAATGAAAATAATTGTAACAACTGATAGCACATCAGACCTTCCAAAAGAACTAGCAGAAAAATATAACATCGGAATTATGCCTTTAAATGTAAACTTGGGGGACGACACTTTTGAAGACGGCGTCAACATCGGCCCAGAAGAAATTTTCAATTTTGTGGACAAAACCGGAGTCCTTCCTAAAACTGGCGCAAGAAGTGCATTGACTTACCAAGAGTTTTTTGAAAATCAACTCAAAAACCTAAACGCAGACGCTTTAATTCACATATCTCTATCATCAGAAATCTCATCATCATATTCAAATGCCCTGCTCGCTTCAAACGAACTTAAAAATGTTAAAGTTATAGATAGCAAATCTTTATCAACAGGCTGCTCACTTTTAGTTTTGTCGGCAATAGATAAAATTGAAGAAGGCAAAGACTTAGACACAATCGCTAGCGAACTCGAAGAAGAAACATCTCGCGTCCAAGCCTCATTTATCATAAACAACTTAAAATATCTCTATAAAGGTGGCAGATGCTCCGCACTCGCAATGTTCGGCGCTAATGTTTTAAGAATAAAACCAAAAATCAAAGTGGCAGACGGCAAAATGAATGTCGATAAAAAATACATGGGTCGCTACGAACAAGTCTTGCTAAATTATGTTAAAGATTTGTTAAAAGACTATCCAAATATCAATAAAAAACGCGTTTTTATCACTTTTACATCAAAAACTGACGCCATTAACGCGCAAATTGAAAATATATTAAAGGAAAACGGCTTTGAAGAAATCATTCAAAATTACGCTGGTTCAACAATCGCAAGCCACTGCGGTAGAGACACTTTGGGCGTGCTGTTCATTTCTTTATAAAAATTGTTTGACTAAGTTTAAAAATTTTTCTATAATTTAATTATAGAAATTTTTTTATAATCTTTTTTAGGGGGAAGTTATGAAAAATTATGATAGTAATAATATGAAAAACAAATATAACTATCGCGAAGAAGATAAGAAAAAGAAAAAAGCCCATAACCTGTTGTGGCTTTTGCTCCTGCTCTGCTTCTTCATGGTCGCTATTATCACAGTTATAATCATAGGTATCACACAGGCATGGTTCTCATTCACTCAAAAAATGGAAGGTGACTTCACTTTTGAAAATGGTATCGTCATGTCGTATGAAGATATCGATGTCCAAGAAGGCACAAATTTCCATATCATGAAAAAACAAGGAAATAATTACTCGTCACTCAATGAAACAAATGTCAGATTTGACGATAGATTTGAAATCGTCAACCCAAAACTTTCCGCCGCAGAAGGCTCTGTAAACTTCTTTTTAAGAGCAAAATTGCAATACACTTTCACAAAAGCTGGTGTTGACGGAGTTCTAGACTTACAAGGCTTGGCAAATGCATTGAACGCAGAAAATCCTGCAAATAATTACACAGCAGACAATGTTTTAAGTGCAGTTTATCAAAAAACTTTGCAATTCTCAGATAACTGGCTCTATGGTGGCGATGGTTGGTTCTACTATGTAGGCAACTTAAACGGTTGGACAAACGCAACTGACACAGTAAATTATAACGACATGACAAACGCAGTTATCTCAAAAGACACACCAAAAATTGAAGTGTTCTCACCAAACCCAGTTGTTGAAATTATCTCTGGTGAAGGCAATGACATGGAAACATTCCTTATCAAATCTTGCAAAGTTACATTAACAATCAATGCTTGCGAAACAACAGAAAGCGCCTTTGAAAGTTGGCTTCTAACTGCTTAATAACATAATAAAAAAACTCCCATTTCGGGAGTTTTTTTATTTTTTGGTCTTGCGTTTAATTACGCTTTTTAATTTTATGAAATCTTTACAAGATATTTGGTGTCACAATCTTTTAAGAGCGTACCAGAAGAAATGGCGGTTGTCTCCCCATATTCTGTCCATGTTCCACCCGTATCCCCAATTGTTGTTGTTAAATTATCACAACCATAGAAAGCAAAAGGCAATATTGCTTTCACTGATGATGGAATTGTAATTTCAGTCAAACTGTCAGAGTGATAAAACGCATAATGAGCAATCGTTTCTAGTCCTTCACTAATTGTAATTTTTGTAAATTTATTATTAGCGAAACCCATAAACTCTATCTCTTTAATATTTTTTGTGCTACCAATAATTCCTGTTGCATTAATAAGTCCAGAATAGCTAAATGTTATTTTATCTCCGAAATAATCTACACAACTATAAGAACCAGAATCACTCCATATATTAGCTTCATCATTTAAGAATCGTTCAAATTCATCATAAGAATTAAATTCTCTATTAACTTTCGGACTTACCAATTTAAGTTTATAAGAAAACGATCCCATAGCAGACTCAATCATAGAGCACAATTCAGAATGGGTAGAATATCCTTCTAAAACTAATTTAAAATCTCTACTTCTTACTTTTGCAGAACTAGGAATTACAATTTCTGTTTCGTCACCAATATAACCAGCAACCGCAATTCCATTCTTCACATCATATATTTGAACGCCATCTTCCATTTCAATTTTGTTTGTTGTTGAATACAAAAAGCCCGTATACTCATCTTCATTCCAAAGTCCAACCGTATAACCTGTAACTTTGCCTTTGCTTGAATCTGCTTTAACAGTTATTGTGTTTAACGCAGTTTCTTCAAAAGTATCTGGCTCACCTTTGTCATAAGTCAAAGTAATATACTCAACATTGTTTGAGTCAA
>ERZ779643.1724-NODE-1724-length-14033-cov-2.989913_pt1 | contig 14033 bp, 13 predicted proteins | sample MGYA00511564_ERZ779643 | MGnify/ENA primary metagenome ERZ779643 (study PRJEB29588, sample SAMEA2147114) | human gut metagenome | biome: human gut; feature: human-associated habitat; material: faeces | place: Denmark | collected 2008/2010 ... | reverse complement strand
TGCGATTCCACGGCGGGCGCAAACTAATAACAAACTAAATACTTTGAATTATGGCACGAATTAAGACAAAAAAGCAATTGGATGAGCAAGGCGAAAGGCTATTTAGGTACGCAATGAATGAAATACAGTTTTGCCGTGCGGTGTTAGGCACGACAAGCCAGCACGAAGCCGCTGACATAATTTGCAACCGTTGGAATAATGCGTTAAGGCATTACGGCTACATTAAGTAGCCACACAGTCCCGAAAGGTTGAAAGCCTTGCAGCCGGTGCGAGTTCCGGCACGGGAACGAATTAATAATTTAAAAAATACGACTATGAAAGCAAATGTAAATTTTTCGCAAATCGCCAACCAGTTAGTAACGATTTTCAGAAGTGAGGGCAAAACGGCAAGTTATAACAGCGCGAACGAATACCGCGAGATGTTTTGCGGCTGGTGCGGCTATATGTCGCCGTTATCACGCCCGGCGTTTGTCGCCGACTTCGGCGCGGACGTAGTGAATAATGCAGAAAAAGAGGCGCGGCGAATAATTGCCGAGGATGCGGAAAAGTACGCAAAATCCGAGTACGTCGCACACCTTCAGGAGGCCGAGGCGCACAAGGAAGCAGGGCAACCCACACCAAAGGCCGGCACGTTCATTTTCGCCGTATGTAGCGGCTTGAAGTGCGACGGAGGGCGCGGCATATTTGAAGAAATACACAACAAAATAAATTATGGCAATGACGACGAGGTGCCGCAACTTATTTATGTTGAAAAGGTCTACAACGTCACCGCCGACGCTTTTAACGATCCGGCAACGGCCGACATGTTGGCGGCGCGTGAGGACTGCCCGGGCGGATGGAGCGAGGAAGACGGCGACTACCTGGACGCAAAGCAAATGCACTGGATGCACGCCGCCGCAGTGGTTGCGCCTGATGGCCGTTACTATCTTATAGACAATGAGGGCTACAGTTACGCACGCTACATATATACGCCGGTTAACTGGCGTGTGATGTTCGCCGACATTGTGGCAAGACTGGAAGCCGAAAAAACAGAGAGAGAAGAAAAAGAACGGCGCGAGCAGGAAGAGGCCACAGCCGCACGGCATGAAAAATACGTAAGTAGGTGCACAAAGTGGGCAAAGTACATGACTGAGGTAACGGAGTACGCCGAGGCCGAAGAAAAAGCCATACAGGCGAACGGATGGCGCAGCAACGAGGCGAAGGCGGCACGGCGCAAACTGCACAGCGTCAGGCGCGCAAACATCCAGGCAATGTGCCGCGCGGCGTTCCCGGGCGTTAAATTCTCTTTGAAGAAAAACGACGGATGGGGCGCGGACTGGTGCGTATCATGGCTGGACGGGCCTACAGAGGAAGCATTCAACGAGGCGACCGACCTTGATTTGTTCGCCACATACCACGACACGTTCGACGGCATGACGGACAGCGCGGATACCGTGGCCGAGGAGTTCACAGACTTTGCCGTTAAATATATGGGCAAAAACTCCAACAAGATAAAGACAGAGCGCGAAATATCAAAAGAGAAACAAGCCGAGACAATCGCCCAAGTGATTGAGGCCGCCCCAGAACTCGATAAGAAGGACGCGCACGGATATTATGAGCGCGTGAACGTTACCGACGAACTGGCAACGAAATTACAAAAGGCTTTCGGGTTGAGCCGTTACGACCTTTTCGGCGGTTATGCCTGGACGACTGCAAACAGCATCGCCCGGACAATTTGCGAAAATACGGACTACACGCCGCAGGAGAAAAAGCAAGCGGCACCCGAACAACCGGAGGGGAATGCCGACGGGCTGCAAGTGGTTGACTATTCGGAAAAGGCGGTCGCCGTCGTCGGTGACACCAAACAGCACGTCGAAAAATTAAAGGAGTTGGGCGGCAGGTTCAACGCCCGTTTGAAATGCGGCGCGGGCTGGATATTCAGCAAGAAGAAGGAAGCGGCGGTAAGGGCGGCTTTTGGATTGTAAGGAAATGCCAAACTGAATCAATACACACCGGGCGGCGGTTGTCTATCATGGCGGCCGCCGCTTTTCACACCGCGCAAAGGACGAGCTTTTGACCGTGGCGGTTTGCGCGGACGAACTTAAAAATTTATCATCATGGCAAAAGAAATGACTTTAGACGAGGCGGCACGGATAATTAACGACCGCTGCGCCGAAATGTGGAAAGACCCGGAAGTGAGAAAAACATAATAAAAGGCATCATGGCCGAAAATACCCCGGTTACAGAAGAGAAGATAAAAGACCGTATGTTTTGGGCGGCTCTTTACACCCTTTACTATACGGTTGAGGAACGCGAAAAGATAGCAAACGAACAAAAAGCAAACGATATGAAACGAATAACACTACATTTGGCTGCGTGCACGTTGTTTGCGCCGTGCCTGCTGGCGTTCACATCCGGATGCCTGCTGGCAAATGCCGCGGGGACGTTATATGCGGGCTGTCTTGTCTACATGTCCGGACACACGGCAAAGGGCAGGAAGTTTACCAGAAAATATTACAAAGAGGTTTTGTGCCTCGAAAAACTTTTGCAAACGAATAGCTAATTATGGAAATAAACGTGAGATTTTACTTTGAGCCTTTGAGAAAGGCAGGATATTATGAGATGCAACATACTTTGCTTGCCGACTGGGTTTGCCACAGCAAAGAGGAGATGATAAGCCAGGTTATCGGAATGGTTACAGGCGCACGTCTGAAATACAAGCGTTTCAGGATTTCGGCATACAATGCAGAAACGGGTCGGCTGATACACTCCACGGTAAATTACAGATAAATAGAGGGCTGACTATGAGCGAAAAGGAATTTAATTTGAATATATTGTCGGCGTTGACGGAGTATGCAAACGAACTGATAGCCACCGATCGCATCACGGTAAAAGAGGATGGACAATACAGTGCATGCAACATCGAGCGAAAAAAGAACGACATGGGCGAACGCCTGCACGTTGACATGACAGGACAAAACGAGCGTAAGACGTTGCAAATAGGTAGTTTCACTTGTAACGTGACGCCTTACACTGTGTTTTCTATTATATGCAAGTTTGAAAAGATTTGCGGTGTTAAGGGAGACAGGAAAACGCGGTTTACGTTCGGCAAAGGACAAGGCGGCATAATCAAAGACCGGGCAATGTGCGTTGACGGCAAAGGTAACGTACAGGTGCGGAAAAAGACGTTAAAGAGGACGACCGAACACACGGCGACCGACAAGTGCGGAGCCGTATATTATCAGGTGGCATCCGGTGGCGTGTGGTATTACGTCCAAAACAATATAAAGCCAGAACGTGTCGAAGAACAGTTGACGCTTGAATTTATGCGCAATGCCATAAAGGGATGTGGAGAAAGCCTTTATTTGCCAATTTACAACGCACTGCTTGCCGAGCTGGAGTTCAAGGAACAAGGAAAAGAAGTTGAGCCGACCGAAAAAGTAAGGGTTATCCTGGCTGAAACAAGACCAATCGAAACAGAAAAGCCGAAACGCACGCAGGGCGCACGCTTTACGTTCTCTATGTGCGGAATACTTCCGGGCGAAAAGATAGTTTTCACTCCCGAACAAATAGAGGTGACGGTCTCCGACGATATGCACATAGAATTTTGCGGTGAGCTCTTCACCCTTTCGGGCTTTTGCCGAGCCTTTATGCCGGAGGACAAGCGGAAACCGAGCAACGCCTACCAGGGCACTAAATACTTCATGTACAACGGTGTTACACTCATGAAACTAAGAGCAAAGCAAGTTGTTTGCGTGGAGGTTGAAACAAAAGAACTTGCAACTGAAGTAAAGACAAGCGTCATACCGCACAGTTTTGCGCAGGAGCGCACGGAAAGACGGAGTCGGACAACTTACCGTTTATATGAAAATGACGGCTCAAAACGAATATTTTTACAACAGACAAATATAATGATGATGAAAATAATCAGCGGTTTTTCCATAAAAAACAGACACGAAAAAGCAAAGTTTGGAAAATTTTCATCACGTAACGTGGTGCATGTGTTCCCGTTGCCTCCGCCATTCCGAATGTTAAATAAAAGAATTCCATAACGGAAAATTGGGAATATATGACAATAATATGTATATTTGTGAAAATGAGTAATTGAACCATAAAATATTTATTACTATGGATTTTATATTTATGTTTGTTGGCATCGTCATATGGCTCGTTTGCATGGCAGGGAGTCATCTGACTGGTAACGGCAGATAAACAGCCGTCTTTTTTATAAAACAGTACTCACATATGGTGCCCGTGTCAGGATGTGCACTATATAAATGTTATATCTATGAGAAAGTTTGTATCATGGCGGAGAGTTTCCACTAAATCTCAAGGTAAATCAGGCTTGGGTTTGGAGGCACAGGCAAGCATTATCGAACACTTCGTGAAAATGGAACAGGGCGAGTTGATAAAAGACTTCCACGAAGTATATACCGGCAAAGACTTGGACGGATGCGTCGAACTGCAAAAGGCGATGAGATTCTGCAAGGAGAACGGCGCAACCCTTATAGTTGCGAAAACTGACAGATTCCGTTCGACAAAAGAGGCGTTGGATATTTATGACAATATGAAAGGGCAGATATACTTCTGCGACCTCCCACATACGGACAAGTTCACGCTGACTCTGTTTTTCGCCCTGGCTGAACGGGAGGCTACAATAATATCCATACGCACTAAGCAGGCACTTGCCGCGAAGAAAGCGCGGGGTTGCAAACTTGGACGCACAAGCGGCGCGGATGTCCGGGAAATGTGTGCGGCTTCTGCTGTATCAAGGCGCGAGAAAGCGAGGAACAACCCCACGAATAAGATTATATGGGGTGTGTTGAGCCAGTACACCGACGGCGGCAAGCGTATGCCGTCCACGGACGAATACGAGCGCGTCTGCCTGACGTTGAGCGGCATGGGCGTAACGACGTCCACGGGGTTGCCTTTCAACGTTTCTCGGGCAAGAAATGCGTATCATAATTTAAGAAAAATATATTAAAATAAAGGCGGGCATGAAATTGATTGTAATTTGGCTTGCTTGCACGTTTTTTGGATGTTTGACAGGTGGAGGGAATAAATATGTACAATACAAAGATAAAAGTCAGGTATAAAGCCACAACAGAACTGGCAAGGCGTTTTGGGTGTTCATCTTTAACGGTACATGACGCACTCAATGGATTGTATAACAGCGAGTTGGCGAATGCCATACGTGCGGCGGCTACTGAAAAGCAATATGCACCTCTCACCCCCATTGAGCCTGTCAGAGTAAGGCGTGGGGCGACAACAAAACTTGCCGCCCGCTTCGGATGTAACAAGCCCACAGTCACAGCTGCCTTGCAAGGCAAAACAAGAAGCAAACTCGCAAACGCCATACGTGAGGCTGCAAAAGAAGAACAGTATACTCCTGTGCCCCAAAAGAGCGGCAAGAAAACGATACGCCTTGAAGTAGGCGACATTCCTAAAATCGCAAAAGAATGCAACTGTTCCGTCTCAATGGTAAAAAAGGCTTTGAGATGGGAATACGGCTCTGATTTGGCAAATAAAATACGCCAAAAAGCCATAGAGAGGACAAGGTCATACGGCGATAGACAACAGCCGTTGAAAACTAAAATTGGGGCAATAGCTACGCTTGCAAAAATTTTCAGTTGTCATTACAACACAGCCTATCATGCTATAAATGGCGTACCAAAGTCCGACTTGCAGCGGAAAATCCGTGCAAAGGCATATGAGCTGGGATTGGTGATTGAAGAGTGACGTTTTCGTGTTTGCATACAACCTCCCTTTTACCGCATACCTGTTATCTTTTGATATAAGGTAGCGGAGGGGTTGGCTGAATTCCTTGTTTTTGTTTCATTGTCAACTACACTGTATGTAGTACGTGGAATATGCCGTGCCTTGCGCAGAAAAGCCTTACCGCAAGCCTTCTTCACGCTCCCTGAACGGATGTAATGCGTCCCATGTTGACGGAGGAGGGTCAGCGCATGGACTTTCACAGGGTTTGTATATCTGCCAAAGCGGAGCAGTTTTGTATACCGTCTGACAATAACGGAGAGGACTGCACGGATTGAACCTCATATATGTAGGAGCAAAGAAAAAACCCCGTTCAACCGTGCAACTTGAACGAGGATCTGATATATTAAAGTGGGCTGTCCCCACGATAACATTCCAATATGTCCGTTCCACTTGCACGGTGGAACGATGCAAAGGAACAAAGGCTTTTCCAAACTGCCAAAAAGTATTAAAACACTATTAACACTCAATAGCACCTAACACCCCTTAATAGCACGTTTACATAATTGGGTACAATTTATGTTTATTTAATATTATTGGGTTGATGATTAACCATACTATTAACGTAGTCGATTATCTGTCTCACGGCCTTGTCTATCTTTTTCGTGTCATAAGCGATGTAATGGCTCGTTACGTCTGCCCACGAATGTCCGAGGCATAAAGCTATCGTCTCACGTGGTATGTCAAGCTCCGCGCCGATAGATGCAAAGGAATAACGCGCTGAATAGACTGTTAGAGTAGGGAACAATGGGTGGTATACCACCTTCCTTCGCTTGCCAACCTTGTCGGGCACAATTTCTTTTGTGCCAATCTTTTTTAGTGCGCCGTTCCAATGATGCAGGAAGTCCTTGTAATCCGAATACTTGTCAAGAGGCGACAGAAGCCAATTCGTTCCACTATATTTGCTTATTATGTCCTGCGCTTCTTGCGGCACGGGCAAGTTGAACAAATGTCCGGTCTTGCGCCTTTTGTACGTGAGACGCCCGTTTATGATGTTTTCGGATTTCAGGTGCAGCAAGTCTACCGGGTTTATTCCGCACAGGTAAAAGGACAGCATGAAGAAATCGCGGTAAATTTCCTGCCACGGTTCGACCTCATAGTCATGCAACAACGCCATTTGTTCTGCGGTCAAGTTCCTGATTGGCACTTTCTCGCTCTTTATCTTAAACTTACGGAAAGGATATTTGTCCGTATATTCATTGTCGATGCACCAATTAAAAACAGTCCTGATATTGCGAAGGTGTATGGCAATGCCGTTTGCTGTCATTCCATTTCCTATATTATACCGCTCGAAATTTTTAAGCCATTCAGCCGTCACATTCTCAAAGTCGGCTTTATTGTCGAAGTCTGATACCTTACGCGCCGTAAGCTCATACAAACCACGTGTGCCGCTGTTGTCTTTCGTCGCAGCAAAATCCATAATAAAGCCGTAAAGTTTCTTTATCTCCCTTTTCCTGGCATTACCGTCTACAAGAGTTTCAATCCGTTCTTTTATTAATATGGGATTATCTTCTGTCAACATGAACATTTCAATTTCAGATTGTATGTGTCGCAATTTTATGTTTTTGACTTTATTATTTGGTTCATCATTATGCACCAATGATAGAGAGTCGAAATTTTGTGGATTTTGCAGGAATACGCCAGTATTCATTTCAATCCTTGTACCGTTTATATTTATGTACAACCTGACAGGATAGCCTGAGGCATATCTTCTATTAATTATTTTGAATTTTAATTTCATACAAGTTAAAATTTTAGATTTTGTATATTATCAAACTATTGCGACGCGAATAAATTTGGTCGCAGTTTGGTCGCAGTTTTTCACCTCCAATAGCCCCTAATAGCCCCTAATAGCCCTATTCTAAGAGATAAATATAAAATAAAAAGGCGGTTAGAAATAACCGCCTTTATCTGTAAACGTCTGATTTTCAGTGTTTTAGATGTTGAGCGGCAAACGGGATTCGAACCCGCGACCCCCAGCTTGGGAAGCTAGTGCTCTGCCAACTGAGCTACTGCCGCATTGTGCGCTTGCCTCTTCTTTGAGCCGATACCCGGACTCGAACCGGGGACCTATTCATTACGAATGAATTGCTCTACCAACTGAGCCATATCGGCATTGCATGACGTAAGCGTCATATCGGGTGCAAAGGTAAATCATTTTTTTCGAAAGACCAAATATTATGTGTGTTTTTTATTATGCCTGAATATTTGAACGGTCATGACGTTCTCAATTTTCTTCATTCAGAGAGTTTTCTCTCAGGATGTGCGGTTTTCTTTCACATTATTTGTATTTTTGTCATCCGTATCATTGTCCTGTTTGGCTTCAGGCGGTAGTTCTGTCTGGGCGTTCTCAGGACTTTGGAAAATCTTCAGCCGCACGATGGCTGCTGCTTGAAATGAAAACAGAGCATTTAGTACGGCTCATATATAATTAGGAAAGTCTCTGAATATGATTACAATTGACACCTCCAACATGTGCTCGCATCTCCGTCGGAAACTCTTCGATGAGGACGGCGAGTATCATCGGCTATGGCAGGCAGTGTGTGAGGATAATGATTTGAGTGCGGTTGTGCGTTCACGACAGTTACATATATACCGTGGCGGCAAGAAGATTCTGATATTGAAGGGGAAGGCTGAGCCACAGATGATAAAGGACGATGTGATAGTAAGACTGCTGAAACGATAAAAGGGGAAACCATATGAAAGCAATTATATTAGGTGCTACAGGTGCGGTGGGGAGAGATCTCACGGAGATGCTGCTCAAGGACGATTATTTCGGGCAGGTAGATATATTTGTGCGCAGAGAAGTCAATGCGGTACATCCAAAACTGAAGGTTCACGTTGTTGATTTTGACCATCCGGAGAACTGGCAGGATCAGGTTCATGGCGATGTCGTATTCTCATGCATGGGCACCAACCGTAAGGCAGCGGGAAGTAAGGACAGGCAACGTATGGTGGACTATACATATCAGTATCGTTTTGCAGGGATAGCAGCCGGACATGGCGTTCCTGCCTATATTCTGGTCTCTTCTTTCGGTGCAGACCCCAAGAGCCGGTTCTTCTATACGAGAATGAAAGGTGAACTGGATGATGCCGTTCTGAAGCTGCCGTTCACCCGTACGGCCATAGTCCGTCCTACATCCTTAATCCGTAAGAACACGGACAAGACCATAGAGAAGATTTCCGTTCCGCTGTTGATGTTCCTCAATAAGTTGGGCTTGATGCGCGGGATGAAGCCTATGAAAACCGAAACCGTAGCCCGGGCAATGGTGAAGATAGCAAAAGGGAATCTGCAGGGAATATTCGAAGCCCGTGATATCCGGAATCTGGTGAATGAATAAACACCGATACTCTTTGAGTATAAGGCATTCGGCTTATTTATACGCAGTCGGGTGTCAGGCTACAGCCGTGGATTATTTTACATGATATTTATCATGACTGGACTGAAGAGGGTGGGGGACAGTATTCGCATGGAACATGAAAGATCTCGCAAAGGTTTCAATATCCGGCTTGCGAACATTGAAACGGATAATTATAATTAAGTTAATTGTAATTGATTTTTTAACATTCGGTTTTTGACAATCTGTGTGCCGGTGCAGTTCTTTTGCCTGTCTCACACAGCATCTTCTGCTATGTTTCATGCAGTTTTGGGCTTCACCGCTTGCCGGAAAGCACCGTTTCGCACTTCTAAAATGCCTTTCCTGCATGCCGGATGAGGCTTTCCTGTCGTGCCGGAAAGCCTCTTTCGGGTTGCGGAAAAGGCTCTTCCGCAGTGCAGTGATTTATATTTAAAACACTGGTTCCGCCTAATGCGTTGTAAATCAACGGCATGACCTTAATGCTGAAATTCCAGCCTTTACGCATCAGAATGTCGTTCGGATGAAAATAATCAGATTGTGAGATGGATATGAGCGGCAATGGTCGGTTTTTAGTTGATAATATGCAATCATGCCAGATGTGAATGTCATGCGGACAAGAAGATATGTATAAAGTGGAGAATGGGATTATGTGATAAGGTGAAATATGGAATCATGTATAATAAGGTAGGGGTATGAGAGCATAGGTATATGGAAAACGGCAGAGGAAGACCGCCATGTATGGTCTTTCACTGCCGTTTTCAGATGTTCTATAATAGCTGTCGCCGTCTGTTATTTCTGCATGTCGTATACCACCTGCATGATTTCCTTGCCGAGTCTGTCAGCCTCGTCCATCGTGTGTGCTTCGCTGTATACCCTTATGATAGGCTCGGTGTTCGATTTGCGCAGATGCACCCATTTGTCCTCGAAGTCTATTTTCACTCCGTCGATGTCGGTAATGCTTTCTCCTGCGTACATCCCCTTCACTTTATCGAGAATGGCGTCGATGTCAGTGTCAGGTGTAAGATCGATGCGGTTTTTCGCAATGAAGTATTCCGGATATGTGGCTTTCAGTTCGCTTGCCTTGCATTTCCTGTGAGCCAGATTGGAGAGAAACAGGGCTATTCCCACAAGGGCGTCGCGTCCGTAATGGCTTTCCGGATAAATCACTCCGCCGTTGCCCTCACCGCCGATCACAGCTCCTGTAGCCTTCATCATGGTGGTTACGTTCACCTCTCCCACAGCGGAAGCGGTGTAGTGTCCTCCGTGCTGTTCGGTGATGTCGCGCAGGGCGCGTGTGGAGCTGAGGTTAGACACGGTGTTGCCCGGTGTGTGTGACAGCACATAGTCTGCCACGCTCACCAGCGTGTATTCCTCTCCGAACATTCTGCCGTCCTCGCAGATGAATGCCAGACGGTCTACGTCAGGGTCCACAACGATGCCCAGATCGTATTTGCCGTCGCGTGTGAGCGACATGATGTCACCGAGATTCTTCTCCAGCGGCTCCGGGTTGTGCGCGAAGTTTCCGTCCGCCTTGCCGTTGAGTATATGGTATTCCACTCCCAGAGCGTCGAAAAGCTGCGGCAGGATGATGCCTCCCACGCTGTTTATGGTGTCGGCGCACACTCTGAAGTGGGCGTTGCGTATTGCTTCAGTGTCGACCAGCTGCAGGGCGAGCACACTGTCTATGTGGCGTCTGTTGAACGAGTCGTCCTCCGTATAGTGCCCCATGGCGTCTACATCGGCATATTCGAAGTCTTCGGCTTCGGCTATTCTCAGCACCTCGTTGCCGTCGTCCTTAGTGAGAAACTCGCCGTGAGAGTTGAGCAGTTTAAGGGCGTTCCACTGTCTCGGGTTGTGGCTTGCCGTTATGATTATGCCGCCGTCAGCCTTCAGCATGGTCACTGCGAGCTCGGTGGTGGGGGTTGTCGCCAGCCCGATGTTCACAACGTCGTAGCCCATGCCGAGGAGTGTGCCGCACACGATGTCCTTAACCATCTCTCCGGAAATCCTCGCATCCCTTCCTACAACTATCCTGCCGCTGCCCGAAGCGGTGCTGCGCTTCATGAATGTGGCGTAAGCTGATGTGAACTTCACTATGTCCAGCGGGTTCAGGGTGTCGCCGGTGCGGCCTCCTATGGTGCCGCGTATTCCTGATATCGATTTTATTAGTGTCATGATTTTAATATCCTCGTTGATATGTTATTTCGTATAAGCATGGGTATACGCCCGATGAGGCGTACTGGTGGCCTTGGGTGTGAGGCACGATAAGCTTCACTTTGGCAATCTCCTCACCCGGTTTCGCCGGACGTCCTATCTTTATATAGCTGAGCGGTGCGAGCCATCCAGCCGGTACTGATCCGCTGCCGTAGATTGAGTACATCACGCTTGAGCCTTGTATGAATGACGCCTTGAAAGTGCCTGATGTGTTCTTCACGCTCATCAGGTCTGGAAAGTTAAGCGATGAGTTCTCGATGTTGTTTGCGAGTTGCAGCGAGTCTGTGAGCAGGTTCCATTCCTTGAAGCGGCATATCACTGTAGCCGTCTCGCCGTCTTTAAGCTTTTCCCCGCATCCTTCACGTATTATCTGCATGTACACACCGGTGGTCTCGAATAGCACGTATTCGTTTTTCGACACGTCGGTGGTTGAGTCCTGTGCGTGGAACTCCTTCTCGGTTATCACCTTTATGTTTTCTTTCGCGATATAGCTTCTTATTGCAGAGCGCTCTTTCTTCTTCTGGTCAGCGTACGATTCGGTGTCGTCGCACGACATCAATGTGAACAGTGCGGCGCACGCAAGCAGTGCTAATTTTATCTTTCCCATATTTTATTAAAGTGTGATGTTTTCTGTTTGTTGTCTTGTATATGTGTCAGCCGTTACTCAAGGCGGTCCGTTACATATATTATAATATGTGTAGTCTGTGCAAAGTTATAAAATTAATGCGATATACTATTTTTGCTTATAGATAATTTAAGTATTATATATAATCATTATCCACACCGTAGCCGTGTCGTGGACACCGCCCCGTCATCTCAGCCTGTCGGCGTAGTGCATTATCGCCTTCCTTACAATCTCCTCGGCTTCTTCAAGCGAGCATTCCAGCCTTCCGCCGCTTGCGTTGAGGTGACCGCCTCCGTTGAAGAACTCGGCAGCCATTTCGTTGCACGGAAAATTGTCCACGGAGCGCAGGCTGAGCCACACAAGATTGTCCCTGCGGTCGTCCTCCCGCAGTGAGACGGACAGTTTCATGCCTTTTATTTTGAGCGGTTCGTTCACCAGACCCTCGGCGTCTCCTTTTATGAAATGGAAGTCCTTCATGGTCTGGCGAGATATGGAGAAGTAGGAGGCGTTATATCCGTTAAGCACGTTAAGCTTCTGGCACATTATGTATCCGCGCAGTCTTATTGCCCACGAACTGTAGTTGTTGAACACGTTGCGGTATATCTTGTCCTTGTTTATTCCTTTTGTCAGCAGCTCGCTTATGATGAAGTATATCTCAGGATTGTTCGAGTTGTATGTGAATCCTCCAGTGTCGGTCATCATTCCGCAATAGATGCATGCCGCGCATTTGGGCGTCATCTTGCCGAAGTCTCCGCTCTGGTGCATTATGCGGAACACGAGTTCGCATGTGCTGCTCATCTCCGGACGCGAGACGGTGAGCACGGTGTCCATCACCGGATCCATGTGGTGGTCTATCATTATCTTCTTTGCCGGAGAGTCTCTCAGCGTCTGCTCCATCTCGTCGACGCGCCCGAAAGCGTTGAAGTCCAGGCAGAATATGAGGTCGGCGCCGCACATGAGCGTCTCGGCTCTTTCTTTGTGCTTGTCGTAGCGTATTATTTTCTCAGAGTTGGGGAGCCATTGCAGAAAGTCCGGATATGCGTCAGGAATGATGATGTCTGCGGTCTTTCCTCTGTTGCTAAGGAACTCAAGCCACGCCAGCGAGGCTCCGAGCGCGTCACCGTCGGGCGACTTGTGGGTGCATATTATGATGTGTTGTGAACATTCGGTGTACCGGAGCAATGTCTCCAGTTCTTCTTGTGTGATTGTATTTATCTCCATAATGCCTGCAAAGTTAATAATTTTTGCTTATGATATGCCGCGAACGGGATATAATTATATATGTGTCCGCGTTTTTATGTGCCATAAATGATGCCGTATTGCAACTTTCGGAGCACATCAGGCGTCAAAAGATAAGAAAATGTAAACATCATAGCAATGAACAGAATATCAGTATTGTATGGAATGCTTGCCCTTGGGGCGTGTCTTGTGTGTGTGTCGTGCGGAAATGTATGGAAAAGCCGCGACCGGAAGGAACCTGTGGTGACAGTGGAGCGTAAGGTGCGGTATTTCTCAAAGATAGAGGTAGAGTATCCTTGCGATGTGATTTTTGCGCAGTCTGACTCGCTCTATGTCAGTGTGTCCGGAACCCGTGACGCCGTGAACGGCATCGTCACGGTGCACGACGGCGACAGGCTTGTCATCCGTCCGAAAATGCTGCCGGGCATGCTGCTGCCGGCACGGTTGTCTTCTGTGGCGAACATTTATGTCAGTTCACCTGACCTTACTGATGTCATGTTTAAGACAGCCGGCTCGTTCAGAGTCACCGGTCCGTTGGACACGGACACGTTGAGAGTACGGCTGACAGGCTCGGGTGACGTGTGGTTCGGCAGGATAGTGTGTGACGCTCTGTCTGTGGAGCTTGAGGGAAGCGGCAATGTCAGCATCGATTCGGTGAGAGGCGTAAGCTCGTATGTATCGCTTCTCGGAGCAGGGAATGTGAAAGTAAGACAATACAAATTTGTCGATTCACATCTCAGACTCATGGGCGTGGGCGACATGGACGCTACGTTTGAGGACTGCAACCGTGTGGAGTGCGAGCTTATGGGCGTGGGTAACATGAATCTGAGGGGTACTGTCAG
>ERZ779643.1720-NODE-1720-length-14075-cov-1.939301_pt1 | contig 14075 bp, 12 predicted proteins | sample MGYA00511564_ERZ779643 | MGnify/ENA primary metagenome ERZ779643 (study PRJEB29588, sample SAMEA2147114) | human gut metagenome | biome: human gut; feature: human-associated habitat; material: faeces | place: Denmark | collected 2008/2010 ... | reverse complement strand
AGAAGTATTTCAAAAGGTAATGAAACGCCGTTTAAACCAAGTGAACCATTAACAAAACAAACCATTTTATTATTTGATATTGAGATTTTTAAACATGACAGTTTATTTGTATTTCGTGATTACTTTACCAAAGAATGGTTTATAATTAATAACAACCTTGACGAATTACGCAAGTTTTACCTTGAATACCGTGATTCAATGTTTATTGGGTATAATAATGCGTCATATGATAACAATGTAATGCGTGGATATTTACAAGGAAAAAATGCTTACCAGATGTCTAAAACAATTATTGAATCAGATAATAGAGGTCTAGTTTATAAGATGTTTGATAGCCATAAAACACCATTGTTTGGAATGGACCTGTACCAAGATAACAAAGGTTTTAGCTTAAAAGAGCATTCAGCATTCTTAGGTATCAACATTAAAGAAACAGAAGTGGATTTTGACATGGATACACCGTTGACAGATGACGAAAAAGAGAAAAACGTTGCATACTGTATGAATGATGTGTTAGCAACTGAAAAACGTTTTGAACAAAATATTGGCATGTTATTGGCTAAAGCAACTATCGCTTTAATGTTTGACATGGATAAGACAGACCTATTACAAACCAATGCTAACTTAACAGCTAAGTTACTTGGTGCAACTAAACAAGAAGTTAGACCAGACTTAACAGACCCATTAGAATTAGATAAACGATTAAATATTAATACAAAAGAAATTGCAGAAGCATACTTGAACCATGAGTTTGAACTAAATGAAGATGGTAAATTGAATGTGTCATTAGAGTACACAGATGAAGATGGATACACAATGATTTTTGGTAGTGGTGGTGTGCATGGTGCTAAAGCTAGTTACATTCACATTGGAATGTTCCCAATGCGTGACTGGGGTTCACTATATCCAAATACAATGGAACAATTTAATTTACTATCAAGAAATATTCCAAAGGATAAAATTCACCGCTACGGTGACCTACTAAAACAACGTATGGACGCCAAGTATTCAGGTGAAGAAGTGGCAAACATTAAAGGTGTAGAAGTACCAACATATGTAATGATTAACGGTATCAAGTTACCATTGAACACTAAGTTTGGTGCTACTGGTGCGCAGTTCAATGGTTTATATGACCCAAGAAACCAATTCTTGGTTTGTGCAACTGGTCAATTGATTATGACAAACATGTATGAATTAATTAAAGGTAAAGCACAGTTTATTCAATCAAATACGGACGCACACGCATATATTCCAAACAGTGAAGCAGATGATAAAGCTATTGATGAAGCATTAGATGAATTTGCTAACAAGATTGGACTTACACTAGATAAAGACATGTTCCGTGAAATTTGGCAAAAAGATGTAAATAACTACATTGCAGTACAACCAAATGGAAAAGTAAAAGTAAAAGGCGCTATTGGCTTAACAGGTGGTATGAAAGTGTCAAAAGCTATTGTATCTAACGCGTTCATTAATTATCTGGTAGCTGGTAAAGATTATAAAGAGTTTATCAATGAATGTAATGAACTAAGACAGTTTCAAATTATTACTAAAACAGGTTGGACCTTTGATAGAACGGTTGCACGTGATAGTGAAGGTAATGAGTTCAACGCACAAAAGGTTAACCGTGTATTCGCAGTAAAAGACAAAACTAATGCAGTAGAATTGTTTAAGGTCAAAGAAGGTCAATTATTAGATATTGAAGCAGATGAATTTAAGGATAACATTTCATATACAAAAGGACTGGCAAACGCACCAGAATACTACACAATCAGTAATGAAGCGATTGGTGAAGGTATTACAATTGATGAAGTTGACAAACAATACTATATTGACCAAGTAGAAGATACGCTTGAACTATGGTTTGGTGAAAATTGGAAAGAACGTATTGAACAAGCACATCATGAACGAGAATTACAAGGATTCAAACCAGTGGAAGTTAAAAATTATATTGACTAAAGTATTGACAAACGATAGGTAAGGTGATATACTTTACCTATCAACTATTAGGAGGAATTAAGAATGATTACAGTATATACTAAAAACAATTGCATGCCTTGCAAAATGACAAAACGAAAATTACAAGAGTTAGGAGTTAATTATAAAGAACACAATGTTGATGAAGAACCAGAAGTATTAGAGTATTTAATGGAAAAAGGATACCGTTCACTACCTGTTGTATTTAAAAACATTGTTGATGATGAACCTGTTGTAATTGGTGGATATGCACCAAATATCTTGGAAACCATTGTTTCATAGGAGCATTCTAAGCACGTTTCAGATTCAAAGTAAGGTAATTATCCATTAAAACGCAAATAAAGACACCCTATATTGGGTGTCTTTTTGTTTTATACTAATGTACCCCACGTGTTGTTGGGGTCTCCGTCATTTGGTCCAATTGGTAAGTAAATACGTGTACCATTAGTGTCTGTTCCACCAATCCATACATAACCGTCACCAACTGTGATTTCATCATACTTGAATACTGCACCTTGTTTCCATGTTCCATATACTGGCGCATATACGCTTGGTCGTCCACTACGTAAAACAATAACGTCAACACCAATTGTAAACTGATTAACTGGTTTACTTGGTTTTGGTGGGAACTTAGTGTTAAGGTCCGCTAAGTCGCCAGCGTTAGCATATGTTACAAATTTACCACTGTTTTCAATCTTATAAGGATTGACTACACCTTGTTTCACTTCTGTAATTGTACCAACTTGTGTCCAAAGACTTGCACCAGCTACGAATGGTACCACTGGTCCATTGTGTGACTTGTGACCGTTATAAATGTAAACATTTTGACCTTTTTTGAATGTCTTTGGTTTACTTGGTGTTGGTTTTACTGATTCACCAGATACCCCATTTGCTAAGTCTTTAGCAAGTTGTGCTTTACTGATTCCCATTTCTGCTAAGTAACCATATGGGTCTGTGTGGTCACCCCATACATAATCTGATACCCATTTATGAGAGATAACACCTTTTTCCCAAACAGAAGAACCTTGGTCAAGTGTCATAGGAATACCAAACTTTTTACCCATGTCCCTTGTATAATCAATGTATGCTTTATAGTTCTTTTTGAACAATTCCTTATCATGTGTATGTTGCAACTCAATTTGAATAGGTGCGTAGGGGTTTGCGTTACCAGCCCCCCATGAGATGTTACCTTCTGGTGCAATCTTATAAACAATACCACCATCGTAAAGACAATAAACAATTTACTTTTCATCAAATTTTCAACTCCTTTTTAAACTACATAAATTTAATATACAATGGACTCACCTCTCACATAGAAAATTCTTTACATCATGTACGTTGCTTCATTTCGTCCTGTGGCACGTTCATTGGCAGTTTCGTGTAAGATAATCTTATTAGGTACTGCAACCTGTCCTGAACCTTCCCAAGGGCTTAAATTGAACTCGTTATTAACTTCATATGCGTTAGCTGTTTGCATTCCAGCAAACAAACCAATGGTTGCTAATGCACCAAATAAAATACCTTTTAATTTCATACTTATTTATCCTCCTTATTATCTTTAATACCTTTTGTGGTTGGGTCTATAACTACTCCTAAAATACTTAATACAACGAATACCGCATTAACCACGTCAATTAGTTGTTGGCTCAAACCAGTTAGGTTTGATAAGTCTAATCCAAAAACGTTTCCCACAACTTGAATCAGAACAATTACTGCTGGAATTAAAGCAATCCAGAACGCTTTGTTTTTAATACGTGTTTTCCAATCCATATTTAACACTCTCCTTATAATATAGTTATAATAGCACCAATAACAGCAACAATGATTGCTCCTGATACTGTGCGTGTTAGCCAAGTTAAACGGTCATTTATACTAGCAATGTCTTTCTCATTTTGAATTGAACGGTGATGGGTTTCACTCAATAAATTATTATTTGCCTTTAATTCATTTTTCAAGTCTGGAATACCTTCCAAGTTTGATTCAATTCTAGCTAGTTGTACTTTTATTTCCATAAAGTCCTTTTCTTCCATGCCTACATCTCCCTATCTTATTATAATCACCGCCTTTCAGCTACTATTATAGTATATCATTTAAATAAGGGAAATAGTGTGCTTCATAGGAGGATTCTAAGCGTTTTTCAGATTAAAAGTAAGGTGATTATGCATTAAAGGGCAAATAAAAACACCCCTGAAAAGAGGTGTTTTTAACTATAGTAAATCAGCAAGCAATGCTTCTAATTTTGCTAGTCTTTCAGCCATTTCTTCCTTAGATGGTTCTGGTGGCTTACTAGCTTCTTCATCTAAAAACTTTTGGAAATCATTATCTGTATTTCTGGTCAATTCTTTACCATCATAATAGTAATTATGAAAGTCAATCAATCCGCCTTCCATAGACTTTGCGCTTGTTATATCAATATCACATTTGATATAATCCTCATAAGCTTCTGTAGTATATCCTGTTAAGAAACCTACTCTATCTGGTATCCAAATTTCCATTGTTTTACATCCTTTCTATACTGAAAATACACCTGTCAATACCCATTTAGCACCATTATCTTGTGCATTTTCTGCGCGTCCTTTTATCTGTGTTTTACTAACATATACATATTTGAATATAGTATCATTTGCGCCATTACCAGTTGAAGCACCTTGTAGTCGCATTACAATACCTTTACCATTATTGTAATTACCATGTGCTTTTGGAACTAGGTAGTACGTATAGTCCCAAGTACCCGGTGTTCCACTTGAGGTATTATATGGTTGCCACATAAGGAGCCAACCTACTGCAACCTCATCCATAGTAAGTGTTGGTGTTATTATATCGTTTGCACCAACCCAAGATGCTCCACTGTATAATCTGCGAGCTGTATTTGCGAATTGCATTACTAATTCAGCAGTTAAGAAACCACTGTTACCTTGTGCATCTAGTAATGACAACCCTGCTGGTGTAAGGCTTGCGTATTGGTTTACTGAACTGTCAGTATTTAGTACACGTGCGTCAAACCCTTGTGAAAACAACCTTGTTGAACCTGTTCTGTTTGTTGTTAAGTTCTTGTATTCAATTTCCATTTCACCGCCAGCAACTGTTGATACACCTTCTAATTGTTCACCAGCTACTGTTGCTTTAAATGTATTCAAAAATTCAGAACCATTGATTGTAGAACCGTTCATTGTGATAGCGTTTAATGTTTCAATGTTTAGTACAGCTTGGTCAATTGTTTGTTCAATCCATTCTGTTTTTAAATCGTCCCAAACTTTATAAGAAGCAATTTTGGGGTTCTCTTTTACCTCACGTGTTTCGTAGTCACCTAACCTAGCTATGGTTGGTTGTGGTACAGTCCCATCAACCACCCACCACATATCACCCTGTTTAGGGTTTACTGGTGGTTCTTCTTGAACAAATACACGTGGTATACTTCTAACCTTATTATTTATTTGGTCAGCTAACTTCCTTAAATCATCATTAATTCCTGATTCTAAAACAACGAAATCACTTAGTTGTGCTTCAACACTGTCTGTTGTATAATCATACTTCAATTCTTGAACACGTGATTTTAGATATAACTTTTCGTTTTCGTCTACTAACTTAATATAATCACCAACTTGTAAATTGTAAGGTATATTGGCAATGTCAACTTCATATGCAACCAGTGGTTTTCCATAATCTTTTAGATGTTTAACTGCATAGTCACGCAACTTGTTTTGTGCTGTTGTTTCAAACTCTAATTGTTGTTGAAAATAGTTTGATTCGTTGTGCGTTCTTGACCAGTGCTTAACGTTATCTTTGTCGTAAATGTATCCTGTTGCCTTATCTAAATAAAAGCGACCATTTGGGTCTACCCAATTATAACCAACTAAATCAACAGGTTCTTCTTTACCCTCTGGAATACCACCAATTGGTTTTATTGCATTAACCAGTTGGTAAATATCTTCTTTAGTAGTTATTGAGTTAATATCTTTATTAAGATAAAGTGTGTGTACTTCATCTGTACCACGCTTCTTCTTAATATCAATATACCTACCTGTTAATTCATTACCTTTAAATGTAAACCTAAAATCAAGTTCTGCATTATCAAATTGGGTTGCTACTGATTGAATACGTTCCAAAGCTGTTGCTCCTGAATCCCATTCTAATGCTCTAGTTAGTCCAGATATTTCATTTATACCAACTTTGAAACCACTGCTTGATGTAAATATTTCAATATAGTATTTAATAGGAAATGCTTTTGTTTCCTTGTGTTTACCAACATGTTGGTTTAAAAGGTCTAGTGAAGCGTCTTCTAATTCCATACTGCGTGTTTGTGTCAATGGATTGTGTGTTGATTCTAAAATTGTCATCCATTCGTGTTTACCATTTAAGTCTTTATACAAAACATAGTTACCAACTTTGAATACATCTTTAGCAAGTGCGCTTGTTTCTGGTGTAAATGATACATCTAGGCTCATGCGTCTACTTGCAGTTGCTAAACTTATTGTATCCTCTGTTGATGTTACTTTGAATTGAGTACCACCACTGGTTGATACAATATCTAGTAACTTAAATGTCCTATCTGTAATGTAAAAGTCCATACTATTACCTCCTAAATATTTATATACTCATTATAACACAAAAACAAAGGGGTGTAAACCCCTTTGTATCTTATAGATATGTTTGTTCTAAAATGCAATTCACTTCTGGTTGTAGCGCCCATGATGAATAGAAAGGTAGTATTTCATGTTCTCCTACATCAAGTCTAAATGCTTCCCACTGATTACCAACAACATTCAGTTCATTATTGATAGCACCATTGATGTATACATTACGTGAGTACGTGTCTAATTCTACTAAGTCACCATCTTTGTAATAGTTGCGTACATTGTTGATGTATTTAACATTCAACCAACGTAACTTAGTATCTGTAACCATCATTTGGTTGGCCTTGAAGTCACTGTACTTTTGAAACCAGAATCCGTAATGTGTTAATTCTGATTTATCCTCAACGTTATACGTAAATACATAGTTATCACCAACAATTACATTATCGTTTTTATTGATACCTTTGATACTTGCTAATCTCCAGTTGATATGGTCTGGATAACGTTCTATGTTTATTTCAAGTTTAGTGTTACCAAATTTCTTTTTATCTAATGTGTATTGATGTACCATTTCTCCCATGTACCAACATTCCATGGTTGTCACATTAGTTGAATGGTATGAATCACGGAAAACGACATTGATAGCTGGGTTACCGTTTGCATCTTTCAACATGAACTCTAAGCGAGCCATTGGCTGATTCTCTTTGTAGTTTGTTAAAATGAAACGGATGTTAGCAGTGAAGCTACCTGTTCTATCGTTTGTTGATGGTGCTATGATTGGTATAACGCCACTTGGTCCTTGCCAAACATCATTATCTTCAGATGTAAAGTTAGGTAGAACGGAATCTACATCTTTAGTCATATTAAGACTACCATTGAATAAGTTAGGTGTGCTAATGTTACCCAAATAATTAGGATAACTACTTACAAAACCAGTGTTCTCTACCATTCCTTCTGGTAACGTGTTGCCCCAAAAGTCTAGGTGCTGCGTTGTTTCTGTTCTGGTTGGTTCTGTATAGTCAACTTCTTCTGGATTACCAAACTGTAAAATATCACCATTTTTGTTAACTAACCCAACCATTCCATTTTCACCATTCATTTTAAATGAAAAGCGTGGATAGGCTTTGTATGTTCCGTTGTTTACAACTTTTAATTCTTCTTTCAGTTCAATCAACGATTCTTGGTAAGTCATTGGTGTTGTCTGGTCAATTGCAAACATAGGTTCGCATATATCACCACTAACATGGTCACCATATAAACCAAAGTTCATTGATAATCCAGTTGTTTCTGGACTTTTGATAGTTATTGTTTTGAAGTACAATGTCCAGTCTTTTACCTCATTAGGCATCTCAATCACATGTGTGTATGTTTTCCTAACTGGATTGTCTGCCCATTCTATCAATATTAGTTCTGCTGTCTTATCTGGTCGTACCTCGTTGTCTACTACGTTAATACGCACCTTAGCTTGAAAGCCAACTGTTTGACCTACCTCTAAATCTAGGTTCATACGTCTATTGTATGCGTCGTAGAAAAACCATGCTTGGTGTGGTGTGCTATTGTCAACATAATAGGCTGGTATACCAGCGGTGAAGTCGCAACTTAATACATTACTTTCACCTTGTTTTTCAATAGCTAACTGCGCCCAAGGTTTATAGTACTGGTCTTTACGTTCAAAATTTGAATCTAATACCATGTTACTGTTTTTAGTTATTACATTATTAAAGTTTGAAGCTTCAACTTGATGGGCAAGTGCATCTGGAACATCAAAGGTTAATGTAAAAGGTGTGTACTTTGTGTCTGTAGCGTCATACTCTTCTGTCCCTGTAAATATTGCGTTAAAATATCTATCTGGCATTTGGTCCAATATAAGTCGTTTTGGTTCGTCTGAGTTGATAATTTTAACTAATTCATCTTTAGTTTCTGATACAGTCATGCCACTGTTGTCTGATATAATGAAACCATCAATTGATATTGCATATTCACCTAATCTAGTATTTCTAAAATGTTTACCATCAGTATTTCCAACTGTGTAAAAATCATTGTCTTTTGACAGAAAAGGTACATTTACTTTTGCTATCTGAAATAGGTGACTTGTTTCTTTACCGTCAAATGTAAAGCTTCTCAAAAAGTCATAATTTTGTGCCATTTTCATTCTCCTTTATAATTTACTATACTAGTATTATAACACAAAAGGCAACCCTTGTAAAGGGGTTGCCTTAATGTTTTAAATGTAACCTAAATTACGTCTGTTGTTCCGTTGCTGTGTATTATTTAGGTTGTTAAGTTCCTTGTTAAGCTTCTTACCGTCCAATAACACATCTGTATTTTTGGCTAAGATAGCTTGTAATAATTCGTTCTGTTGTTGCATTAAAGCAACCACTGTTGCCAAGTCTGTTGATGTTCCTTGCTTAGGTGTGTTGCGTTCTTCCTTCACTCCTAACGCTTGTTTAGCTTGGTTAAGCAATGCCATTGCTCTTCCTCGTTTAGCTGGTTCAGTTGGAATGATAAATTCTGGATAACCATTTTCAGCAAGTTTTGCAATTTGTGGACCTTTTGCAATACCCCCATTATAATAACCTCTAATGCGTCCACCAGATGGACCCCAACCAGATTTACCATAAGGTAAGTCTTGACGCCAGTTAGTGTTGTTAAAGAATGCTAGTAATTGGTCATAACCTGAATAAATGTTGCCATGTCCTTTCACCTTGTATGCGTCAAACGTTTGTGGGATATATTGAAGTAAACCACGTGCTGGGTTTCCGCTTGCTGTGTTGACATCCCATACTGCTGAACTTTGAACAATCTTTTCATTACCACCTGATTCACGTTGAATCTGTGCCAAGATACCATTGATTTCACTTTCACTAGCATTTGCGCCCATTTCTTTGGAAGCTTTGATGACTAATGCACGCCAGTTACCATCTACAGGACCACTAACACGTTCTTCCTCTTCTTTCTTTTTGAATAAGGCTTTCACCTTTTCAGCAAATGCAGTTGTAGCTTTTGTTCCTAAACCTTTTGCCATGTCTAATGCTACGTGTGTTAGACCTCCTAAGTCCATTGCACCCATAATTGCATTTCGTGCTAAGTCTAACGGATTGCCTACCCAGTCCATAATATCGCCAATGGTTTGTTTTACCTTGTTAATACCATTACCAACAAACGACTTGGTATTGTCCCACATGTTGCGGACGCCGTCCATGAAACCAGTTCCTTTTTTATAGAATGGAATGCGCCCTTTTTGTCCTAATACCATTGATGTTTCTTTGGCATTTAGTACTTGTGTGCCAGCTGGTGCATTCATCATAAGATTTCTACCTTTTGGAATCATTGCTTGTCCGTTTGGTGCAATTACCATTTCAGCACCGCCACCGTCATTTACTACCATAGGTCCGCCTATGTGTCCGTCAGTACCATTTGCATATTGTGGTACGTCCCATTTTGGAATTTGAGGTGCGCCAAACTTTTCTAACACCCAGTTAGCACCGCCAATGATACCATTTACTGGACCACCAATTGCGCTTAATACCTTATTGAAAATACCTTTAAATGCACCAGTAACATGCTTAGCACCACCACTAATTGCACCACCTAAACGTTCTGGCAAACTAGTAAACCAGCGTACAATGGTGTCAATACCACCACTAAATGTGTTTTTTATTCCCTTCCAAAGAGATGTAATAGTTCCTGAAACATTACTTCTAAGGTCACGTGCAATGCGTGTTACATTACTGAACCAACCTGAAACAGCACCATTTACATTTGATACACCACCTTTAAAGAAGTTTTTAACAGCTTCCCACATTCCAGAAATTGAACCTTTGAATGTTGCGCCAAAACCTTTTACACCTTTTAATATTTTACCAAAGAATGAAAGATTTATCCAGTTCCAAATTACTTCAATTGCGCCCCAAACTAATTGTTTGATACCGTCCCAAATTAATTTCCAATCACCGTTGAAAATACCTTTAAAGATTTTTGTTGCCCCTTCAATTACATCAAAGAAACCTTCAATCAAACCAACTACTGAATCAACAAACATCATTACAATATCAATTGCAATTTTAAAAATTGGTGTTAATAATTCTAACCACTTTTTAAGTGCATTCATTATTGCTTGTCCGTTCTCGTTCCACCACTTAGTCACCTTATCAAAAACAGCACCTAACCTATCTCCAAGTTCTTGAAGCTTAGGCATGATGTAAGGTATTAAGTCATCTGCAATATACTTAATCACAACACCCATAATGTCGCCCGCAACCTTGAATGACGTACCAAGATATTGCGTTAACTTTTCAAGAATTGGTTGTGCAAACTCCCACATTTTTTGCAACGCTGGTTGTACCATTGGTAGAATTTTCTTGGTAAAGTTTGTGATACCGTCTGCCATTCCACCAAACATTGGGTTCAATGAGATACCAATTTCATTTCCTAATGCTTTTAATGCTGATTTAAAGGCGTCCATTCCAGTTGTGTTGCTCATTGCGTTGTTCATTGCGTCTTGTGCGCCTTCTACATTATCATATGCCATTGATGTATTGTTTAATGACTTGATAACATTTAAGCTGTTATCTTCACCTAATGCGGACCAGATTGTACCAGCTTTATTCAGTGCTTCATATTGGTTTTCCATACCGCCAAAGTCGCTAATCATTGAACGAATAACGTCCGCTTGTGTTGCTCCACCTTGTTGCCATTGTCTAAACAGTTCTTGTGTTTGACCGCTGAACATACCTATGTTGTCCTCAAAACGACCATCTGTTAATGAAATAGCCATTTCTTTGATTAAGTCATTTACTTTGTCTAAGTTGTACGCTCCACCATCTAAACCACTTTGTAACATGTCAAAGGTTTGTTCTGCTGTGAAACCAGCTTGACCAAAAATTTGTGAGTATTCAGCCATGTTGTCGCCTAGTTCGTCTGTTTGGTCAAGTCCCATTTGTGCGCCACGTGCCATCAAGTCCCAAGCTTTGTCTGCGTCAATACCAAAGTTGGTCATCATTTTACCAATACCACGAATAGTCTCGTTTACGTCTGCACCTGTATTTTTAGAAAATGCAATTGCATTGCGTGTCATGCGTTGTAGCATGTCATCATCCATGCCTTCTGCACCCATTACATTTTGAACACGTATCATTGCTTCTGCTACTTCGTTGATGTCGTCAGAATAACCTTCTGCAACTAATTGGTTAGCTAACCTTGAAACGGCTTGGGCGCTTTCTGCGTCCCAATCAAACGCACCTTTGAATTTGTCAACCGCTTCAATACCAGCATTAATATTTTCAACAACTTCTGTAACAGCGTCACTAATCATATCAATTGCTTTAGTAGCTACCGCCATACCAACACCAGCAACTAAACCTTGTAGTCCTTTACTTGCTAATCCTAAACCTTCACTAGTTTCACCACTTGACTTACCTAGTTCTTGCATTCCTTTAGATACTGAATCTAGTTCGCTGTCTGTGTTGTTTAATTGCTTTTTGAATCCTTGTAACTCTTGTTCAGCTTTGCTGACTTCTGTTGAATTTTTACCAAACTTTTGCGTTAATTGTTTGATTGCGTTTTCTTGACCAGCAATAGCCTGTTTAGTTAGGTCAGATTGACGTTTTAAACCAGCTTGTTTTGTTTCCAAAGCACCCATTTTGTCGCCAGCTTTATCCATTGCGTTGGCTTGTGTTTGGAAGTCTTTTGCGTTATCTTTAATTTCTTGACCTAGTTTGTCTAAACCATTCTCAAACTTGATAACATCAGCCGTTGTTTTTTGCAAATCTTTTTGCATTCCGTTGTATTTGGCACTAGCATTGTTTAACTGTGTTGTTAGTGTTTTAACTTGGTTTGATTCTTCACCATATTTTGCAATAGCGTCTTGACGTTTCTTACTTAGTAGCTCCACTTTCTTACCTTGTAAGTCAGTAGCTGTTGCTAAGTCTTTTTCTTTTTGTTGCAATTTCTCAATACTTTGTCCTGATTTATCAAACACTGATAAATTGGCTTTCATTGCTGATTCTTGCTGTTTAATTGACTTGTTTAATTTGTCTAATGTATTAATGGTCTGGTCTACACCGTCAACACCAATACCAAACTTCATATTGCCAATAACCTTATCTACCATTATTCAATCTCTCCTTTTGCTTTTGCTAGGTCTGTTGGTGATAGGACAGTGCCAAAAAATGCTAATGGGTCTTGTTTCTCTTCTTTTTTCTCTTTAGTATTATCACTGAATAATTCCAATAAAAGAAGGTAGTCAGCTTCGCTAACATCATTAACGGTCCAACCACCTTCCATGTATGAATTATATAATTTATTTAGTGATTCTAAAGATTCGTCCCAGTTAACTTCTACACCGTCCTCTAGGCTTCCTTTGAATCATCAACCCCCATGATAGTTCCTAAGATGTTTTCTAAAACGTCTACTAAGTCATCAGATTCAATTGAGTTTTCAATTGCTTCAAATGTAACTTCTGGGTGTTCAAAGATTTCAACTAATAAGACAATCATTGAATCTAACAATTCTAATTGGTCAACTTCTACACCATTAGCCATGTCTTTTTGTACGTTTTCCATATCACGGTAATACTTCATAATACTACGCATTGTCTTAACTTTGACACCTTTTTTTGTAATTTTGCGGTTTTTTCCGTCAATAATTAAGTTAATACTGAATGATTTTGTTTGTTTTGCCATATTTATTCCTCCAAATAATTTTATTTACTATAGTTATTATAGCATTAAAAGTAATGGTTGTGGGTGTTGGTGAAACCAGTGTAATAAAAAAGAAGAGCCGTTAAGCTCTTCTAAGTCAATTCAATTGATACACTTGTATCTGCTGGTGTCACCTGTCCTACCACAGGTGGTGTACTAGGGCAATGGATTAATGTTGTTTACTTTGTCAACAAACTTATCAAGTGTTAATGTTTCGCTTGAAACAGCACTCATGTATGCAAAGCCACGTGAATCTGTTACAAATGAACCTTCAATTGTTTCTGTGTTTGGTTCTGTACCACCAGATTCTGTTGTATTCAATGCGATTTCTGGGTGGCTGAAACGTCCTTTGACTAAACCAAAGTACATTTCTTTACCGTCTGCACCGTCTGCAACAAATACTGCTGAAACGTAAGGTGCTTCTGTGTTTTCGCCAACAATTGCAATACCATCTTCACCACGTTCAATACCTAAAATTTTCTCATAAACGTTGTCTTTATACAAGTCAAATACGTTTAATGAAGCTGTTAACTCTCCAACTCCTTTTGCTGATACCCAAATTGGAACGTTTGACGCATAAACGGTTGTTTGTTCTGCTGAAATTCCTTGAATTGACGCTTCAATAGTACCGCCGCCGCTTTTATCAATTGTGTATTTATCAACGCCAGAACCTTCTGCTTTAGGTACGCTGATAATAGCTTTCTTAAAACCTACTACTGCCATAATTGTTTCTCTCCTTTAGTGTTTATATTTTCTTACTAGAATAATTATATCATTAATCAACTGGTTTTAGCGCGTCACTTAGACAACTCGTTGTGTGATT
>ERZ779643.1715-NODE-1715-length-14100-cov-2.312496_pt1 | contig 14100 bp, 17 predicted proteins | sample MGYA00511564_ERZ779643 | MGnify/ENA primary metagenome ERZ779643 (study PRJEB29588, sample SAMEA2147114) | human gut metagenome | biome: human gut; feature: human-associated habitat; material: faeces | place: Denmark | collected 2008/2010 ... | reverse complement strand
TAAAACTGTGAATAAACCGTTGCTTATAGTTTAGGTCAGAAGCCACTACTTCATAGAAGCCTCTGCCATATTTCTGATCCTCTTCAGATTCACCTTTTCAATAGACAATACATTCAATAATTTTGCAGCAAAATCGATCTGTTCGTCCGCTTTGGTAGTATAGAACGGATATTCATAAATCAGAAATCTGTATTCTTTTCCAAGCTTTTCGGCATATGGCATCCACATTTCCATTATATCAGTAGCTTTCCTTCCGTACAAGAAAAACATTCCATCCGTTTGTACCAAGTGTTGATTGACACTTTTCATTTTAGCACATCCCCGCCCTCCTATTATCAATAGGAGGGCAAGGATTAGAATTATTATCCTTTTAATTACTATCAGACTTCAACAAATACCGCTCCCATACTACACAAAAAAGTTCTTTACGTTCATAATCAAAAAAAGAACAATCAGTGTCAACTTACTTGCTGTTCTCCTAATTATTCCTTTCATATCTTTATTCAGCTTCGTTTTCTTCCTCTAATAACTTTATTAATGCAGAAGGCTCATGCACCTTAATAGAAGATTTCGCATAGTCTCTAACATTTCTCGTCACTATACAATCCATTTCTGAACGAATTGCTGTTTCCACCATAATAGCATCTTCATAATCGCCAATTTCAGAAGATATTGCTTTCCGGCAGTCTAAAGAAGTAGTATCCAACAAATGAAACAACGAAAAAAGTTTGCCCAAAATCTTTCGTGTTTCTGCGTCGCTATGTGTTAAACGATATGTCAGATAATAGATATCTGTAACTGACTTTGCAGTAATATATCCCTCACATTGTATTCAACTTTTCTTCTCGTGATTCTTCCAGTGTCATATCATTTGAAAGAACACCAAATAGTGACTTAGCAACGTCTACTCTGTCCTGATATGGGTTAGACAATTTTGCAACAACTTTTCCATTGCGAGTAATATAAATATCCTCTGTTTCTGCAAGCATAAAATATTTGCCTAAATTAGTTTTTAATTCAGTTACGGTAATAAACATATCATCACCTTTCTTGAAAAATAAATTATTATCGTCTTAAAAAGATAATCTCTGTTTTCAATTATGTTATACACAATCAAACAATTTCATCAATAGAATCGTTCGATTTTCTTTTTTCCCCTTATGAATGCATATAAACAAGTAAGTGTTCAAAATTTTTTCTCTATAACATTTATTTATTGGAATTTATCAATTCACTTAATGCTGTATACTCTCTCAAATACATTCCACTTCGCATCTCATAAATTCCCTTATACGAATCATACTGTGAGAAAATATTTTTGATTTCCGATATCTCAAGCCACCTTGGTTCCATACCAACTTGTATTTCTCTTTCGGTCTGTTTTATTTCCGTTGTGCCTATTGCTTTGCAGATAAAATACCGATTAACCCATTTCCAGTCCCCGTAATATTCATCAATTTCTAACAAGCACTGTGAGGTTTCTACTACTATACCTGTTTCTTCAGCAATTTCCCGAATGCAGCACTCTTCATCACTTTCATTGCTTTCCAAACCTCCGCCGGGAATCATCCACTGATTTGTCTTTGCTTCATATGAAAGTAAGATACGCTCTCCATCTATAACTATACCTCTGCAGGCAGTTCTGGTTTTATCCCAATTACCACAATAATTTTCTCCGACAATTTCTATCGTTTTCATTTTCGTTCATCCTCCAATTAATTCTACTACCTATCTATTGTTTTAATCAATAAAATTTCATTATTCCTCAACATTCCTCAGTAATTCAGTATCAAAAAATACTTCCTTGCCAAGAGTTTGAGCATACTTTATCTCTTTCTTTACTCGTACACCAATATAATCATTTATATTAACTACATAAATAGCATCTACCCTTACTATTTTCTTCATTTCTTTTTTAAGTTTCCACTTAGTAATACTTTAATTAAGCCTCAAACTCTTTTAACTCCTCAAGCGGAACTTTTGAAGTATCGATTCCCATACCATCTTTCAACCAATCTGCTTTATTGTAACCTGTCCCTGTTAATTCAAATATTTCTCTTTTATACCCTACAGCTTTAACCCACCCCCACTCTATAAGTCTGTCTAACGCCTCTACCCATCTTGCAGATTCTCTTTTTGAGTTATTAGCCATAAACTGCTTATCCGATGTAAAAATCTGAGTAGGCGAACTAAGTGTCTTTACTTTTATAATTTGACCATCACCATCAGCTGCATACACCAATAGAAATGCTGATTCCACCGGAATATTACCAACATCATCTTGACCTATAACTGATTTAACTTCCTTCGAATTGCCAACATTTATTTTCTGTTGATGTTCTAGTAGTTCAACATTAACTTTATTGCGCCCTTCTACCTCTTCATTAATTACATCTTGATATCGAACCCATCCTGCATCATCACCGGCATAATTAATGGCATTTCTAAATGTCGGTGATGTCACATACTTTAAACTGTTTATATCCGTAAAAAAATCAACGGTATTTCTATCATTTTTGACCCTTTCTCTAAACTCATCAAGCCTTTTCATTTTCTCATATTTATCATCTCCAGTATCCTTTTCGCTTTCAGTAATAGCAGAAGATTCCTTAATCAATACAAGTACTGGCATCCCCTTAGTTTTTGCATAATTGTATTCTTTCTCCGTATAACTTATCCCAGTCTCTTCGTCGATTGAACCGTACCGACCTCCAATAACAAGAAGATAAAAATCACACTCATCAATCATCTTTGTTATAATATTCCATTGACTTGTAGGTGCTGCATGAAATTGCTCCATTCCTACAGGAATAAAATTATTCTCTAATGCTACACCCAATAATGCCTGTCTTTCTTTTTTAAGGTCTTCATAGGTAGAACTTATAAAAATAGAAAATTTTCGTATATTCTTCATATTATTATTCACCTCATATCTTTCTTTTATTACTTCGTAATACCATCATTCACTTATAAAGTTAAAATTTATCATGTCTCTATATTGATATCCAACTTGAATTATTTATCACCAAATTTTTTTTGATAATAATATTCATATATATCACCATCTATTCCAGCGCCTGAAGGAAACCATATTCCTCCATTGTCTTTTGCATTATCAAATCTCATGTTGTTTTCAGCAGCTAATTTACCTTCTATAAAACTCGATCGATTTTTATAAAGTATTTTAAGAGCACTTACATTACTCGGTTCTTCTTTTGGCTGTATAATAGAAAAAAGATAACTATCTTGAACTTCTTGCGATTCTTCTAAAGACTTAACATATTCATCAATTAAAATCTCAAAAAATGCAATCTTTTTAACTTCATTATTCCATAATTCAAAATAACGTCTAGCTTTTTTAGTTTCTTGTTTTTTTATTAATTGCTTAATATGTTCATTTATTTCTCTATTTAAACTTCTCCTACAACATGAGGCGACATTCCTATAATTCCAGACTGTATCATGTTCTTTCTTTGTTCCAATAAGCCAAATTCTTTGCTCGGAAAGGTCTTTATTATCATTATAATAATCTTTGCTTTTCTGTGATAAAGCACTAGTTATACTTTTTTGACTATTGCTATCCCAAATAATAGTACCCTTATGATTTATTAACTTATAACATTGATTAGAAATACGTACTATACCACATACTGCCCTTTGATAATCAGGTAATGTATTTTCTTTATCCTGATAAAAATTTATAATCTCATTTTTTTTCATATTCAGCACCTCCTAAAATAATTACACAAATAACATCTCCATACACCGCGCTCAATTTAAGAAACAAAAAATAAATCAAACATCAATATCTAATATACCTTTTTTCTTCAAAACCATTATATCAATACCTCTCCCCTACCACAAGCAAAAGTTCTTTCCCCTTATCTATACTTTCTTTCAAATTTTATTTGTATAAAGAAAGCACCAAATAATTTATAATTTCATTGGTGCTTGTCTTATAAATTCCAACCTTGATATTGTATTGTTACCACATAAACAGTTTTGTTCGGTTCATCAATACGAAAAATGGCAATATAGTTATCAATCAATAATTGTCTGTATTTCCCAGCATATCTTCCTTCTGTTCTCACTTGATGAGATTCAGGAAAAGTACCCAAACCCAAGATAGCATTTTTAATTCGATTAATTTGTGCTCCCGCATTTTCAGAGGCTGATTTTTCAATTGCAATATAGTTGTAAATATAATCTAATTCAGAAATTGCTTTGGGATTGATTTTTACTTGATACTTATCCAAAATGCTTTTTCTCCAAATCATCGAATACTTTTTTTGCATCAACTGCTTCTGCACCATCCAACAGTTCTTGTTCAGATTCAAAGATTGCGTTGTCTATACGATTTATTCTAGCGAACTCATCATATAATTCACTGCTCATCACAACCAGGTCACTATAGCCATTTTTTGTAATGAAAATAGGTTCATGATGTTTGTGTGCAATATTAGAGATATCATTTGTATTTCTTAATTCCTTAATAGGTAGAATTAGTGGCATAATACTTCACTCCTTTCATCAACATAATTATAGCATAATTATGTTGATGTGATAGAAATATTCTGGTAAATATAAAAGACAACCTATTAGGCTGTCTTTACGGTAAGGAATCTTTCAATCATCCTATTAATTTTGGGATTTAATTAAAGATTCATATACAGTTCCTTTACTGTCTTCTAAGGCTTTATTCTTATATTCCTTGCTTTTTGATTCATTACTCATATTCTTGTAGATAACTGATAATAAGAATTCAAGATAGGGAGTATCTTCATTGTTTTTAGTATATTCTACATCTTCTAGATCAGATTTTAATTCATCATAATACTTAATTCCACCACTAATCAAAGTATCATTAACCATATCCATCTGTCTATATAGGGCATGATCATTTGTCGTGCTAACCATTTCTAACAAACGATCAATCATAGATGCATTCTTCTTATCTACATATATATAGAATACTGATTTTGCAAGAGCAGACTTCTGCTTAGAATTCATAGGAACATGATCCATTATATTGTTTACTTGAGTATCTATTTGTTTGTCATCTTTTAATTTTAGATAAGAATTTAAAAGTAAATATTCCCTATTAAATGGAGGAATACATATCTTAGCTAGTTTAGTTGCCATTAAGTCTTTTATTGCCTTAATATCATTGTTATGGAGTAATGTTAGATAATTTTTTAGGAGTTTCTTTCTGATGATTACTGGAATAGTACCAATAATAGCAATCACTATAGCGACAATTAACATAGCATTCATACTTTTATGCCCCTTTCTCAATCAACTTTATAATATCATTTAATTCATTAATAATTATATCTGCCTGACTCTGATCTAAGCCAAACTTATCATCTTTTAAAGCCAACACCTTAATACCAGCTCTATTTGCAGCTAATATTCCTTTAGGTGAATCCTCAATAATAATAGCTTCATCCTTATTCACATTCAATTCTTTTATTGTATGTAAATATATTTCTGGATTTGGTTTACTTTCTTTGAATTGTTCACCACTTACTATAAGTGAAAAATACTTTTTTAAACCAGCCTGATCCAACGCATTATTAATACTATATAAACTAGAAGAGGACGCTAACGCTATTTTATAATGTTTACTTAAGTGTTCTAAAACAGGATAGATCTGAGGTCTAACTACCGCTTTATAATCACAATCAAATGAACGAAAATATTCTTGAAGCATATTTTTAAATGTCATGAAATCAGTTTTTTCATTCCACATTCTATATGCTTGTTCATAATATAATTTACTATCAATACCAATGAGAGGAATACAATCACTTACTTGTATTTCTATATCATGCTGTTTAAAAAATCTTATCAAATCATTTATATACATGGTTTCACTATCAAAGATCACACCATCCATATCAAAAATAACAGTTTTAATCGTCTCCATCATAATTCACAAAATTCTCCGTTTTTGCAGCAGCAATAGCCTTAAATTCTTTTAATAATGGATGTTGATAAATAGAGTGTAAGTCATTTGAAACAATAAAGCTTAATAATTGTACAAATGGTAAATATACAAGTGGACATAATTCACTTGAAACAGTATCACTCAAACTTAAAACATGATCATCACTTGATAATTGAGGATTGTTTGAAATTAAATAAGCTCGATTGCTGACTTTTCGCGTAGCCTTATATACTTGTTCTACGCGTCGACTTGCACCATCGTTTCCATCAAAGAAAATCACATTGTATTGTGGCGTTAATTGAAGGTTTGGTCCATGGATATACTCTTCAATTTCATAGCAGCAACTTGGAATATGAATGGTTTCACCCATTTTTAATGCACTTTCAAGTGCTGTTCCATAATTGGCGCCGGCTCCACAACTGTAAACCCAGGACATAGATGTGAAATTCTTATAATGTCGCTGAATAAAGTTTGTAGCCTGATCAATCATTTCTTCATTTAAATCAGCTGCTTTCTTTAATTCATCCAAATATTCAGTCTTTCCAGAATATGCAATTGCGAATAAATCTAAGAATAACGCAAGTGAAGAAACACCTTTTGTGACATAGCCAACTAATTCTTCGCCCACACCGTATTCAATTACAACATCCGCAACATCTTTTACATCGCTGTTTTTATTTCCTGTTAAACAAATAGCTTTACATTCTTTTTTCTTAATGATTTTTAATGCTTCGATTGCATTTGTACTTAAACCACTCTGTGTAACCACTAAAACTAAGTCGTTCTCTTTAATATCATTTTCATAGTACGTAAATGTATATGGAGTAATGATTCTAACTTCTAAACCACTTACTTTTTCCACAAAACTTCTAGCACAATAACAAGCATTATGACTTGATCCAGAAGCAACAAGTAAAATACGTTTAATTTCTTTTTGTTGCACTTCCTTCATCAATGGATCAACTAGTGTAGTATACTGTTCAATATTTGTTCTTAATACGTCTGGTGTTTCTTTAACATAATCAAGCATTGTTAGTTTTTTCATAATATACCCCCTATTAAGGCATAAAAGGTGGAATAAATCCACCCTTTATATTTTAGTATTCTAATCTTCTGTAGTAACGACGGATTTCCATAGGGTGACGAGTTTCGATTTCCATATGAACATCAATTCTGTTGTTTACAGCATGCATTACATGGTGAGATAAGTGTTTACGATATTTTTCACTAATTCCCTTTAATTCGTAATCTTTAGTGTCAATGATTGTGTAGTTTGCACAAATTCTTGGAATAAAGTTAGCTACACGTTCAGATAATGGACGCTGAGCATCTTCACCAATATAGATTGTAACCGGAGTTTCTTTAGTTACGATTTCAAACATACCATGGAAGAATTCATTTGATGTGATTGATTTAGTTTTTAACCATAACTGTTCTTCCCAATAGCACATTGCATATGAGTAAGTAGCACCCCACTGGTTTCCAGCACCTACAAAGTAGTGCATTTCATCATTCCAGTGCTTTTTAGCGAATTCAATAGCGAATGGTTCAGCTTTCTTTTCAACTTCTACTAAATCTTCTGCTAAGTATTTATCAAATTCAGCATACATATCATCGTAGTCTTCGAATTCACCATTGTTGAACATGAAACGGTCAGCAACCATGAAGAACTTTAACTGTTCGTTCATTGGATAAGAGATCTTGTAGTCTCCTAAATCTAATAAGATAGCTTCTTTAGCATCAACAAATGAGATAACTGTAGCACCAACTTCATTTTTAATCTTTTTGATAGCATCAACTACTTCTTTAGTGTTTCCAGATACAGATGAGATAATAACAACTGTATCTTTAGTAATACGTTTGTTTCCTGTAGTTAAGTATTCAGCAGCATTTTCTGCCCAAGTTTCAATAGCACTCATTTCTTTCATGTGTACTGTAGCCTGCATAGCACTTGCCCAAGTACCACCAACACCTAACCAGCAGATGTTTGAATATCCATGTTCGCAGATTTCATCAACGATTTCGTTGATCTGAGGGCGTAAAGCTAATGCGCCATTTACGCTATCGATTTTTTCCTGTTCATTAAATTTAATCATTTCCATTTTCTTTTCCTCCGTTTTTTTTAAAATTTATTAACAACCTAAGATACCAAAGAATGCTCCGACTAATCCGATCACAACGCAGATTAACAATAATGTAGTTGTCTTAACATTTTTCTTTTTCAATAAGTAGTAAACTAGTAATGTGAATAATAATGGCATTAAGCCAGGCATGATATTATTGAATACAGAATTTAATGTAGTTGCTTCATGACCAGAACCAAACTTCAATGGGAAGCTGATTGATACGTTTTCAGCAGTCATACCACCAACAACCATCAATCCTAAAACACTTGCTGCATAAGTAAGTTTTGACATTAATCCATTCTGCTGAATCTTAGCCAAGAATCCACTACCTAATTTATAACCAGCATTCATTAAATAATAACGTAATCCCTGAGCTGGAATGTTGAAGATTAATAAGAATAAGATAGGTCCTAAGATATTTCCTTGATTTGCTAGAGATAAACCAACACCAGTAGCGATAATACGTAATGTTCCCCAGATGAATGAATCACCAATGCCTGCTAAAGGTCCCATTAATGAAACCTTTACATTGTTGATACTTTCTGTATCAAATTCAGGATCATTTGCGTTGCTTTCTTCCATAGCAGCACTAATACCTAAGATTAATGTTGCCAATTGTGGAGTTGTGTTGAAGAATTCCAAGTGACGCTTCATAGCTGCAACTTGATCTTCTTTATTTGGATACAACTTTTTGATAACTGGTAACATACTATAGCAGTATGACATATTCATCTGTCTTTCATAGTTCCAAGACCATTCCAAACCGAATGAACGCCAGAATACTTGATTTAACTCTTTTTTAGTTAATTTATTAGAAGTCGTCATCTTCATCTACTCCTCCTTCTGTTGCTGTTTGAGCTGAATTACTACGTAACTGAGTTAATACGATAGCAATGATAGCTCCAAAAATTGCGATTGCTGTTACTGGAATCTTTAAGTATACGCTTAATGCGAATCCTAAGAAGAAGAAACATGCAACTTCTTTGTCCATAATCATCATTAATAATAAACCGAACCCAATTGCAGGTAATAATCCCATTGTGATCTGTAAACCATTTGAAATCCATTTAGGAATGACATTTAATAAAGCCTGTACAGCTGGTCCACCAGCATAGTAACCACATCCTACAATCACACCGATAATTAAGTTAACACCGAAGAATCCACCTAATAAGTGCATTCTAGCAACTCCAGCCATATTTCCTTCAGCTGCATATTTATCTGCTTTATGAACAAATGGAGGTAAGATGAATACCATTCCAACGTTCTTTGCAATTAATACTAATGAAGCAACTGGTAAACCTACAGTCAATGCAGTTTCTGGTCCAGCTCCTGTTGTAATTGTGAAAGCTGTTCCTAATACAGTTCCTGAAATCATTTCAGGTGGAATACTAGCACCGATTGAGAAAGCTCCCATAAATGCTAATTCTAATGTTGCACCTAAAGTAACACCTGTTTGTACATCACCAAGTACAATACCTGTTAAAGTACCCATAACCAATGGTCTTGACAACAAACTTGTACCGAACAAATACTCAGCATTTCCAAGCATTGCTACCAAGCCAAGTAAAATTGCTTGTAGTAACATATTTCTCCTCCTATAAAACTTTTTCTACATTTACTGGATTATCTTCTGGAACCATCTGAATTGTTACATCCACGCCTGATTCACATAATCCTTTTAAAATTGTTTCTTCTGCTGGTGTAATATTCATTGCTTTTGAAATATTACGAGTTTCAGCAGTTGCCTTAGTACCACCAAGATTTAACTTTTTGATGTTGCATTCTTTACACAATCTTTCAGCATCCTTAATAGATTCAACTACAGTTAATAATTTATATTTGTCTGTAACACCACTGTTGATTGCTTTTACTGCATCATCCATACTTTTGATAACTAATTTAACACCACTTGGTTTTGCCATCTTGATTGAAGTTTTTCTTAAATCATCTTTCATAACTGCATCGCATGCAATTAAGATACAATCTGCTTCAACTGCATTTTTCCAAGAAAAAGCAACTTGACCATGTAACAATCTGTGATCCACTCTTAATAATTTAATCATTTTCTTCTCCTCCTATTAGAAATCTTCATCATCTTCGCTTGTTATTCCGTTCATAACAGTCATTCCATCTTTAGCCGCTTCGATCAAATCGTTCGCTTCTGCTAATTCAAGTTTTCCGTTCAAGCCTTTCATTACTGCATCTAATACTAATCCCATGTTCATTCCTGAGAAGACCATTACATTATCTAATACTGCGAGTTTAGATAATGCTGTGTGGACACTTCCACCTTTGATATCACACAAGATTAAAATTTGTTCATCACTCTCTTTTGCTTGTTTCAAAACTTCTTGATAATAGTCTTCAGGATTTTGTCCAGGAAGCAAGCTATATGTTTCTATATCCTTAGCTAAATCTCCAACAATCATAGAAACTGAATCTTTCATCCCTTTAGATAATCCTCCATGTGATGCAAGTATGATTTTTGCCATATTCTCTGCACTCCTTTCTTTTCGTTTTAGTTCATGCAAGCTTTGAGCTAGTTTGTAGATCTTTACGCTTAATTCGTAGAACTAACTTCCACTTATACCCAAGCAAGCTTCGTGCCAGTTTATAGATCTTTACGCTTAATCTGTACAACTAGCTTCCACTTATACTCAAGCAAGGTTCGTGCCAGTTTACAGATCTTTACGCTTAACCTGTACAACCAGCTTCCACTTATACTCAAGCAAGCTTCGTGCCAGTTTATAGATCTTTACGCTTAATCTGTACAACTAACTTCCACTTATACTCAAGCAAGGTTCGTGCCAGTTTATAGATTCTTACGCTCAATCTGTACAACTAACTTCCACTTTTAAACAAGCAAAAAGTGTGCCAATTAATAGCACACTAATCATTAATAATATAGTTGTATATATATTCTATTTCTTCATCTGGAATCTCAACGTTATAGTAAGTCTTAACTTCTTTCATTGAGATATTTACTTGATCTATAAACTCTTGATGCTTTTCTTTAAAGTCTTGATCAGTAAAGTTTGAAATAACTTGTCTTGTAACTAATCTTTCTACAAGACAGCAGATATGAACATATAATCCAAAGCATGTTCGATTCTTAAATCTCTTATGTAAGATATTCTGTAGACGATCAATTCCTTTCGCTACATGTTCTAGTAGTTTATCTGGATTTAATATAGTTAAGTTATTCATGACATTGGATAATGTGAAATTACGTAAGATATTCTTTTCGAATATCTCCATCTGAGCTTGAGTCATATACTTCCCAAAATATACTTCTATCGCATTCTGACCCTCATTAATAATCAATTCCTGTATACCTATATATTTCATAGATTCAATATTTGGATCAAGTGTTCCAATGACGCATACAACCTCATAATCATTCATTAACTGATCATAGACCTGTTTACGTATTAAAGCAGGATAATCATAAGTAATAATCTTTAGATTTGAATCTTCAGGTAAAGAATTAAATAAAATTTCTTTGATTTTATTCGCTGTACCAATTCCTGATGCACAAGAACAGATCACAATAGGTTCTTTCTTTTTCTTAAGTTCTACATGCGTTTTATAGATGTTTTCCTTAAGAATAGAATCAATTACTTCAGTCACTGTTTTATTGAGTTTAATTCCCTGTCCTATTTCTAACGCACATTTAGTATTAATATTGTTTACTAAGGCAATATCTGCATTACTTGTATCTAATCCCTGATATATTTCTTCAAGAGAACCCATATCAACTAATAAATAAAGTTTTGAGATATTACCAACATGTGCAATGTAATCATTGATCTTTCTTGTAATAGTTTGTACATCCACGTCTAATGGCATATCAATCGCATCAAATATATAACTATTCAACATTCTATTGGCTGCTTCCGCAATAGAACTTGCAGTTGAATAACCATGCGCAATAATAACCGCAATTGTGAGATCTTCACCAGAATATGCAAAATACTTAATCATACAAATACAGATAATACATTCTACAAACTCATCAATATCCTGGTTCATATTATTCTTTAAGTAATGAGAAACTTCCTGTCCTATTTCATATTCACGATGAAATTCAAGTTTTAGATATTTCTTTAAGTTTTTTACTTCATCATAATTCTCATTGATCCAATTATTTGTGAGATATGTATTCTTAGAGAATTCTGAGACATATGTCGCAAGTGCAATCAACTCATTATGTGAAGTCCTAAAGCCGTAATGTTCAGTGATATTATTAAATATCTTTTCTAGATAGTTTGTAAGATAATCAATTGAATCTGCACGATTATCATTAAATATAAGCTTCTCAAAATATCTATCTACAGTATTCTGTGCATTTACTGAAAATGACTTATCTCTTTTAAGATTAATTAATGATTGATAAAAATCTTTAATGATTCCCTGATCTGATACAGGAAGAAGTGTGTTAAGAGACACAAGTTTATGCTTCTTCATAATCATAGAGGAAACATCTATACTATTTCTAATACTGTCAGGCAAATCATACGCATGTATTTCTAATGTATCTGAATTACTTTTATATAATGCACTCACACAGCTTGCCTGAATAGTATTAGTCAGTTCACCAATATTACCTACAAATGTGTGATTCAGTAACAACTCATAAACGTTAGATGAAATAAGAATTGTTTTGCCAACACGCTTCTCTTCATTCTTCAAAAAGCTATACATGAGTTCTAGTTTTTCATTTTCTCCTCTTTGTGCAAGAGATGGAATTGTAAGAATAACTGGAATACGTCTGAGAAATGTTTTTAATAATGCTTTTTGTGGCACTTCTGTTGTCGCAAATATAATTCTACATTTAGATTTATACCACTTATTATTATCACCTACTAAGTGATAGATTCCCTGGTCCATATAAAGGAATAATTTTTCCTGACATTCAGCATTTAAACAATGCACTTCGTCTAAGAATAATACTCCACCATCCGCAAAATGTAATAAACCTAAGTTATCACTATCTGCACCTGTAAAAGCACCCTTCTTATAGCCAAACAGATTCGCTGTGAGTAGCTCTGGGTTATTGGCATACTCTGAACAGTTCACCTGTACAAAATTCTTAGATGCATCAATTAAGCCTGTGTCTACACAATATTCATACGTAAGTTTAGCCATAAATGATTTACCTGTACCAGTTGGTCCATAAAACAACATAGGTAATCCTACTGGAGGGTAAGATACTGTTGCCTTAATCTTCTCTACAATCTGATACATGCTTTCATTAGACCCAATAAGCTTTTCAAAATTCTTTAATTCTGTCTGATTGTTTAATTCAGCTTCCAATTCATCTAATGATTTGTATTCATCTGATGAGAGCTTCTTCTTATACTTACTTTCAAGAGAACCTCTTGAAAGATATAAAACAGGGCTTGTTTTGATTTTAATAAGCTTCTTGTCATTAAATAGTTCATTTAATAATCTCGTCACTTGATTTCTACTTAGTTTTAATTCTTTTGATAATTGGATGGATTGACATTCTTCATATGAATTTTGATCCATTCTTCCATTAATCAACAACATTATTTTGTCTTCCAATGAAATCACCTCATCATTCATGATAAAACAAATAAAACTTGTGTGCAACAATCGTTATTCGTTATACTTTTCTATTAAATATCCATACATTAATTGGCACGAATTTTGCTATATAATATAGTGAGAGGTGATGAATATGAAACAAAAAATGCAATATATTCAAACATTGAAACAAACATTAAAATTAAATCAAAAACTATTAAAATCGTTAGATTTCCTTACTGACAACATTGATGATATCAATAAAGTTGTTCAACAAGTATTAGAAACAAATCCTTTTTTAGAACTAAAATCACCTAAAAACTATGATACTCAGCAGTTTATTGAAAGTATATCTAATAAACGTTCTTTAAAAGATGATCTCTATTTACAGTTAAGTGCATGTACTCGTCCATATAATGAAGATTTGATGGATTATTTGATTGAATCATTAGATGATAGTGGCTTCTTTTC
>ERZ779643.1714-NODE-1714-length-14108-cov-2.736711_pt1 | contig 14108 bp, 8 predicted proteins | sample MGYA00511564_ERZ779643 | MGnify/ENA primary metagenome ERZ779643 (study PRJEB29588, sample SAMEA2147114) | human gut metagenome | biome: human gut; feature: human-associated habitat; material: faeces | place: Denmark | collected 2008/2010 ... | reverse complement strand
GGTCACCGTGCTGCTCTGCCCCGCCTGCGCCACGATGTCGGCCTCTTGCTGGTGCAATTTGGCGTTCAGCACGTTATGCGGAATCTTACGCATCTGCAACATCTTGCTCAACATCTCCGAGATTTCCACCGAAGTCGTACCGACCAACACGGGACGTCCGGCCTTGATGAGCATCTCGATTTCCTCGATAACAGCCTTATATTTCTCACGCTGTGTCTTATACACGCGGTCGTTCATGTCCTTACGCGCAATCGGACGGTTGGTCGGAATCTCCACCACATCGAGTTTGTAGATGTCCCAAAACTCGCCGGCCTCGGTTACGGCCGTACCGGTCATACCCGCCAACTTATGATACATGCGGAAATAGTTCTGCAAGGTAATCGTGGCAAAAGTCTGGGTTGCAGCCTGCACCTTAACGTGCTCTTTGGCTTCCACAGCCTGATGCAAGCCGTCGCTCCAACGACGCCCGTCCATGATACGTCCCGTCTGCTCGTCCACAATCTTCACTTCGCCGTCGATGATGACATATTCATCGTCGCGGTTGAACATGGTATAAGCTTTCAGCAACTGCTGCAAGGTGTGCATACGTTCGCTCTTCACGGCATAGTCGGAATAGAGCTGGTCTTTTTTCATGACGCGTTCCTCGTCGGTCAAAGAGCTATCTGTCTCCAACGCCGACATGGCCGACGTAATGTCCGGCATAACAAACAATTCCGGGTCTGAGGTAGCTTTGGACAGCCAGGCAAAACCTTTGTCCGTCAGGTCCACGCTGTTCAACTTCTCATCTACAACGAAATACAACGGTTCCACAGCCTCGGGCATGCGCTTGTTGTTGTTTTCCATATAGATTTCCTCGGTCTTCAGCATACCGGACTTGATACCCTGCTCGGATAAATACTTGATCAAAGGCTTGTTCTTGGGCAACGCCTTATGACTGCGGTACAGTTGCAGGAATCCCTGCTCCACCTTTTCCTTGTCGCCCGAAGCTATCATCTGCTTGGCCTCGGCCAAGTATTGAGTAGCCAACTGACGCTGTACACCGACTAACTTCTCTACCAGAGGCTGGTATTGTTCGAACAACTGGTCGTCGCCCTTAGGCACGGGGCCGGATATAATCAACGGCGTACGGGCATCGTCAATCAATACGGAGTCGACCTCGTCCACGATGGCGTAGTTGTGTGCACGTTGCACCAAATCCTTGGGATTCGTTGCCATATTGTCGCGCAAGTAGTCGAAACCGAACTCATTGTTCGTTCCGAACGTGATGTCGGCCAGATAGGCACGACGGCGGGCGTCGCTGTTGGGCTGATGCTTGTCGATACAGTCCACACTCAAACCGTGGAACATGTAGAGCGGCCCCATCCACTCGGAGTCACGCTTGGCCAAATAGTCATTGACCGTCACCACGTGCACGCCGTTGCCGGTCAGGGCATTCAGGAACACAGGCAGGGTAGCCACCAATGTCTTACCTTCACCGGTCGCCATCTCGGCAATCTTGCCTTGGTGCAGTACGACACCACCGAAAAGCTGTACGTCGTAGTGTATCATGTTCCACACCGTATCGTTTCCTCCGGCCGTCCAATGGTTGTGGTAATGCGCCGTGTCGCCCTCAATATCCACGAAATCGAACTTTGCCGCCAACTCGCGGTCGAAATCGTTGGCCGTCACGTCCACGATTTCCTGAGTGGCAAAACGTTCGGCCGTGGACTTCACGATGGAGAACACCACCGGCATAACTTCGTTCAAAGCCTGTTCGTAACGTTCCAACACGTCTTTCTCCAACTTGTCGATCTGCGAAAAAAGAGAAGAACGGTCTTCAATCGGCATTTCTTCCACCTTTGCCTTTAACTCTGCAATTTTAGCCTTGAGGTCGTCGGCCGAAGACTGCACGTACTTTTTCACTTCCTGCGTCTTGGCACGCAGGGCATCATTACTGAGCGCCTGAATTTCAGGGTAAGCTTTTTTCACGGTCTCTACCAACGGCTGAATCAACTTCATGTCCCGGGTAGACTTATTCCCGAAAAGCTTGCTCAAAAACTTGTTTATATCCATATATTTTGTTTTGTTTTTTATTCACGCGATGCACTTTGCGCTTCTTTGCGCAAAGTTAATCAAAAAAAGTAAAAGAATAGAAAATTATTTAAATATCTTCATCAGCGGACGGCCGATAAAGGGGCTGCGGAACATGCGTTTGGAGCACGGATACGCATGAAGCGGGCTACGGTGGGAGCGATACAATCCACCGTTACCGGCGTCTTTATCGTTTCCGGCCGTACGTTACAGCCGAAAAAGAAAATGGGAAAACCTACATATGAAGCCCTTTCCAAGGTTTGTTCATGCGTCTCTTCGTTGACGACCTTCCAACCCGGAGACACTTCAATGAAGATGTCTCCCGAACGCATCTGGTTGAAACTGTTCCGCAAACGGCGTATTTCGGTTTCTCCCGCAGACAAAGCCAACCGCTGGGAAGTGTACACGTCTTTTACGCCGGCCATCTGAATCAGGAAAGCCTGCGCACGTGTCAGCACGTCACTTAAATTCAGTTGCTTGTCTTCTATAAGTTTCTGGTTTAAGAACAGTTGCGAGCCGAACTCCGTCTCCACATACTGCCCCTGGCCATATACAGCCATCAGGTACATGTTCAACAACGCAGAAGCACGCGTCACGCTGAACGTACCGGTAGGAATACGGTATTTCGAGAAATCGGTGATTTCGTCATCGGTATATCCCGTAGAAGTAACGACCAACAAAAAACGCCCGGCCCCTACTTTCTTTTCCAACATCGTAATCAACTCTGCCAATTCAAGGTCAAGACGCACGTACGTGTCCTGCAACTCTACCGGAACTTCGGCTACCGGTTTGTGATCGAACGTCCCTGCATAATATGTCAGGGACAGGAAATCCGTCACAAGGTCTTCGCCCAACTCGGTATGATCCAGACAATGTTTGGCGAAACGGTTGACCTCGTCATTGACATACGCACTGGTCTTGAACTCATAAATCTTACGGTCTCCCGTAAACTTATGTGTAAACCCTTTGCTCTCTTGAGGCGAAATAAAGAAATTGAAATTCTCTACAATCGGACTGATTGGAGTCCAGGACAGTTCGGAAATACGACCGGACAAACGGTCGGAAACGTCATAACGCAAGGCCCAATCCGGATACTGGCCGTAATAAGACGTGCTGCTCCACTGCCCGGAAGCATTGTCTATCCAAAAAGCACCGTCGGCGGCATGCCCGGCTGCCAGAATTGCAGCGTCGGCATCCGGGGCAATGCTGTACACCAAAGCCCGTCCTCCGGTAGCCATCTTCAGTTCATCGGTGACGGTCGAAACATTCAACGCCACCGGAGAGTACTTCTCGGAAGTCAGCCATCCCTCGCACGTCGCATCGTCTACGCAATACATCGGACGTAAAGTCTTACGGTCCATCCAATGCTCGCCCACGATTCCATTATCGTAAGGCACCGTGCCCGTCATGATACACGCCACTGCCGAAGCACGGTCTATGTGGGAAAAAGGATAGGCGGCATCCATATAGCTACGCCCGTCGCGCATCACCTTATTGAAACCTCCGGCTCCGAAAAGCGAAGAAAAGGCTTCCATATAGTCCGTACGCAACTGGTCTATCGTCACGTTGACCACCAACCGGGGGACAGGATGCGACGTCTGGGCTTCCATATTGGCCCAAGTCAGCACCATTATCAACGGAGTCAGAAAACGATAGCTTTTAGAATGCATGGCTTGCTTATTTTTCTTTTTTTCGATAGCTTATACAATAGCTACACGAACGTAGCAACAAAGCTAAGGCCAAAGGTACAACTACCACACAAAAATCTTGTGGTATCAGGGCAGAAAAAAACATAAATAATATTAAAACCGACACATTTAACGGATGATAGTAAGTTTTTCTCCTTTTAACAGCACACCAAACCACCCACAGCATGGCCACCAACGGAATGGGATTGAAGACCCAAATCTGCCAATTCGAGCCTACTGTGGGATGAACGGAGAAGAAAAAGAGAAACGTGACCACCAATCCGATTCCTCCAACCAATGACATCAAAAAAATGTCTATCCCCCAAAAACATGCATGACGCCACCGTTCCACCACGGTCAACCCCGCCACACAAAAGAAAAGTATCCATACGGACAGTGCCGGAGACCAAGGGAATTCTTTCTGTATTTCCACATCACGCCCTTCAACCACTTGCGATTGAAACAACACCAACGGCCGCGTACTGCCGTCGGAGCCCTGAATCACCGCGCCATTGGCGTAACGCAACAAATAAAAAGGAGCGAACATCTCGTCACGTACAGAAATAGGACGGTCGGCCTCCGCCCCCAAACAAATGTCATTACCCAATTCCGCCCAGGGATGCTGAGCCGTATACTGATGAATAATCTCACGATACGTACGGACAGTGTCTTGCTCCGGATAAATAATCTTTCCCTCCACAGCTTCCTCTATACGGTCGCGTGCCCGAGTCGTACAATTATCATAAAGAAAGTTATAACGGTATTCCCGGTTTTCCGGACGCATATTCTCTACCAACAGCGTCCAAAGCCGTTCCTTCTCCGATGCCCTCAGGTTCAGCACTTGCTGATAGACGGCCGACCCACGCTCTTCATATTCTTCGGCAAAGTAAGCAAAAGGCAAGGCTCCAATCTGATAATCGCACTCGCCGCGCGTAAAACGCCATATAAAATTCGGACGGTTGAAGCTGAACACACCGTAATTAAAAACCCAGTCCTCCCCCGTGGTATATGATTTCACACGAATGGCCGTATGACCATACAAAGAATACACTTCGGTTCCGGGAGAACAAGTCAGAAGACTAACCTCGACAGAGTCGGCCGGAAAGGCATGAGCCATCCCTCCTATATATAATAAGGTGTATAAAAACACAAATCTCAAAAATCTCATTCCATGCCATATTTAGCTTTGCAAAGTTAGTGCATTTTCCCTTTTGCCCCATACCATTCACGGAAAAAAGCGAGACGAGCATCTTTTTGACAAAGAAATCATCTGCCATGTTATTTTTTGATTAACTTTGCAACCGCAAAGCATGAACACGTGAATTTAATCATAGACATAGGAAATACGCTGGCCAAACTGGTAGCCTTTGACGGTGATACTCCGGTGGAAGAAATCAAGACCTCAAATGAAACACTGGAACGCCTGCCGGAATTCGTGAATAAATATGCGTTTAAACAAGGTATCGTCGGAAGTGTATTCGGCATCACCGCAGAAGCCGAACGACAACTGAAAAGGCTCGACTTCCCTTTGCTGTATTTAAATGCACAGACTCCCGTCCCGATCACAAACGATTACCGGACTCCGGACACGTTGGGAGCGGACCGGTTGGCTGCGGCCGTAGGCGCCTACATGCAATACCCCGGGCATGACATCCTTATAGTCGATGCCGGAACATGCCTGACTTACGAATTCATCGACAAAAACGGACATTACAAAGGAGGGTGCATTTCCCCGGGACTTCAAATGCGCCTAAAAAGCCTCCGTGCTTTCACAGCCAAACTTCCGTTGATAGACAGCGAGGGGCCGCTCTTAGACATCGGATATGATACGGAAACGTCTATCCGTTCCGGAGTCATTCAGGGCATGAAGTTTGAAATAGAAGGACGCATCAAATATTTCCAAGAAAAATACCCGTCCCTTTTGGTTTTTTTAACTGGTGGCGATATTTTTAACTTTGATAGCAAAATAAAAAATCTCATCTTTGCAGATAAATATATAGTGCCCAGAGGGCTAAACCGAATATTAGCATTTAATAATGAGCAGTCATAAACTTATACTCTGCGTGTTGCTGGCCATGGCAACACTATATGCTCCCGCACAGACCAATGGTTCAAACTCCCCGTATTCCCGTTTCGGACTCGGCAGCTTGAAAGACCAGTCGCAAGGTTTCAACAAGGCTATGAGCGGAGTCGCATTGGGATTCCGCGACGGAAACCGCATTAATATGCAAAATCCGGCTTCCTATTCCGCCATAGATTCCTTATCATTCATCTTCGACGTAGGTCTCACGTTGCAAAACGTAAATTTCAAAAGCGGAGGCAACAGTATCAATGCGCACAACACCACGTTGGACTATATCAACGCAGGCTTCCGTTTGTGCCCGGGATTGGGATTTTCATTCGGTTTTATCCCGTTTTCCAGTATAGGATATGACTTCTCGGAAAGCAAATATCTGGGCGATCATTTCAACAGCGGTTCGACCATGACTTATACCAACAGCTATACCGGCGACGGAGGACTGCACGAGGTGTATGTGGGTTTGGGATGGAATCCGTTCGCAAACTTTTCTGTCGGAGCCAATTTCGGATATGTATGGGGAAACTATGCCCAAAATATCACGCAGACTTTTTATGAAGACGGAACAGCCACCAGCGCAAGCAACGGGCTACGCCGACAAATAGAAGCAGACCTTTCTTCCTATAAAATAGATATCGGAGTACAATATCCCATTAAAATCGGCAAAAACGACGTTTTGACTCCCGGTATTACATACGGTATCGGACATGCAATCAACTCTCCTGCCCATTATTACAGTTATGTGGCCAACGGAGATACCACGAAATCCGTCATAGAAAAGGCTTTTGAATTACCCACATCTTTCGGAGCCGGATTGGCATGGGCACACAAAGAGCAATGGAAAGTTGGTTTGGACGTAACTCATCAAAGATGGGGAGAATGCCGTGTGCCTCAAATTATAAACGACAAGTTTGTCAGCACTACGGAAAACTATATGAACCGCACCAAAATTGTGATCGGAGGGGAGTTCCAACCAGACCGTTACAGCAGCAAATACTTAAGACGGGTACAATATCGTATGGGGGCATCTTTTTCCACACCTTATTATAAGGTAAACGGACATAACGGCCCACGGGAATTCGGTGTAACGGCGGGATTCGCTCTTCCCGTATCCAACAATATCAATAACCGTTCCGTGGTCAATATCGCATTTCAGTGGGGCAGGTCCGTTCCTAGCGTATCATCTTTAATTACTGAAAACTACTTGCGTCTCAACGTCGGTATTACGTTCAACGAAAGATGGTTCATGAAATGGAAGATTCAGTAATGAGAAAAAATAAGGTTAAGTCTACGACGGGATTGTCCCGTTTGACCCACATAACAGTCTCCGTTTGGGCGACTGTTATGCTTATTTTAATACTCTCGTGCTCTACGGAAAAATCAAACCACGCTCCGGCCGTAAACGAAAACGACTCCTTGCCTTTCATGCAATCATGGGGCATCTCGACCCTTATTTCGGACTCCGGAGTCATTCGCTATAAAATCACGGCAGAAGAATGGAATATCTACAATACGACCAATCCGCCGCGGTGGACTTTCGTAAAAGGCATACTTTTGGAAAAGTTCGACTCCACGTTCCACATCGATTGGTTCGTGCAATCGGATACGGCATATTGCCACAATCAACAATTATGGGAGTTGCGCGGACGTGTGGTCATACGCAACCAAGAGGGTACTGTCTTTACTAGCGAAGAACTTTTTTGGGATATGGACCGTCATGAAATGTATTCCAACATGTTCATGACCATCCGGAAACCGGATGAATTCCTCCAAGGTTATAATTTCCGTTCCAACGAACAAATGACACGCTACTCTGTCAGCAACGCCAATGCCGAAACGCCTTTCAGCGACAGTGGCAGTTCATCCTCCAATGACTCGGTCATGCGTGCCGCTCCCACCAAACCCAATCAGCCATGACACTGACCATTATAGAAATCATCATCATACTGTTGCTCTCCGCCTTCTTCTCGGGGATGGAGATCGCATTTGTTTCTTCCAACAAACTTCGAGTTGAGTTAGACCGTAGCGATGCCAGTCTGACTTCCAAAATTCTGACCATATTTTATACACGTCCGAATGATTTCATCTCGACCCTTTTGGTCGGAAACAACATCGCGTTGGTCGTCTATGGTATTTTAATGGCAGGAGTGATCAACGAATTCGTCCTTTCTCCGATCCATTTAAACCAACACGAAGGACTGAACGTGGCTTTGCAAACCATCATTTCAACCTTAATCGTGTTGGTCACCGGAGAGTTCCTTCCGAAAACGCTATTCAAGATAAACCCGAACCGTATGCTGAAGATATTCGCCGTTCCGGCGTTTATCATCTATATACTTCTTTATCCCGTATCCAAATTCACCAGTGCGCTATCTCGCGGCATATTGCGCCTGATGGGACTTAAAGTAAACAAGAAAGCGTCGGAACAAGCTTTTACCAAAATAGACTTAGACAACCTGATACAATCCAGTATCGAATCGGCTCAAAATGAAAACGACATTACGGATGAAATCAAGATATTCCAAAATGCCCTATACTTCTCGGAAGTCAAGGTACGGGACTGTATGGTACCACGGACAGAAATAGAAGCGGTGGAAATCAGTTCATCCATAGCAAACCTTAAAAACAGGTTTATTGAAAGCGGAAATTCCAAAATCATCGTTTACAAAGAAGACATAGACCATATCGTAGGCTTTATCCATTCATCCGAAATGTTCCGGAACCCGGCAGACTGGACTTTACGAATTAAAGAAACTCCCGTGGTCCCGGAAACGATGTCTGCCCAAAAGCTATTAAAGAAGTTCATGCAGCAGAAAAAATCTCTGGCTATCGTAGTAGACGAATTCGGCGGAACTTCGGGAATCGTAACGATGGAAGACTTAGTAGAAGAAATCTTCGGCGATATTGAAGACGAGCACGACAATACAAACTACATTGCCCAAAAGGTCGATGAGAATGAATACGTCCTGTCCGGACGGCTGGAAATAGAAAAAGCCAATGAATTGTTGGGATTGGATTTACCGGAATCCGAAGAATATGTCACGGTCAGCGGACTGATTCTACACCAGTATCAAAGCTTTCCGAAACTGAACGAAATCATCAGATTCGGCCATTTCGAGTTCAAAATCATCAAGAATACAACGACAAAAATAGAACTTGTACGTCTGAAAATCGTCGAATAACTAAATTTTAGCCCAACAGACATGAATATGTGCGAAGATTTTTGTATCTTCGTGCGCTTAAATCGTTTAAAGAAAATAATAAAAATAATAATCATTTAAATCAATGGCAACATTACAGAAAATCAGAGCTAAGGGGCCTTTGCTGGTCATCGTGATCGGTCTGGCTCTTTTTGCATTCATTGCCGAGGAAGCCATGCGCTCCATCCAGTCTGCTTCTAACGAAAGCAAGCAGCAAGTCGGCGAAATTTACGGAGAGCGGATTTCAGTACATGAATTCCAAAACTTAGTGGACGAATATGCGGAAGTTGTGAAGTTCACCAGTGGCAACAGCGCACTCAACGACCAACAACTCACTCAATTACGCGACCAAGTTTGGAACACATACGTCAACAACAAACTCATCGAGCACGAAGCTGAAGAATTGGGACTGACTGTCACTGACGCAGAAATCCAATCCATTATTTCGGAAGGCAACAGTCCCATACTGATGCAAACACCTTTCCGCAACGAACAAACCGGCCGTTTCGATGCCAATGTACTGAAGAAGTTCCTGACCGATTATGAAGGCATGAAAACCAAAAGCGAACAGATGCCGGCCGAATACATGGACTACTATAACAGTCTCTACAAATTCTGGATGTTCATTGAAAAGACACTCCGTCAGGAAAGTCTTGCGCAAAAATATCAAGTACTGCTGAGCAAAGCGATGTTAGGCAACAAAATCATAGACAAGGCCGCATTCGAGGCACGTACCAATGAAAGCGACATTATCATGGCAGCCGTGCCCTACTCTACCATCAATGACAAAGATATCAAAGTGGAAGAAAGCGACTTAAAAGCCAAATACAATGAGTTGAAAGAAAGATTCAAGCAAACAGCCGAAAGCCGTGACATTAAATTTATCGATGTTCAGGTCAAAGCCAGCGCAGCCGACAAAGCAGCCTTAGACAAAGATATGGCAGAAACAGCCACAGCTTTGGCTGCTGGAGGCGACATTGCTAAAATTGTCCGTGAGAGTGGCTCTACGATTAATTACAGTCCGCTTCCGGTCAGCAAGAACATATTCCCCAACGACATAGCTTCACAGTTGGATTCCATGGCTGTAGGACAGATGAAAGCTCCTTATTATTATGCCGGAGACAACACGATGAACATCATCAAGGTAATCAACAAGATTTCCGCACCGGATTCCATCCAACTTCGTCAAATACAAGTAGCAGGCGCCGATATGAATGCCATCCAAAAGACAGCCGACAGCATCATGACGGCATTGCGGGGCGGTGTGGCTTTCGATTCCATCGCCAAGAAATACAACCAGACCGGCGAGAAGACATGGATTACTTCACGTAATTATGAAGGTGCTCCTTTGGACGGCGACAACTTGAAGTTTATCAAAACCATCACCAATATGCCGGTAAATGCCACCGAAAAGATTGACTTTACCCAAGGATGCATCATCGCACAAGTGACAGACCGCCGTGCCATGATCAACAAATATGATGTGGCCGTAATCAAATGCCCGATTGAGTTCAGTAAAGACACTTATGCAAAGGCTTATAACGACTTCAGCCACTTCATCGCTTCCAATCCTACCCAAAAGGATATCGAAGCTAAAGCACTGAAAAACGGCTATAACTTACAAGAGCGCAAAGACTTGTTCAACAATGAACATTATGTAGGAGGAGTAAGCAACACGCGTGAGGCCATGCGATGGATATTCAATGAAGACACCGAAATAGGCAATGTATCTCCTCTTTACGAATGTGGTGAGAACGACCACATGCTTGTGGCCATCCTTACCGGTATACACAAGGAAGGTTACCGCACGATGGAGGATATGAAAGAATATCTCACGCAAGAAGTCATCAAGGACAAAAAAGCCGAGATGCTGAAAGAGAAACTGGCTCAGACGAAGAGCATAGCAGACGCCATGAAAGTACAAGGTGCTGTAAGCGACACCATCAAGCACGTGACGTTCAGTGCCTCCGCTTTCGTAATGAAGACCGGCTCCAGCGAACCGATGTTAAGTGCCGTAGCCAGCAAAACAGCAGCCAATCAATTCGCAGGCCCGTTCAAAGGTAATGCAGGAGTTTACACGTTGCAGGTTATCAATAAGAACAAATCGGCCGAGAAGTTCGACGCTAAAAAAGAAGAAGCTCAACAAGAGTCTCTCAACATGCGCGCCATCAGCCGTTTTGCCAATGAACTGTATGAAAAGGCCGAAGTAAAAGACAATCGTTACCTCTTCTTCTAAGAAAAAGCAGAGACTTTACGACAAAAACAATAGAAACCTACAAGATTATATGGTCTTGTAGGTTTTTTTCGTTATATTTGTAGAGTAGACCTTTCTACCCATTAAAAAGAATATTATGGAAGATTTCAACTTACTGGCCCCTCTACTGCTGGCCATTGTCGGCTTGTTAGTCGGCGCTATATTAAAATCCATACTGAAACGAACCGGTTTTCCCTATACCGTAGGACTGTTTGTATTCGGTTTACTGATAGGCCTCTTCAACCGTTTTCATTATTTCGACTTCATGCCACGCGTGGAAAATGCAGTGGCAACCGTAGCCGATACGAATCCGGATTTCATTCTATATGTTTTCCTCCCCATTTTGATATTTGACGCAGCATACGAAATGAACATGCACATCTTCAAAAAAACATTGGCCAATTCCACCTTACTGGCTGTCCCCGGATTAGTCGTCTGTATGTTGCTTACAGCCGCCCTCATGATTGGCATCAGCCTGTTTGCTCCAGAGTACACCTCGTGGACATGGCCGTTGGCTCTCATGTTCGGCGCCCTCATCAGTGCAACCGACCCGGTAGCCGTCGTAGCTTTATTGCACGAACTGGGTACCAGCAAACGCTTCTCCACTTTAGTAGACGGAGAGTCTTTGCTCAACGATGGAACCGGCATCGTATGTTTCATGCTGTTTTTCGGAGCCTATACGCTTAGTGGAGCAAGCACAGCTTCTCCCGTAGTGCAATTTCTGGAAGTCGTTATTGGCGGAATACTTTTAGGATTCTGCCTGGCCCGACTGACAATCTGGTTCATTACACGTATCAACTCGGAAGAGATGATACAAAACAGCGTCATCATCCTTTCTGCCTACGTCACGTTTATTCTGTCCCAATACTATATGGGCATATCCGGTGTCATCGCTTTAGTGGCTTTCGGACTGACTATCTCTTATACCGGCCGCCCCAGACTGAAACCGCAAGTCAACGTATTCATGGAAAAGTTCTGGGGACTTCTTACCCATATAGCCAATACATTAGTTTTTATCATGGTCGGTGTGGTCATCGCAGAGAAAGTAGACCTGAATTGGTCCGACCTCATCATTTTGCTGCTTGTTTACGTAGGACTGAACCTCATCCGGTTTGCCATGATCATGCTTTTCTACCCCGTTATGAAAAGATTGGGATACGGACTTTCCAAACGCGAGTCCGTCATTCTGACATGGGGTGGCCTGCGCGGAGCATTAGGTATGACACTGGCCCTGATGGTTTCTTACACACCGGGAATTCCGGAAGACATCAGACGACAGGTCTTGTTTCTCACAGCCGGTATCGTCACGCTCACTCTTTCCATCATGCGTTGGCTACTGAGACGATTGGGCTTAATACAAGTTTCCAGTGCCAGAGTACTGATAGACTCCAAAATCCAAGGATACTTACACGACAGTGCAGAAAAGTATATGGAAAAACTGTCTGCAAAGGCGGCATTGCACGACGCAAACTGGAACAAAGTGAAAAAATACCTTCCACCGTCTCTGTCTTTGTCTCCGTCCGGACCTCTTCCCACAATGGAATTCCTTTCCGAAATACGTCTCCGTATATTGGACCGCGAAAAGGCCGTATGCCATCAACTTTATGATGAAGGTGTCGTTTCGAAAACCACATTCCTTCATTTGATGAACTCTCTCGACGAGATGTATGACCATGACGGACAGTATACGTTGGACTTCCGTCCCTCCATATTCAATTATTGCAACCGCACCTCCGTCCTGCCTCGTATCCAAAAGAAACTTCACTTGGGGGACAGCATCAGTTTCTACTTCCGTGAACGCATCGTAAACGTATATGACCTGGCCAGAGGGTTCATCATTTTACAAAACGAGGATCTGAACCTATTGAACGAACTCAATGCTTCCGAACTCCTCACACCCGATCAGAAAAAACGATTGGACATTCTTCGTACGGAAATCAACCATAACATAGACCGCATGAATCATGTCACCTTGCAACTGGAACAAAATTACCCGAAGGCTTACCGCCATGCACTCACCGTCAAGTCTATCCGTATGATGCTCACTTACGAGCGTCGCACCATCCGTAAACTCCAAGACGATGGCGTGATTTCAGAAAAAGACGCAGAACGCTTCATCGAAAAAGTAGACGAACGGACAGACCAAGGCAATTCTTTCCGTTATTCAATGCCGGGTACTCTATTACGGGGAATACTCCACGCAATAAGCCCGAAAAAGAGATGACCCACAATGGGACGGAACGTCAGGTTTCGTCCCACTTTATTTCACCCAGTCTTCCAATTTCTTTTTCAGCACTCCCGTCCCATAACCACTCCATACATGTATAATCCGCCCTTCAGGCGATACAATCACGTAATGAGGAATACCTTTGATACCATAATGAGCGTATATTCCCACTGTACCCTGCATATCATTCAGGTTGACTCATGTACAAAATAACATCAGCTTTTTCTTCATGGTACTACTAAATATAAAACCCAAAGGTGTCGGTTTATCCGACACCTTTGGGTTTTATTAAATTTTTAATTCATCAATTGTTCTCCGGACGCAATTTACGCACCGTTTCTGCCGTACGCCACATTTCACTGTCGTGCAAAGCCTTCAATTCAGCTTCCAACTTCACGCGGTAGTCCGGTTTCGAGTTGGAATCAATCGAGATTTGCGCTTCATTACCGGTCACTACGCTCTGGTACAACTTCTGCACCACCGGCTTGATGGCATCGTGGAACGGGCCCATCCAGTCGAGTGCACCGCGTTGGGCAGTAGTGGAACAGTTGGCATACATCCAGTCCATACCGTTCTTTGCAAACAACGGCAT
>ERZ779643.1713-NODE-1713-length-14116-cov-2.606642_pt1 | contig 14116 bp, 6 predicted proteins | sample MGYA00511564_ERZ779643 | MGnify/ENA primary metagenome ERZ779643 (study PRJEB29588, sample SAMEA2147114) | human gut metagenome | biome: human gut; feature: human-associated habitat; material: faeces | place: Denmark | collected 2008/2010 ... | reverse complement strand
ACGCTATTTCTCGTCAAAAATCAACCATTTGTTGTGACAGAGCCTTATTTTAGTCTTTGTTGTTATCTATGTTTATCGTTATACCGAGTTTGTCTGCGGGAACGGTGAAAGAAGCGCCATCGGCAATCATGCCGAAAACTCCTTTGTATCCGTCTTCCCCGACGTACACGTTAACGTTGTTTTCTTTTGCAAAGCCTTCACGGGTAATGTTAAGTTCGCAGTTAACAAATTCCAAGCCCGCAAAATTATTCAAAGCGGCGGCGTTGGTCATTCTGCCGGCAATGAAGCCGACTTTGTAACCTTCCTGCTTATCTCTCCATAAAGACACGTTTACGGAACAGTTCTCGAACTTGACGTTACGCATATATCCTTCGCCGCGGAAAGAAAATAAACCGGCAAACGTTGTAGCGGTATCACTTACTTCCTTATCGTAACTGAAGTTCTTTATGGTATGTCCGTTACCCTCGAATCTGCCCTCGAAATTCACCGCACCGAGGAAAGGGCCTTTTCCGGTCATCTCGCCCCTGTCGTTATAAACGCCGAAGTCTATATCGTCGTCCAAATAATAACTGCCGTAAGAATCTATCGCGACGCCGAAATCGTGCGAAGTGGTGATTATTTTCCACACCCCTTCTAACCACTCGACGTAAACCGTTATTTCGGGATTTTCATCGGAAATATACAGGTCGCTGAAACTACTTATACGCTCTCCGTCTGCCGTTTTGTAATAAAGAAGGGTATGCCCCGCCCACGTCGGAGGAACGCCGGGTTCGGAAAGCTTGCTCGGCTCCGAATAGTTGTTGAAAACAAGGTTTTCTACACCGTCGGCACGAGCCGCTTCGCCTACGTCTACCGTAAACAGATAGTTTTTGGACCAATGCGCAACGAGATAAATGTTTGTGTTATCCTCCCCGGTTCTGTCCGTGGCGAAATTCCACGGCGTATCGGAAAGGATGTATTTGCCGTTCTCGTCTTGTTTGGGCGCTCCGTTTTCGTCAAGTTCGCAAACGTACCAATAACGAACGTTATACCCCTCTTTTGTGGGGCGCTGAAATTCCGAGTTTGTAACGCCGGGTTCCATTATTACAGAACCGGGTTTATAACGGAAAGTCTTTATACCCGTAGCGTCGTTGTTAGAATACTTTCCGCCGTCGGAATTATATGTAACGGTTACGGTATAGCCCTCCTTAACCGGGTCGAATGAAGTTGAGCACCCCGCAAGCGCGGCGGCAAACATCGTCACGGCGCAAATTGCGAGCAAAATTGTAAGTCTTGATTTTTTCATTTTGTACCTTTTTTAAGATATCCAAAGCCTTAGCAGTATATAGATTATTGCAAAAGCAATTATTATACAAAGAAATGCGGGCAGAAGCGCGAGATACTGAGCCATTACGAGTTTGCGAAACTCTTTTTTCTTCGCTTTTTTATCTTCTTTGCTCTGCTTGTCCGTCTTTTCGTGTTCTTTGATTTTTCTTCGTTTTTTAAGCCCCCTGTTCCAGGGCATCCAGTCGGCGGACATATCCGTAACGGTGTGCCCGTCGTCGAACTCTTCCTTCCGCTCTTTTTTATCGTCCATTAAGATTTCTCTTTAATACGGCGTATATCCCCCCGCTGTTTTGCGGGGGAATATTGCCCGTTTTAATATTTTTTTTGCAAAATTTCGTTACTTTGCGGTAACGGTCATTTCGCCGTTATTAAGTTTTGCAACGTACGTCGTCCCGTCGATGGTGAATTCCAAACCGCTACTTAAATTATCCGCATATTTGGTATCCGCTTTAACGGTCTTTCCGAGATAAGTTACCGTAAAGTAGCACTCCTTACAACCGTCAAGATACTCCTCGTCGTCCTCGTCGTAATCAACTTTGCTTTCCGCACAAGCCTTTATTTCGAGTTCTTCGCCGTTAACGTTAAATTTGCCGGCATACTTTGCGCAAGAGTCACTGTTCCAACCTTCGTAAAGAAGAACGTACTTATACCAATCGTCATCGTAACCGTTGAGGAAAATATAATAAGTAGAATATCCGAGTTTTGCGACGATATGCGTTCCGTCAGAAGACAAAACGCCCTCTGCATCGGTTATCGTGCTAGATCCGTTTTTACCGTTAATTACATAGTATACTGTACCGTTTTCTATTCTGCTTATAGAAATCGTAAAGTAACCATTAGGATTCCACGTAGAATAAGGATTGTAAGCATCTGCCGAATATCTCGATTCAAAATCAAACGCCGATTTCGGTATACCTTGAACACTGAATACTTTGATTCCGTTGTTAATAACCCAAGTAACGATTTTTGTATCGACGCCTTCGCCCATGGTGAACGATCTGCCGTTGAAATCTATGGTTACTTCCGTTTCCGCACCGTTGCCGTATTTTGCGGTATAAGTGTAACTTCCGTTTGCATGGATACCGTTTATAACGAGATATTTACCGTCGTGGGTATCGTAAGTTCCGGCAATCGTATACTGATCCGCGGAGTAAAGCGCATAGGTTTCACCTTCGCTGAGAAGATAAGAAACTACTACCTTATCCTTGATATAGCCCATGAGTTTGTAGCCTTCGCCGTTTTCGAGTTCGGTTACGGAGAACGCTACGTTTGCAGCTCCGTTGCTGGAATAGTCGAAGTCATAAACGAAACCGAGAACCGCTTTGCCTTCTTCGAAGTTAACTATTTTGACGAATACGGAAAGGTCTTTTATTTCGGTGGACTTTGCGCCTTTAAATCTGTTGCCGACAATCGAGAAGTTTTCCGGAAGAACATCTTTATAGAACGTGCCGTCGTTTACGTTATAGGCAAAACTGCCCTCTTCCGTAACGAACACAAGAACGTTGCTTTCGTAAACATACTGCGCGAACGTTACAGGTTTGCCGTTATAAGTCGTTTTTGCGAGGTCGAGAACAAAGATATAAGAAACCTTGCTCTTGAATTCCGTATTTAACGAGTAATCGAACTTAAAATCTTTTCCGTCCATTTTAACGGTATAAAGACCTTGTTCGTCGGAATTCCCGAAGAAGAATTCATATTCTTTTTCAGTAACCGGTCTTACCCTCGGATTATCGTATTCCGTACTCATGTTGACTTTGTAATTTACTCCGCCAACCGTTGTAAACGTCATAACGACATTGTAATCGCCGACTTTTAAGAAACTTGCATTGACGGTCTTTCCGTCGAAAGCCACTTTTATAACGGTATTCCCCGTTGCGCTAACGGCAGGATCCATGCGAAGCGTTTTGTCGTTGAGAACATAATCGACGGAAGTATAATTATAATACCAACTTTCGTAAACAAGTATGCCCGAAATTTTCTTCGTTTCCTCGTCGCGGTTTTCTTCTACGAGATACTCTACGCCGTTAAGGGTAACATACCAACGATAACTCTTGTATTCCATAGTTGCGGTTTCGTTTCCGTACACCGCATTGAGAACCGCGCCGATTCCGGTTGAATCTTTAATTCTGCCGGCAACTACTTTGACAACGAAGTCTTTGTCGTTGACTTTCGCATTGCCGATAATCTTTACAACGGTATCTTTTACCGCAAGATACGGAGTCGCCGCGGACGTGGAAGGATCGGAGTTTTTGAGAAGATATACTTTGCTATAAGCGTCACTTAAATATATAACGGGCGTTAACTCTCCGTTTAACATAACGAGGCTGTAAAGATAAACTTTGTCGCCCTTTATGTTGTTAAATACCACGTTCATATTATAAGACGATCCGTCGTATACGTTATAAGTGCCGAAATAGTTGTTTACGTTAAAGTTTTCGACTTTGCTATAATCTACGCCGTCAAATACGAGCGTTACGTTGCCGTTTTCGTCTTTTGTAAATAATCCTTCTTTTCCGCTTATCGTTATCGAAGCGGAATTGTTTTCTAACTTACCGACCGTATAAGAAGTCGTATCGGTATTATTATAGAAAATTTTGCTTGCGTCGAAGTAGAAAACGTGTTCCTTTGCCTCATCCATATACAAGCCGTTAAAGACAAAGTATGCGGAAGTATAATAGTTTACGTCATAGTTGTAATTTACGTTATCGCTGAAATTGATGTTCATCGCGTAAATGTACATCTGATGATAATATTCTTGCCCGTCGAGCGTTATATAATAAGCAAGTTTATTGCTATTACCGCCCTGCACGTTGCTGGGGAATACTTCTATACCCTGGAATTTTACCTCACCTGCTGTGGTTATTTCTACAGAGTCCTTAGAATCGGCAGAAGGCTTGAATTCGGAACCGAAAAGATTTTCGAATGCATTGAAAACATAAGCCGTAGTTACTGCGCTATCTCCGCTTCCGGTAGTAATCTTTACAGCGGCAAGCGAATAGTAAAGAACCGTTATTTTTTCAGAACCTGCATTTCCGACGATTTGAAGAACAGTTCTTCCGTTTTTATGTCCGTCGTCCACAAACGAATACTTTACGTCCGTAAGGTTAGCGTCACCGTAAACGAACGTCCCCTCTTCTATCGTAAAAGACTTATTTCCGTTAATATAAGTGCCGTTCCAAAGGAACCCGTTAGACTTAGTTGCAGCATCATCGCTTAAATATATTGCGCTATCTACTGTTACATAACGCTCATCATCATAATATACGACAGTATGTGTGTCATAATCTTTTTTGGTAAGCGTAAGAGTGAGATTTCTATTATTATCGTAGGAAATCGTATATTCCGTGTATTCTACACCGTCAAGTGTAAACGCACCCTTTCCGTTATAACTAAAAACCCTACCGTCGGCAGAATGATATTTACCGTCACCCCAAAAATCAACTGTCGGAACAAGATTTTGTACCTTGTAGTAGGAATTATCTCCGCATGTTGCATTGCCGTTTTTATCAAACATTACGGTAGCAAACGCCTCGGTTTCTCCCTTTTTGTAGAGGGTTGCGATAAGTTTTCCGTCCTTAACGTCAAGCGTAATGGTATTATTTGATTCAGGGTTTCTTCCTAAATAGAAATAATCTTTAGACGTTAAACCGTTCAACAATGCATAAACACAAACCTGTCCGGCAAACTCGTTAAACGATACGCTTTCAACATTGGAAATGCCGTCACTGTTTTTAAGATAATAAATACCGCCGAAATCTTTATATTCTTTACTGTAGAAAGCATTGCCGTTAAAAACGTAATACCAGTTATTGCACGTAAACTCCTTTTCTTTATTATTGGAATTATAAGAGGTGTAGTATTTAACGGAACTGTAATTATCTTCTGCGTAAATGGCAATTTCCTTGCCGTTGAAGAGAACGATATATTCACCGTCCTCGCCCTTGGTTACTTTTAAGGAATCGCCGGAATTGCTTACAAAATCACATACGTACAACGTCGCCTTAAACTCGTCGATTTTGGATTTTTTGGCAAGTTTAATACCGTCGCTATCGATCAAATCGAAGTTTGCGGGGTTTTTGTAATTATAAAGGATAACAGTTTCTACCTTTGTCGTATAATAATAATTGGATATTTCTTTTACATATTCAAAATAAATATCGCTGTTTTCTACGTTTATCCTTGCCTTGCTTGCGTCCGTAGCACCGGTTGCAAAGTCAAGGGAGATATTGTAAGAAACCGCTTCCGCACCTCTTACCTTTCTGATAAGTTTTGCGGTGTCGTTTGTTTCGTCAAAAGAAACGATGAAATCTTCGTAATAAGTCGAAAACTCTCCCGCATAGTAATTGTCGAGGTTGGTCTTTACAATAAAGTTCAAAGTATCTTCACCCTCGGTAACAACCAAAACGGAACCGTTGAGAGCGATTGAAGTTATCGCAATACCCCCCTCAATTGCAAAAACGGGCTTACCCGCTTCGTCGTAAGTTACGGTGCAGGGATAACTTGTGCCGTTGATAACCACGGAATCGCTTGTAAATTCGGCAACATAAAGTTCGCCGCCCTTCGCCGCGTACCACTTTTCCATACGGACGTCGTTGGAGTCGAGTATAGACCAGGTGAAGGTATAATCGGAAATCGTATAGTTTTTGTTTTCGCCTTCGAATTCCGCAGTAGCGCTATACACGCCTTTTTCTTTTGCTTTGGTAGTACCGCTGAAACCTTTTAAGGTAATGCCTTCGGGAAGACCGTCGACGGTTGCGGCAAGTTCAACTTCTTCGCCGGTATAAACCGCGTTAACGTTTTTCCAACTAAGGTCGGCACCGTTAATCGCCTTTTTGTTTATCGTAACGTTTGCGGAAACCGTAGTGCTTTCGTAATTCCTTGCGGAAACCGTCGCTTCTACGAAATATTCGCCGACATCGACGGCGGCGTCCACGGTTTTGTCGCCTTTAACCTTACCTTCATATACGGTATAGGTTATATCCGCGCCCTGCGGCGCGCCCTTAACAACGGGATAAACGGGTTTACCGCTGTAAGTTTCCGTAACGGATTCCGCAGTAATCCCCTCCATGGCAAGTTTTTTTACGGTGACTTTTAAGGTCGTCGTTTTACCGTAAGCAGTAATAATAATATCATAATCGCCGGCAACGGCAAGTTTCGTCTTGTCGTCTTCGGAAATCATACTTTCTTTTAACGTTGTTTCTCCGTTAGTGTTATCGGAGTAGGTCACGGTGATTGTGAATTTGCTATAGTCGAGCGTTTCGCCGAGATTAAGAACCGCGGTTTCCGGGGCAATCGATATGCTCGTCACCGTGGGGTCTTCCGGCTTGGGCTCGCTGTTTCCGCCGTTGCCGTTATTAGTGCAACCGACAGCGAACGCCGCCATGCAAAAAACCGTTATCGTCGCAAGAATACCCGCAACTAGTTTTTTTAACTTCATGGTTAAAAACTCCTTTTATGAATATTTCACCCCTGTTCTGGGGGAGTGATCGAAATTTAGAATCGCCTTTATCGCGTTTGAAACTCAGGCAATTTTTTTAAGACTGTTATAGTCTATATCGACGGTAACCGATTCCGCGGAAACCTCGTATTTAAGTCCGCCGTCCTTTACGATAACGTAACGCGTTTCGTCGCCGTAATCCTTGCGGACGCTGAACAACGCGTTGCCGTTTTTATCGAGTGCATAAAGGTAATTTATCTTACCCTCCGCATCGAGAATGCTAAGGAACGACGCAACTTCTTCATCTGCGACTTCTTTTATTTCCGGCGCACCGATTTCTACGAGTTCGTAATCGAAACGTTTGAAAGTAGTATTGCCGTAAACGTCGGAAGTTATTTCGTATACCTTATACCCGAGTTCGTCGTAAACGGTTATGCTTTCCGAATCGTGATTTTCGTATATTCCGGAAATCGTGCCGTACCACTGCGCGTCTTCGTAATCGTCGGAATAAGAGGAGAGCGAAGCGAAATCGTAAAGTACCCAAAGTTTAACGGGCTCTTTGCTTGTATCGGGTCTTTTGGTTTCCTGATTTATTTCGTAAAGCGTAAGTTCGAGTTCGTAATAATTAGACTTACTGCTCGGAAAACTGTTGTAATCGTCGTAGTATCCCGCAAGTTCTACGTGAATATCGTCATCGTGCTCGTCAAGGTAATAAACGTTGCCGAAGCCGTCAAGTTTCACTGTATAATAGTAAAGAGAATAACCATAGAAACTTTCCGTAAACACAAGGGTGGTATCTTCGGAATCGTCGTAACGTACAAATTTACGCAAAACCTCGTTGCCTTCCGTATCGGCTTCTTTAACGATATAAGAACCGCGTTTATCCGCTATTTCCGCCTTAACCGTGTTTCCGCCGTCATATACTATATCGAAACCGGTTTCGGAATAGTTTTCGTAACGACCTTCCGCGATTTTAACGTTGTCGTAGTCTTCCCCGTCGTAAACGGTGTTGTACTCGCGGAAGAACGCAACGATGGGATTATCGATTCCGTCGGGTGCGAATATATACGCGCCGATACCGTTTCCTTTTACGAAATCGGTAAACAATCTGTAACGCCAGGTATCGTTGGCAACGTCGCCGCTATCTTTGGGGAAAGTATAGTTAACGCCGTATTTTCTGTCGGAAGCAGCGGTGCCGTCATTATAATGGAGTTCGTCGTTATAGTATTTCTGTTCCCAATAAGTCCTCGTATACCAACCGGTATCGCTCGTTACGTTGATAAATCTGTAAGAAGCGTCGCCGATTTTTACGTTTATTATAAGGTATCCCGCCTCGTCGTTATAATGACGAGTAAATATAACAGTACCTTCCGTAGTTACGGAAACGTCGTTTTCTTTTACCGCGGTAAGCGTAACAGTATAATCCTCGTCGCCGAAGTTACGGTTTTGGTCTTCAACAACGCTTGCGGTATATTTAACTCCGTCTATCTTTATAATAGCGTTGCCCAAACCGTCGAGGACGAGTATATTGTCCTCGTTATATCTGCTGAGTTCAAAAAGCGTATAATCTTTTTTTGCATATACCGGAGCGTCGGAATTGAGATATTCCCCGGTTTTTTTACGGACATATTCGGCTACCGAAATAACTTCGTATTTATCGTTATAATAAGTAAACTTAAAGACGTCGTCTACCGAATCGTCGAAATCGGCATAATAGGTGCCTTCCGGGTCTTCCACCCACTGTATCTCGGGCATGCCGTTTACTCTGGCAACTTTGCCGAGTTTTGCTATGCCGTACCTGTTTATGGAAACGATATAAGAACCTACTTCTGTTTTATTGCCGTAATCGGTGGTGATAAGAGGTTTTTCCATAACGGGAAGCAAATATCTTACCCCGTTTACAGTGAAAGGCTTTTCAGTTATAACATAATAAAGATTATTTAGAGTTTCACCCGCATAATCGGTTAATTCCGGGTGCCATATATGCACAAGAGTCTGATTTGCATAAAGCGGTTTGGAATGTTTTCCGCTGTTAGCGCTTGCTGCGGTAGAAGCGTAGGTTTCGTTGTCGATAATCTCATACATCATCGGATAAGATTCGCCGCAGACCTTACCGTACGTCATTTCCGAAAAATTCCAATAATCTACCGACTGCATAAATTCTTGTCCTTCGTCGAGAACGTTAACTATGCCGCTGCCGGTAAACGTAAATTTCGTGGTAATTTTTCCGTTCTGTCCCCAATATGCGGGAGCAATGGTGCTTTTCGCGACGTAAATATAATCGCCGTACTGAACAAAAGTTTCACGATAATTCTGCTCGCTGGCTTCCGGAACATAAATACGGAAACCGGTAAACTCCATATCGTAAGTGCTTTCGTCCTCGGTGGGAACAAGGCTGTTGCAGAATGCCTGGTTTTCGAGGAGCGGCGCCTCGCTGCCGGTGAAAGTTACCTGAGAAAGCGCCATACTGTCGGCAAAAGCCCTCGAACCGATTTTCTTTATATTTTCGCCGAACGTTATGTTAAGAACGCCGAGGTTTGCATAGAAAGCGAACATTCCTATAGATTCCAGAGAATCGGGGAACGAAAGCGTGTCTATGCTAAGACAATAAAGGAAAGAACGATCGCCTATGCTTTTAATGTTGTTTCCGAATGCAAGCCCGTCGATTGCCGCGCAATAATAGAACGCCTCTCTGCCTATCGTTTCCACGTTTTCGAGAACGGGAAGTTTTACGAGGTTAGAAAACGGATACGGATTGGTAACAAGATCCGCGGCGGAAGAATTTACGCCGTAAGGATAAATCTTTTTGACTTCGGATTCGGTATTTCCGGTATATGCCGAAAACGCCTTTTCGCCTATCGTCTTTACATAACGGAGCCAATCGAAACAAACGCTCTGTTTGATAGAAGAAAGCGTGCCGAGCGAAACGCAGTTTTCAAACGCGGACTTACCAACGGACGAAACGATTTCGGGATAATCGAACACAAGGTTTTGCATTCCGTACACAGAGTAGAACGCGCCTTCCGGAATATCCGTAACGCGGTCGTTTATACGAACGGTAGCCAGGGTTGTCGGAACCAACTGCTCTTCGAAATGTTCGTCGCCGATATACAAAGACGAACCGTCGGAATACGCGGAGAATGCGAATGTATTATCCTGGTACTTATCCGCGCCGAAAACGTAAGAGAAAAATCTCTTGCTCGTTCTGGATTCGCCGATAAACGGAACGGTGAGCGATTCGAGTTTTTCGCAACCGGCAAACGCTCCCTTGCCTATCGTAGTATATGTTGCGGGAACAAATATCGAGGTTACCGTCTTGTTATCCTTAAACGCGCCCTCGGCGATCTTCGTCGCGCCGTAAGGAAGTTTAAGTTCGGTTTTATTGCCGATATATCCCGTTAACACTCCGTCTTCGATAATATAGTCGTAAGCGTCGTTATTTTCATACACCGCATAGAGTACGATCGTCTGATCCCTTTCCGCAATGTTCTTTACGGTTGCGCCGACAAGATATTCGGCAGCGCCGTTTTCGGTCTTGGAAAAGCCTACCGCTTTTGTTCCGTAAGGAGCAACGTCGGGAAGGTTTTCGTTTACGCCGCGGCGGAAGGTCTTCGTAATGGTTTTCCCTTCGGGATAAACGAACTCAACGGTATAGTACTGCAAATTCTGTTTGTAGTAAAGGGTTATGTCGGAAGCGGGAACCACGGTACCTTCGTATCTATCGGTAAAATCGGCGTCCGTCCAATACCCTTCGAAATCACGATCCTCGATAGTGACTACGGGCAAATTTTCTCCGGCTTCGAGAACAAACGTAACGTCGTTAAAACTCTCGTCAATAAGAGTAACTCTGGTTTTTTTGCCCTCGCCCTGATTATTATTTACGCATGCAAACAAAAACATTGCCGCGCAAACAGCAAAACAAACGCACAAAATTTTCAATACAGTTTTTTTCGTACCGATTTTCATCATGACCTCTCGACTGTTTTTCTTCTTGAACACACTTGTAAGCGCGTGCACCGTTGCACGCGCTCCCGCGTTGCGGTTTGCGGGAACACGAACTTTTGCTGACGTTCTCCGCCCACCTATTATTCTCTCAATTTTTCCTTTAATTATGAGCGATGAATTTTTTCCTGCATTATTCACCGCTTCTCGCCATCCGAAAAAAGTATAGAATATCCCCTTTCCCGAATTTAGGTATATAATATAATAAAAGGCAACCTTTTGTCAAATATATAGCACTCTTATTTCTATTTTTTTTACTTATAATGACAATTTTTTTAGTTTATATTATTCATAAATATATGAATATCAATAGCAAATATTCACATAATATTCAGTTTTGCGAATAAAATTTTTCAGACAAAAAATAATTTTTAAGGGTATAAAAAAGGCTGAAATTTATAGGTATACATATTTTTAATTAAAATATACAACAAAAGACGCCTTCTCCGAAACGGAAAAAACGTCTTTTAAAGATATAAACAATTTTTATAGTTCTATCTACAAATTATTTAATTTTAAGGAATTGTTTATAAGCAAGATAGGTTTCGTAAACGTCCGCTTTTGCAACCACTTCCATGGGAGAATGCATGTTAAGAACGGGTACGCCCGCGTCTATAACGGACATGTTGTACTTAGCGAGAAGGTACGCAATCGTTCCGCCGCCGCCGAGGTCAACTCTTCCGAGCTCGCCCGTTTGCCACACGATATTCTCTTTTGCAAACACGCCTCTCAAATATGCGATATATTCGGCGGACGCGTCGTTCGAACCGCTCTTGCCTCTTGCTCCGGTAAACTTGTTCATGGTCACGCCCTTGTTGACGTAGCCAACGTTCATCTCCTCGAATGCGGATGCAAAAGAGGGGTCGTAAGCTGCGGTGACGTCTGCCGAGATGCACTTTGAATGCTCGCGTACGACGGACGGATTTGCGCCGAAACTCTTGGCGATTTCGTCGATAAGGTCGCTTATGATGACGCACTGCATGCCGGTGTTGCCTTCGCTTCCGATTTCCTCTTTGTCGGCAAGGATGCACATGACTGTTTGGTCGGTGTCGGTGTCGAGAGTTGCGGTGATTTCGGGATACGCGCACACTCTGTCGTCGTGACCGTAGCTTGCGACGAACGCTCTGTCAAAGCCGACGTCGCGAGCGTTGGACGCAGGCACTGCTTCGAGCTCTGCCGAGAGGAAGTCCTCTTCGCACACGCCGTATTTTTGGTTGAGAATTTCAAGCACGCCTTTCTTCACCGCGTCCTTTTCCTCATCTTTGACGGGGATGCCGCCCACCAAAAGATTGAGATTTTCGGCAGGGAATCCTTCCGCAATGGTCTTTGTGACTTGCTCTTGCGCAAGGTGCGGAAGAATATCCGTGATGTAGAACACGGGATCGCCTTCTTCGTCACCGACTTTGACGTCAACGCACGTGCCGTCTTTGAGAGCGATCACACCGTGAAGCGCAAGCGGAATGGTGAGCCATTGATACTTTTTGATACCGCCGTAGTAATGCGTCTTGAAGTACGCCATATCTGCCTTTTCATAAAGCGGAACTTGTTTGAGATCGAGTCTGGGGCTATCGACGTGAGCGACGAGAATACGCACGCCGTTCTTTGCGACGTCCGCTTTGCCCGCTCTTACGATAAACAAGCTCTTGCCGCGATTGTTGTAATAAAGCTTGTCGCCGGCATTGATTTTGTCGCCGAGCGTATAAGGCTTATAACCCTTTTTCTCAATCATTTCGATTGTTTCCTTGACGGCTTCTCTTTCGGTTTTGCCGTTGTCGAGAAATCTCTTGTAACCCTCTGCATAATCGCTTATTGCTTTGAGCTCTTGCTCGTCCGCCAAAGCGTAAACGTTTTGTCTTTTATAGGTAAGATCCATAAAAAGCCTTCCTTTAAAAATTTATTCTGAACACATTATACCACACCGCCCCGAAAAAGCAACTTTCACGGCAACGGTTTTTTTTGAGCAATACTCACTTGTAAAAAACGGTTTAACAATCACCGCAATCGTGCTATAATATCTTCATCAACAAATTTCAGGTGAGATATGATTATCGACAAAAGGCAAGAAGTGCTTGCGCACAATTTGGTCAACCATTCAATCCACGTCGGCAAAGGCGACAAGGTGTGGATTGACGCAATCGGATGCGGCGAACAACTGCCCGCATGCATCATCCGCGAGGTGTACAAAAACGGCGGCATCCCCTTCCTCAACATCATCGACAAGCGGCTTGAAAAGGAAATCCTGAAAGGCGCAACCCCCGAGATGCTTGATATGTGGGCAAAGCGCGACGCCGATTTTATGGATAAAATGGACTGCTATATCGGCATTCGCGGCGGCGACAACAGCTATGAACTTTGCGATTTGCCCGAGAGCATAATGCAAGAGTACGACAAGAGATACGGCATCCCCGTACACAGCGACAGGCGCGTCGCCCACACCCGTTGGGTTATTTTGAGATACCCCACTCCGAGCATGAGTCAACTTGCAGGTATGAGCACCGAGGCGTTTGAGGACTACTTCTTCGACGTATGCTGCCTCGACTATCAAAAGATGAGCAATGCGATGAATCCGCTGGTTGATTTGATGAATCGCACGGATAAAGTGCGGATTGTAGCAAAAGACACCGATTTGACCTTCTCCATAAAAGGCATACCCGCAATCAAATGCGACGGCGCGTGCAACATCCCCGACGGCGAAGTTTACACCGCTCCCGTCAAGGACAGCGTCAACGGCGTGATAAGCTACAACACACCGTCCATCGAAAACGGATTCCGTTTTGAAAACGTGCGCCTTGAATTTAAGGACGGCAAAATCGTCAAGGCAACCGCCAACAACTCCGAAAAAGCCAACGCTATTTTCGACACCGACGAAGGCGCAAGATACGTCGGCGAATTTGCAATCGGCGTCAATCCTTACGTCACCAAAGCAATCGGCGACATCCTCTTTGACGAAAAGATAAGCGGCTCAATCCACTTTACCCCCGGTTGCAGCTACGACGACGCCCCCAACGGCAACAAGAGCGCAGTCCACTGGGATTTGGTGCTATGCCAAACTCCCGAATTCGGAGGTGGTGAAATCTGGTTCGACGACGTTCTCATCCGCAAAGACGGCAGATTCATTATCCCCGAACTTTACGGCTTGAACCCGGAAAACTTGAAGTAAAAATTGTTGCAAATGCAAAACACAAAAAAGCGATGCGCCTGCATCGCTTTTTTGAATTATCACACAATTAAATGAAACTTCCCCTTTCCTCACGTGTTTGTTCGTCCTCTACAAGAGTGTACGTCGCATACTTTTAAATTTATTTGCCTTCTCTTTCCGGACACGCCGGTATTTCTCCCACCACTCAAATA
>ERZ779643.1711-NODE-1711-length-14123-cov-1.691285_pt1 | contig 14123 bp, 9 predicted proteins | sample MGYA00511564_ERZ779643 | MGnify/ENA primary metagenome ERZ779643 (study PRJEB29588, sample SAMEA2147114) | human gut metagenome | biome: human gut; feature: human-associated habitat; material: faeces | place: Denmark | collected 2008/2010 ... | reverse complement strand
TACTGCCAGGTCCAACTGTCTTCTTTACCGCCAGCGAAGCCATCGGGTCTTCATCCTCCTGTCTGTCCCGCTCTGTCAGTTCGCCATCAGCACTAAAATCATCCCAAAAGTTAAGAATACCATTATTCCAATTATCCGCCCGCGAAGAAGTCCGGTAGGTGACCCCTTCTACTGCCTGAGTGGTCAAGGCCACCGTTCCATAAGCCGGATCATTCTTATCTACCCCGTCCGAATATAGGTAGAGGCCTTGCAAGCCGTTCTTTTTACGAAACTGGTTTTTATTGTCTTTCGCGCCTGTCGGAATGTAATCTCCTTTCCAGTCCGTCCTGAACTTACTGCCGTCCTTCCCGATAAAATTGCGCATCGAACCACAAACGGCTACCTCCAAAGGACGGTCGGTCGTATTTGTCACCTCATAAGCCAACACGGCAATCGGCATGCCACTGGCATCTGCGTCTCCCGGTACCAACGGATTGAATCCTTTGACCGTCACTTTCACCGGTAACTGCCGGTCGGAAAGATGCACTTGTCCGAACGGATAAGCCGCCTCGAAAGTAGCATCGGCAAAACGCGGCATACCGTGATGGTTCACCGGCCGCCCCTCATAATGCAAATACTCCTGCGGATATAAAGGGCCTGCAAGCAGGGTAGTCATAGCCTCTCCCGTCTGCGGTTTTGCATAAATTGCAAAGAAAGGTGCATTATTGCCGGTCGTCACCGTACTATATTTCTTACCAGGGACATTCATAATCTCCCAATCCCGCAACTCTCCCCGGCCTCCCAAAGAGACCGTTCCGGTCCCGATTCCTCCCAAAGGCAATGCCACCTGGTAAAGATGCTCCCGGTCATATTGTTTCAGAACCGGCCATGTTTGCGGCTTCCATTCTTGGGAAAAGACGGCTCCGGAAACAAACATACAAATCGTTAATAGCTTTAATCTATTCATAACTCCAAAATTAGTTCAAGGCATACAATGCTCAAAGGGCTAATATACTTAAATATTATCCATTTCGGCCTTTTTTAACGGAAAAGATATCCGATATACCCATTATTACATCGGAGAGTTATAATCTTGAAAGGTTCAAAAGTTTGCCATAAAAAAGAGGATAAGCTATGTTAGCAAAACAAACAACAACCCTTATTGGGACGTTTTACTGTTTGGATTGAAACCCCAAGCAATCCGTGTCTGACATTTTTCTCTTTTATACCCGAATTAATAAGCAACCAGCAAAACGAGCACAGCAGGAAATCGAAAAACAAAATCCCTTTATGCTCAAAAAACAGAATAACCTGACATTGTGGAAAAGCTGAACTCCCGGAGAATTGCCTATAGTAAACGAATGTGTTTTGTTGTTAATGAAACAATGTTATACAATAACTCCCTTCCCAGATCAGGATAAGAAGGGAATTATAACCCGGATTTTGTATCAATTGCATTACGATGGCTAACCTTATGCATTAGCCATCGTAACTCATAGGGTTAGCACTTGTAAAGCGATGCCTTACTTTCTATACCTTATTTACCGGATGGCAGCCTGTCTACCACCATCGGACGAACAATATTTCCTCCTAACGAAACAATACTATCCTTGACAAACATATCTACGACAAACGAATTGCGAGGATGTATCTCAGACTCACTTTTGTGCGCATGGAAAACATAGCGCATCTTACCTTCCATATCAACAAAAGGAGCACCGTGACCGACACCGACCAGCCCGTCGCACTTATGCAACACGGGATTGCCTTCGTACTTTTTCCACGGGCCGAAAGGCGAATCCGATGTGGCAAAGCCTACCGCATAGTCCTGGCTTGTATAGCCGTTTGCCGAATAAATCAGATAATAGACGCCATTCTGTTTAAAGACGGAAGGACCTTCCACTACTTTGGGAAGAACCAATTCCCACGGTTCTTCGGCCTTGAAACATTGTGTCAATGTTTCTTCCTTGATCTCTTTCAGGTTCTCTTTCAGCTCCGCGCACCAGATGACATTGCCGTCGTTGAAACGAACGAAATATAGATAGGCTTTTCCATCTTCGTCAAAAAAGACGGAAGTATCGATGCTCTTTTCCTCGCGGATCGGCTTATGCTCGTCCTGCTTGAACGGACCCAAAGGAGAATCTGCCGTAGCAACACAAATATAAGTGGATGAGGTCTAAAAACAAGACTTCTTTTCTTATCTTTTTCAACATAATAGACTTCCGGTGCCCAGAACATCGATTCGCCGTACGAATTCGTATGACTAAGCGACAAAGCCGAAGCACGTTCCCAGTATTCGAGGTCTTTGGAATAATAGACATCAAAACCGGTCCCGACATTCGTCCCGTAGATATAGTACAGGCTGTCATACACCAAGATATAAGGATCAGCCAAAGGGACCGTCTTCGACAAGACGGTTACCGGCTTTTCTTCTTCGACTTTTCCTTCTTCCTTTTTATCGGATTCGGAATCCGAACAACTCATGCAAAAACAAAGGGAGAGCGAAAACAATAAAGCAATCCATTTCTTATTCATAAAATCATCGATTTAATTATTTAATAACAGGACGAAACGCACCGTAAGAAGGCTCCAATTTATCAACGTAAGGCCAGCCGTCTTCATCCCACAAAATGCGGTCCAACAAGACTTGCCGTTGCGCATCCAAGCGTTCCAGCTCAAAAGCATGGTAAAGCATCCACGTGTTCTTTTCGTCATCTTCGAGAAGGGTGGAATTGTGGCCGGTCCCGACAAAGCGGTCGTTCTTATGCAGGATTACTTCATGCTTGTTATCCAACATTTGTCCTCCCTGTTTATCGACATACGGGCCGAAAAGGTCTTTCGAACGCGCCACAACTGTGGTGTAGGTGCTTTTCTGTCCTTCGCAACAAGAGCCGATAGAGCCGATGAGGTAGTAGTACCCGTCGCGTTTCCACAGGTTGATTCCTTCGTAAGCGTTGCCAGCGATCTGGCGCTTGGTGTCAAGTTTAGGCGTGATCATCACATCATCTGTCACGTCCAGTTCCATGATATAAATTCCGAAGAAGCTCCCCCAAAGCATATAATACTTGCCGTCTTCCTCATAGAAATACTGGTCAATGGAGTTCTCTACATTCACTTCACGGCTGTCAAATACTTTGCCTTTCGGTGTGAACGGACCTTCGGGAGAATCGGAAACGGCATAACCAACGGTGCTAACCCAATGATTGCCCCATTGCGCCAAAGAATAGAAAAGAACATATTTGCCTTTCACATAGCGAATCTCCGGGGCCCAAAGATGAGCACGTTCTTTGACATCCTCGTTGTCGGGCAAGAAGTCTGGACGAGTCTCATCAGTGAAGGCAGTTCCTATCTCTTCCCATTTCACCATATCTCTTGATCGAAAAATCGGCAAGTTACGGATATCTTCAGTCGCATATAAATAAAAATAACCATCTTTTGCTCGCATGGCAGTCGGATCAGGTGCAGCAATCCGTATCACCGGATTATGATAAGCTAGTTGTGAATCATCAACTTTCGGAATATCCTGCCCATCCGAATTTCCAGTATTACCATTTCCACTACAAGCAGTGCAATAAATAGCACAAGACAACAAGAAAAATTTTTTTACATTCTTCATTTTCTATCTATTTTTATGAAGAAGCTATTACAATAGTACATATCAAAAATATAAACTTTTGCAACAGCTTCTTCTTTACAAAATCATTACTTCCAACCCGGATTCTGTTCCATATTCGGGTTCATCTGCGTTTCGTTATACGGAATCGGATATAACCAATAATGGTCTCCCCCCCACGCATAATGATAAGTTGCCTGTCCCCAAACCTGTCGCAGACCGTTCACCACCTGTTTGCCGTTGTCGTCATATGTGGCAAACTTTTTGTCCTTCCAAGTCTTCCAACGAAGTTCGTCAAAGTAAATCAGGTCTTCACCAAGCAATTCCCAATACCGTTCGTTCCGGATACGTTCACGCATATCGGCTTGGCCCATCACGGTCGTTGGGACATTGGAGTTGAGCAATTGGGCACCGGCACGAGCACGTACCTGATTGACAACAGTAACCGCTTCGTCTATCTTGCCCTGTTCGTTCAATGCCTCAGCAAGGTTCAACAGAACATCAGCATACCGGATTTTCGGCATATCAATACCAGTACCTTTTTGGCTACCTTCACCGACTCCTTCCGTCACGAATTTACGGTTCAGATAATAAAACATCGCCTGCGTATCAGTACGCAAATCACTCGCTTCACGCGTAATCGTACCATCCGCATTTTGTGTTTCTATCCACTGGCTACGGAACGGATAGCGGTTTGTAAAGTAATTATCAGCACCTCCGTCACCTCCTAAATAGGTGGCATACGGCGTAATGACACTCATTTCTAAACGCGGATCACGCTGTTCGTAAGCCTTGCGAATACGAGCTTCATTGCCACTCGGCAGATAATAATCCATATTGGCCCCCTGCTCTTTCGCATTTGCGATTTCTGATTCCGTCAAGTTATCACGCAAGAAAAAGACACGGCGTTCATTGACCGTCAACTTATAATACTCGGGAATGATCTTCGACCAGTCGAACTTGCTTCCATCCGCACACTCATAGGTATCAACGAAATCCGGATTGACCAAATAGTTATTCCACATGGAACCATAAGTACAACGATTACCAAATCCCCGGTTCTTAGAATTCCAATAACCATCCTCTTCGATGCACTGGACAGAGAAGATCATCTCATCACACTGCTCATTGACCTCCTTGAACAACATCTTATAGGCATTCGCACCGGAAGTAAACAGGCGATAACCACAATCACCGACCTTTTTGAAGTCAGCTTCAGCAGCCCCCCAGTTCTCCAACCACAGGTATATCTTGCCTCTGAGCGCATACGCTGCACCTTTCGTAATGTGACCATAATCATTGTCGCCGCTGTTGTATTTATCCGGCAAATTTGGCTCGTTGATGCAATCAGTCAAATCCTTAATCAACTCATTCCAGAGATCCGTCATAGAAAGACGGCTACCCTTCGCTTCTTCGATGTTCTTGATTGGCTCTGTATAATAAGGAACACCACCAAACAGCAAGTTCAATTCATAATACCAATAGCTACGGAGAAATTTGGCTTCAGCAATCAAACGTGCTTTCTTCGCTTCCGGAAGCCCTACCACATCCGGCATATTAGCAATCACATCATTGCAACGGATGATAAACTTATAGTTGTCATGCCAAATCCAACTCGGACCATCTCCTGATGTCGTCTGGTTGCCAAACAGCATACCAAAGTTACGCCAGTTCGCATCGCGATCCATCACTGCCGAAAAGCAATCGAACCACATATTATAGTTATCATTATACAAATGGTTCAATCCATTGTATAAGCCGGTAACAGTCTGTTCAGCCATCGTGGCATCTGCCCATACCTCTCCTTCACTCGGCTGGTTTTTCGGAGTCAAATCCATATCTACACAACCTGTAAAGAACAAACCTGACAAAATTGTTGCTGAAAAAAGTTTTGCCATGTCTTTTATAATTCCCAAATTATTCTTGTCCATACTTTTTTTCACAATTTAATTAGAATGTCACATTAACACCAACCGTATACTGGCGGATCGGCATATAACCGTCACCGGCCATACGTTCCGGATCGCTACCTTCGAACTTAGTGATTGTCAGTAAATTTTCGCCAGACAGATAAACTCGTGCATTCTGAATGAAGGCTACTTTCATCCATTCTTTCGGAAAGGTATAGCCTATCGTCAGGTTTTTCAGCTTTATGTAGTTACCATTCTTCAGATGCCAAGAACTGGTAGCACTTGCCTGACCGCTGTTCTGATAACCAACGAGACGTGGCGTTTCGGAATAAATGTTCGTACGCGGATCATTCGGATTTTCAGGATCGAAGAAATAGTGATCATAAGCAATGTCATATCCGAGACCATATCCGTGCGTAACACTGACGCTGTTTTGCGTTTGTTTGTAATAATCGATCTTGAATCCGGCTGCTCCCGCCCAGTTCATCGATAGGTCAAAGCCCTTCCATGTCATGCTTGCCTGCAAGCCGAAGTAGTATTTCGGTCTCCAAGAAACACCTTGAAAATCGCGATCGTCATCATTACCATAAATACCATCTCCGTTATAGTCAGCATAAATCATATCCCCATACCAAATCTTATCTTTGCCGATCGCTTGGTTTGGGTAAAACTTATAACCAGCATCAAACATCGCCTGCAACCATTTCATATCAGCCTCAGTACGGATCATTCCGTCTTTCGGTCCCCCATTAATATTCACTGTCCCATCACTATTGAAATAAGAACCGTTACCTTTGTATGGATTCATCATATAATATTCATTCATCTCGTGGCCTTCCACGATCAAGTTGGACGAACCGTTTGCTACCGTACCAACATTCTGATACCACACTTTTTTGCCGTTGGCATCCGTACGCCATTCGCGGACCAACTCCCCTTTATATTTCGTCACTTTATTCTTATTATAAGTAAAGTTTCCTGAAACCGAGTAAGAGATGTCTCCGACACGGTCATTCCAACCCAAAGTAATTTCAAGCCCTTTGTTGTTAACACCTGCCAGATTCTGGAGCGGAGAAGTAAATTGGTTCAGAGATTCCGGAAGCGTCGGGCGATATAAGATTCCATCCGTTTTTTTGTCATATACTTCGATCGTTCCGTTCAAACGGTTGTTCAAAACACCGAAATCAAGACCTATATTGGTAATAGCCGTTTCCTCCCATTCCAAAGCGTAGTTGGAGAAAGTAGTCATGGCTAAACCATTGGATTTATTGCTATTGAACGCATAGTTGTAACCTGAACCGTAAAGTGCCTGCCACTCGTAATTACCAATGGAATTATTACCCAACTTCCCCCAAGATGCACGCAGCTTCAAATTACTCAACCAATCTATATCTTTCATGAATTCCTCTTCAGATATACGCCAACCGGCAGAGAAAGAAGGAAACAGACCCCAACGAGAATCGGGAGAAAAACGAGAAGAACCATCATAACGCATGTTCATTTCGAACAAGTAACGATTGTCAAATGCATAATTGATGCGACCGAACCAAGAACGAGAAGAATATTCGTATGAAGAACCCTTAATATAATAAGGATCCGTCATGGCATCAAAGTCTGTCAAATTGACACTTGACATACCTTCCTTACAAATATCCACTTCGTCTCCCCAGTTACGCGATTCTTCATAACCGATCAATGCACCCACATCGTGCTTTCCATAAGTATGCGCCCAACTCACCAGCATATTGGTTTTCCAGTACTTTTCACGTCTTTCCCAATCATACACCTTATAAGTAGCCATATCCGTAGAAGTCGGAGGCGTACTCAAAGTCATTGTACGGTTGAAACTGTACTGTTCTTTATAATCAGAAGGTTGCCATCTGTGATGGTTTGTAAACTGATCATAATAAAAGTTGGCTGTAAACTTGAAGTCTTTCAAGAACTTCACTTCTATATACGGGTTCACGAAATATTTGTTCTGCTTGTAGTAACCATACGAGTTACTCATATTCAGCAATGGGTTTCCTGCCTGCCCGTCTTCTTCGTTAGTTTCGATTCCACCATATTTGCCGTCATAACAAGGATAAACACCTGGGGTCACCTTCTGCATGTTCAATCCCCACATATCGCCCAGATTATTGCGATCCTGATCGGCGTTATACCCCCAAGCACGCATTCCTACAGTCAGGAAATCGGTTACTCTCGACTCGATGTCACTACGCAAATAATATTTCTTTACCCCCGACTCGATAACCAAACCTGGATTATTCAGGTAAGTACCCGAAATCGCATAGTTAGTACGCTTTTCCGCACCAGTCAAGCTGATAGTATGTTCCTGCATCCATTTCGGGTCATAAACGACATCATACCAATCCGTATTCGGATGCGTCACATAATTCGGTATGCCAGCGACATTCGTCGCGTTCGGGTTATTAGCTGCTTCACGCCACTCATTGATCGTCGACTGGGAGAACTTGGCCGCCTGGTTCGTGTTGAGATAACCTTCGTTGACAAACTCCATATAATCCGCATAATCCGTTACCTGACGAATCAGCTTGGCCGGAGTCTGGTAAGAAAACTTGCCCGAATAGGTCACATTGATTTTTCCATCCGAACCACGTTTCGTCGTAACCAAGATTACCCCATTAGCCCCTCTGTTACCGTAAATGGCACAAGAAGCGGCATCTTTCAAGATGGAGATCGAAGCCACATCATTTGGATTCACTTCATTGAGGCTCATCTCCATTCCGTCCACAAGGATCAGTGGGCCAGCATCGTTCATCGTACCCACACCACGGATCAAGATGGAAGAACCTTCGGCATTCGGCTGGCTACTAGTATTCATCACATTGACACCGGCCGCCATACCTGACAACGATGCGGCGATCGTGGTAACCGGACGGCTCAGCTTCTCATCCGTAAAATTTAGGCTGGCTACAGATCCGGTCAAATTCACCTTCTTCTGAGCAGCATAACCAACAACAACAACTTCTTCAAGAGCTTGGGTGTCATCTTTCAATACGATTTCGAAAGCCCCTTTATTACCCACTACAATCTCTTGGGCCATGTAACCGATATAGGATACCGAAAGTTTAGAATCGGCAGAAACGCCTTCCAGCGTAAATTTCCCGTCCATATCGGTTATTGTCCCGTTGGTAGTGCCCTTTACCGAAACATTCGCTCCGACAACCGGTTCGCCATTAACATCGCGGACAACTCCGGTGACAATCTTTCCCTGCTGGTGAACGCCAGCCTCCTTGACAGTTATGATAATGTTTTTATTCGATATCGTATAACTACAATTCGGGAGAATTGTAGTTAGTATATCAGATATACTGAGATCCTCAGCATTCAATGTGACACGTTTGTCCACGTCTATTATTTCGTCATTATAAAAGAACGTAAACTCACTGCAATTTTCAATTTTCTTTAAGACCTCTTTGACTGTTGAGTTTTTCATATTGAGGCTAATCCGGACAGTCTGAGAATAAGACTCTGTAGCATAAAGCCCACTTAACATGAAAGTTAACATAAACAGGGCTAAATTCATCACCCTAGTTTCTTTTTGAATAAAAGAATACAAAAGACCCTTTCGGTTAAAATAAATCATATTCTATATAGATTTTCAGTTAAACTTTATCGCCGAAACCAAATACCGGACGATAGATTAATTATTTTTTCGACAGACGAATGCAACCCACATACACCTATCCTCTTTTTTCACAATAACATCATTTGTCTATTCCCATAAGCAATCTGTTTTTAAAGTTAAACATTTATTTTCGAGGAGTTATATATACTTTATTTTTCTTTATCTCATACTTAATCGGAGCAATCAGACTCATCGCTTCCATCACCTCTTCGATGCTCTCCTGCCGGATTGTGAAAGAAAGACGAGTGGCAGCGGCAAACTGCTTCGGGCATTCAATGTCCATATTATAGCGTCCCTCCATACTGATTAAGATATCAGCCAGACAGTCGTTGTCAAATACCAGGCGGTCTTTGATCCAATCGGTATATAAACCGACTTTGGCTTCTTCGACAGAAGCGGTCTGATCCGACTTACGGTATCTGAACAGTTCATCCGGTTTCAAGTAAACCGGATCTTTCAAGGCTTTTCCCGATATCTTCACACTACCGTTCAGCAAAGCGGTCTTTACAAATTCACCGGAAGAATAGCTATCGAGATCGAAGCAGGTCCCCAAGACCTCTACATCTATCTCTCCCGCCTGTACGACAAAAGGCTTTTTCGCATCTTTCGCCACCTCGAAATATGCTTCTCCCTCCAAAGAGACCAACCGTCTGTCATCGGCAAATTGATTCGGATAAGTCAGTTTAGTTTCCGAATTCAGCCAAACCACCGATCCGTCAGGCAACGTGAACCGGCCTTTGCTTCCTTTTGCCGTTATCAGTTGGTTTTGCACGATGACATCAGGAGCGGAATGCCCCCTCCAACTGCCGATACCATAACCGATTCCCAGCAAAAGCAACAAGACGGCAGCAACCCGCGTCCAACGCAAAACCACCGATAATGTATTTCTCTTCGCAGGCAAGTCCCTCTCCATCCGTCCCTGCTCCAGCAAGATACGGTTTTTCAGTTTCCCCAAAGCAATATCGATCTCCAGCTCGTTTCCGGCAGCGACATTACAAGACAGCCACAGGTCACGAGTTGCAATAAAATCATCCCGATTATCATCCGATTGTTTCAGCCATCGAAGCAATAGCCTCTTCTCTTCCAGTTCAGCCGAGCCATCCAGATAACGGATTATGATTTCGTTGATATCGTGTGTTTCTTCTTTCATTACAGATTCATTTATTAGTAATACAAAAAAAGGTAGTTTTACCCTACCTCCATCCTACAAAGAATTAACGTTTCTTTTTATTCTCCGGCATGAAACTTTCGTTCCACCCTCTGGCTGTCTAAAGAGAAAGACAAGTGACAGCCAACACTAACAAAGGGAATAAGTCCCTTTGGATAAGATATTCTTTCAACCCGGAAAGAGCCTTGCTAATCTGCTTTTCAACCGCTTTGATACTAATATTCAGTTGTTCCGCAATCTCACGGTTCTTCAATCCATAGCTCCGGCTTAACATAAATATTTTATGGCATTGAGGGGGAAGCGTGTTTATATAAGACATGATTTCTTCTTCCAGTTCTTTCAATAACAAGCTCTGCTCGGAATTTTGCATATAAGAGGAAACGTACTGATCCAATATATCCGTCTCTCTCTCAGGTTTCAAAGGGTATACATCCTGTTGTTTCTTATCCAACGCATTCAGAGCATGCGTATATACGGCTTTGAAAAGATAAGACTTTACAGATTCATCCTCAAAACGGATACTTTCACGCCGCTTCCAAAGTTCATAAAAAACATCCTGAACAATATCTTCCGACAAATCCTTATCATTCACAAAACGGAAAGCATACGCCCGCAAAGGTTTGTAGAAACGCTTGAACAGTGTTTCCAAGGCTGCAAAATCCTGAACATATATCTCTCCTGACATGAATTTGTTGTTTTATAAAAAGCAAAAATACAGATATTTTTCATTTAATGCCGGCAGAAGGGGAATATTGATAACTATATAAGCAATATTGCCATTTACAATGCAACCATATTATCACTATCTTTGTTTTATTAATAATAAAAGGAAACAACATGACACCAATTGAATTAACAAAAACGGAATTTATACAGCGAGTAGGAAACTTCGAAGAAAGCCCCAAAGATTGGAAATACGTAGGCGACAAACCTTGTATCGTAGACTTTCATGCTCCCTGGTGCGGCTATTGCAAACGTCTGGAGCCGATACTCGATGAGTTTGCAAAAGAATACGACGGAAAACTCTACATCTATAAAGTCAATGTAGACAACGAAGAAGAACTGGAAGCTGCTTTCAAGATCCGGACGATCCCGACTTTGCTCCTCTGCCGCATGGACGGGAATAAAGAAATGATGCTCGGCACGATGGGTAAACCGGAACTGCGTAAAGTGATCGAAGGTATCTTATAATATATCTTCAGAGATTAGGATACAGAAGGTATGAATCAGGAAAGCCAAGCGCTAATTCTGATTCATGCCTTCTACTTTTATACGGATCGAGCCTGGAGTCCGTTGGAAGCAGGAACAAAACAGATTCAGATCATTCGTCTTTTGCATGAACTCCTGTAATATCCGGCATTCCTCATCCGACCATGTTTCATAATGACGGGGATATTGTTTACGAACTCTCATTATCGACTCGGATACGTCCGTTTTCTTGATTCCCAATTGCCGGATACGCTCTTTGAAACCGGCCAGATCTTCATCCGTACAGTTGTTTACCGGATCGGCATCAAAGAAACCGGGACAAATCTTATTCTCGACCTGGACCTGTTTCGTTACAGAGACAGGAATAGGCTCGAAAAGAACGGATTCCGGTTCTATTGCACCTAACTCCTTCCTTAAGTTTGAAATATGCTTCGCTGCTTCTGGAGAAATCAGTTTCACGGAACATTCATGACGGGAATAACTCCCATTTCTACGTGCAGAAAGCCAGTTAAAGGAACCTTCCACCAATACCGAATCATCAATCGCAAGCGATTTATTATGAATGCCTTTCAACAGAATCAACTTAACACCGTTTTCGGTTAAAGCCTTCCGTCCGGCAACGGCCTCCTTCCGCAACACACCGGTTTGTTTATCATAATCCAAGCGGAAATCCGAATACACCACGACTTCCACACCTCGCTCCACTGCTTCCCGCATCAGGGGAATAAGATTATCATGTTCAATCGCCTGGATCGATATAAAAGGAGATACGATCAGCAACCTTTTTGTCGCATCTTTAAAGGCTTGCCGCAACAAACCGGTGTGTTCCTTCAATGTCGATAAACGTTCGGCCGGCTGGTAGCGGCAAAGCGGTTCCTTTTGCCGATAGATGAAATTGCCGGACACTTCGTTCGCAGAATCGTCAAACAACCATTTTGCCAAGTTACCGACGGGCGTATTCCGTTCGGGATGGAATATATTCATATTCCCGAACACCAGAAAATGATATTGCGCACGCGAAACAGCTACGTTGAGCATATTGTACTTCCCACCTTGCTCCATAAAATAAGAAGCATCACCGGGAGAATTGACCGATGAAAAAATCACGACCGGACACTGCGCCCCCTGCAAAGAGTGAACAGTGCCGATCGTCATACCGGCAAACGCTTCCGCCTCCGGCGACTGTTCCGCAAGACTACGGATGATTTCTTCCTGCGCCTTAAATGGGGTGACTACAGCCACTATTTTACGGATCGGATCCTTGTAAACGCTTTCCAACTTATCTTTTTCCGTTTCCAGCCAAGAGACGATTGCTGCCGCTTCCGCTCTGTTCAAGACACTGCCCGTCGCCCCTTTTTCACTGACTCCGTTTACATGGACATACCCTTTAGGCGGCAAGTCTTTATACTTCACCTTGTTTCCTTTCTTCGGCAGCAAACGGCCGTGATACACATAGTCGTTGCAATAAGCAATGATCGGATCGAGACAACGCCTATGTTCGGTCAAGAAAGCGCCTCTTTCACCGGCGACTTCGAAACTGCAACTCTTCCGCGCCATCTTCATGATGCTTCCGGACGAAGACAAGAAACCGTTTTCATGCAGAAACGCATACCGATCATCGGACTCGGAGGATACTAAGCCAAAACGTCTCAGATTGATACTGGAATATTCGTCCGAGATGGACCATATCGGTTCGATCTGTTCCACGTCTCCCACTAAAATAGCTTGCTTGGCAAGGCTGAAAGACGGAATTGCCAGTTCGGGAGATACCTGCCCCGATTCATCCACAATCAGCAAATCGATCGCATCATAGAGCGGCGCATCCCACTCCCCATTGTCCGCACAAACCATGTATTTCGGCAAAGAATGGAAAGTCGAAATAAAAACAGGCATCACACAGGCCAAACGCTTCAACCGTTCGGTGTAATCCTCTCGGCCACGTGTCTCCCCCTCTTTATCGCATCCGGCCAAGCGGCGGATGAACTCGGCTTCCCGGTCATGGATGCATACCAGAACAAAAGATAGCGGTAACTGATATCCAGCCGCACCGCCATATCTTCCGTATAAGGAAGGGCATTGTATTCCGGATTGGCAACCAACTTGTCATAGCGTGCCTTAAAATCTTCCGTCTGCTCCCAGCCGCATATCACATCTTCATAGCTTGGATGTTTTTGAAATTTACGGAGCAGTTTACTCAGAAAACCTTTATCCGCCATCTCTTTTCCATATTGTTTGAGACTGGCAACATTCAAGCAGGTTCCAATCTCATCCCGCATCTTCCTCATTTGCCTGCGAAGGAAACGCTGGCATGCAACTTCATCCCGGCAAGATGTCTGAAAGAAACGATTGAAATGCTCCAGATAGAACCCGCGATATTCTTCCAACCGGGCAGGATCGTCATAATCATTCGGAAAGCCTTCACCTTTCGTATTGAGCATCATTTTGTACTGATCCTTTTGTTCGTCTTTGCCTGACAGATACAATCCCAACGTATCCAAACCGGGCAGCCAGCGGAGAGTCAACAGGTTTGCAGGCTTATCGCCAGAAGGCTGTTCGATCTTGAAATCTTTCAGGATATTGGTGATCGCCTGA
>ERZ779643.1696-NODE-1696-length-14201-cov-17.978227_pt1 | contig 14201 bp, 6 predicted proteins | sample MGYA00511564_ERZ779643 | MGnify/ENA primary metagenome ERZ779643 (study PRJEB29588, sample SAMEA2147114) | human gut metagenome | biome: human gut; feature: human-associated habitat; material: faeces | place: Denmark | collected 2008/2010 ... | reverse complement strand
TAAGAAAATCGTTTCATGTAACATAATTATTGTTGCAGGAACGATTTTTTTTATTGTTATGGTTGAAAACAAAGTACTTTTGCCAGCAACAAGCAACTATAATAATATTAAAGAATAAACAATTTTATTAATTCAATAAAAACCGTATGATAGAACATTTGAATAAACAATTAACAAAATTACATCTGTCTTTACTGGTGTTAATGTCGCTGCTGATATTCCAATCAGTAGAAGCTCAGCGTCTTTGGAATTTTGATGGGCAAAATCCATTTGCTGATAGCCAGGGACTGAATCCTCTTACCTGTTCTTCGGTGAGAACGAGTGTTGATTATTGTGCAGGCATCAAAGGAAAAGCTTTGAGAACCGATGGATATTCCGTAAGTCTTCGTACGCAGGTTTCATCTCCGTGCCACTCTGTGTCTGCATGGTTTGCCCTAGAGTCTTTGCCTACGGATACGGCTACCTTTATAGGTATCAAGGACAAGAATGGCAATGCCGTTTCCGTGAGCGTTGACTCTTATGGAAAGTTGATGTTTGAGATTTCTGGCAAGATTTCTGGCAAGGAGGTGAATACTTCTGTCTATGCTGGTTGTAAAGTTGAAACTTTTAAGTGGTTGCATCTTTTGTTGGATATCGAAACCTCCACCTTATATTATAATGGTAAAGACGTGGCTTCATTCAAAGGTGTTGTTTCTGATTTGGTAGGTCCGTTTCAGATGTTTTTTTGTCAGGGATTCAAGTCTAGGCCTTTGGGAATGTACGATCAGTCATTTATCAATGGCGTGATAGACAATGTACGATTGAATGTTGTGTCTGCTGAAAAGGTATTTTTTAAGGATGAAGTGGCTAAGTATGTTAGGGAAATTCCTGATTTGTCGATTCCTGCCTCTAGGTTTATGACAGACTATAATCGTCCGAAATATCATTTGATGCCTGCTGCCAACTGGACTAATGAGTCGCATGGTTTGATATATTTTAATGGCATGTATCATATTTTTGATCAGAAGAATGCTTCCAATATTAATCTCAAACAGATAAACTGGGGCCATTTCGAGAGCAAGGATTTAGTCAGTTGGACTGAGCGTAAGCCTGCTCTTTCTCCTGATAAAAGCTATGATAGTTTAGGTATCTGGTCGGGCTGTGCGTTCATTAATGATGAAGGAATCCCTCAGATTATTTATACTGGCGGAAGCAGGCGTAATTCCATCAATGCCGCTTTTCCTCAGGATTCATGTTTGAATGTATGGCAGAAGTTTGCTCACAATCCAATCGTTGCAGATTGTCCGAGCGAATTTTCCCGTTCTGATATGAGAGATCCCTTTGTTTGGAAAATGGATGGTCACTGGTATATGGTTGTAGGCTTTGGTGTGACTAGAGATCAGGAGGAGCATGGAACCTTGCTTCTGTACCGTTCTGATGATTTACGCTCATGGACTTACAGAGGGCTGTTTTTTGGGGGAAATCCTCAAGTAGATCATACGGGTATCTTTTGGGAGATGCCTATCGTCATCAAGATGGGCGATAAATATGTCCTGTCCGTCAATCGTGTGCCTCATCGCGGAATCCCAGCCCAGACTCAATATTGGGTGGGCGACATTCAGAATGAGAGATTTGTACCGGATCAGCAGGTGCCAGAAAATCTGGAGGTAATCAACAGATTACTGTCTCCGTCAGTATGGCAGATTGCGGATAGTCAATATGTGGCTATGGCTATTATTCCTGACGAGATAAGAGAAGTGCCTACTTATCAGCAAGGTTGGGCACATCTTTTCAGTTTACCTAGAGTGTGGACGTTGAGAAATGGCAAGATATGTCAGATGCCGCTTCCTGCTTTGAAACAACTTCGTGACAAGGAATCACGTATAGCTAAAGAGAGCCTTGTTCGGTCGAAACTCATCTACGATGGTAAGCGTCAGGTAGAGATTGATGCCGTATTCTATCCTCAGGATGCCAGTCAGTTTGGTTTCCAGCTGCAGACAAATGGCGGTAAGGAGAAGTCTTTCATCTATTATGATGTGAAAAAGCAACGTTTAGTGGCTGATCATACGAAATCATCTTTGCAGATGGGTATTCCTCTTGAAATCCGTACAGGCAATTTGCACTTGCCGATGAATTCTCCAGTCCGTTTCCATCTTTTTATAGATGGTTCGGTTATCGAGGGATTTGTTAATGACGAATATGCTTTCACCTCTCGCTTCTTCCCTAAAAATGCAGAGAATGTACAGGTTCAGCTATATTCCAAGAAAGGAAAGACAGAAGCCGAAGTAAAGGTATGGACTCTGAATGGTGCCAAAATGAAAACTAACTTTTAAATAACAATTAATATGAAAGCAAAGAACGTATTGATGACCGTGCTTTTCAGCATAGGTTGTTTAGGTGTGTATGCTCAGGCATCTTCTCTTTACCATGAGAAGTATAGACCTCAGTATCATTTCTCCCCAAGCAAGGGATGGGTAGGTGATCCAAGCGGATTGATGTATTATCAAGGCAAGTACCACTTGTATTGGTGGGGTAAGGCGGAATCCAAGGACTTGGTTCATTTCGAGGAAAAGTCAGCAGATAACGTGATGCAGAATGTGGATTCTAACACTTCCTGCTTTACGGGTTCAGCTTTGATCGACAAGAACAATACGGCTGGATTCGGCAAGGGTTCCTATATAGCAGCCTTTACCGTATTCTCTAAGGATAGCAAGAAGCAGGCTCAGGGCATAGCCTACAGCCATGATGGCGATAAGTTTTATCTTTACGACCAGAATCCTGTGTTGGATATATGGAGCACAGAGTTTAGAGACCCTACTGTCTTTTGGTGCGAGAAGACCCATAAGTGGGTGATGGTTGTGGCTAAGGCCTTGGAGAAGAAGGTGAAGTTTTATGAGTCTGATGACTTGAAGCATTGGACGTGGTTAAGCGACTTTGGTCCATCAGGAAATTCAGAGAAAAGCTGGGAATGCCCCGATTTGTTCCAATTACCGGTTGAGGGTGATTCTAATGTGAAGAAATGGGTTCTTGTGGTTTCCATCAATTGGGCACAGGAGCAATATTTTGTTGGCGATTTTGATGGCAAGTCATTCAGACTGGAGGCAAATCATCCTGTAGAGCCTCTCTATGTTGATAAGGGCATGGATTATTATGCATCACGTACCTTCCGCGATTATGATGGTAGCCTGCACGATGTTGTGTCTTTAGGTTGGGTAGCCACGTGGGACTATGCTCAGCAGCAGCCTTCACAATACGGAAAAGGCATGTGGTCGGTGCCTCGTAAGCTGGCATTGAAAAAGGTGGGTTCCCGTTATTTTCTGACTCAGCAACCTATTGAGGCTTTGCGTCAGCTTAGGGGCAAGCAGGTATCAGCCAACTATAAATTGCCTTTGGGAAGTGCAAGATTGAAGTGTGCATCTCCAAAGAGTAATGTCTATGAGATGGATGTAACCTTCTCAGCTCTGCAATCAAATGTCTTTGGCTTGAACCTATGTTCTAGACACGGCAGGAAGGTGACAATCAGTTATGATACTGATTCTCATAATCTGGTAATCGACCGTACGCATTGTGCTGATGTGGATATTCCTAAGTTTGACCGTATGGTTCATGCTCAGGTGTTGCCGCAAAATGGGAAGCTGCGAATGCATATCTTCGTAGACAAATCGAGCGTGGAAATATTCTGTAATGACGGTCAGGATGTGTTTACGCTGCAAACTTTCCCTTCTGAAGATCAGATAGGTATCGAAACATTCTCCCAAAAAAGTGTAACGAATATGGAATTGAAATGGTGGCCTCTCCAAGCTATTTGGAAATAGCTCCAAAGATAAAAAATGATTTCGTTTACTGAGAAAATCATTTCATGTACGATTTCTTATAGTGAAAGAACTAAAAGTTACAGTTCTGCTCGCAGACTTTCCCTAATTTTGCAGCAGATACAAGCAATAACAATTTTTGAAACTTAAAACGTTATAATAGTATGAACAATCTTTCAAGATTACTGATGAGCTCTGCGCTCTGTACTGTTTGCACCGTAGCTAGTGCACAACAGGTAAATGTAAATGGCATCGTAAAGGATGCTACCGGTGAGACAGTCATTGGAGCATCTGTTATGGTGAAAGGCACAAAGACTGGTACTGTTACCGACTTTGATGGTAACTTTCATGTAGAATGTGCTCCTGGTTCCACACTTGTTATATCTTATATTGGATATAAGACGCAAGAAGTAAAGGCTTCAGACAATATGGAGGTAACACTTCAGGAAGATGCCAACGACTTGCAGGAAGTAGTTGTAACAGGTTATACCACTCAGCGAAAGGCCGATTTGACCGGTGCTGTATCCGTTATGAATATGAAGGAACCTGTCAGTGCTTCTGATCCTAACATGCTCAACTCTATGCAGGGTAAGCTTGCTGGTGTACAGATTGTAACTGATGCTGCTCCTGGTGGTGGCGGTTCTTCTATCGTAGTTCGTGGTATGAGTTCTATCAATGGTGGTAGCCCTCTTCTCATTGTTGATGGTATTGCTACATCAGAGAACATGAACTCTATCAACCCTGCCGACATCGAAAGTATCCAGGTTCTGAAGGATGCTTCTTCTGCATCAATCTATGGTTCTCGTGCTGCCAATGGTGTTATCATTATCACTACCAAGCAGGGCAAGGGCGAAAAGCTAACCGTAAATGTTAACTATGCTGCCAGCTTGCAGACAGTGGGAAAGACTTACGATATGCTGAATTCTACAGAATGGGGCCAGGCTTATTGGGCTGCCGCAAAGAATTCAAACATCGCTCCTTCTCATCCTTATTATGGTAGTGGTGATACTCCTCAGCCTATCGCAGGCTTGGCAAATACAGATTGGCAGGATCAGGTGTATCGTTCCGCATGGACTCACAATCTATCTGCCAGTGTATCTAACAGCTCTAAGAAGGGTAGTGTGATGTTCTCTGCCAACTATATTAATCAGAATGGTTTGATTGACTATACTTTCTATCGTCGTTACTCTGCCCGTTTGAACTCTAATTACAATATCTCTGATTATGTAAAGGTAGGTGAGAACCTGATGGTAGCTAAGTTCCAGGATCATGGTGCTTCTACAGGCGATGAGCGTGGTATTCCTTTCTTGGCAATGCGCCAGCACCCAGGACTTACCGTTCGTAATGCCGATGGTAGCTTCACTAACCCTATGACAGAGTTGAAATCTGATTATGCTAACCCTGTTCAGCAGCTTTATAATGGTCGCGATGATTCCAACGACAGCTGGCGTATTTTCGGCAATGCCTATCTGGAGTTGACTCCTATCAAAGGCTTGTCTTTGAAGACCAATGTTGGTATCGATCACTCACAGTATTTCAACAAGGTACTTACCCGCAAGACTCTTGCAGCTGATGTCAATGCCTTGAGCCGTGCTTATGGTCAGGGTGATACTTATACATGGACCAATACTGGTAACTATGTCTTCGATATCTGCAAGGATCACCATTTCAATGTGTTGGTAGGTTCTGAGGCTATCAAATATACCTTCGAGGATATCAGTGCCTGGAGAAATCATTATGCTTTCGAGGATGATGACTATATGCAGATTGGTACGGGTGAAGGCACTCAGACCAATGGTGGTGGCAAGTCACAGTGGGCTTTGTTCTCTTTGTTTGGTAAGTTGGATTACAATTATGCCGACCGTTACCTCTTCTCTGCTACCTTGCGTCGTGATGCTACTTCTCGCTTGTATAACAAGAAGAACTCTGGTGTGTTCCCTGCTTTCTCTGGTGCATGGCGCGTTTCTCAGGAGAAGTTCTATCCAAAGAACAATATCGTTAATGATGCCAAGGTGCGTGTAGCTTGGGGACAGAATGGTAACTCTCAGGTAGTTAGCAATTATGCTGCTTACTCTACTTACATCTTTGATAATGGAAATGGTGCCTATGATTTGGAGGGAACAAACAACAGTTACGTTAGTGGTATCAAGTTGTCGGCAACAGGTAACAAGGATTTGAAGTGGGAGACAACAACCCAGACCAACCTCGGTTTCGACCTCTATATGTTCAATAGCAGCTTGAGTGCATCTTTCGATTACTTCTGGAAGAAGACCAAGGATATGTTGACCGTTCCTCCAACACTTTCTGTAGCTGGTGAGAATGCTGGCAAGTGGATGAACACGGGTGATATGAAGAATACCGGATGGGAGTTGACACTCGGTTATAACAGTCCTCAGTATGGCGACTGGTCTTGGAATGGTAACTTCAATATCTCTCATTATAAGAATGAGGTAGTAAAGCTTAACGATTTTGTGAATACCATCGGTGGTGATGTCCGCTTGATGCAAGGTCAGCCAATGGGTGTTTACTATGGTTATGTTTGCGACGGCATCTTCCAGAACGAGGAGCAGGTGGCTAACCATTCAGCCCAGCAAGGCAAGGGCGTAGGCCGTTTGATCTATCGTGATTTGGATGGCGATAATGTTATCACAGACAAGGACCAGTGCGTAATCGGTGATCCTAATCCAGACCTTAGCTTGGGTCTCAACCTGAACGTAACCTGGAAGCGTCTCACCCTGAGCACCTTCCTTACAGGTGAATTCGGATTTGATATCTATAATACAACCAAGCGTCAGCTTACACTCATGAGTTATGGCGGTACTAGTACAAACCGTAGCAAGGATGTGTTGAACGCATGGTCACCAACCAATACAAGTGCTTCTATCCCAGCCTTGTCACTCGATGACAACAACAATGAGGCTCGCATGTCAACTTATTATGTTGAGGATGGTTCTTACTTGAAGATGAAGTTCATCAAATTGCAGTATGAGTTGCCTAGCCATTGGCTCAAGTGCATCGGTGCTTCTGCTCTCAGTGTGTATGGTCAGATGGAGAATGTATTCACCATTACTGATTATTCAGGTCTCGACCCAGAACTCCCAATGGGCGCTTATGGCGCACGTTTGGATAATGGTCCTTACCCACGCTCTCGTACCTTTACCGTAGGTGTTAATTTGCAATTCTAAGTGTTACACATTAATTATATTATAGATATGAAATTCTCAGTTAATATTAAATATATGGCAGTGGCTGCTGCTCTTATGGGGTCTTCTATCACATTCCAGTCTTGTAACGACTTCTTAGACCTCAAGCCACAGGGTGCTTTTACCGAGGCACAGTTGGATGATAGTTCTGTTGAGGGATTGATGTCTGCGGCATACGCAGGCTTGGAGGCTCACTTCTTCGGAAACAACGAGTCTTTCGCCGGTCCTATCACAAACTGGGTGTTTGATGTTCGCTCTGACGATGCACTCAAGGGTGGTGGTGGAATCTCTATGGAGCAGAATATCCACCAGTTGGAGATTTCAAATATCACCAGCGATAATGCCACAGCGCTCTTCAAGTGGAGAAACGATTTCTATGCAATCTCTCGTGTTCACAAGGCGATGAATGCGATTGATATGGCTGATAACGTGAACAACAAGGAGGCTTTGCTTGGCGAGTTGAAGACGCTTCGTGCTTACTTCTACTTCGACCTGATGCGCATCTTCGACCGCATTCCTTACTTCACAGAGAATGAGGATCCTAACGGTAAGCGCATTGATGAATATACTCGTGATCAGATTTTCGGCTTTATCAAGCAGGATCTGGAGTCAGCTTACAACGTGTTGCCTGAGTCTCAGAGCCAGGTAGGTAGATTCAATAAGTATGTTGCTGCCGCTATCCTGGCTAAGGTGGATGCCTTTACAGGCAATTATGCTGAGGTGGAGAAGTGGAGTGATGTTGTTATCAAGAGTAACAAGTATTCGCTCTACAACAATTATGGCGATATGTCTAAGATTGCATTCAACAATAAGAATGAGTCTGTGATGGCTATTCAGTTCTCTACTGGTAACAACAATATGCACATCAACTGGAGCAATCTTCTGAACACTACCATGTCTGAGGGCAATCTCTTTGGTAATGGTGATGATTTCTTCCTCGGCAGCCAAAACTTGGTTGATGCATTCGCTACAGACGAGAATGGTCTTCCTTATTTGGATGGTTCTGAGCATTACGTAAAGACCTCTGTAGATGGTGCTAATGATTATCAGGGCAATGTAGATCCACGTCTCGACTTCACTGTAGGTCGTTTGGGTATGCCTTTCCGTGGTCATACTTACAATATGAACTGGTGCCGTGCTTACGAAATCTATGGTGAGTATTCTAATAAGAAGTGCATGATCGATCCAAGTTCACCTGATATGGTACAGGGATTCCCTTGGGGTGCTTCTGGCTTGAACTTCTGCCTGATTCGTTATGCAGATATCGTTCTCTTGAAGGCTGAGGCTCTCATTGAGCAGAACAAGGATTTGGCTGAGGCTCGCAATCTGATCAACTCTGTTCGCCAGAAGGCACAGCGTAGTGTAGATGCAGACTATAGCCCAGTGGATCTCGACCCAACAAAGGCTAATTACGAGGTAGGACTTTATCCGGATGATAGCAAATGGACTCAGGACTATGCCCGCAAGGCTGTCCGCATGGAACGCCGTTTAGAGCTTGCCCTGGAGGGTAACCGCTGGTTCGACCTTGTAAGATGGGGCAATGTGGTTGATACTGTTAATAAGTACATGCAGTCTGAAAAGAGATATCACTCTTATTACGAGGGTGCATCTATCTCAAAGGATGAAATCTTCTTGCCTACACCTTATGATGAGGTGAACAATTCAAATGGACTTTACAAGTAATCGGGTACGAATTTTTAAAGAATAGACAATTATGAAAAAGTATATATATAGTTTCATAGTAGCTTGCATGGCTCTCTTTGCCATTACATCCTGCTCTGATGTAGATATTCCTGAAGGTGTTAAGGCTCCAAAGGCAGAGAATCTGACCTCGCAGGTAGATGGTAGAACCGTGACATTGAACTGGACTTTGCCAACAGACGAAAACAAGTCGGGTGTGGATATTTATCGCAACAATGCTCTCCTGGAGAGTTTGGGATTGGTCAACTCTGCGGTGTTGGAGTTGCAGCCAGGTAAATCTACGCTTCTCTATACAGTGAAGATGAAGTATGACGATGGTCGTGTTTCTGATGGCGTTTCAACAAGTGTTACCATCAATGCCGAGCCTTCTAAGGTTGCCATCCTGCTTCCTTCAAATGATGCTTCTACTCTTGATGATGATGAGAGCGAAGCCTTGGATTGGTTCAAGAAAACCTATGGTGATAAGGGAGCTGTACTCACACCTTCTGATATCAAGGCAATGAATAAAATTGACCGTGGTCAGTATAGCATGATCTGGATTCAGATAGACCGTGTAGGTTTGGAATACGGCTGGCAGAAGTTGCCTGCAGAAATCGTTGATAACGATGTTGTTGCCAAGTTGAAGGCTTTCGCTCAGTCTGGTGGTAACCTGTTCCTCACCAAGCATGCCACTCAGCTTTCTGCTGCCATCGGTCGTGTTGACAACTCGCTGGCTCCTGGCATCTTCAGTTCTGGCGAAGGTGGTTCCGGTACTGATTATTGGACTACCAATGCCGTAATCGGCAGCAATCAGAATCCTAAGTACGATCATCGTTCACATGCAGCATTTGCAGGTTTGGAGGTACTTCCTGCTAATGATCCTGTTGACAATTACGACCATGAGTCTTATCCTCTGGAGGGGCCTGGTCACCGCGAAGATCATAACTGTATGTGGGATCTCAATGCCTACGACTTGCCATCTAAGGTTCCTGCAGGAAAGAATGTAGTAGATGCGTTCCAGCAGTTGACCAACTCTACAGTACTCGCTACCTGGGGTCATGTAACCGATTATTGCTGTGCGGGTATCGTAGAATTCCAGCCTACAGCAGAATTCAAGGGTACAGTTCTCTGTATCGGTTTGAGCTCATACGAGTTCAACCAGGAAGGTGGCAACAAGTTCCAGGCAAACACAGAGCTTTTGACCAAGAACTGCATCGACTATCTTGCAGAATAAAAAATTGAATTAAACAGAAATAGGAAGGCAGTCTTTGTGAAAACTAACGAGTGTTATTCTTTGTTGTGTGCGCAAAGAGGGTCTTCCCTTTCTAGGTTTTAAATCCAAGAACTAAACAAGTGAGATATGAAAAAACTCAATAAAGCACTCTTTCTTTCATTTGCCTTGATGGCTTGTGTCAATGCCCAGGCCCAGGTGGTAAAATTCCCTATGGAGATGTCGGCTGATGCTACTACCATAGAATCAGTCAGCAATCAGAAGTTTCAGGCTCAGGGAGCCTTAGCTCCGGTTTCTGTGGCTGGTGCCCAGGGAAATGCGTGGCGACTGGATGGCTATTCTTCCTGTCTTCAGGCTAAGATAGACCCAACTCTTGTTGATGGGCAAAGCCAGATGACATTCTCTCTTTGGGTAGCACCTGAGTCTTATCCGGTGATGAGGCTGGATGAGGATGGCGAGTGTTTTACTACGATGGCCGGAAACCTGAAGGCTTCCGACTTGAATGTGGTGGAGAGTGGTGATAAAGGATTTGCTTTCCGCCTGGGTTCCCGTGGCACCTATATGTTCATCTGTCATGTCAAGGGCTGGAAGGTGATGCTGAAAGCCAGTGACAAATTGGCGCGTTACAAGTGGAATCATCTGGTGGTAACCGTTGATGCCGAGAACAAGCAGGTGGTAATGTACAACAATGGCGTGCAGGTGGCTACAGCCAAGTGTCAGAAAGGTGGCATGAATGGTGGTTCTGCAGATTTCATGATAGGCAAGTCTTTCCAGGATGATAAGGTGGATGGGCTTTTCTGCCTGAATACTTATAATGGCTTGATAGATGATTTTGAAATATTCAAGGGTATCAACAGCGAAGTAATTAATGAGAAGGCTCAGAACGCCCCTGTCTTGACTTATTCTCCGGAACGTTATGCTTCTGATATCCTGCGTCCGGCTTTCCATGGTATGCCTTCGGGAGCATGGACAAACGAAACGCATGGAGCTGTTTTCTATAACGGAAAATATCATGTGTTTTTCCAGAAGAATCCTAATGGACCTTATATGACTCGCTTGAACTGGGGACATATCGTGAGCGATAATCTCTATAAATGGGAGGAACTTCCTGTGGCTGTCAGTCCTGAAGAGTGGTACGACAAGAAAGGTTGCTGGTCGGGTTGTGTCTTTACCGATGATGAACTGACGGGTGGCAAGCCAAATATCTTCTATACGGGTGTAGATTATGCCAAGGCTATGTTCTCACAGGCTAAGCCAAAGGATGAAGACCTGTTAGGCTGGCAGAAGTTGGAGAACAATCCGATAGTGAATGGTCGTCCTGATGGATTGAGCGATGACTTTCGCGATTGTTTCCTTTTCCGTGATGGTGATAAGCTCTACATGATTGCCGGTACCTCAAAAGATGGTATAGGTGCCACAACCTTACATCGTTACGATAAGCTCACCGGTAAGTGGAGCAACGATGGCAACATCTTCTTCCGAGGAACCAGTAAGGCACAGGATGGAACGTTCTGGGAGATGCCTTCCGTTACCAAGTTTGGCAACAAATGGGTGTTTATGGTTACTCCGTTAAACACAAAGCTGGGTGTTCATACCTTGTATTGGACCGGCTGTATCAACAGCGACGGTACTTTTGCTCCTGATAGTGAGGCTCCCAAGACCCTGGAACTTCCGGGTTTCTCAAAGGATGGCTATGGCTTCCTGTCGCCAACCATTTTCCAGAAAGATGGCAAAACCCTGATGTTGGGTATCGTACCTGATAAGTTGCCTGGTGCAGAAAATTATCGCCTGGGATATGCTCACACTTATGGTTTGCCACGCGAAATCAGCCTCGATGCCCAGGGCAATTTGGTTCAGAAACCGTTCGAGGGTCTGAAGGCTATGCGTTCAGAGGTATCTTATGTTCAGAACAACCTTACCTTGCATGGCGAGCAGAATCTTTCGCCTGTAGAAGGAAGAAGTCTGGAACTGAATGGTACCTTTGTTGCTGGCAACAGCGATTTCGGCTTTACCTTCTTTGGCGATGGCAACAAGCAGGTTCGGCTTACTTACTCTCCAGTAAGTGGAGTAGTGAAGTTGGATGCCAGCGGTATCAACCGTATCGTGCAGGATGATGTCTTTAAGGGAATCTATCAGTCAACATTGGCAAAACCTGTTGCGGCTGGTGAGGAAGTAAAACTTACTGCTTATGTGGATCATTCCATTGTTGATATCTTTGTGAATGATACCTATGCAGCATCAGTAAGAATCTTCCCTCAGAATGTGGATGCAGTCAAGGCTACGGTTTTCAGCGAGGGAACAACACTCGTTAAGTCTTTGCAGGCTTATAAGCTCGATGCCAACAAGGTATCTTCGGGCATTCTGCATGTCCAGAATTCCTCTTCCGCTGTACAGTTTCATGTTGCAGATGGCAGATTGAATTATCAGTTTGTTGAGGAAGGCTATACCTTGAAGGTTTTTGATGTTGCCGGCAGACTTCTGAAATCTCTCTCTGCTTTGGAAAAGTCTGGTTCCATAGCTCAAATAGGCAGCGGGATATTCATCGTGAAGGTCTTGGATGCCCATAATACTTTGGTTTATTCCACGAAGATAGCTTTGGAATCATAGGATTTGGCCTGATAATGAGGAAAAAGTGTTCATTGCTTATTAAAAATGTGTTCATGTTACATATTTATTAGGGTATGAACGATTAGGTGAATCCTTTTTTCAGCAAAACTACTAATTTTGCAGCAGAAAACGAGAAGAGGTTATTCTTGAATCGTTTAGTCATGCAAATAAAAACAGTTTAATCCATTGATAGTTGATTGGTTTAGTTGATATAATAAGGATTTTAGTATTTGTTGATAAAAGGGTTTAGTTTTTAGGTTAGTTAGAATTTAAGGATACAGTAGGAATTAATTACTTGACGGGTAAGAGGATTGTTTTTCAGGATACATATAAAAAGTAAAACGTGCTGGAGGCATCATATATAAGATAGTTGCTGAAGGCATCCTATATAAAATTAAGTAGAGTAAACAATTAATTATATACAATCTTATAATATGAAGAAGATTTTTGTTTCAGCGCTTGTCGCTCTTTGCGGTTTCACCGCCAGTTATGCCCAGCAGGCTTCCTTCTTGAGCAATAATCACTGTCTCTATCGCATCAGCCAGGAGAGTCAGAACCAGAAGTGTCTCTTGCTTCCTGTACAGGAGGATGCTGAGATGGCAAATATCAAGGTGATTGCTGACAACAAGCAGGTGAAAGCCCTCAATGTGAAGTTGGCTAAAGATCACGTAGATTATTTCGTTCCCCTCTATATGGATGAGTTTGCTGGCTTGAAAGGCCTGGCTCTCGATATCCATGTAAACGGTGATTATAGCAAGGAAGGACTGAATGCCCTCACTTGCTGGAAGGAGATGAAGTTCTCTGATGCTTTCGATATGAAGAATCGCGAGCAGTATCGTCCGGATTTCCATCACACTCCTGCTTACGGATGGATGAACGACCCAAATGGTATGTTCTATAAGGATGGCGTATGGAATCTCTATTTCCAGTATAATCCTTACGGATCACAGTGGGAGAATATGACCTGGGGACATTCTACATCTACCGACTTGGTACATTGGAAGTTCCAGGGTGCCCCTATCCAGCCAGATGCAATTGGTACCATTTTCAGCGGTTCTGCCGTTGTGGATAAGAATAATACTGCTGGTTTGGGCAAGGGTGCTGTTGTGGCTCTCTACACTTCGGCTGGTGAGAACCAGACACAGAGCATGGCTTACAGTACAGATAACGGCAAGACCTTTACAAAATATGAAGGAAATCCTATTATCACCAGCACTGTGCCAGACTTCCGTGACCCACACATGTTCTGGAACGAGGACATCAAGAAGTGGAATATGATTCTGGCTGCCGGTCAGCACATGGAAATCTATACTTCTGATAATTTGAAGGATTGGAAACTTGAAAGCTCTTTCGGTGAGAAGTATGGCAACCATGGCGGTGTTTGGGAATGCCCAGACCTGATGAAGCTGAAGGTTCGTGGCACCGATAAGGAGAAGTGGATGCTCATCTGCAACATCAATCCTGGTGGTCCATCCGGTGGTTCAGCAACCCAGTATTTCGTAGGCGATTTCGATGGTTATAAGTTTACTTGCGAGAGCAAGCCTGAGGTAACCAAGTGGATGGATTACGGAAAGGATCATTATGCTACAGTTACTTTTGATAACGCACCAGAAGGTCGCCACGTTGCTATCGCCTGGATGAGCAACTGGCAGTATGCCAACCAGGTTCCTACCCAGCAGTACCGTTCAG
>ERZ779643.1692-NODE-1692-length-14243-cov-3.656400_pt1 | contig 14243 bp, 10 predicted proteins | sample MGYA00511564_ERZ779643 | MGnify/ENA primary metagenome ERZ779643 (study PRJEB29588, sample SAMEA2147114) | human gut metagenome | biome: human gut; feature: human-associated habitat; material: faeces | place: Denmark | collected 2008/2010 ... | reverse complement strand
ATGGAGTCTCTCATCTCGTCGGTCATTTCGGCAGGATTGTTGTCGAGCGACACGACAGTCTTGTTGACACGCTGCCAGTCGTCCACATTCTCACGCCGTCCCCACATCTTCTGGAACGTAGCCTTACCCTGGCTGACGGCCGTCGGGTTGTAGAAGTACCATTTGCCCGACTTGTCAGTGGCGTTGTTGGTCATGTTGTTGGTGTTGTTCATGTTGCCCATTCCGCCCTGTTGCGCCATCTGCTGCTGCGCGTCAAGCTCAGCCTGTGCGTCGCGTTCTTCCTTCTCTTTCTTCTTCAGAGCCTCAATCACGCGGTCGATGGCCTCGTTTCTTTCTTTCTCAGGCATCTTTGCCAGGGCCTGGAGCGAGTCTTGCAGGTGTACGGCGTCGGTGTAGGGCACTAGTTCGTCCAGCACCTTAGAGCGTTCCGACAGCTGTTCGTAGTCGTCGCGCTCCTTGTCGAGCAGTCCTATTGCCTCGCCATAGCATCTGCCAGCGTTGCTATAGTCCTCCTTGTCCCAGTAAATGTCGCCGAGAGTAAGCAGCAGCACGCCTTTCTCAATGCCGTTGCGTGTCGACTTTGTGTTGCCCTTCTCGTAGGCGGCAATGGCGTTGGCGGTGTCTTTCTGCAGCATGTATATGTTGCCGATGGCATAATAAACCTGATCGAGATAGTCTTTGTTGTTGTCTGATGCCGCCATGCGCTTCAGGCGCCGTATCATCTTTTTCGACTGTGTGCCGGCCATAACCTCGCTCATTGCGATGCGGGCGTTGAACTCAAGCTCGTAAGGCGGGTTGAGCCTTATCACGCGCTTAAAAGCCTTGTAGGCGTTTTCCTTATGCCCAAGCTCAGCCTCGAGCTGTCCCATCAGATACCACTGACGGGCGCGCTGCTTGCGCCTCATCTCGTGCTTTATCACCTTGCGCAGGTAGGGTATTGCCTCGGCATACCGTCCGGTGTGTATATAATAGTCGGCATAGGTGTAGTCCCATTCCTTCACGGCGCGCCAGTGGAGCGAGTCGCGCTTGATTTTTGTTATCACGTCTTCGGCATCATAAATCCAGCCTTCCTCGATATAGCATTTTGCGAGCCATGCCCTTGCTCGGCCGTAGATGGCGGGTTGGGTGGAGTAGAGGCGGCTCATGTAGGCAAATGTAGACGCAGCCTCGTCGAACGAGCCTTTCATAAACTGAGAGCGTCCCATCAGCATCCATGCCTTCCACAAGAAGGGGTTATACTCCTTGCGGTTAAGCCACTCGATGTCTTTCTCCGTCTTCTTGCGGCTTTTGGTCCATTGAGGTCTTTTCTTGATGCTGTGCAGCTTTATTGCCTTCTGGCTTTTCTCTATAGCACGGTCGAAGTTGCTCTTGCCCAGCTCGCGGCTGTCCTTGTTGCCGACGGTGTAGAGCGGTATCATCTCGGTGAAGTTGTCCTTGTTGCCGTTCTCTTTCTCGAGCGAGCCGTCGATATATGCCAGCGTGCCGTTGTAGTAGGTGTTGTAGCGCGCGTTGAACGAATGCCACCAGCGGCTCTGCGCAGTGTTCTTCTCCGTAGAGCATCCGGCCGTAATGAGCAGTGCTATCAAGGCGGCTAAGGGGATTATATGTCTTGTCTTAATTGTCTTCATAACGTGGCGGCACAAGTGAGCATGCCATGTTTATATAACTTATCGGGAGCGATTTTATTGTCTGCCGCAGCAAAAGAGTCAGCCTTCCATCAGCATTATTGCCTCATCTTTTATCTGGTCGGGCATGCTGATGCCTCTCAGGGTGAGACTTGCCGTCCAGTCTTTTACCTCGGAGGGACGCATGGTGTAGAGCACTTCGGCAAACTGTGCCGCCTCTTCGTCGGTGTAGGAGTCTGACTTCCTGCCCTTGTAGGCGTCGAGTTCTTCGTCGTCGAAATATTCTATTTCCTTTACTGCCTGCTCCATCACGCAGTCGTGCATGCACGACGCACCTGCCTGTGCGCACGCTGACTCGTTTGCGCATGCAGTGCCGCCTTCAGGCTGTTCGGCTTTTGGCAGACAGCGGCGCACAGCCTTGAGCAGGATGAAGAGCAGCGCCATGGCTGCCAGGCAGATAACGAGCAGGCCCATATTAGGCTCCGGCCTCCTCGCCGATGGCGAATCCGGCCCTCGTAAGGTCGAGCCAGAAGTTAGGGTAAGACTTGCTGACCACCTGCGGGTCGTTTATTCTAAGTCCGGGGATTTTTATTGCGGCAGGCGCAAATGCCATTGCCATGCGGTGGTCTTCGTATGTATTGATGGCTGCGCCGGGTTCGGGCTCGCATCGCGTGCCGTCCCATCTCAGCTCGCCAGGACTGGTTTCCTCGATGACATATCCCAGCTTGCGCATCTCTGTCTTCAGCGCCTCTATGCGGTCGGTCTCCTTTATGCGGAGCGACGAAAGCCCCGTGAAGCAGAACGGCCTGTTCATCATGCAGCAGCACACAACGAACGTCTGCACCATGTCGGGCTGGTTGATGAAGTCGTAGTCGAGCCTGTCTGAAGCCATGCTTATGCGTTTCAGCGTAACCGTGGTGGGCACTCCGGGCTCGCGTGTCTCAAAAATAGTCTTTATGCCGAGCATGCTGAAGAGATATTTTACGGCAGAGTCGCCTTGGCGCGAGCCGTCTGTAAGTCCGGTGAGCTTAATCTCTGACTCCTCGTTGCCGTTGATGGCGAGCATCTCATACCAGTAAGACGCTGCGCTCCAGTCGTTTTCTATGAAGTAGGGGCGTGGGCTGTAGGGCTTCGGCTCCACCTTTATCGTGTCGCTGCCCAGCCATTCTGCCTCTGCTCCGAAGTCGATCATGGTGCACAGTGTAAGGTCTATGTACGGACGGGAGATAATGTCGCCGGTAAGCTTCAGCTCAAGTCCTTTTTCCATTACCGGTGCAACCATCAGCAGCGCCGATATATATTGAGAGCTTACGTCGCCCGGAATTTCTATGCTTCCGCCCTCAAGCTTTTTGCCATTGATGCGCAGCGGAGGATATCCCTCGTTGCCTTCGTAGCTGATGTCGGCACCGAGATATCTCAGCGCCTCCACCAGCACCTTTATCGGCCGCTGCTTCATGCGCTCCGTGCCGGTCAGCAGGTGTGTGCCCGGTGTTACGGCCAGATATGCCGTCATGAAGCGCATGGCTGTTCCGGCAGCCTTTATGTCTATGGTGTCGGGCATGTCGCGCAGTGCGTCTAATATAACTTCGGTGTCGTCACAGTCCGACAGGTTGTCGGGCATTATGCCGTTTCCGGCCAGCGCGTTTATTATGAGTGCGCGGTTGCTTATGCTCTTCGAGGCCGGCAGGTCTATTGTGGCGTTGATTGTTTCAGGTGCGTTAAGAATATATTGCATTGTCAGAAAAATCTGTAATTTGTTGTTTTCTTGTTGCGTCATGGCAGAATTGGCATAGCCATGTCCGCCCTTGCGTCCACACGGACGTAAGGATATCAATGCAAAGGTAATGTATGTTGCACACAATACAAAATAAAAAGGAATAAAAAATCTTATTTTATATGCCGTTTCGCAGCAGTATTTGTGCCGTTTATGTTAAGGGTTATTCAAAGTTGAATTTGTGTTAAATGTCGGGCTTTATTGTTAAATCTTTACTTCATGAAATGCCGGTTTTTCATTTCTGATTGCCATTTGACCGGATTTTATGTAAAAAGTATGTGTTTTATGCAAATGTCTGTAAATAAGATATTTATCTCTTTTGTGCGGCTATTGGCTGTCTGAACCACTGCGTTTTGTGGCCTTTCGTTGTGCAAAAGGCCATGTTTTGCAGGCTGAAAGACCGTGTTTTATACTGCAAAAGGGCGTGTTCTGCTGTGCGGATGATTGAGTTATGGCATGAAAATCAATGGAAAACGGCTGGTTGTTGCGGCGATATGGCATGTATTCTTGCTGTTTTATGCCGTTTCGTGGCGTGTTTTCGGCTGTCTCTTTTGTAGAATGTCTGTCGAAGGCGTGTTAATGCAAGAGGCTCAACCGTTAAACTTTGTTTCTTCTGAAGGCTTGCCGTCTCTGTTTTGGCATATTGTTATGTGGCTGATGCCTGACAGCGTCTGTTGCTTGAAAGCATCGGCTTTTATCATTGGCTGAGATTATTTCATTATGTTGCTTGTTAGTGTATGTTGCCAGTGCTTTCAGCTGTCCGATGATGCCTTCGGGCGCTTCAAAATGTGTGTATTTAATAAATATTTGCGTTGAAGGTGCAAAAAAACGCCTAAAAGTTTGCAGATGTCATAATAAGTGTGTACTTTTGCACCCGCAAATAAGGACGGGATGTAGCGCAGTTGGTTAGCGCACGCGTCTGGGGGGCGTGAGGTCGCTGGTTCGAGTCCAGTCATCCCGACATAAATTGGGCTAATATGTTGTCAAGGCAGCATGTTAGCCCAAATTTGTTTTATGCGGCAATGCATGGCCGGAGCGGCATGCGGGCATGCGCCTTTGCCGTCCGGTACGCCGGAAGAAACGCAAAAGAGCGACATGCCGATAAGGCTGTCGCTCTTTTGAAACTTATTTATGATTCCGTGTTATTTCACCGAATTAATCCATGTCGCAATGTCATTGAGCACCTCGGGCGATATGGTTTCTTCTATGTTTGCATATTCGTTCACGCTTCCCGTCGTGCAGTGCTGAAACAGATGATTGAGTCCGTTGTATGTCTTCACCATGTTCTTCTTGTTCTTCGGCAGCAGTTTCTCTATGCTCCCGATGTTTGTCGATGCAATAACCTGCGTGTCGCTGTTGCCGTTGACGGCCATCACGGGGCATTTCGCCTTGGCTATCGACGGGCGAGGGTCGAAGGCTATGAAGTAGTTAAGCCACGGATTATTCATTTCTATAATCTTTGCCATGTTGTCTTTGGCAGGTTCGGGCATACTTATTCCTGCCTTGCCGACAATCTCGTCCACCGTAGCCTTGGCGTCGCCTGTTGTCTTTTTGCTGATGATGAAGTCGTATACGCCTCTCAGTGCCTTTGCGTAGTCGCTGCACATTTTGTCGGTATATCCGCTCATCTTCAGCAGCACGAGATTCTGTTCCATCAGTATGCTGTCGCCCCTTACGCCCGTTCCGGCCATGCTCACTATGAAGTCGGCCTTGCCTTCGGCAGCTGCCATGAAGGCTATGCAGCCTCCTTCGCTGTGGCCGAGCACTCCCGTCTTGCCGAAATTCTTTGTTCCGCGTACATATTCGATGGCTGCCAGTGCGTCTTTCATGAAGTTTTCGGTTGTTGCGTTAGCCGCGTCGCCCTTCGACTTGCCCATGCCGCGGTCGTCATATCGCAGCGATGCTATGCCGTTGCGTGCCAGAAAGTCGGCTATGACGAGGAATGGCTTGTGCTCAAATATTTCCTCATTGCGGTCTTGCAGTCCGCTTCCGGTAACCATTACCACAACAGGCACCGTGCCTTTCTTCATCTTCTCGTAACCCGTGGGGTAGGTCAGCGTGCCGCTGAGCGTGGTGTTGTCTTCCGTGTTGCTGAATGTCACTTCCTCAGTCTTATACGGATAAGGCTCCTTTGGCGTCTGCGGCCTGTTGCGCTCCACCTTTCCTTGCTTCATTTCCAGCGGAAACGACATGCCGCTCTGGCTGAACGTGCCTTTCAGCATACCGTCTTTCTCTTCGCCTTCAAAGGCGGCCATTATTGCCGGTATGCTTATTTTCACCTTTGCTCCTTCGCTTACGGCTATTTCGGCCGGTATGCCTTTCACGTTCTGGTCAGGACTGTCCATCGTGCACGACAGCTTGTTGTCCTTGTCTTTTTCTATGTTGAACACGATGTTCAGCGTGGCCTGTCCCACGTTCAGCTTGCCGGTCCAGCTGCCGTCAAGTTTCTGTGCTGCGGCGCTCAGCGTTGTCAGCAGCGCGACGATAAGGGTAAATATGGTCTTCATCATTTCTGTAATTTGTTGATTATAAGATTTTTCGTTATGTGTTTTTCCGTCCGTTCACGGTGCATGGATGCCTTCGTTGTGCAATGTCAGGCGCAACGGGCTTCGCAAAGTTAGCAAATTTTTGGTTAAAGTCAAAGTTTAGAAATATAAAATGCGTGCAGATAAAATAAAAATCCACGGCATTTTTTATCTCTGCCGTGGATTCCCTTAAATAGAAATTGAACCAAGTATTATGTCTTTTTGCTTTTTTATCGTGTTACGATAGCCTGAAGTATGGCCTTTCTCATTTGCTCCTCGTTGTTCGGGCTGTCGCAAATGGTGTAAGTCAGTTTGTCGTCTACGTAAACTCCCATCAGATAAAGGTCGATCATGTGCAGTTCTGATGCCTGGCTGTACTGATATCCTCCGAATGACGGACCGTAGAACTTGAGTGTTACCTTGTGAGTCTCACCGTTGTACTGGAGTGCCGGATATGTTATGTCATACGGATAAGTGAGATAATAAGCCACGTTGCCGCTTACGTTAGACAGGATGAACTTAGCCTTGAGAGACTGCATGTTAGCGTTTTCAATGGCCTGCTTCAGGGCGTCGTTTTCCTTAATCTCCTTAGCAAGTATTCTTCCGGGGATGCCGTTGATAACCAGAGTAGAGTCGCCTTTGTAGAAACTTGCGGTGATGCCGGTTATAGAGTCAACCTTGTTTTCGTTGTTCTTGTCTGTTATAGTATCGTTGAAGAAGTAGATTTTGTTCTGAGTCTGCCATGTCGAGCCGCCGTAATAGTTGCCGCTCATCTGTTGCAGCCATGTCTTGTATGTCTCGGGATCGATGCCTCCGTCGTCGTCAGTGCCAAGACATGATGTAAGTGAAACTGCCATTGTGCAGCACATAAGTAATGCGAACAATCTTGATAAATTTTTCATTTCAGTTAATTTTTGTTTTTTAATATTTATGATTTTTTACTTCATAAATAACACAGCGATGCAAACCTTGCATCGCCTGTTGTTAAAAAAGTTTAAGATAATGCTCTCTGCGATTATTTCTTGGCTATTTATATATGTTTTCCCTCGCTATGCAGGAGATTCATAAATTCCTCTCTTGTCTTGGCCTGGTTGAATGCGCCTGAGAAGTCGCTTGTGGTAGTTATGGCGTTCTGCTTCTCAACGCCTCTCATCTGCATGCACATGTGCTTAGCCTCTACAACCACCATCACGCCCAGCGGCTTCAGCGTTTCCTGTATGCAGTCTTTTATCTGCAGCGTCATTCTCTCCTGCACCTGCAGCCTGTGGCTGAATATGTCTACCACACGGGCTATCTTGCTCAGGCCGGTGATGTATCCGTTGGGGATGTATGCCACGTGCACTTTGCCGTAGAACGGCAGCATGTGGTGCTCACAGAGCGAGAAGAAGTCGATGTCTTTCACGATAACCATCTGGTTGTATTTCTCTTCAAACAGGGCGTCGAGCAGCACCTTGTGGGCATCTTGCGTATAGCCTCTGGTGAGTATCTGCATGGCCTTTGCCACGCGCATGGGTGTTTTCAGCAGACCTTCGCGCGAAGGATCTTCGCCAAGAAGCTCTAGAATACTTTTGTAATGTGATGCCAGGTCGTCGAGACCTTCACGGAATTCTGTTTCAGGATTCATTATCTTATATGTGTTTTTTTATAATAAATGGTTTGCCGGCATAATCTGTTGTCATGCCGTGCTGATTATGTTGCCTTTCAGTTATGCCGCATATTTGATGTCGGCGTGGCCCGGTGTCAATATCCTACAGTGATTTTTCCTTTCACTATGCATGCCTGTCTGTAGCCCATGCTTTTTATCTCTTTCAGCACGCTGTTTGCCTCGTCGTAGGTCCTGAAGTTGCCTACGCGGCATATCCATCGCGGAGAATAGAAGTGGACGTAAACCGGAAGGTCCGGAAATCTCATCTTTATTGCACTTCCGATGCTCTCAGCCTTCTGGCGGTCGGCCCTTGAGTTGCCTCCCGAATAAGCCTGAACGCGGTAGCCTGTGATTCTTCTGCTGTTGCGCATCACTTTCTTGGCCGTGTTCACTGCAGGTGCGTCTGTCGACGGGCTGGTGCTTCCTGATGCATAGTGCTGTTCCTTTAGTGGTTCTTCAACGGTATCTCTCTTTTCCTGAGCCTTATGTTGCGATTGTTTGTGCTCTGTAGCGGCTGTCGCGTTGTTGCTTTTTTCGTTGGTGGCCGTTGTCGGAGCCGACTTAATCAGCTTGGCGTTGTTTACCAATTCGTCGATGTCTTTGCTCTGACTCACGGTCACGGTTCCCTGTCCGGCCTTGTCTGTTCTTAGGTCATTGAGGAATGATTGCGCCTCAGTGTTGAGGCTGAAGCCCAATGTCAGTGATAATAAAACGGCGAATTGTTTCATTCTTTTTTCGGATTATGAGTTTTATAAGGTTAAATAAGTAAACGGGATTTGGCCGCGGCAGGTCGTTAATGCCTTGCCCTTGGCCATCCCGTTTAATGTTTCAGATTATTTCCATGCGTCGATGATACCCATGAAGTCAGCAGCCTTCAGTGAGGCGCCGCCGATGAGTCCGCCGTCGATGTCAGGTTTAGCGAACAGCTCAGGAGCGTTGCTTGCCTTGCAGCTTCCGCCGTAGAGTATTGTGGTGTCCTCAGCGGTCTCCTTGCCGTACTTCTCAGCCACGATGCTGCGTATGTATGCGTGTATCTCCTCAGCCTGCTCAGCCGTTGCGGTCTTGCCTGTACCGATAGCCCAGATCGGCTCATAAGCTATCACGATGTTCTTGAACTCCTCTGCGCTGAGGTTGAACACGCTGCCCTCGAGCTCAGCCTTCACAACTTCGTTCTGCTTCTCAGCCTCGCGCTCTTCGAGAGTCTCACCGATGCAGAAGATGACTTTGAGTCCGTTCTTCAGCGCGAGAAGCACTTTCTCCTTCAGAATCTCCGGAGTCTCGTTGTAGTACTGGCGTCTTTCAGAGTGTCCGAGGATGACATACTGTGCTCCGGTGCTCTTTACCATTTCGGCAGACACCTCTCCCGTGTATGCTCCTTTCTCCTTGTCGGCGCAGTTTTCTGCTCCAAGAGCGATGACGTCCTGGTTGAGTATCTGTGCCACAGAGGCGAGATGTATGAACGGAGTGCATATAATCACGCCGCAGTTCGGCTTTTCAGCGTTGAGTGTTTCGTTGAGCTCTTTTGCCAGAGCTACACCTTCTTGCAGGTTCATGTTCATTTTCCAGTTGCCTGCTACAATTTTCTTTCTCATTTTTTTGTGTTTAAAGAGTTTGTATAACTTATTCTTGTTGCGTTTCTGCTTTATCCATTTGGTCCACGCCCATGTCCTGTCCGCGAGTGTGAGGAGAGCCAGCGGGAATACGAACCACAGCATTATCCTCATTATCTTCGTCATTGTCGAGGTCTGGTCAGCCTGTCCTATCTCGAGCTTGTCGAGCGGACGGTCCAGCGTCTCGGTGTCGGGCAGCATGTTGTGGCTCCATTTCCTTATCACCACACCGTCCTTTACGAGCATCAGTCCGGGGTTGCTCCTTATGACGGTCTTCAGTGTTGTCTCGTCCGTAGTGCAGAAAGGATACTCCGCCCCGGTGATGTCCTGCCACCGTCTTATGGCTTTCTCTCCGCTTGCCGTGAGGCAGTAGAACGGTATATTATAGTCCAGTGCGTATTCGTATATGCGGTCTATGTTTCCGAAGTTGCTGTCGTCGGCATGTTCGAGCAGCGGAGATATGAGCAGGAACGTGTATCCCTTGCTGTCGAGCACCTGCCGGGTGATGTCCTCTCCGGTTTTGTTGAGCGTTATGGAGAAGTCGTGTATCGGCGGCACATACCCTTTTTTGGTCTGTACCGTCTTGCTGTCGACAAACTCCCATGTGGAGTCCGGGTAGTTGTCGAGGGTGAATTCTTTGGTCACCCCGTTCTTTTTCAGTATGAATGTAGTCTCGAATTCCGGTTGCGGCGCGCCCTCCGGAATCTCCATTCCTTTTCTTATGTCGGCTCCGACGTGGTATGGCCGGAAGTCGAAATATGGCAGGGTGTAGAGGCTCAGCAGGCTTGTGGCGAAGATGAAGATGACGGTGTAGTTTATCACAATCCACTGATTGGTCTTCGATATGAGTCTCGGCATCTTCATGGGACGTGCCGCCACTGTGGCAGCACATATTGTGAGGACAATGTTCTTCGCCAGAGTCTGTCCGTTGGTGAGCTTAAGCGCGTCGCCGAAGCAGCCGCAGTCCTGCACCGGGTCGTAGAAGAATATCCACACTGTTATGACTGTCATTATGACCATCAGGGCGAGTATTGTCCTTGAGATGACGCGGCGCTGTATGGCGAACAGCAGCAGTATGCCGAGTGAGAATTCGGCTGCGGAGAGCGTGACCGATGCCGCCAGTGTGGTCCAGTCGGGGAAAACACCGTACAGCGAGAGGGCTTCCAGATAGTCTTTTATCTTATATTGTGTGCCCAGAGGGTCTATAGCTTTCACATATCCGGACAGGATGAATGTAGCCGACAGCAACAGCCGGCACACGTTTGTCAGTATGTAAGCCGCATATCTCATTCTTTTTCTTCAGCCAGTTTTATCGCCCCGAACACCGCATAGTTTATTATGTCCATGTAGTTCGAGGCGATTCCTTCCGAGACGAGTGTCTGTCCGTTGAGATCCTCTATCTCCTTCACGCGTTGTATCTTTGTCAGAATGAAGTCGGTATAGCTGCTCACGCGCATCGACCGCCACGCCTCGTCGTAGTCGTGGTTTTTCTTCAGCATGAGCTTAAGCGATTCTCCGGCGTGCCGCTCATACAGTGCGAGAGCCTCCTCCGGGCTCATGTCCGTGTGGTCGGCAAACCCCTGTTCGAGCTGTATCAGCCCTATTATGCCGTAGTTTATGAGTGCGATGAATTCCGGTCTTATGCCTTCGCCCACGAGCGATGTCTTCTTTATCTCGAGCGAGCGTATCCGTTTTGCTTTTATATAGAGCTGGTCGGTGAGCGATGATGGGCGAAGCATCCGCCACGAAGCACCGTAGTCGTGCAGCTTACCGGCAAAAAGGCTGTGGCATTCCTGCATGACGTCCTTGAATTGTTGCTCAGTTTTCGTTGTGTTCATAACCGGCTACAAATATAATCATTTTATTCTGACGATACAAATATTTGCGGTAATGAAAACATTGCAAGGCATCATGCATGGCGTGCGCGGCTGCCTTGCGGGCGTTTCTCAAAGTTCTTTCTGGCGCATGTGTATCATTTTCACCACTCCGCACATCGCTTCGTAGCGCGCCTGGAGCGAGTCGCGCCTCACACGCAGCAGGTTTGCCTTGCGCAGGTCGGTCTCGGCTTCTATCTTGCGCAGTGTCTCCTGCAGCAGCACGTCTGTGCGGGCGATGTCGTCCTGTGCCAGCTTCAGCGAGGCGTTCTGCCATACCTTCAGCGCTTTCTTGCGTGTCTCGACAGCCGAGGGGTAGGCTGAGCGTAGCGACACTATGGAGTCAAGCACTTCCTTATAGTGTCCCTCTTCATACAGCGAGTCTATCCTTGCGAGCATGCGCGCGGCTTTCTGCTCCTCGGATTCGTTGCATCCGGCGAGCGTCACTATCAGCATTATGGTGAGAAGATACTTCATGAGTTCAGGGCGCAAATGTATAAAATAATCCGTTAATGCGCTGTCTGAGGGGTCAAGATTTTATAATCTTTATATTTTGCCGCTCTTTTTCGATGTTTTTTTTATTTTTTTTATTCCATCGCCACGGCTTCATGCCTTGTGCGGGAGGAGCGGACTGACGCACTGTGCCGGTACGGAGACGGGGGACGGAAGCCTGGGAGGATGACCAGTCAGGCAAGTCTGGCGGTCATGACGGAGGACTGATTGTTAACAGTTTTAAGTTAAATGGCTTCCTGTCTTACCTTCGTTGCGTCAGCGTGTTCTGTATGCTATGACATGGAAAAGACTGTCCTTAAAGTCGGTTTTTTATGTCTTTTCATGCATTGTCGGCTTCCTTTTGAGCCGATGAAGTGCGTTTTCCGTCATGAAAGAGCCTCTTCCGGTGCGCGGAACAGCCTTTCCGGCGGTGCGGAACGGGCTTTCCTGAGCCGCCGAAGAGGCTTTCCTGCATGGCGGCGGAGGCAGTGTGAAAATGAAGGAAAGGCACAACCGTCTGTCAGACAATATGTTATGGATGTATGTCAAAAACCGCGTTTTTCCGGTGCGGAGCCTCTTCCGTATGACAAAACGCGCTTATTGAGCCCGCAATTTTAAGAATCGTGATTTTATGCTTGCTCTGTCTCGCATATCGCAGACGGTCTTTCCGCCATGTTCAGAAGCGTGTTCCAGGGCAGTGGGGCTGTTCTGCCGGTGCTTGTGACGGCAAGTTTGTCGCGCAACGCTTCGCAATGTGAAAATTTTAAACTATCTTTGCGGGTTGTTATTATTTTTATTTTTTCATAACAGACAGTAAAATAGAAAGGTTGAAATGAGGATATATACCGATGACGAACTTGCACAGATACTTGACAAGGACATTTTTCACGAAATAGGAAACGCCGCCGACGGGCTGGGCATGGAATGCTATGTGGTGGGCGGATATGTGCGCGACATATTCCTCGAACGTCCGTCCAACGACATCGACGTGGTGGTCGTAGGCAGCGGCATACAGGTGGCTGACGCGCTGAAGAAGCGGCTCGGACGCAAGGCTCACATATCCGTGTTCCGCAATTTCGGCACGGCTCAGGTGAAATACAAGGACATCGAGGTGGAGTTTGTGGGCGCGCGGAGGGAGAGCTACAGCCACGACTCGCGCAAGCCTGTGGTGGAGGACGGCACGCTGGAGGACGACCAGAACCGCCGCGACTTCACTGTCAACGCCATGGCGATATGCCTGAACGAGGGAAGGTTCGGTGAGCTGGTTGACCCTTTCGACGGTCTTGCCGATCTGGAGGACGGCATCCTGCGCACGCCTTTAGACCCCGACATCACCTTCTCGGACGATCCGCTGCGCATGCTGCGCTGTGTCAGGTTCTCTGCCCAGCTCAAGTTCCTCATCGACGAGGACACCTTCGAGGCACTGACGCGCAATGCCGGGCGCATGTCGATAGTGAGCGGAGAGCGCATAGCCGACGAGCTTAACAAGATAATGATGACCGACAGCCCCAGCAGAGGGCTTATGGAGCTCCACCGGAGCACGCTCATGTCGCGGCTGTTGCCCGAGATTGTGGCTCTCGACGCTGTGGAGACACGCTGCGGCAAGGCTCACAAGAACAACTTCTACCATACGCTCGAGGTGGTGGACAACATCAGCCGGCGCGGTGCCGGACTGTGGCTCAGATGGGCTGCGCTGCTCCACGATGTGGGCAAGCCGGCGGCGCTGCTGCTGCTCCCGCTGAAGAGGAGAAGACCGAGTTCGACGTGGTCCTGGCTGGCTTCGATGCCGCTGCCAAGATCAAGGTCATCAATGTCATGCCTGATACGGGATTGGTCCCGACGATGGCAATCGCATTGGCGGCAACGGTTGTGAAAAGGAAAGCGATTATACCGACGATCAACAGCCCGATCAACGCGTAGTACCAGTTGTCCAGCACGCCGAAGTGAAAAAACAGGTACGTCACGATCAACGTTGCGAAGATGCCGATAGCGATCACTTTCATCGAAAGGTCTTTCTGTGTACGGATCTCTTCCGTTTGCACGATTCCCGTTTTTCCTTTCAGCTCTTTGGCTGCCAACCCTACGGCTCCTTTGATGATCCCCCATGAATTGATGATCCCGATCACACCGGCAGTCGCAATGCCTCCGATACCGATGTGGCGGGCGTAGGTGGTGAAAATCTCTTCCGCACTCATGCTTCCTACTGTCTGCGTAATGGCGTCATTGCCGAATGTCAGTACTTCGGAGCCGAAAATGGCAGACATCAACGGGATGATTACCAACCATACCAGGAATGAGCCGGCACAGATAATGGCCGAATATTTCAATCCGATGATATAGCCTAAACCCAACACTGCTGCACCGGTATTCACCTTGAACACGACTTTTGCCTTGTCAGCCAGCATCTCGCCGACACCGACGATGCGCGTGCTGACTGTCTCGCTCCACCAGCCGAAAGTCGCGATGATGAAGTCGTACAGACCTCCGACCAGGCCCGCATAGATAAGTGGCTTTGCCTGGTTTCCACCCTTCTCGCCGGACACCAATACCTGTGTGGTAGCAGTTGCTTCCGGGAATGGATATTTGCCGTGCATGGTCGATACGAAATACTTCCGGAACGGGATCAGGAGCAGGATACCGAGGATGCCGCCCAAGAGCGAACTCATGAATACTTCGAAGAAATTGATCGTGATCTCTG
>ERZ779643.1683-NODE-1683-length-14278-cov-2.228292_pt1 | contig 14278 bp, 19 predicted proteins | sample MGYA00511564_ERZ779643 | MGnify/ENA primary metagenome ERZ779643 (study PRJEB29588, sample SAMEA2147114) | human gut metagenome | biome: human gut; feature: human-associated habitat; material: faeces | place: Denmark | collected 2008/2010 ... | reverse complement strand
GACTGCATTGCACGGATCAGCTGAAAGATCTGGGATTTATCTGCGATTGCACCAAACGGACAGCTTACCATACACTGACCGCAGGATACACACAGATCCGGATCAATCACAGCCCGTCCCTTATCATCACTCTTAATTGCATTCACGCCGCAGTGGTCAAGGCACGGTCTTACCTGATGGGAAATTGCATCGTAAGGACAAACCGCCTTACATTTACCACACTTAATACACTTCTCCTGATCAATAACAGATTTGCCATTCTTCATGGAAATGGCACCTCTTGGACACACCTCACGACAGGGATGTGCCACACAGCCCATACACTTGTCCGTAACCATATAACAATTAACCGGGCAGGCATTACATGCAGATGGAATGACCTGCATGAGAGGCGGCTCATAATACTTTTCATCAATATTACTTTCTTCCAGCCCCTGTGTCAGATGAACCGGAGCGTTCTCCGGTCTCAAGGATAATCCCATTGCAAGACGGATACTCTCACGGACAATCGCCCGCTCCCTGTAAATACTCTGATACTCGGATTCATCATAATCTACAATTTTATAAGGCAGTGCCTCAATGTCATCCTTCAGATTTTCTGAATGATACGCAAGAGACGCTACTTCTTTAAAAATACGTCTGCGGTTTTTGCGTACCTGGGTATCAATTCCTCTCATACTCAAACCTCTTATTTTCTTTTAAGTCTATATATTACTCTAATTCTATAAGTTACCCTGATTTTATAGTTTGCTTCTCAAATTATACAGTTTTATAGGCTTAATATAAACTCTGTTTTCCATTCTATGGCTTATTTATAAGTTATAGCGCACTTTTGATAATATACAGTATAGCATACTTTCCATTTGTATATTCTTACACAAACACGGTCGGAAATCAAGGTATAAATCTGATTTTCATCCTGTTATTGTTCACTCGTACCTCGTTCCACCATCAAACCTGCCACCGGCATTTTCTCTGGCTGCTGTGTGATTCATCCTTTTTCGGTTGTATACCCAATATTTCCTTTTTCCAACACCAATCCTGCACAAATTCATAGAATATAGTAATAAAAACAGCATACAAGGAGTATTATGCAGGATCGTTTTAAAAGTGAATATATTGATAAATTTCCGGTTGCGATGGCATACGTTCCCTGGCAGCATCTGACTAACGTTTTTGAAAACCTCGAGGAAGCATTTAAAGCAGGAACGATTTTCCCTGAGCTTGAAAAACCTTTCAAGGGAAGGAGATGCGTGAAATGACCAATTTTAATTCTGAACAGAGCCGTCTCCTTCACAACATTGATATCATGGATTTCGTGATTGTCGAAATGAATGAATATCTGGACACACATCCGACTGACCGCGATGCGATCGAATATACCAGGCATTATGTGAGGATGAAAAATCAGGCTATGAAGGAATATGCTGCAAAGTATGGTCCTTTGAGCATTCAGGATATTGATGCAAGTAAACACGATGAATGGAAATGGGCTTTACAGCCATGGCCATGGGAAGGAGAATGTTAAGCTATGTGGAAATATGAAAAACGGTTACAATTCCCTGTTAATATCAAAAATCCAAATGCAACACTTGCCGCCATCATCATCAGCCAGTATGGTGGTCCCGACGGCGAACTCGGAGCCTCCCTCCGTTATCTGTCCCAGCGATATACCATGCCTTATCGTGAGGTTGCCGCCATTCTGACGGATATCGGCACAGAGGAATTAGTACATTGATGTTGTATATGGTATTATAGCTGATAATAAACAGTAGTTTGAATGGTTTATCATTCGAGCAAGACGCGGAAGGGAATTGGGGTTATAAAGCTCCTGGTGCTGATACAGTTTCCCCTTTTAGCAGCATGGCAACATTACTATGGGAAAATTCAAATATATCAGCTTCTATGAACGCACAAACTATTAGTGGTTTTGGTGGCGAAAACTATGAGCAACTGCTTATACAAACAAATCATTCAACAAGTAACCATAATACAAGTTGTTGGTTATGGTTTCCATCAAAAGGCATATCATTATACGCCGGTTCAGAAAATGGTGTAGCAGATAACGCCCGAACCTTTACCTGGAATAATGATGGCTCGGTTTCAATGAATGTTGATTATTTTAGCGGTAATTATCAGCCCCATTATGTTATTCCTGTAAAAATATATGGCTTAAAATCTAAGATTAAATTACAGGATAAACTATAAACAAAACCATACTGTTACTACCAACGATATACTCCTATTAATTCCAGGGGAATTATACAACCCAGATACAGTAAGAATTCCAGTAGTGTTATTATAGCTTAGACTACAACTTGTCGAGTGCGTTGCATTACTTCCCTCAATATAAGCATAAGCAGTACAACTGCCTACAAAAAAATTATTAGAAGTAACTTTGGTATAGTCAATTTTATTGTTTGTAAGAATAGTTTTGGCATCAAAAGTTACTGTTTTATGACCGCCTTGACCGCTAAAATTTCCTATTTTAAATTTTTTACTTTGACTAAAAGGGACAAAGCTGTCATCAGCTCTTGAGGGATTAGTAAAGAATCCTCTCACTCCATTTAAAGAACCAAAATTGAATGACTCGCTTGTATTTGAGTCATTCAAACTACTGTTTTATACGCAAAAAATCCCGGCATAACGCCGGGATCCCTGTTATTTATCCAACCATTTCAATACAGTAGCAATAGGAAACAACACTCCTACTGCTACCGTTAGAAGCATCAGGCATAATACCTCCAATACACCATCAATTAACCTTTGTACAATTCTGCCCATGTCTTTGTCCCCACAACACCATCAACAGCAAGTCCCCTGTCTGCCTGGAATGCCTTCACTGCTTCCAGAGTGCTGTCACCAAACTTACCGTCTGATCCGTATTTACCACAGCTGTATCCAGCCTTAATAAGTAAGGTCTGCAACTCTTTCACCACGGATCCTGAAGATCCTTTTCGAAGTGTAAGGCAATCGTATTTTGTCAGATTATACTTATTAATAATACTCATAATCGTTGGTACATAATCAGGAGCTGTTGCATACCCGCCATTTTTAATAGCAGTGATGCACTTCTGTGGATTCTTTTCATTGACACATGCCTTGTACCTCTTACAGGTACCGAGCATATCATAATAATCCTCCACTGCATCATCGATACTGTCATACGCCCTGAACAGGTCCGTGATATTCGTGTATGTCTTACCGTCATAGCACTCTTTTGTACGTGTGTTGTATGCCTTATCATGCCATGCTGTACCGAAATGCGCCTTTGACTTACCGACCTTGATACCGAATACAGCATTTGCCCGGATCATCTTAGGACTTGTCCCATATGCAGACTCACAACAGGCCTGTGCAATACACACGGACGGCAATGCCCGCCCTTTAGACTTTGCCTGTGCGATCGGTGCGATTCTTTCAATAAATGCTTTTACCTGTGTCTGTGTTGCCATTACATAAACCCTCCATTCACAATTGCATAGATCAGGCACCCGATGGGGATTGTGATCACATATACAATCCCCATCAGGACTGCCATTATTAATAAAATGCTCTTAATTGCCTCAACTACCCTTTTCATAAGATCATGGCCTCACTTTCAATCTGATGCCTCACATCCCGGTATTTCACCGGCTCGGTCTTACTTACTCCGATCAGCGCCAGTGCAAGATAAATAACCACTCCAACAACAACGAGAACCTCTAATAACCGGCTCATGATTTGCTCCGGATCTGTGACAGTGCCTGAATCACTTTATCATAGCCAACCATTGCACATAACCAGGACAGGCCAATCAAAGCTATCAGATATACCACCCATACCACATCAAAGGCCATGTTATTTAATACGGTGTATCCGATATCTACCAATACCGCAATGACAACCGCCACAATACCTGCAATGGTGTTACTGTAATACTGCTTTTTCTGCTCTTCCAAAATCCGCTTAATGGCTTCGGTAACCAGCCCTGTCAAAATGCTCACTAATAATAATCCTGTTAAAAAAATCTGTAATGTCATAACTCAATTTCCTCCAATTCTTTTACTTTTGATTGATCTTTGTGTTTCCTACAGTTCTCTGTCTTTGCTTTCCAAATAATAAATCCGGTATGTACTCCAAGCTCTGCGAATGCAGCCGGAATACCCACACTTACAATGGAAAGATCTGAAATATTCAGGTACTTTTCTCCGCTCAATGCCGTAAGCAGGTAGCAGAATATCACAAACAGCCATACTGCGCGGAAATTATAATAGTAGAGCTTGTCTGTAAAACCTCTGCGAAATAATAGCTTTCTCATCTCTTTACTCCTGTTCGTGTGCCTGCTTATTGATCCGCTTTTCAATCTTGTCAATTGCCTCTGTGACCGGTCCATTACATCCCTGTTCTTTCAGTCCTTTCAGACACGCAAGCAATCCATAGGTTAACAGACACAACTCTGCTTTCATGGCTTTAATATCTTCATCCTGCTTATTTTGTCTGCTGAACCATTTATAACCGGCAATTAAAACTCCTCCAATTGTAACAACTGCTCCCAGGACGCTTGCACTCGTGATGATGGTATTTGCATCTATGTACATCGGTATCCCTCCTTCCCCCATAAGTAATATCTTGGCCGTTGACGTATCTGCATCTCCGGTAAGAATCTTTTTAATACCAGGTAAAATAAGTATCTAATCCAATCATCCAGTACAATGCATAGCATAGCTATCGGTATCCATAACAAAAAGAAGTATAAGCATATCTGCCCCATCAAATTAAATGGCAAGTTTGAGTAGTCCCATACATTCCATTCCAACCAAATATTAACCACGCAGCCTGTAATAAATTCCATAACTGTTATAACGACCGCCCCTACAACGCTTTGAAACAATAATGATTGATTCCATTTATAGTAATGCTCATTTAATAACCCAACCACCACAAAACAAAGACCTCCAAGTAGAAACATGGTCCAGTGCGTTCTCCCTCTCCACACCATCTCCATCCATATATAAATCCAGCCTCCAATCAGAAATAATATTCCCTCCATCATGCAGCTCCTTCCATCTGTGTCAGATATTTCTTATAGACATCGTTCTGATACTCTTCTGGGATTTCTGCTCCGTAGGTAATGTTCTCTACCTGCTCTTTTTCACTGCACGCATTTATCCATTCACAAAGATTATTACGATATGTGGTCTGAAAGTTCACAAACAGCAGTGCTTTATTGATAATAAGCTGCATATCCTCCCTAGAATACATCTTGCATCTATTATCCGAATTCTGATATGAGATCTTTTCTTCTGTGCTTGCCTGAAGTTCCAATTGTTTACCAAATAAAAATGTCGTATCTTCATCTGTCAATGGAAAGTGTTCCGTTCCACTTGAAAGTTCAATGTCAAACCCGGCTGTCTTAACCATCTGGTAGGTGCTCATAATTTCCTGTTTCTTATATTCCTTAACCTCTTCTAAGGTCGGTACATAAGGTTCTGGCTCCGGTTCAGGTTCCGGCTCTGGTGGTGCAACATAAACGGATCCATCATTGCTGAACTGTATACCATTTTCAATTTTCCTGTATACAGTCGTAAAATCTGAATAATCCCATGCATCCTCTTTTTCTTTTCTTGAAAGTGTGAATCCTTTTTCTTTCGCCGGCATATCTCCAATTAACTGAACAATGTTCTCTGATACCCGGCTAAAATTTACTTCATACTCGGTCTTAAGACCTAAATATTTCATTATGAGCATGGCGCTCTCCTTTCTCCGGCGTTGCACCGGTGCAATTTTCATAAAATAAAGAGCCAGCTTTCACTGACTCTTTTTAACATGATTTTTATTAAATTTTTATTGACCTAAACAGTAGTTTGACTGCCAATGGCAGCCAGCTTTGTATGGACTACCATGATGGAAAGTACGGGGTCAACACAGATCCGCAACGAGGTGCTGATACATTCATCCCTTTTAAGAGTGATTTAAAGAGATTTTATACCACAATTACAGGAACAAGTGCCTTAACTCAATACACGGTTGGATTTAAGCCTAAAATAATATTGTTTTGTGTAAATGTAGGAAATCAAAATAGTGTTGCTATTTATGACGAAATTACAAATAAATGTTATTACAACGGATATTTTGATACGCCATATAACGTTGGAGATTGGGTGTATGGGTTATATCGTATTTCCGAAATTAATGATACTGGTTTCAAAGCTGAATTTATTAACTCATGGAATGGATATCCAGTGCTTATTCAAGCATTTGGATAAGCTTAGGCAATTCTCCTTAAATAACCCTGTGCGAATTGCCCGGCATTATTCGAGGATATATAACCAGTATCTCCCTTTTTAAGCTCTATTGTGTTATATATGGTTGTCTGTCCATTTTTGTTTGCATATTCTATTAATTTATCATTGATATATAAACTCGTATAACTTGAAGTGGTTGATAACATATAAGAATATGTTCCATCATATAACACCGTGAATTTTTTAGTGGAATTATCATAATCAAAGCCGTAAAAATATTGACCTTTAGATGCAAGCTCTATCTTTGATAAGTTACCAGAATTTGTACCAGACATATATATGTCTGCGCCATTAAAACCACCGCTAAAAGGGAACACTGTATCCGCACCCACCTTAGTTCTATATCCAGTGATCTTACCAGTAGAGTCATAAACAAAGTTAGGCTGACTTTCCAAACTACTGTATACTTCCTTAACTGCATCCGCACCGGCAATCATGTTTTCACTGGTATTTGCTTCAATCTCTTCCTTGGAATTCAATACTTTTCCAAAGAGACGCATCCAGACGCGCCCCAAATTATCCTTACTTACAAATCTTTTCGTTGCCATGATTTCATCCTCCTACTTAAGCATATTGTCAATCTCTGTTGTAGTCAGTTCCACCAAGCGGTATGTTTCCTCCTGAGATAAATTCACCCTCACCACATTATCTTCAATTGAGGCTCCCTTTTTGATAAGTATATCCCCTTGCCTGACTAACATAACTACGTCTACAATATCCAGATCTGGCAGTTCCTTGATTCTTGCTGTTATCGTTGGTGTTGTTCCTCTTCTCATGGCGTCACCTCATCCACTTCTGCGTCCGTGAGTTCCTTGATATCATCAATCTGCATCTGAAGATTTCCTGCCACATTTCCGGAAAGAACGTCTTTAAGCGTTGCAAACCATTCTGTAAACTCTTCTTTTTCCTGATTCTGCCAGTTAACCGTGTTTTCCACAAATGACTTATAGAAATCTTCCAGCTTTACATAAAGAGTTGTAGAATCAAACTCTGCAAAGGGAGTTGCCATGCCACATACTGCATTATTTAATCTTGTGTCTGTGATATTGGTCTGATTGATTGATATCACTCCTGCTGCCACTGCGATCTCTGCAACAATGTAATCTTTGTGTTCTGCATCCCTTCTGATCTCCGGTGCAACCGGATTTACTGCCGGAGTTCCTTCTCTGTATTCATAATGGTTTTCCCGATCATCCTTATCCCAGGTAATTGATACACGGTCAATTCTCGATAATACAGCGTCTGCCGCAGGAACCGTAATTGTTATATCCTTCGTACTCTGATAACGATACCCATCAATAATTGCTCCTCCGGCTTTCATGGTTAATGTCATATCACCGTTGGCCAGTACCTGCAGATTCGTAGATTCTTTCATAAAAACTCCAGAATAGACCAATTCCCTGAAGTATCTGGCGAAATCATCCGCAAGATAGGTGCGATCATACCTTCCATCTACCATGTGTGCATCAAAGGGAAACGATTTTTCACATGCTAATGCCATTTTGCTCCTCCTTCTAATATTGTGCTTTAATTAAAGATATCAGTGTTGGAACATCATCTCCGAAGGTGACTACCACACTGGACTCTTTCTTTGAAAACCCCTTCTGAATACCCTTTACCTGTGTATTCAGTATGATTCCCCATTTATCATCCACGCAGGTGACCATATCCCCAAGTTCAAAGAACATGGACTTGTTCATATTGATCTTATTTGAAAAGCATTCCGCCATTGCATAGGATGCCAGTTTCTCATTTCCTTTGGTTTTCAGTTGTTCCAGGTATTCCTGATCGGTAATGTCTCTGTCACTGATGGAAGATCCGTTATAAAACATTTCATACCGATCGATCCCCTTTCCTGCACCAACCGTCTGCATAATACGTTCTTCATCTTCACCCTTACCACCAATCAGACATACATTTTTATAATTCTTTGCATTCTTTTCATAATTCTGTGTACTTACGTTTCCGAAGTCCCTTGAAAAGATACATGGTTCCACTGTTCCCTGTGTCCGGTCCTTCCCCATATAGGTTTCAAAGTAAAAAAGCCGCTCCTTCATATCAAGTCGCAGCCGAAATCCTATTCCTGAAGTTTTTGAAAGATCTGTCAATGCAGTAAGCAGGTTATCATAGGATATCTGCTTTTCTATGGAATCCAGATTAAAATTATGAATCTCTCCTAACCGGATCAGTGACATCTTGCGATCCTCATCATCTGGAGCAATAACCTGATCCAATACCATTTGTCTCATCATCAGCTCCGGAGTCCCTGTCATTACCATTTTTCCCCATATAATTCTTTGTGACAGATATCTGGAAGCCATATATCCTTGCACCTGAATGGTTTCATTTCCTTTTTCATCTGTTTTCATAATTTTGTATGTAATGATTCCCGGTTCTATTTCATCCGTTTTATACAAAATATTTCCAATCTGAAGCATTCGGTTTAATTTTTCAGTAAAGACAAAAGTAGCCTTAAAGGATCCTGGCTCATGGAACTTCGTTTCCCATATAACAGCTTCATACACCTTAAAAGAGTCAATTATATTAATTTCCGGATCTAAAATATAAAATTCCATTGCTATACCCCCGGATATCTCTTTTTATAATAAATTTTTACTTCCAACAGGGACTCTCCCTCCTGTGCCCCATACCTTAAAAGATTATCTCCCGGCTCCAGTTCAAGAAACGTGTAGCCACCACCGGCAATATCAATATATCCCATAAAGTTTTCCGTAACTCCAAGCCGGTTTCTTATGATTGATCTGTCCTCACCAGTTTTTATACGAATTTCATCGCCATCTGCCATAGTTGTATTGATCTGAATAAATTTCCGTGTTTTTACATCAAACAGCATTGGATTTTTCAGTGCACCATGTGCTATAAAGGCGATTTCCATTCCGATCTTTACCGGAGAATCATTATGTATGGTTGCTATTAATACCGGGTTCTTATAACCGAATATGACACCTTCCTCCGGAATACTGAGAGGAAAATGAAAATCCCCGATATAATCCGCAATGTTGTGAACGGATTCTGTTTCATCCGTCCAGTACGGATCAGGGGCTTCCAGTTTTACCTCATATTCCTGCACTGTAGACACATCCGTAAATTTAAACTTCGGGCTTTTCGTAACAACAGCCTTCAGAATACGCCTTTGTCCACCATAATAATGATTAATCGTGATTTCATCCTGTGGTACAAATAAATAGAGCAAATCGTTACGAATTGTCTGCATCTGATAGGTTGTTTCTGCCTGTATCTGTCCTTTCAGTGTCAGATCTCTGCTTACCACATAGGTATTCACCAATGTTTCGCCAACCTGAGCATACCCCTGAGAAGTCACGACTTTGGCTTCCACACGATCTCCACCCTCTATGGAATTGAACCATAACGGTTTTTTTGTAAGTTCTAAGGCTTTTCTGCTGTTTGAGACAATTACTATTCTATCTGTTACCATTCTTCTGCTGCCTCCTTCTGCGATTCCCTGAACTTCCTTGTGGTTTCAATCACATCATCCGTTTCACTGTAAATATTCACCACCTGATCAATGTTATACTGTTTTCCATACCCTTCTGCCTTCTGTTCTTCTGTTACGGAGTATTCTCCTCTCATTTCCGGAGTAGTCTGTATCTGCTGTGTCATACTCCTTACCGCGTCCAGCGCAAGATAGGCTTTTTCACTTACTCCCATTGCAAAGCCTTCCGGGATTCCATAACCGATACGCTTAAAGACCTTCGATGGAGAATTGATCTCTAATGCAGATCTGGTTGTACTTTCTACTGCCTGCGCCAGTTTCTGTGCTGCTGCCACTGCCGCAGGAATACTTGCTTCAATACCTGCTGCCAGTCCCTGCCCGATTCCCTGTCCGATGGGTTTGAACTTCTCCGAAGATAACTGTTCTTCAATCGGGCTCTTAATACCAGTACATAGCTCATTTACCGTAGTATTTAATGTGATTCTCTTCTCATTATCATTAATACCATCCGTAATTCCCTGTACCACTGCTTTACCAGTGTCCTTAGTCTTCTCGGAACTATTTGCAGCTCCTTCTCCCTCTGCTCCAACACATCCGGTAGATGTGTTGATAGCATCAATCACACCATCTCCGACTTCGGTACTCTTGTTTATGGCTTCTTCCATCATGCCATCCTGTCCATCTATCATTCCCTGGACAGTCTGTTGACCGACATTTTCACCGGATGCATAAAAATTCTCTGCTTCTTCATCAATGGCCGTTGATGCCATTAATATTTTTTCTCTGGTCTCAGTATCCAGCCTTTCCCATTCTGAAGAAGCCATCAGTTCATTGACCAGCTGATTGGGAATCTGCTGTATCGTTTCTGCGGAATCTTCCACGGCTCCTGCAGAAGATTCAATTGCCGCAGCTACTTTTTCACGTATCTCGGGACTCATTCTCTCCCATTCCAGAGAGCCTGTAAAAGAATCCACCAATCCTTTTGCGGTTTTATCCCCACCACCTTCTTCCACAGCCACCCAGGATCCATCCACCCATCTTTGGGATGCATTTACTCCTGCGGTATAATATTCTTCTGCCAGACGCGTTGCTGTCTCATCCGACAACTCCAATGCATCCGAGAACATTTCACCTGCAGATTCCAGTTCAGGGCCTGTCATATCCATGAATGCCTGAACATATCCTGCGCCTTCCGGTCCCATATTGGCCAGTTTGGCAAGCAGACCATCATCAATACCTCTGGCCGCAAGTGTGTCCATATTATCAGCCCAGTTCTGCATTGCATCCAACTGATCCTGTAAGTTGGTTAAAATTTCTTCCTTCGATACGGATGCTGCTTCGGCTACAGCATCAAAAGAATTGACCTGGCTTTCCAGTGCCTTTTGTAAGGATTCCGTTTCTTTCTGTAACTGCTCATCTACCTCCCCTAAAGAATCCGCATATTCTCCGCAGGCTCCGGATGCATCACTCATGGATTGTGCCTGTTCATCAATCACGCCAATGTTTTCATCCATGTATTGCCGCAAAAGATCCTGCTGCTCACACAGATCTGCATTGCTCTGTACCAGTTCATCATTTTCTTGAAGCAAGACAAGCTGATCTGTCGTGACCTTTGAAAGGATCTCCTGATGTCTCTCCAGTGCTTCTGATTCCTGCTCAGTCAGTTCCACCTTCATCATCAGTCCATCAATGTAATCCTGATTAGCATGAGCAGCCATCAGAGTATCATCATTAACTTCATTCTGGATCTCCATCAACTTGATTTCATTGTCGATCTTCTGATCTTCCAGCTCATTGATTTTTTCAAGCACACTCTCTAACTGTGCCTGTTTCAGCTGTGCATTAATATAGGTTTCCCAGGATTCTGACGCCTGCAATACCTTTCCGGTCTGCTGATCTACAGAAAGATTCAATCCCTCAAATGATGTATTTAATTTATCTACAATCTCTTTTACACGTCTTTTTTCTTCCGCCGAGAGTTTTTCCTTGGAATTCAGGTCTACCAGTTCATCTTTTAAACCTGTAATATACTGACGTTCCGCTTCAAAACCACTCCGGAGCGTCTGTGCACTGTTGGCCAGTGTCTGGGACTTGCTTTCCAGCCTATCTGCGCTGTTAGCCAGATCCTCTACTTCCGGCGATATATCCTTAATTGTACCTACAAACTTCGTTACCTCAACCGTACAGAATGCCAATCCTGCTGCCAGCATTCCAATGGGATTAAGGCTTAATGCTGCCGTAAACCCTTCTGTTGCAATTGTGGAAGCCAACACTGCGGCCTCATAAGCCAGATATCCCGCAACTGCTCCCTTCAGTACATTTGCAATGGTATCCCCGTTCTCGATCACCCAAGACACACCATCAATCATTCCAGGAAGAGCTTCTGTTGCCGTTTTGATAAATTCTTCTGCAAGTTCGTCCACATCTTCTGCTAAGCGGTTTAATGATATACCCAGATCCCCATCGGAAATCTGGTCTTCCAACATACTGATCGCATCTGTCGCACTATCAACCGATGTTTTCATCGTATCATCAAACACATCATAGGCAGCGATCCCAAGTCCTTCCAAAGCAGACTTCATAATCGTAATCTTGCCCTTAAGATTATCCTGCATGGTTGCTGCCATCTTCTCTGCTGCTCCATCACAGGAACGAAGAGACGCTGCATAATCATTAAAGGATTGTCCTGCTGCCTTTGCCTGCTCTGATACTCCCGCCATGATTGTCTGAAGATTGGAATAATGATTCTGTCCGGCTATACTCTTGGCAAGATTCGCCTGCTCCTTATCTGTAAGGTTGTCCCAGACGTCTCCCATTTCATTTAATATCAATGACAATTTACGGATATTTCCACGACTGTCATATACCTGCACACCATACTTTTCCAGTTCCTGGTTACACTGTTTCGTATTAGTTGCCAGTCTGGTCATAATAGCACTAAGCGCAGTTCCTGCTTCACCACCTTTAATACCGGCATTCGCCATCGTTGCCAGCACAGCAGTAACATCCTCAACCTCATATCCTAAGGAGTGTGCTGTTGCTGCACAGTTTTTATAGGACTCTCCCAGTAATTCTACCGTAGTATTAGATGTAGACATGGCCTCTGCCATCATATCTGCAAAATGTCCGGCATCCTGCGCTTCTAAACCAAATGCCGTAAGATAGTCAGTTACAATGTCTGACGCCTGCGCAAGATCCATGTTCGCCGCTGCTGCCAGATTTAAAACCGGCTGGATACCTTCAAGCATCTGTTTCGTATTCCATCCGGCCAGTGCCATATAAGAAAATGCGTCTGCTGCCTCTGATGCGGAATAGATCGTAACCGCGCCCATCTGTCTTGCTTTCGCAGTAAGCGCTTCCAGATCACTTCCTGTAGCCTTTGATAAGCCTGCCACATTACTCATGGATGCTTCAAATGTGGAACCCACATCAACCGCATAGGTGGCTGTTTCTTTTAATCCGTCTGCCAGTTTCTGTATTCCTGCCTTAATTACATCAGCTGCGAGATTCGCTTTCAGCACATCACCAAACAGATTGACTTTATCTGAAGCCTCACTTACCTCATTACCGAACTCATCAATGGACTTCGCCGTATTATCGTAGGAAGACCTGGCTTCCCGGATATAGGTTTCATTTTCCTGCATACTTGCATTGATCGTTGCAAGTTCAGTATCTGCCTTATTGATTTCCGTCTGATAATTGGTAATGCGGTTATTGAGATTTTCCAGTGCCGTCTTTTGTTTTTCATATGCACGATTACTGTCCGTCAAAGCCTGTTCGTACTCAGACAGTTCCTTAGATCCTTCCTCGTATAACCCTTTGGCTTCTTCCAGTTTTTGAGCAGCTTCTTCCCTTGCCATGGAAAGGCTTAAGAGTTTCTGTTCCTCCTGCTCGTAGACACGAATAGACGCTTCCTGTACCTTTTGATACAGTTCTTTCTTATGAGTCACCTCTTCTGCAATCTTACTATAGGCTTCCTGCTTCTTTGTAAGTGCTTCCAGGGAATTCTGATTTTTAGCAAATTGCGCAGTCAGTAAAGCTAGCTCACTCTTATACTGATTGGTTGTATTTTTACATGCAGTCAGGGCAGTCCGGAACTCTTTTTCCCCATCTACAACGATCTTTGCGCCAATTTTCTTCTTGTCGCTCATATTTTTACTCCTTAAAGATCCAATATGGATGTCCGCTTTTCAGGCAACACATAGATTTTCTTTTCGATCATCATGTTGTATCGTTCCTGATAGGCATATAACATCTGATTAAAATATCCCAGTCTCAGCATCCCAATTTCATGGTTACTAAGACCAAAAATCACGCCATTTGCCCGTAACCTCCAAAACTGTATGTGTTCATCTTCGAAACCCTTCTTTACTTCTTCACAGATCTGGAGGTCTTCACGTTTTTTTGCTCTAAACAGCGGACAAATTCCTCATGAAGCTGCGCCGCCACGGTTTCACGGTCAAACTGCATATCTAAGACAGCCATATTGACATCAATATCCGGTACCGGATCCCCC
>ERZ779643.1677-NODE-1677-length-14343-cov-20.572438_pt1 | contig 14343 bp, 14 predicted proteins | sample MGYA00511564_ERZ779643 | MGnify/ENA primary metagenome ERZ779643 (study PRJEB29588, sample SAMEA2147114) | human gut metagenome | biome: human gut; feature: human-associated habitat; material: faeces | place: Denmark | collected 2008/2010 ... | reverse complement strand
CCTTGCCCCCCCGAGTTTAATAAAGTCCCGACACCCCCCTCCGGCCGTGGTTATGAGGCAAGGCACACCGCGGTCACGATTAAGCCGCTCTTACACAGCGTAGCACGCAAATATACCGCGTTAAAATATCAATGCAATAAAAGACGAGCCGAGCCACAAAACCCCTTACAACTCATTACATAGCGTGATAAAAGCACTGTCCAATAAATCGGACAAAAACACACGGGTGCGTAGTTACTTTTAAAATATGCTATTGAAATTATATAACGAATATGATATATTATATATAGAAATTAAAAGAGGCGACTCTTTAAAGTGCCGGAGGTATAAATGATATGTCACTTGCTGAAAAATGTTACTTAGGTGTAACAATTTGTTGTGCAATATCTGCAACAATAAATATAACTTTACTACTTGCGAAAATTGAAAAAACTCGAGCTCGTTCGCGTGAGCTTAGGAGACTTAAAAAACTCCGAGAGTCTGAGCGAGCGCGAACTCGTTCACATCTGAGGGACCAAAACAGGCAATTAACAATGTTATATTATGATATTATCGGAGGTAAATATAATGATTAATAATGATATTAATAATAATCTATTTGATGCCTTATATCAAGAATATAAAATTAACGGCTATATCGTTGGTAACGAGCCCAATGAGCAAGAAAAAGATGCAATTTGCAAATGTTTTTATATTTTGCTCCCGATAATCTTAAGCAATATGACCGCAAGGCAACGCGAAGTAATTACACTTATTTATGGCTATAACAAGACTCAGAATCAAGTCGCGAAAGAGCTCAATATAAGGCAGAGCAACATATCAACACATTTAAAGATTGCATATCAGATTGTTAATAATTATTTCAATATTATATTTAAAGCTACTTTATTAGGTTTAAGATATGAAAAAAGAAAAAATTAAATATTCTAATATTATTTATGCTTTTGATATTGAGACAACTACAATGAATGATATAACAAGCCTTTATCTATCAAGTTTTGTTTCAGTTGATTTTATGTTAAATCATGAGGCGAACGAGGTTATATTACAAGCAATGTCTCTGGCTCACTTTTGCCGGAACGCTGCGGAGATAGACTCTTACCTTAGAGCTTTGAACGATAAAGGCGAAAAAGAAAAAAAGCGCTATATCATATATTGTCATAACTTAGCATATGAATTTGATTACCTAATTAAGAATGTGCCTTTTGTTATTGAGAATTTCAATAACAAGGATACACTCTTTATTAAGCCCAGAATACCGCTATTTGTTAGATTAAAATATATAGAGTTCCGCTGCTCGTTTAGACTCCTTAATGCTCCACTCAAAAGCATAGGAGATAACCTCGGCTATTCTAAACTCGAAATAGATTACAGGGCTAAATATTATAGCTTTTCAAAATTGCCAAATGTAGAATATGAATACAACGAGCGTGATGTTAGATTAACATTACTCGGTGTTTTAAAAGAGTGCTCAAAGTGGAATTATATTAATTCTGTTAAGGATATACCGTTAACGAGTACAGGGTTTACTCGTAAGAATAACCAAAATATTAATACATCAAGCGATCGTAAGGATTATGCCGGTTTTTGTGCCTATCAAAAAAAATTCAGTAAATCATATATTGATTTTTTGGAGCACACATTTTCAGGAGGCTATACTCACGCTAATGCTCTTTATGTTAATAGAGTATTGCATAATGTAGCGAGTTTTGACATTGTTTCAAGTTATATTGATACGATTCTACACAGAGAATATCCGCGGTTTTTTAAAAAATATAATGGCTCATATGGGCTACAATTCTTTAAGCACTTAGAGAGTTTAAACAATTCAACTGACTATATGGAGGTGCTCAGGAATTATGCAAGACCTTTTGAATTTGCATTTATGGCGCACTTGACACTTAAGAATATAACCCCTATAATAAGAAAAAATAATCTTATATTGCCAATTAGTGCAAGTAAATGTGATTTTTTAGCCGGAGTAACTCTTGATAATGGGCGCATATATAAGGCTAAGGTTGTGCGCTTAAATGTTACTGAGATTGATTATTTCATTATTAGGCAGTTTTATAATTTCACAGTTGTTGAGTGTGACGAGATATATTATTCCCATACATATAGACCTTTGATGCCCTATGTAACTAATTCGACGCGAGAATATTTACACGAGAAAAGCACACTTAAACATGCGCTTGCGCACTGTGAGCATCTTAATAAGAAAGATTTTTATTGCGAGAAAAAAGGCGAATATATATACTCAGAGTCTCAAATTGAGCATATATTATCATTACCTCAAGAGGAGCGAGAGAAATTACTTTCTGACAATTACGCACGCAGTAAAAGTAAACTTAATGCTCAATATGGTATTAATGTTCAAAAGTTACTTAACCCTCAGATAACTTATGATCGTATTAATGATTATTATATCAATGAGCTTGACGATGGAGTAACCGCAAAAGTGTTATATCGAGACTTCACCAACGGATTATATATAACAGCCTATTCAAGACTTAATTTATTTTGTTATGCGTTATATCTTATAGATCGGACGGATGCCCGGCTCATATATAGTGATACTGATAGTTGGAAAGTATATGGAGATATTCATAACGCTGTAAGAGTCAACGAGGAATATAATCATTTTATTGAAACAATAGTCCATAATTCTAACGATTATAATATCGGCTATTTTGATTATGAGGAGTTATATTCATATTTTGCAACTTTAGGATGTAAAAAATATATTACATCAGACGGCAAGAAAATAAAATGTACTATTGCTGGAGTAAATAAGAGGACTACAAGTAAGGCATTTACTGAACTTTTTCAAACACTCAATTATGATATTGATATATTTGTTAAAGTGGCATTTAGTCCTTGCACTATTCTTTCACATAGCATTACAAATAAATTGATAACACTCTATCACAACGAGGAATATAACATAACAGTTACTGACGAGAATGGACAGAGCGGAGTTATAACCGGGACTAATATGGTAGAGCTTGCAAATTCTGATTATGTCCTTATGGACTATGATAAGAATACAGTTAATGAGTATATTCAATATTTTTCGGCTTTGCAAAATATCATTGTAGATTACATCCCAACATATATATATCGAGACTCTGACGCAAAAGTTAAATATAAATATATAACAAATTGGCGAGATGCTCTCAGAGTTCTACGCGGTGTAAATGTTGAATTTATTAATATAAATATTTAGAGGAGCTTTAAAAATGATTACAGTAAATCTAACAAATGCTCAAATTGCCACTCAGAGAGTTATTAACATTCTGGAGCGTGGTGAGGAGAGACTTGCACTTGCATATCTCACTGATTTCAAGAGAAAAGCATATAATAAATTATATCGCGCTGAGAAAAAATACGAGGAGACAATGCCCACAGGTACAGAATATCAAGTGCAGCAAGCTCAAATTAAACAGGCGCGTATTGAAAAGCAACAAATATATAATGCCGTTGCCGAAATCCGTAATTACATTAAAAATCCGGATGACTATAAATTTAGCAGTGAACGAGCTAATTATTATAAGCTCCGGCGAGCTTTTCAGCGTATTAATTTCATTGAGGAGAGAAAACAGGCAGAACGGGAGACAGTTCGACAAGCTCAGAGAGAGGCAGGGACAGTTATAGGGATAACGATAACGAGTATTCGCCGAACGGCAAAAATAAATGCGCTTTTTGAAAATGTTGTCTTTAATAATCAAATGTATAATTTCAATCCTCAGGAGCTCGAGGAGCTCGCTTCTAAAATTAAGGATATAACCGGTTATAATGTCTTAGAGGATTTTTATAGCCACTTCGATACTTCATCACATTATGAAAGCGGAGACGATGGACAAGGCGGAGCATTTTTTGATTTTGTGCAAGATACAAGCGTAAAATTAAAAAATATGCTCACAGCTTATAGGGATAGCGAGGAGCTCGCGGAGCTTGAAGAGCAAGTTAATAAATTCTTAGCTATGGCGAGGATATAGGAGGAATATAATGAGTTATTTAACACCGCAAAAGCAAGAGGAGATACTATCTCGAGGTTATGATATTAATGTCTGGATTAGTGACCGAAAAGGCAGAAAAAGCTCAACAACTCAAGAGACTTTACTTTCATATGCCTTAAATGGCTCGCCGTTTATCCTCTTGCGTAATAAAAAAGATGAGCTTATTAATGAAAGCTGGTTATCTGAATATATAGTTAATAAATATAGTGATTATACTTTTTACACTGAAAAAATTAATTCTAACATTGTTGCATTAAAAGTTAAAACTCCCGATGATAAGGTATGTATATATTGCTATGGCTTATATATATCCTTAGCGCAGAAATATAAAAGCTCATATTATAAGGGGTTTGAATCCGTCAAATATGTTATATGGGAGGAATGTATTCCCAATACTCCACTGATTCAGAATATTAAATATATTCGCTCGCGTTGCATGAGTGAGATATATAATGTCCTTAGCATTACGAGCACAATTGCAAGAGATAACAGAGTCCAGCTTATATGGCTCGGTAATGATATATCGGATAATATACTCAACCCGGTTACAATAGCGTTTAATCTTTTAGAGCGACTTTCTCCCAATATGGAGATTGAGGAGACTGTAACTCTGAATGATCGCGAATATAGTTTTTATTTTAATTATTTTGACTTTGAGGGCGCTGTTAATCATTGGCTGTATAATAAAAATCTACACATTGCAAATAACATTGAAAATGAGAATCTTGTTAAATATAACATTCAATTGAAATCAGAATTTAAAACATATTATATCTATAATGCCGGTAATTTTATTCATATATCCGATAAGGATTATTCAGTATCTGAGAATTTGAACTCGGGTATTTATTCAACTGTTGATTTCTTTGCAAAATATAACGCTCTGGCTCTTTTAAGGGCATTTAAGTTACAAGATGCATTAAATATGCTTTGCACTTTCTACGGAGTTAGCCGGAGAGAGATAGCTCACTATTTCGGTAGTGAATGGTATCGCGGTAATATTGATTTTACACCGGATAGTGTAACAGATAATGTGGTAATTATTGATCTTGAAAAAATAGTTAATATGTCTTTGGCCGATATTATGAGACTTAATAATTATTATGATATTAAGAATTTAAACGAATTAAGGAAAACGCGCTCCGTTACTTATAGTAACATTAAAATAATGTTATTAATGGAGGAGCTTGGTAATATATTATTGTTTACTTGATATGCTTTTTTGCATATTAGTATATATGTGCTATTCTTTTAAATAAAGAATAAATAAAAATAAGGAGGAAAAAGAAAAATGGCACAGACGAAAAAAACAAACACAAAGGGAAAAGGTAAAGGCAAGGATTATGAGGTAGTCCCCGATTTCTCAGCCGATTTTATGACAGAGAATGGGACAACTGTTGAGCTTGCGCTCTATGACAACGGAGACGACAAGCAAGACAGAGTTAAACTTGTTATCGGTGGCGCATTTATAATTTATTGCTTGGCTGTTGTTGTTGATAGGGGTAAAAAAGAAAAATATGCTTTTCTTTCTTACCCGAGTTTTTACAGTAAAAAGTCTGCAAAATATTTGAATCAGGCTTATTGCTTTGAAAAATCTCTTATTGAAGAGATTAACGAGGTTTTGATGGATTATTATTTCGACTAAAATATTAATCTAAATCAGGGAGTGCACTTGACAGTGCACTCTTTTTTGTTTTATAATATAGGTAAATACATCTTTACAATTTTTTTGGGCACTCAATAATTTTAACTCGGAGTTGTTAATTGTAAATAATTGTAAAGATATATTTAATTATTTATTAAAAAGGAGGTAAAAAACTATCATGGATAAGATTATCGAATTGCTCAATGCTATCACAGAGGACACTTCTATTGAAGAGGCTCGCCGAATTACACTCGATGTTCTCGAGCTATGTAAATCAGTAGCCGACGATATACAAGGACTTAGAGATATTATTGAGGAGCAACAAGAGAGTCTCGCTAATAAAGATTATGAGATTGCGAGACTCAAAGAAGAGAACGGACGAATATATCGAGATCGAGCCGAGCGTCTTATGGAGAACACCGAAAAGAAAATTAACGAGGTTGTTGAAAAAACGCAAGCTGAAACCGAGTCCGAACTCATCGCAAACATTGATATTTAAAGCATAAAAAAATATATAAGGAGGTATAAAAACTATGGCTTTAAATTCCGCGCAAAGTATTTTTAACTTAATCAGAGTAAGAGCAAGTAAAGAATATCAGGATTTTGTCCCGGCTCTTACAGAAAAATCGCCTATTGGCGATGTTGCAACCCCTATTTTGACAAATCCGCTTATCTTTAAGGAGTTTTCTATTCTTTTGGGCGCGCTCCTCGAGGTTGAGGTTGATAAGAGAGTATGGCAAAATCCACTCGCTGAACTCATCAAGAGTAATAGTAGGCCACTCGGCGAATATAGCGCAGAGGTTACTAACAACCCGGTAACTCCCCGACAGTATGACCCTCTTAACCCCGAAAAAGTACTTGAATATGCAATGCTTGATGATAAGGTCGCATATTATGTCCGTAATGTTAAAGAGCTCTTTAAAGTCTCTATCGCTCGTGAGGATATGATGGGCGCTTTTCAGTCTTACGATAATTTTAACGATTATGTCTCCATGAAGCTCGCAAGTCTTGAATCGGGCAGACAAATTTCAATGTTCAATCATGTTTTTGAGTCAATTGTTGCGAACTATAACGCCGGCGCACTTGTTGTCTCGGATGTTCACACCGGCGAAAATAATTATGCAGCTTGGACAGTAGCCGCCAAAAACGCTATTGACGGATTTCAATATCCGAGCTCATTGTATAATAAATATGGCTCGCTTGCCGGCGCAAATGGCGACTTTAAGGGTTGGACAAAGACCGATGATATTTACATCATGGCAACAGCTAATTGGATTAACTCCGCAGATGTTAATTTTTTGGCTACACTCTTCAATATCGACAGAGCCGACTTGCAAAAGCGTATCATCAAAGTTATCGACTTCGGATATGATGCTTATAAAGAGGTTGGCGGTGAGACAATATTCGATAAACATGTAACAACGGATATTGATGCAATTATCTTTGACCGCCGTATGCTCCACTTTACAAGCGACCTCGATATTGACGATACTTTCTATAATCCCGAAACACTTGTAACTAACTATTATAAGCACTGGTGGGCAACTTATCAGCTTTCACCTTTTGCAAACTGCATTGTATTCACAAAGGCAGAGGGAACTACTCCGAACGGTGCAACTCCGTCGGTTGTTAAAATGAGCGCAAATGCAAAAACCGCAACTATCACCTTATCACCGGAGACAGCAACAGTTACTGATGATGACATTATTTGCCTTTCATTTACAAATCTTTCCGGCTCGACTTTTGCATCTATGACCACAGCCGATTGGAAAGAAGCATTTGTTCCAACAATTTCAAATAATGTTGTTACACTTACACTTAATTCTGACGTCTCGAGCATGGTTGCTGATACTGATACTTGCGTGGCCGTTATTAAGATTGGCGGAGTAATTGCTCAAGTTATCTATAGCGGAAAAGAATAATTTAAACTGACAAAATAATCTCAAATGGGATGTGGGTTTATCCCATATCCCATTTTTATATCAAAGGAGGAAAATACATGGCTTTTAATCCGTATTTTTTTTGTGATTCACCATTACCTATGGAGCTGATTCACAAAGCGTTAAAAGAGCTTGAATATATTAACCCGACTCTTGAAGATGTTAAAAATAAGGTTGATGCTCTTGTCGCGGACCTCGACGGAACTGTTAAGGATGAGGTAACAAAAGTTATTAACAATATGTATGAAAGCGGTGAACTCGGTGCAGTTATTGCTCAGGCAATAGCTAACTCAATGACCGGCAAGAGTGGTAACATTGATTTATCTCATATGGGTTATATATTACACAAAGCGCATAGCTGGGCATTTTCACAGTTGCCACCAATTGATCAATCATTTACTATTGACGAGGAGTATTATAACTCATTACAAGGTAACTCTGTTTTTATGATTAATGGCAATTTATATTGGGCTTGTGCTTATGTATGTCAAAACGGCTCTCATTTTGAGACTAATAACGCTATCAGAATGTATATATATACTATTAATCAAGACGGCTCACTCTCTTATATTACTGATAGAGAATTTGCCGGAGTTGGACACGCTAATGGTGTTGGCTATTGTAATGGTTATATATATATTACAAGCAATTCAATTGCCGGCTCAGGTGGTGGCTTAACAACCAATGTTTGCCGTATTAGTTTTGACGGAGAAAATCTTGGAGGAGTTTGGAGTTCAACATATAATAAATACACTGTTGAAGTAAAAACACCTACAGGAGTTGAAGGAGATTTTACAGACTTTATATGCGGTTACAATGATGTTATCTACTTTGCTGATTCTAACATGTCAATTTACACATTCGATTGGGATAACGGAGTTGCAACAAAAGTATATAACAGAATTAATGGTATCGAGGGTTATACCGGCGATGGGATGAGTGTAACAGAATATTATATCTATATGGGCGCATCCGGTTATCGTATTAAGCGATATAATAGAAAACTTGGATATATTGATTGGGTATATCAATTGCCTACAAAACCTAATAACGGAGCTTTCAAACTTGGCGAGGTTGAGGGCTTTAGTGTTATTAATGGCATCTTATATCTTGCCGGAGGCTATAATCTTTCAGGATTGAGTACTAAGTATAATACATACTCAGTAACTCATTTTTATCGCCAAAATTTAGCAACAAATGATATTACAGTACCGGCTCTTATCAGTTGGACAAACGGCTATATAATGGAGAATACTATATTCACTACGACCGGAGCAATACCCTCCGACCGAGACAACCCTCGTCATATAGCGAATACACTTGATTATCTCGATACTAACTCAGTTCAAATGGCGCTTGATTTAATTGAGAGTAACGACTATATTCAGCGCGCTACTATCTCTATCCGACAAAGGCGAAACACTGAAACTATTGATATACGGACAACTAAACCAATAACTATTGACGGCACACATTATCGGAATAATATTGAAAATGGAGTATCTCCCTCGATTGGGCATATATATACAGCTACTAATACTTCACTATATATTGTTAATATTATTATTAATAATAGATTACCGGAAGATATTAGTAACTCCAATGCGACAGATAATTGTATCTGCTCAATCGGTGGCCTTATTTCGATTCTCAATTGCGCATTTCCGACCGGTTTAATAACGAATAATGCTAATGTAAAATATGCAATTAAAGCATATCACGGCACACTCAATGCCAGAACTGATGCGAGTTACTCAACTAATCCCGAGCAATGGGAATCCCTCAGAGTTGGACTCGGAGTTACCGGAGCCAAATATACAGCCGGTAGTGATATTATTCGTAATATTAACCAAACAGTAACAGGTAATTAAAAACAATGAGCTCTCGCTCAGGAGAGTGGGAGCTCAGAGTCTTGGAGGTATATACTATGCTTGAAAATATTTATCAATTATTAATTGAGCAAAAAACTATATTAATTATAGTTTTAGTTGCGGTTATTCTCGATTTTATTACCGGAATAACAAAAGCAATTTTTCAAAAAAATATACAGAGTGAAAAGCTCAGGAACACTATACCGAAAATAATAGGATATTTTGCTATTATTATTATCGGGGTGTGCTTGCAAATCGTTTTCAATATTGATTTTATTACTAAAATAATTTGCCTATTCATTATTGTTATTGAATTTATATCCGTTATTGAGAATATTAACAATTATGTTACAATTCCCAAATTTTTAACAAAATTACTCGATGATAAAAAGAATGAGCTTGACAAAGGAGGCAACGATAATGAGTAAATCATTAACCCCAAAGGAGCGAAATATCGCACTTTGCTCTCAATTCCTCACAATGAGTAAAAATCAATCTTTACATTGGGAGGACCTTATAACATCGCTCGGCAACTTTGTCCCGTATTACGCTCAATATACTAACTTATGCCTTAACTTTTTTGAGTGGGGATTACCGATTGACAACGAGCAATTAAACGGTGATTTTATTGAGCGCTTGCTATTCTATAAAGGTCGCTGTGCGGTTGTTAATGATAAGAATAAGGGGCTCATTGTTTGTGATTTCAGAATTGTTGACGGACAGAGTAATATATTCGGTTATCCAACTAAAATACAAGCTCTTGATATATTTGATTATAACAAGGTTATCGGAGAGTATGAGAGCGATGATTTTGTTATTATTCCGAATAATAAACTCTGGTATCCTACAAATATAACCGTTTTAAAATACGCAATTGACATATCTAATATTGTTGATGCAATGAATCTCAATGTTGAATCACAAAAACTACCTATTATCCTCCAATCTCCGGATGATAAAGCTAAGTTATCAATGGAGCAAATAGCCGATAAAATTGAAACAGGAGAGCGATATATATTTGCTAAATCAGATTTCAACATACAAAACGCAGTGCAATCACTTAATATTAATGCTCCATTTATTGCCGATCGTCTTCAAGATTTACAACAAAGAAAAATTGCGGAGCTGTTAACTGCAATCGGTATCAACAATCAAAACATTAACAAAGAGAGCGGAGTCACTACCGATGAGGTAAACTCTAATAATACACTCGTTAAGCTTAATTTTGACTCAATGCTCATACCACGGCAAGAATCATGTGACGAAATTAAGAAAAAATTTAATTTAAATACTTGGTGTGATGTTAAGGATTATAACACTAACGATTTATATAATGCGGAGGGAGGTAATAACAATGTCACAGTATAGTATCTCGCTTAAGTCAATAATTAATATTAACTCACACGGCGAGCCTCATAATGATGATGTGTTCGCAAACTCCCAAAAGAAAATTGAACGCGGTCGTGAAATTTTCTTTAATTTCGACTATGCCGGAGATGAAAAATTCAAAGAGCTTTTTGAAAATAAATTTATAATTAATTATCTGACAGAAAATATTTTTTGCTTGGATATTGATTTATTTTTGCTCGCACTTCAAAACGATGTTAAAATTAAAGCCCCTATTTATTACAATAAATATAAAGCCATTGAGGAGCTCAAAGATGTTGACATCACTCTCGGCGATAAAACAAGCGTTAACAGACAGCTTGACGAGGAGCACGCAGACAAAGCAAATGCAACAACTACGGGCTCAGGCTCTACAAGCGGTAAGAGTAAATCGTCTCAATTCCCTCAAGATATTGTGAATTCAAGCTCATTCGATAGTATTAACTATATGGATGGTGGTAATGCATCCGAAACGAGTAACAACTCAAAATCAAGCAACACATCGGACGGCAGTGGAACATCAAAGCATGTAGAGAGCTCGGAGACTGTAAGGACAGTTAATGCATTTGACCGAATTGAGAAATATCTTGAGCTCCAACTTGATGTAATTACTGATTTTGTGATGTCTTTCAGTAACCTATTTATGCGGATATGGTAAAGGAGGTTGTTATATATGTCCTATAAATCAGGAACACCCAACGGAACGCTTTACGCTGGTAATGTTAAGTGGAGCAATGATTATAAGCATGTTATGCTTTTTACCTCCCAAAGTGCTCGAAATGATTTCATGACAGATCATTTAACCAAATTAAAAAACAATGTTATATATTATAACCCCAATAGATATATTGATGTTGCCGGTAAGCTCCAAAATGCCGAGAGTTATAACTATGTTTTTTATACAAATGATAGTGACATATCGAGCACAAAATATTGCTGTTTCGTGACCAACTATGAATATATAGCACCCAACACAACACGGCTCTATATTGAGCTTGATGTATTTCAAATGCTTATTTATTCAGCAAACTTTTATCAATCTTACATCGAGCGCGCCATCATCTCAAAGAGTGCAGACAATGCAAATACAAATTATTTGCCGGAGCCAATTACTGCACCGCTTGAATATGAAAAGAAATTAACAGATATACTCGAGTCGGCTAAATGGGAGCCAGCATGGGTACTCCACATGGCAAGTTATTATAACAGTGCAACAGGTAGATATGATTATAAGGGCATCGGCACAAATAACACATATGGTGAATATGGGCGCTTTATTGAATCTCAAACCGAAATGGACACAGTGTTAACAATGTATGGCCGTAAAGGTATTAATGAAGTATTAGAGGACTTCAATGTCATGTTGGATGACACAGTTGATAACTTCACTCAAAACGGCAAAAAAGTTCTCAAATCGATTATACAAGGCATTTTCAGCGGTGGCATATCGACAACAGAGGGTTGGAATAACATGACAGGATTGGCAGCCATATCGGATATAGGCTCACTTGCTGACTTTCAAGACCACAGGGACGAGCTCCTCGGACTTTATGCTATTCCGCAATGGCTCAAAGAGGCATATATCGCTGACGGTGGCAACTCTAACTTTGCGGACAACCGCCGTAGCTATAAAGATATTGACTTGTCAATCAATCGGAATTCTCTTGCAAATGGGTACACTCCTCGCAACAAAAAGCTATTAACAAGTGTATGTCGTGGATATGTTCTCGCCAATAAAACCGGCATGCGTAAAGCTTTCAAGCCGGAATTATTCGATGATAACCCGACAATCAGAATTGCCGGTATAACAATGGCAACATCTGGCTATCAATGGCATATCAACAATTATCACGAGATTACAGATTCCTACGGTGAAGTACCCTACAACTCAGAACGCAGAGTCGGTTACGATTCAAACACCGGTTTAAATAAGGCTATTAATACCATGGGTGCTATATCAACAGTTGCCGGAGGAGTTGGAGCACTTGCCGGAGGAATTGCAAGTAAAAACCCGGTTGGTGTTATTGAGGGAGTTAATAGTGGAGTTAATTCACTTGTCAACGCTGTTGATATGATAGGTAATCAAGAGCAACACATCGGTAACAATGGAGACCTACTCAGAGTTACCGGAGGGCGCGCACAACTGAGCTGGTACGAAATTTCGCCCACGCGCTCCGAATGTGAGAGCATTGACAACTTTTTCGATATGTACGGATATACTATTAATAAGCATGCAGATCCGCGCTCATACTTTAACACTCGCTCGGTGTGGAATTATATCAAATGTGCAAATGTTAATCTATCATGTGATGCGCCGGCTGACTACGAAAATAAATTAAAAAATATCTTTTCGTCAGGTGTCACATTGTGGCATAGCTACTCTAATTTTGGCAACTATGCAAAAACTAACTCATAACAAGGAGGTATATAATTATGAATAAAACAAATAAAGGACTTGTCGAATATTGCAAGGCTCAACTCGGCAATCCATATTGGTATGGCTGCTTTGGGCAAACAAGCTCGCGCCAGCTTTACGCAACAAAGAAAAAACAATATCCGAGCCAATATGAATGGGGTTGCCCTAAAAATCAAATCGGAAAACGAGTGCATGATTGCGTAGGACTCATTAAGGGCTACCTTTGGAGTGAGACTCCAACAAGTAAGCCAAAATATAAGGGCTCTCAGGATGTAAGCGCTAACGGAATGTGTGATAAATGCAAATCCAAAGGTAAAATTAACACTATGCCGGATGAGCCCGGAATTCTCGTATTCATGGACAATCATGTCGGAGTATATATCGGCAATGGTTATGTTATCGAGGCGCGTGGGCACGCATACGGAGTCGTAAAAACGAAACTCTCGGAGCGAAAATGGACAAAATGGGGTAAATGTCCATGGATAGAATACTCCTCAATCAAAGCGAGCCCAAATAAAAATCACTCATACTATCCAAAATATAAAGGGTTGTCTATTTCAATTGTAGATGCACTTCGGGCTATCGGTGTTAAAGATGTAACATTATCACATCGAAAAAAAATTGCAAAAGCAAACGGCATCACAAACTATAAAGGTACTGCGAGTCAAAACTTAAAAATGTTAAAGCTTCTTAAAAAAGGTAAGCTAATTAAAGCATAAAAAATAACCGCGCGACATTTTTTAAATGTCGCGCGGTTTATTTATAATATCTCAATAATTTCGTTTATAACCGCAGAGCTTGCTACACCTCATTATCATCCACCTCAACAAATTCGCTGTTGATTAATTTATACCATGTGTCCGCCTTAATTTTTTCGCCGTCGACAATTCCGGCTTTGAAATCGGTGACCTCATAATCATTGCCGTTCCATTTGCGATTGGCAATTGCAATTAAGCTATTGAGCCCCGCACGGCATCTGCCATTGAAACAAGCTAAAACGCTGTTTTTACCAGCCGCAAGGCTTGACCTATCTTGAGCCGCAAGGCTTGAACTATTTCGCGCCGCA
>ERZ779643.1676-NODE-1676-length-14351-cov-2.633324_pt1 | contig 14351 bp, 9 predicted proteins | sample MGYA00511564_ERZ779643 | MGnify/ENA primary metagenome ERZ779643 (study PRJEB29588, sample SAMEA2147114) | human gut metagenome | biome: human gut; feature: human-associated habitat; material: faeces | place: Denmark | collected 2008/2010 ... | reverse complement strand
CAAGGTGAGCCATCCACATGCGTGCCGGATAGTCGGGCGAGAGGTTGACGGAGTCGCCAGCCATGATGCGGTCGGTCTCTATGGTGGCGAGCATGCCGTATATCCAGCACAGCTGACTGCGTCCCTGGTTCTTGACAGGTGTGGTGCGCAGTCTCACCTCGTCGGTGAACGTGCCGTGCGGCTTGCGGTGTGCGTGCTGCGGTCTGCCGCACGCGAGCAGCATCATTGCGGCTGCTGCCATGAGGAGGATATGTTTTTTCATCCGTCCGCAAAATTAATCATTTATGCGCGGGTGTGGAACGGCATGGCGATAAAATTTTTCCCGCCGCCCGATTTTTATGTCCCTCCGCCGTCATTCCGTATCCCGCTTCTGCACGGTGAGGCGGGATTTGGGGGCAATAAAAGCGGAAAGCGGTATGAGTGACGGCAGGGTGGGATAGGGATAAAGTATTATTTCCGGTTTGACTGTTAATTTGTTGAATTGACATATTGTCACGGAATATTTTTATTTCGAGACATAATGATATTCATAAAAAAACGTCACGACGTGGTGTTCCGTGCAGGCGGATATGCGTCAGTCATGTTCCCATATCGCAAAATACACCGTTCCGGCAGGCGGAACATGCCATACGGGAGTGCGGAAAAGTCCCTTCGGAGTCGCCGTACGGTGTGTTTCGCGGCACGGAACGGTGTTTCCTGCGCGGTGACAGTGCCTTTTCCGCGTCGTAAAAGATGCTTTTCCGCGCCCGAAAAGGCTGTTTCGCATTGTTTCATACAGCATATTTGATGCACATTTATGGTGTGTTTGCCGTAACCGTATGATATTATGCGCGTTGCGGCTGCACACGTAACGGCACGCTGTATGCGTCGCGCCAATGTGCCGGTTGCAGGAAAGGGAGTTATGGCGACATACGAAAAAGCATTGTGTAAGCCGTATGCCGCATCCGCATTACATTATGACAGTAATGGAAAATGCCGCGATTCATATGTTGGCAAACCAAAGTAGAGACGCAAGATTTTGCGTCTCACGAGCAAGTATACGCTGTTAATTGAGGCGATGATATGCATGTCGTTGCTGTGTTTGTTGGACGGGAGACGCAAAATCTTGCGTCTCTACAGGCTGACGCCATCATAATTGTTTCCCGATACATCATAAAAAACGGGGCGCACCATGCCGGCGCGCCCCGTCTCAACTGTTATACATTGACCTTTAATTGGTGCGGATGCTTATCTCCAAAGGACAGCCTGATACTCCTCAGGAGCGTTGATGTCGTACAGGCGTTCCATTGTCATGTTACCCTTTACGTGGAACCGCATCGGGTTTTTCGGGTCGGAGGTGATGTCGGTGTACTTGTAGTCAAGGTACATCGTGGTTATCCGCCTCTCCAGATACTTCTTTGTGGCGTGCCTTATCACCTCGTAACGATAGGTACAGTCACCGCTTGTCTCAAGGTTTATGGCGTTGGCAGGGTCGCCCGCGCTCAGTGTGAGCTTGCCGGTGATGACGCCTTTCTCGTCCTTCACGCCTTCCTCGAAGTGTGTGATTACCTTATAAAGCCCACGGTTGACATCCTCGCTCCATGTCGTTCCGGCAAGGAAGAACACGCTCCTGTCGTCCACCACGCGGCACTCGCGGGTGTCCTCCACTGCGCCGTCCGAATTCGTACCGTCTATGTATACATACATGTTGGTGGAGGAGTAGGTTCCCGAGTAGTCGTTGAAGAGCTTCAGGTTGAGCAGAGCCTTGTCCCATCCGCTGCGTATGTTGAGCTTATACGACGGGTCCGGCATGACAGTAAGTGGCAGAACCCAGTTCTCGTTGGTGTCAAGACCCTTGAGATTGAAGTCGATGATGTAGAGGTTGGTGTTCTGTCCGGACGCCACGTGGCATGTTTGAGATGGGAACGAGTAGAAGTTCTCGGGCAGCTGTCTGAACCAGAGGTCCTCGCGTCCGGAGGCGAACCTTGCCTTGTTGAGTATGCCGAGCGTATCGTTGTCGACGCCTATCTTCACGTTGAAGTCCCTGTGGTTGGTCGCCGAGCCGCTTATTATAACAGGCAGCTTGAACTGTCCCGTGCCGTCTGCCTTGTAGCGTACGTATATGTCGTGCACTCCGTTTGAGCCTACGGGAGCCTTGAAGGATACGAGCTGCTCGTAAACCTCCTCCTCCCAGTCCTCGTTGCATGAAGTGAGCATGCCGCACATTGCGGTCATCGCCGCCATGATATATAATTGAATCTTTTTCATCTTTTATATGTTTTATCGTTGTTCAGGATATGATTCCGTTTATTCGTAGTCTCTCCAGCCCGGAGCCTGTGTCAGGTTCTTGTTGCGGCGGAGCTCCTCCCATGATATGGGCCAGAAGTACTGTCTGCGCGAGAACGAGGTCTGCAGCTTCGGCACTCTCACCGGATTGTAGAACTGCAGGGCGTTTCTCTTGTCCATAAGGGTGTTGCATCCGTATATCTGTTCAGCCTCGTGCTTTTCGGCAATCTTCCATCTGCGCAGGTCGAAGAACCGCTGGTTCTCGGCGAACAGCTCCACCTGACGCTCGTGTACGATTGCGTTGAAGAACTTGTCGCGGTCGGCATACACCCCGTCAGAGTAGTCGGGAACGCCCGCACGCATCCTCACAGGCTTCACTCCGCGCCTCATCTGCTCTATGTCACGGCTCACGGTGTAGGTCTGCGTGCCGTCCCACGACGGAATTTCGTAGCTCGATGTGAGGTTGTTCACAGCCTCGGCGTAGAGCAGCAGTATGTCCGCGTAGCGCAGGGCAGGGTCTGCCTTCTGTCTTATCTCACTGTAGTTGCCCACGAGGATGTCGTAAGGATGCACATACTTCATCACTCCTATGCCGGTGTTCACCCAACGCTCGTTGCCGTTAACACGTCCGTCAGCCTCTCCACGGTAGTAGAACACCTGCTGGTAGTGATACCGTTCTTCTGTAGTGCTCAGTCCGGGCCATACCGTTCCGCTGTATGCCACCGACGCATAGAAGCGCGGCTCGCGGTTGGCATAGCCCATGAAGATGCCGTTGTCGGGCAGATGGTCGTACGGGTGCAGGTATTTGTTGTTCGCTGTGGTGAACTCGTTGCCCTTGCCGTATTGTGCCATCACGCGCTCGCGGTCGAACGGTGTGCCGTCTGCCATGTCGTAGGCGTCGCACTGTTTCTGTGTGATGCCGTGGATGTTCCATCCTCCGAGTGTGTTGGGCAGCTGGTGTCTCACAACGTCTGCCACACTGCTTATACCATTGCCATCGAGAGAATTGCCACGGTAATTCTGCCCGCGTGTGAATATTATCTCCGGATTCTCGGCGATGGCAAGCTCACCGTTGAACACCGAGCGGTAAGACTCGTACGGATCTATGTCAGCCCATCCGTTCGGGAAGTCCTGGCTTGAGTATGGCTCGCATTGCGGAGGAGTAACTGTTGTAGGATAGGCTCTGTCCTGCGCGGTTTTCCTTACGCCGACGGTATATATCCTGTATACGCCTGCCTTGTCGTTGTAGTCAAGGAAGTCTTTGCCTGCCGCAACGGCGAGAGCCCACTTCCTTTCGTCATACTCCTGGGAAATGAGGTGGCGTCCTGTCTTGTCGGTGAAGTCTGCCATCTCGGTGTTTCCGTTGTAGAGAGGGCTGGCGGCGTAGGTCAGCACCTTTGCGCGCAACGCTAAGGCGGCACCCTTTGTCGGACGTGCTATGTTGAGGTTGTCGCGTCGGTCGGGCAGCACTTTTGCAGCCTCAACCAGTTCCTTGCATATGTAGTCGACGCACTCGTCGAACGTGCTGCGCGGGTAAGACAGTTTGTCGTAGCTCTCGCTGAAGTCAGCTCCCTTATCCGGCATGATTGGCACAGGACCGTACTTGCGTATGAGCAGCCAGTAGAAGTAGCCGCGCAGGAAGTGTGCCTCTCCTTTAAGCACGTCTATCTCTGCTTGGGTGAGCCCCTCGTTGGCGTGCGCTCTCTCTATGAAAATGGACGCCTGACGTATTCCCTGGTATGACCATGGCCATGACTTCTTGTAAAAGTCGCTGTAACTGTATCCGTCGCCATACTCACCGAGTTTGAAATAGCGGTAACGCGCACCGTTGTATCCTTCGTTGAAGGTGATGTCATCGCAGAAGTTCGTAGGGTTGTTGTCGCTGTGTCCTATCTCGATGTTGTCTCCCTGCAGGCGGCTGTAGCTCAGTGACAGCCACTCCAACGTATTTGTCTTGTTGTTGAATATATGTTCAAGCGACTGCTGGTCCTTGAAATATTTCTCTGTATCGAGATAGTCGGAGCAGGACGTCAGGGCTGACGCTGCGCACACTGCGGCAACTCCGGCTATCATATATTTATATTTTTTCATATCTGTTGTCTTTAGATTGTTGATATAGTATTACAATTACAGACTGATGGTCATACCAAGAGTGAATGTTCTTGACAACGGATACTTCTGTCCGTCGCTGCTTCCGAGCTCCGGATCCCAAAGCTTGAAGTCGGAGAAAGTCAGCAGGTTGGTACCCATCAGATACACGCGTACATTTTGTATGTTGATGCGTGATGTAAGCGATTTCGGCAGTGTGTATCCTATCTCGACGTTCTTCAGTCGCAGATATGAGCCGTCGCGCAGCCAGAAAGTGGAGTTACGGTAGTTGTTATTGTTCCATCCGTAAGTGAGGCGCGGGTATTTCGCGTTCACGTCCTCGTTCTTTCCGAGTTGCCAGTAGTTGCCGACAACGTCTGTAAGGATGTTTCCCCAAGAGTGGTTTGAGAACGGATAGACAGTATAACCTCCGATGAAGAACGACGTCTTACCTACACCTTGGAACAGTACGTTGACATCAAAACCTTTCCATGATGCCGATGCTCCGAAACCGTAGATGAAGTTCGGCTTTGTTGTAGAGCCGATAGGCACGATGTCGTTGTCGTCTATCTTTCCGTCACCGTTCACATCTTTATATTTGATGTCACCGGGAGCTATCTCCACGGCTGTAACCAATGCGGACTGGTCGGGGCTGTTGCGGATGTCCTCATAGTCCTTGAAGAGTCCGAGAGCCACAAGTCCGCGTGTCTGGTCTACACGGTATCCTGCCGAGCGTTTGTAGCCGTAGTGGCTGTATTGCTCGTCATATTCGAGTATCTTACTCTTACTATAGGTGAAGTTTCCACGTATGGTGAAGTTCACGTCTCCTATCTTGTCGCTGTAGGCAATGTTGCCGTCGACTCCTTGCGAGCGCACGCTGCCCACATTGGCTGCCGGCTGTTGTGAGTTGCTTACACCTATTATCTCAGGTATATATTTGCGCCACATGAAGATACCGTCACGGGTCTCGCGGAAGTAATCGACCGTTCCGCTGAGCTTGTTGCCGAAAAGATAGAAGTCAAGTCCCAGGTCGTGCTTCGTCGCAACTTCCCAAGTGATGCCTTTGTTCGCAAGAATGAGATATGATATACCGTTGTATGTGAAGTTGCTCGTGTCGAAGTCGCCATATACATAGCGGTCTTTTTCGTTGGTGTAGAAGCGTCCCTGGAACGGGAAACGTGTCTCGAGATAGTCGTTGCCCACCTTACCGTATGAATAACGCACCTTGAACATGTCCACCCACGGAGCCACTTTCTTTATCCAAGGCTCCTCACCGATGTTCCATGCAGCCGAATAAGCCGGGAAGAAACCGAAGCGTTTGCCTTTTGCGAAGTTCTCCGAGCCGTTGTAGCCGAAATTGAAGTCGACGAAGTAACGGTTGGCATAACCGTAGGTGAAGCGTCCTGCAAGACCCTGATGACGGCGGTCTATGCCCTGGATGGTGCGCTGGAAGGCGATGTTAAGGCTCTTTATTGGGTCATCGTCTGACTGATGTACCCAGTTGTTCTCAGAGTTGTCGGTAGTCCCGTCCTGCGAATATTTGAGGATGGCACCTACCTGATGCATGCCGAAATTGCGCGCGTAGTGCAGCTCAGCCTCGAAGAACTCCCTCTTCTTTCCTTTGGAATAAGGTTGTGATATCATGAGTTGCTCGTCCACCATCTTTTTGAACACGAGGTTGCCATCGCTGTCGCGCAGACGCTCTGCCTGCCATCCTTCAGGTGCTTTCCAATGTTCATTGCCGTTGTCGGTGTAGACATCATATCCGTAGCGTACCAAAGCCTTGAGTCCGGGAGTGATGAAATTGAAGTCCTGAGTAAGCTCCGCAGTAGTGTTTATGGTGTTTTTCCAAATCTGGTTGTAACCATACTGTGTGACGAGAACCCACGGGTTGTTGTGTCCGTCTTTGCCTTGCGAGCCCCATTTGCCGTCTTTGTATCTCACAGGAGTGGCGATCGGGTTATACAGCAGAAGCGATTCCCATATGTGTTTGTAGTCCGCACCCGGCTGGTTCTGCTTTTCCAGTGCTCCAGATATACCTATTTTAATAAGTGTGGTCTTGGTTATGTTCATGTCGAAGTTCATGCGGTAGTTCCAGCGGTGGTAGTTGGCGTTGGTCTTATAGTCCTTCAGCGCGGAGTCGCTGTTGTACATACCGCCTTCCTCAACATAGCTCATAGATGCGAAATAGCGTGCGTTGGAACCGCCGCCCGATACGTCAACGTTGGCACGGAAAGTGGGTGCGCCGTCCTTGAGCAACAGTTTCATCCAGTTGACGTTGGGGAACACCTCGGGGTCGAGCTGGTTGTCGAGCAGATAAAGGTCGTCGTCGCTGTAGGCGGGAGACATGTTCCGGCTTTCGAGAGCCTCGTTCATCATTCGTGCGTATATCTTTCCGTCTACGAACTCCGGTGTCTTCGTGCGAGTGTTGTAGCTGTACTCAACTTTTCCGTTTATGCGTGTCGCTCCGTCGCGGCCGTGCTTTGTCGTTATGAGAACGACACCGTTGGCACCGCGCGAACCGTAGATGGCAGTTGTGGAAGCGTCTTTCAGCACGCTGAAGGTCTCTATGTCCTCAGGGTTTATGTCGTTGATGTTACGCTCAAAACCGTCGACGAGCACGAGCGCGCTGCTTCCAGCACCGAAGGTGGAGATACCGCGAATCCAGAACTCGGACACGTTGTCGCCCGGATTACCTGTCGTCTGTCGTGCGAACACGCCCGGTATGACTCCCGCGAATGAGTTTGTGATGCTGGCGGTAGGTGTGCGCAGGTCGCCAGGGTTTACCGTCGTGACGGCTCCCGACACGGTGAGCTTCTTCTGCACACCCGTACCTGTGACGACAACCTCGTCTATCACGTTGTCCTTCTTTTCCTTAAGCCTGACGTCTTGCGTGGTCTGTTCCTTGATGAGAACCTCCTGCACCTCCATTCCGATGTAGCTGAACACCAGTCGGGTGTATGCCTTTATCTTTATCTTATAAACACCGTCGATGTTTGTTATCACTCCGAGTGACGGGTTCTCCTTGGGCGTCACGCTCACACCGATGAGCGGCTCACCGGTCTCATCGGTCACCGTACCCGTCACTTCTATTGTCTTCTGATCGTCCTGTGCCTGCATCTGCAGCGGTATGCATATAGCAAGCATAAGCATAAATATAAGATTCCTCATAGTAAAATTTGTATTGGATTATTACGGTTTACTCTCTCGTGATATAGCGTATGCCCCTGTTGCCGTTGTCGCCGATATACCATGTCTCGTTGGTCTCGTCGTAGGTGACTCCTGTAGGATGATAGAACCGTGCCTCCTTCAGCGGGTCTCCGTCTATATATCCGGTCACTTTTCCGTCGGCGTTCTCGTTGCTTCGTCCGGCAACAATTGTGGCGACACCGTCCGGGGTGAGTTTCCATATGCAGTGGTTCTCATACGCACTGAAGTAGAAGTCGTACAGTTCACCGTCCGGACGCGGGTTTTTCACGTAGTCATAGTTCTTTACGAAAGTTCCCGACCAAGGCTGGTCGAAACGCGCCGAAGTACCTGTTCCTTCCACACATCCCCATGCTCCGAACTTTCCTGCTATGATTATAGGAGTCTCGAACATGTTTGTCTTCTCATTATAGTTAGATCTTAACACAACGGGCGCGCCTTCCATTATTATGTACATATACTTTGCCGACGGGTGAAGGATGAGGCGCATGTGCTGTCCGTCGGTCTGTGTGAGCGCTGTAAGAGAGAAGCACCGCGTGCGGTTCACGTCGGTATTGGGTATCTCTCCGGTAGGGTTCTCCATGCGGTAAACGCATGCGTTGGTCCATGAGGAGTAGAACTTTGTGCCGTTAGGCATGCATACAACGCCGTAGGCACACGGTCCGTAGTTATAGGGACGCATTTTCTTGAATCCTTCCGAGCGCAGGCAGTAATACATGTTCGGTCTTGTCTCGTTCGAAGCCTGTCCGTTGTCGTCGGGGAATATGAGCGTGTCGCCGTCGGCAGTGAATGTGAACGAGAACATGGCAGAGTATTGTCTGCGCGGGAAAAGGCGTGTGTGGGTGCGTTGTGTAAGGTTGAGCACGCGCAGTCCGTCATGCCAGTTGGCAGCAAACAGGATTCTGTCACCGCCTATCTCCGCATATTTCGGGTCGAACACCAGCCAGTCGTTTGCAGGCGCGGATGCCTCGCCGTCGAACGAGCCGTACGAGTATGACGAGTTGCCTGACTCGTCCACCTTTCTTAACAATGTTCCAACAGTGGTCTTAGGTATATAGTTGAATTTTTCGTCAAAAGTCTTTGTCGCAGCGGGTTTGCCGTCCTTGTCGTCTATTGTCACGGTTACTGTGCCGTCGTAAGAACGCTTTCCTACCATACAATAGATAATCTCACCGGTAGAGCCGATGACCTTCGCTTCCTTTCCGCCCACATTCACGTGAATCTTCGTCTCGTCTGTGCCGAAGTTCTTTCCGTAGATGTAGAGGCGCGTTCGCACTTGTCCCTCTTTCGGACTGAAGTCTTTGAATTCGACCGGTTGTGACGGATCGAACGAGCCAGAGGCGACGTCGTCATCCTTGCAACCGATGAACATCATGCAGCATAGGAATGCTGAAATAATGAAATTTTGTTTCATGTTGGTTAGAATTTTTAGATTGATTTTTGTGAGTTGCGCTCACGTTATTGTTAAGATTAATTTTTGTGTGTTTTGTTTTGTCTGTTTTTTTGTGTTTTATATGGGTTGTTGTTGTGTTTGTTGACGGTAATTCGTATGGTTTATGGGTGTAAATGAATTGTCAGGCTTTTGAGGCTTAAGTATTCAATACATTTTGCAAATATATGATAATATTTCTTTCGTAATTAAAAATAATGGTACTTTATTATTGAAAATAAGTTAATTGTGATTAATAAAGGTTGATTTTGATTTTTATTTGTTCTATTTCGGAGATTTATTATTATCTTTATCGTCAATTTAAAAACCGCCTTTTGACTGATTCATATGCTTTTTTGTTCATTTCATGACGGGTCGGTGACATCGTATATGGGTGTCAGGGATGTCGTTTGAGAGTGTTTTCGGTGGATTTTGAACGGCTTTTTTGATGTTTTTTGAGATTGTTTCCGTATATATGATAATGTTGTTCATGTATGCAATAATCACGTTGTTTTCCATTGACAAATTGAATACGGCATGATGATATGTGCTGCAAGCTAAAGTAGAGACGCAAAATTTTGCGTCTCACAAGGAGGTTTGCGCTTGTTTGCCGGTGTATTTTCGCGTGCGTATGTTGGTGTAGGGTGGACGGGAGACGCAAGGATGCGTTTGTTTGCCTGCGTATTTTCGCGTGCGTATGTTGGTATGGGGAGGACGGGATACGCAAGATTTTGCGTCTCTACTGTTAGGGATGCGATGTTGATTGGGGGGATGATGTGCTTATGGAACGTGTCACGTCACAGATACTCGGCGAAGTCGGTGAGCCTCATGTCACCCTTTCTTGTGAGCGTGTCGTGGAATGCGAAGGCGGCGCGCAGCGAACCGGGGCAGTGTCCCTTTGTGGCTATGCGCTGGTATTCGCGCAGCAACGGGCGGTAGTCGGGGTGCGCGCAGTTGTTTATTATCTCCTCCGCTCTCCGTGCCGGACCCTTTCCTCTGAGGTCGGCTATGCCCTGTTCGGTTATTATCACGTCCACGTCGTGCTCGGTGGAGTCGATGTGGCTGCACATGGGGACTATCGCGCTGATTTTCCCGCCCTTGGCTGTCGACGGCGTGTAGAATATGCTTATCGAGCCGTTGCGCTCGTAGTCGCACGACCCTCCGATGCCGTTCATCAGCCGAGAGCCGCACACGTGGCTCGAGTTCTCGTTGCCGTAGATGTCGCACTCCAGCGCGGTGTTCATCGCTATCACACCGAACCGGTGTATGAGTTCCGCCGAGTTGGACAGCTCGCTCGGGCGCAGCGTGAGACGGCTGCGGAAGAAGTCCATGTTGGAATACACCTTCTGAAGGCACTCGTTAGACACGGTCATCGCCGCCACCGACGCCTGCGATATGCGTCCTTTGAGCATAAGGTCCACTATGGCGTCCTGAACCACCTCGCTGAACACCTCCACCACGGGCATGTCGTCGCACTGTCCGATAGCCTCCATCACCGCGTTGCCCGTCACGCCCACACCGCTCTGTATGGGGAACATGCACTTGGGGATGCGTCCGGCACGCATGTCGCTAAGGAAGAAGTCCACCACGTGGCGGCCTATCATGTCGGTGTCGGGAGTCGAGGGCTTGAAGGTGCGCGCCTCCTCTGGTATGCAGCACTCCACCACTCCGGCTATCTTCCCCGGCTCTATCTCCAGATACTCCGTGCCGATGCGCTGTCCCACGCCTGTCAGAGGTATGGGCTGGCGGTAAGGATACTCCAGACACTCATACTCGTCGTGCAGATAGCGTGCGTCGGCATTGTGAAAAGTGTTCAGCTCCAGAATCACTCTCTTCGCCAGACGCGCTATTGTCGGCACTATGCCGTCTGCCGAGGTGAGATACACGCGGCACTTTCCGCCATACTCCTCTATGGCAGACACCTCTATCACAGCCCAGTCAATGTCACCATAAAAACCCCTGCGCAGACGCTCAGCCATGTGTCCGAGATGCATGTCCTCATAGTCTATCTCGCCCAGGTTGGCGTGGTTGCGGAAGTCGGCGTTGGTGGAGAAGGGCGCGCGGAACTTTATTGCGTGAGCCGCCGCGAGGTCTCCCTCAAGGCTCTGGCACGACGATGCGCCCGTGATGACGCCCACGGCGAACGGTTTGCCTGCCTCGTGCTCTTCGCGCGCGCGTTTCGACAGTGCCCTCGTCACGGCTTTGGGGACACCGCTGGGGGTGAATCCGCTGAATCCGATGTTGTCGCCGTCCTTTATCATCGCTGCGCCTTCGGCAGCCGTTATGCGTGTGTATGCCATCTCCTTAAATGTGTATTGTTTGTTCGGATGGCAAAGTTAGTTATTTTAAAGCATAAAACACGCCTTGCGACATGATTTTCTGCATAAATTTACAAAAATACATTCAAAAAGGCACTAAAACTGTATAAATATACAGAAATAACCGTTAAATATGCAGAAATGTGCATATCCGTGCCTCCGCCATTCCTTTGTCGCGTCACAGTGGGGAGTCAGTGGAGCGTCTCCTTTCATGTTGTCGCGAGGCGGAAGAAAAACCGCAGCATGCCGTGCCGTCCGCAGCACGAATACGCGCAAATATGTATTGATGTATGAATAAATATACATGAAAGCATGAATAAATGTACATGGAAGCATGCATAAATATACATGGGCGCATGTATAAATATACATCGCAACGCGAAAATACCGCCGTTTTTGCGCGCAGACATGCTTTCGGCTGCAAATACGCGGCTTTTGGGCGTTTTACATATTCTGCTGATACACAATAAGATATATTGTCCGACATAATAAAAACCCTTTTCCAGCGTCGCCAAAGAGGCTTTTCCGCCATGCGAAACGGGCTTTTCCGTGTGTCGGAAAAGGCTTTTCTGCGGTGCGGAACGGTGCTTTCTGCGGTGCGGAAGAGCCTTTTTCGCGTTCCGGCGGTGAGCTTGCGGTCGTATAAGGAGGAAGAAAATGCCATGCGGGTGCGCTTTCCGTATATCGCGGAGACGTCCGTCGCGCCGTGCCGTTTCTGTTTTGTTGTTTTCTGTTGTCAATATTTTTTACTGTTATTATGTATAATTATGCGTTTCCGTCGGGTGTGTTCCGAGGCGGCTGGATGCCCCTCCGGGCACGGGTCGCAGCCGTGAGACGTCCGCGGCATATGCTCCCGTGCGAGCGAATAATGAAAAAATTCGCTTATTCCGACTATTTTGTGTAAGTTTGCAGGCGAAACTCGAATAAGATGAAAAAGAAACAGATACTGCTTATAAACGACATTGCCGGATATGGCAAGGTGGCTACCGCCGCGATGCTGCCGATACTCTCGTACATGGGTCATCCCACTTACAATCTGCCGACGGCACTTGTGTCGAACACGCTCGACTACGGCAAGTTCAACATTCTTGAGACAACCGACTATATAAAAGGTGTCTTTCCCGTGTGGCGCGAGCTGGGTTTCACCTTCGACGCCATAGCGACGGGCTTCATGGCATCGGAGAGTCAGGCGCGCATGATATCCGACTACTGCCGCGAGCAGGCTGCCTCGGGCACGGTGATATTCGTCGACCCGATAATGGGAGATGAGGGAAAGCTCTACAACGGAGTCACCGGTGAGGCGATAAAAAGCATGCGCGAGATGGTGAGCGTAGCCCATCTGGTGTTTCCCAACCACACCGAGGCATGCTATCTCACGGGTATGGAGTACGACGCCCGGGGTGTGAGCCGCGACGGGGCGCGCCGTCTCACCGACGCACTCCTGGCTCTGGGCACCAAGTCGGCGCTCATCACGAGCATCCCTGTGGACGGTCAGCCGTCGGTGGTGGGCTACAATCATGTGGACGGGGAGTATTTCTGTCTGCCCTACACCGAGATTCCGGTGCATTTCCCCGGCACGGGCGACATCTTCTCGGCGGTGCTCATAGGGCGTCTGCTCGACGGAGAGATGCTCAAGCCGAGCACCCGCAGGGCGATGGACGCCGTATACACACTCATCGACCTCAACAAGGACAACGAGGACAAGAACCGGGGCATACCGCTCGAGAAGTATCTCGACGTGCTCTGACCGTGCGCAGTCAGCCAACCGCAGGCACGGGCATCCTGCCCCTTACGGCGTCCGCCGCCTGTGCGCCGAGGTGCCGTCTGTGTGCGCGGGCGTGCAAAAAAGAGATAAAAATAATGCGTTCTGCCGGTCGGAATGATTTTTTATATGTATTTTTGCGCTTGTTATATGGACAGGTTTATTATTGTTCTGACACTCTGTCTGATGTGGTCGGCGGGATGCGCCGCGCAGAACGACGGAGGCGACACCGCTGACGGAGGAGTGCTCGAGCCGATGGTGAAGGTGAGCAAGGTGCTCGACGACAACGGCGACAGCATACAGTATGTGGAGATGAACAGCGTGTATGTCTATCCCGCTCCGGTGTTCAAGAACGAGAAGCAGCGCGCCGCCTACAACCGGCTCGTGGCAAACGTGAAGAAGGTGCTGCCCATAGCGAAGGAGGTGAACCGCATCATCATAGAGACATACGAGTATCTCCAGACGCTGCCCGACAAGAAGGCGCGCGACGCCCATATGAAACTTGTGGAGAAAAGCATACGCAAGGAGTACACGCCACGTATGAAGAAGCTGTCCTATCAGCAGGGAAAGCTGCTCATAAAACTTGTCTACCGCGAGTGCAACTCGTCGTCCTACCAGCTCATACAGGCGTTTCTCGGACCCATACGGGCAGGATTCTATCAGGCGTTCGCCATGCTGTTCGGGGCGAGTCTCACCAAGAAGTATGAGCCGGAAGGCATCGACCGTCTCACCGAAAGGGTGGTGCTGATGGTTGAGGCAGGGCAGCTGTAGGTTCTTATAATAGTAATGCGCCCATCAAATAATAATAAACGGAAAAGGCGGACACGTCATGATGTCCGCCTTTTCCGTTTGTTTCCGATTCACGGAGTATGCCTCACCGCGTGCCGGTCATTCCGCGCTCTCGGTGTATATCACCTGAACCATCACCTGTCCCACGGCTTTCAGAGTGTTCGCGTCGATGTGGTCCATGTCGTCATACACTGTATGCCATGTCGGACCGAACGAGCTTTGGGCACATTCCGGATGGTATGGTATGATGTCGATGGTGGGTATTCCCGCCTTCTCATTGAGCGGAACGTGGTCGTCGTTCACCATTGTGCCGTCGGTCATCGGGAAATATTCGGCGTAGCCAATGCTGTGGGCGGCTCCCCACACCTTGTTCACGATGTCCTGGGCATAGCTCTTCGATATCCCTTCCTGATGGAAGCGCGCGCCCTGTCCGCCCACCATCCCTGCCCACTGCGACGGCGTGAGCTGCCGGGACTGTTGGCTGACGTGGCTG
>ERZ779643.1673-NODE-1673-length-14358-cov-2.626582_pt1 | contig 14358 bp, 15 predicted proteins | sample MGYA00511564_ERZ779643 | MGnify/ENA primary metagenome ERZ779643 (study PRJEB29588, sample SAMEA2147114) | human gut metagenome | biome: human gut; feature: human-associated habitat; material: faeces | place: Denmark | collected 2008/2010 ... | reverse complement strand
ATATAGAGCGTGTGCGCCTTATCGTGCATATCGTGGACATAAGCGGCAGCGAGGGCAGAGATCCCGTTGACGACTACAACAAAATCAATGCCGAACTTGCAACATACAGTGAAAAACTTGCCGCGATTCCGCAAATCGTGGTGGCGGGCAAGGCGGATTTGCTCACCGATCGCTCTGAAATCAAAAAGTTCGAGAAAGCAATCGGCAAAAAGGTTTTCGTCGTTTCGTCGGTTACGCACGAAGGGCTTGACGAGCTTCTTGCCGCAATGAAGCAAAAGGTTGACGAGCTTCCTCCGCCTCAACGCATCGAGCGCGACGAGGACTTTGAACTCGAACCCAAATCCGATCAAAAATTCACGGTGTCTCGTATGCCGGACGGCTCGTTCTTCGTGGACGGCGGACTTGTGGACTTCCTCATCCAAAACGTTACGATTTCGTCGCAGGATTCCTTTGCGTTCTTCCAAAAAGTCCTTAAAGACCGCGGCGTAATCGCAGAGCTCAAAAAGAAAGGTATGAAAGAAGGGGATATCGTTACCATCGGCGACATCGAATTCGAATGGGTTGACTGATAAACGCCAAAATAAAATCACCCGCAATACAACGGATTTACGGTTTGTATCCGATTGCAAGCGGGTGTTTTTTATTGCCGTGTTTTCAATGCTGCGATTTGCAAATTCGCATAATCGTTCTTTCATCTGATTGAAGCTCGAAATCAATCGACGTTATTATTCTCCCGAGCGTATTCGTCTTGACACTCTGTTTCAAGCTCCTCAAACGCTTTCGGGGACGACAAAGTGCCGTTGCCGAGTGTCAATGTGAGTAGGGCAAGCACAAGCAGTATTGTGCCGAAAACGATATAGTAGATTTTGAGGGGAGTGAGAAAAGATACCAGCACGAGCACCGCACCCGAAAATGCGTAGTTTTTGAAATTGCGCCGAGAAAGTATCGTTTGAAGCAATGCCTTAAAAGAAAATTTTTGTCGCGGTTTTTTCAAGATGGGCAGGGCGTTGTGTTTTGCAAGAAACTTGTAAACTTGTTTCGCTTTTACGATTTCGATATTTATATCTTCGAGATTTGCAATTTGCCAGGCGTGTCTGTCAATCGATTTGGTGATGAGGTAAACATGATTTTTCCCATGCTTTTTTGCCGTTTTGCAAACGTTTGCAACGTCGCTTCCGCCAAGTGCCGAAAACTTGAAATTTGCGATTATTATGCTCTTTTCAAGCAAAATATAGTTTGAACCATTCTCGATTTGAGGATTTTTTAGAGCGGTTTTTATCAAATCTACAATATATTCGCCGCCTCTTATACAAAACTCCGTTTCGAGTCTGTCGTATGTATAAGGCTTTTGATTCCGCTTTGAGAAGTAACGCACGCTTACGAGAATCACGCTTGAAAACGCAATCGAAAATACGATTGCTCCCACCGCGTTTTTAAACAGCAACGCAGACCAAACGAACGTTGTCAGGGTGACGATTATGCTTGCAAAAATGTAGTCGAGTGCTTTTGCCATATAAATATTTTTGCCAAAAATCAAGTAGTAAAAACATGTTGCAGCTTAAAAAATTCTTTGCATACGCCTTGATTTCTTGAAAGTTTTTCATATGTGTTGTATAATAAAAATATGGAAAAAACTTTGATTTTCGGCGGGGCTTTCGACCCTGTGCATAAAGAGCACGTTGCCATGTGCAAAAGCGCGATGCAAGAGCTCGGTATATCCAAACTCGTGCTTGTTCCGACAGTAACACCACCTCACAAGAGCGCGGGATTTTTGAGTTTTCAAGACAGATGCGATTTGCTCAAAGTAGCTTTCGAGGGCGTAGATTTTGTCATCGACGACATTGAAAACGCAAGAGAAAAAGACAATTACTCCGCGCTTACGTTGCCTATACTCAAAGAAAAATACGGAGATATCGTATATCTTATCGGCGGTGATAGCCTTGAATATTTCGACACTTGGTATCATCCCGAAAAAATCGTTCAAGTTTGTCCGATTGCCGTTTGTGCGCGCGAGGGATACGACGATATTAGGGATAGAGCAAAACGTCTTGAACAAAAATTCGGAGGGGAGTTTATACTTTTGAATTACGTCGGCAAAGACGTATCGTCATCCGAAGTCAGAGCAAAACTGCTTATGGGCGAAACTCCAATCGAGATCGACGAGCGAGTTTTGGATGCGATAAGACAAAAACGTCTGTTTTGTGAGTACGAGGACATGGCGAAAAAACTCCGTTCCTATCAAACGGAAGAGTTGTTCGCACACAGCAAAGCGGTCGTTTTGACGGCGATGAGGCTCAACTCTTTGCACAACTTGAAGCAGGATTTCACCAAAGTGTTTCTTGCGTGTTTTTTGCACGACAATGCGAAAAAGCGTCCCTCTCTCGACGGTTTAGACGTGCCTTGCGACGCAGTCGGAACGCCGGTATTGCATCAATTTTTGGGAGCGGAGAAGGCAAGGCGAGATTTCGACATACAAGACGAGGACGTGCTTGACGCAATCCGTTATCATACCACCGCAAAAGCGAATATGACTATGCTCGAAAAGCTCGTCTATACAGCAGACAGCGTGTCTTTCGACCGCGATTACGAGCCAATCCCCAAAATCCGTGAGATTGCGATGCGCAATTTCGACGAAGGATTTAAAGCGGTGTTGAAATACACCTATGACAAAGTCGGCGCAAGCGGCAAACCTATGCATCCGCTCACGCAAGAAGCCGTGAAGTGCTATCTCGGTTGAATTGTTGATGCTCAAAAGCACGGGCGCAATGCGAAACTAAAGTTAATCGTCGTATTTTTGCAAATTTGACCGTTGAAATTGCATGGCATATATGCTAAAATCAAATTGTAAAAACGTGCAAAATCACGTTTTTTGCACACGATAAATACAAATATACCGAAGAACTATCGCTTTTTGCGACAGGAGGATTTATGGAACCTATTGAAATGAAAGACATCATTTGTGCCGAACTTGACGAGCACAAAGCCGTTGATATCACGATTTTGGACGTTGCGCATCTGACAGTTATGACCGATTATTTCGTCATTTGCACCGCAAAGAGCAACAAACAAGTCAAAGCACTTGCCGAGTTTGTGGAAGAAAAAATGAGCGAAAACGGCATCGAACCCACACACACCGACGGTATGGGCGAGGGTAAATGGGCGGTGCTTGACTACGGCGGAGTCATTGTGCACATTTTCAACGACGAAACGAGAATGTTCTACTGCCTCGAAAAACTTTGGGCGGACGGTAAAAATGTCACAAAGTACAATGGCTGAAAAGTAAAACGCGATAGCGAAACAAGATAAGTATTTTCAAAACAAAAAGCCTCGTTTTCGAGGTTTTTTTTGATATTCTAACATATTAAATTGGATTTTTATAACTTAAATTTTATGGCTTTTATTAATCAAATCGTGTGCTAATCGATTAGTTGATTTTTTGCAAACGAGGGCAGTTTCAAAGCGATTTTGTATGACGTGATTTGAAATACTTTTATTTTATTCGTTGCCGCGCGATTTGCAAAATCTCGGCTTTTTGTTCGTTTGACATATCGGGTTTGATTTTTCTGTAAACATCGACGTCAAGCGTCGCAACAACGTCGAGCGAAAGCTCTTTCGACAAAAATTCTTGCGTATTTTTCAAAAATTCGTCCCGTTGACTTTTCAGGTAAAACGGTTTCGTAAGCATTGCGACAAGGCAACTGTTTTGATAAAAAAAGCATTTTGCGCCTATGACGTTTTCGTCGCCGAGCATCAGAGCGCATACGTTTTGTTCTGTGGATACGTTTTGTTGCGTCGTTGATTGAATTGCGGTTTCTGCAAAAATTGTCATACCGAGATTATTTGCCAAATTTTCGTTTTTATCACGTATTTTCAAAAAATTGTTTTTGGACTTGACAAGGCGGCATATTAGGCATATCATAAATTTGCTTCAGGGCGAGGTGCAAATCCTCACCGGCGGTATAGTCCGCGAACACGCGATGCGTGCCGACAAGGTGCAATTCCTTGACCGACGGTATAGTCCGGACGAAAGAAGCGACGTATTTTGCATTTCAACATACGTTTGCGCCCTCGAAGGCGCATTTTTTTATGCAGTTTTGCAAAATCAAAAAAGAGTGCGCCAAAGGAGAAAAATGGGCAAAGAAGCAAAGAAAAACAGTGTTTTCAAAGCAGAGCACAACGTCGACGGAACAAGCGTCAAAGTCACGAAAGAGGACGTAAGGCAGACTTTTGCAAAATTCAAAAATCCGCGTTTTTCAACCGCATATATCACCAAAATGGCGATTTTGACGGCGATTTCTTTCTTGTTGTACGCATTCGGGAAATTTAATTTACCGTTCATGTTTCCGCAATTTTTGGAGATTCAGATAAGCGAGCTGCCTGCGCTTTTGGCGGGATTTTCGATGGGACCGATAAGCGCGTGCGTGGTTATAGTATTGAAATGCCTTTTGAAATTTCCTCTGTCCTCGACCGTTTACGTCGGCGAGGCTACCGACATTTTGCTGGGTATAGCGTTCGTGCTGCCGGCATCTTTGATATATTATTTTCATAAGGACAAGAAGCATGCACTGATCGGACTTGCCGTGGGAACCGTGTGCCTCACCGCGCTGTCGATTTTGTTGAATAGATTTATATCCATTCCGTATTACGTTCAGCTATATTTCAACGGCGATTTTTCGCTGATAGTAAATTTGCTCGCACCGCTTTACAAAAACATCACGATTGACACTTTTTACACCTATTATTTGTTGCTCGGCGTGTTGCCTTTCAACTTGTTTAGATGTATAATAGTGAGCGGACTTACGTTTGTATTATACAAACGTTTGAGCAAAATTCTGCACTGGGACGGCACGAGTATGAAAAAATCGCACGACATTTTCGGAAAACACACCGTCAAAAACATCGAAGAAACTTACGCTCTTGCAAAGCAAATCGCAAGCACTCTCAAAGGCGGCGAGGTTATTTTGCTAAGCGGCGATTTGGGCGCCGGCAAAACCACTTTCACCAAAGGGCTTGCAAAGGCGTTGGGCATAGACGACGAGGTTACAAGCCCGACGTTCACCATACTCAACGTTTACGAGGACGGCAGACTCAAACTCAACCACTTGGATATGTACAGAGTGGAAAGTGCGGACGAACTTGCCGAGCTCGGCATCGAAGATTGTTTTGACGACGACAGCGTAACCGTCATCGAATGGAACAAGTTTGAGCATATTGACGGCGAAATAATAGACATAAATATCACTCCGACAGGCGAAAACGAGAGAGTTTTCGACGTCGAGAAAAGGGATAATAAATGAACATTCTTGCAATCGATACAACGTCGACGGGGCTTTCGATCGCACTCGTCAAAGGCGAAGAAAGCCACTATTTCACAAAAGAAATCGGCAAATCGGGACACAGCGCAACACTTATGCCGCAAATCGACGATATGCTCAAATCGCACGGTGTAAGCGTGCAAAATCTCGACGCAGTGGCGGTGAACGTCGGACCCGGCTCTTTCACGGGCATAAGAATAGGCGTGTCGGCAATGACCGCGATTGCGTTTGCAACGGGTGCAAAGCGTATTGCCGTGACGAGTTTTGACCTTATTGCACACCAAAGAGGAGAAATTCTTGCCGCAGTAGATGCCGGACATGGCAATCTGTATCTTGCAAAATGCCGCAACGGAAAGGTTTTGGAAACGAGTTTTTGCGAGGTAAGCGACGCAGCAAAAATATCGGGCGCAGTGTTTACAACCTTAAACGACGTCGGACAAACACTTGCGGAAGTCGTGAAAGAAAAGGCACAAAACGGCGAATACGTAAACGTTTTTGAGCCTTTTTATATGCGCAAATCGCAAGCCGAGAGGGAAAAAGATGAAGTTTGAATCTCTCAAATACGAGCACCTCAGACAAATGGCGGAAATCGAGCGCGAAGCGTTTGATCAGCCTTGGAACGAGCGTATGTTTATCCCCGAAGTCGAAGATCCGAGCGCACATTATCTCGTGGGTGTGAGAGGCGATGAAGTGATTTGTTACGGCGGTTTTCACAAAGTGCTCGACGAGGCGCATATAACTAATATTGCGGTGAAATCGACCGAGCGCGGCAAAGGTATAGGCAAGTTGCTTATGAGCGAGCTTATATCGCGCGCAAAACTGCTGGGTATCAAGTTTATGACACTCGAAGTGCGCGACAACAACGAACCTGCGATACGCTTGTACCAAAGTTTCGGCTTTACGGTCGAAGGAGTGCGAAAGAAGTATTACAACAACGTTCGCGACGCACTCATAATGTGGCTCGCAATATAGGAGCAAGCACGAAAACCGAGCATAATTTGACTGAAAATCGCAAAAATATTTGCGAAAAACCGCAAAAAAATCCTCGGAATCCCTTTGGTTTCGAAAGGAAATTTGCAAAAATCAACAACAGAAACGTATCGTATTTTTCGCTTGGAAACGGCGAAAAAAATATAGTTTTTCTTCACGGGTGGGGCTCGGACGCTTCCGCCTTTTTCTTTGTCGCAAGACAACTATGCGCAAAATATCGTGTTGTTGCGATAGATTTTTTAGGGTTCGGACAAAGCGATGATCCTCCGGATTTTTACGGCGTAAAAGAATATGCCGCGGACGTTGCAAGCCTGCTTGACGTTTTGCATATAAAAGCCGCAACGTTCGTAGGACACTCGTTCGGCGGACGCGTGGCAATCGAACTTGCGGTATATTATCCGCAAATCGCAAAACGAATCGTGCTTGTCGACAGTGCCGGCATAAAACCTAAAAGGAAACCGAGTTATTATTTCAAAGTGTTTGCGCACAAAATCCTCAAAAAACTGGGCAAGCGCGGACTTAAAGGTTCAAGCGATTACAATGCGCTTTGCGACGAGATGAAAAAAGTGTTCGTAAGGGTTGTAAATTACAATCAAAAACGTATTTTGAACAAGATTGACGTGCCGTGCGCGATATTTTGGGGAAAGGACGACAAGGAAACGCCGCTTTATATGTACAAGTGTTTTTTGAAAAATATCGACGAAGCGCAAGGGTTTTTGCTTAACGGCGGACATTTTGCGTTTGTCGAGGACAAGGTAACGTTCGGCTTGATATTGTCCGCATTTCTCGAAGAAACCGATGAAAAAATATAAAATTCCTTTGTCCTGAATTTTTCCGATGTTTCATGAAACATTTTTTAGCAAAAAAATCGTCTAAACAGTGATTGTATGTTTGAATATTCACATAAAAATGCCTTTTGCATATCTTGGTAGGAACAAGGAAGGTGCGTATGACGCTTGCAAGAGGCGATTGGTTTTATATTTTGTTGGTTGCGCTCGACAGCTTTTTTATGGCGAGGCCGTATCTGTATGCCATTCAAAACGATAATTATCGCATAAGTGAGATATTCAAAAACAAGCGTTTGCGCTTTGTTTATGCGCTCGATATAATCACCGTCGCAATTTTTACGGGAATCTGGCTGACTTTTTGGTTTTTGAACGCAAAAGCGTTTTGGGGATTTCTTATCGCGCTGTTTTTCTTTATTGCGGAGTTTGCGATGTACTTTATGGAGGACTTGCCCGACCGCAAAAAACCGCTGAAATATACAAAGCGTGCCGTGAGATGTTTGGTTTTCGACACTTGCGTTTCCACGGCTGCCGTGGTGGACAAGCGTGTTGTCAATGTCAAACAGAATGCCTTTGTAGCCCAGCGCGGCCAGCTTTTCATAGTCGATGGCAAATACGCTGGGAACATGGGCCGTGGGGTACCAACGCTCAAGCATGCGGGGCCTCCATATAGTCGCAGACGGTGTTGATCTGGTCGGCGATATCCCCGCCAAAAGCGTGCGCAAAAAAGGCTAAACAGAGATGGTTTGATAAAAATCGCAATTACGGGAAGTTACGGCAAAACGTCGGTAAAGAATTTTCTCGAAACAATTTTGTCGCAAAAATACAATGTTCTGAGTACGCCGCAAAGCTACAATACGCCGATGGGAATTGCAAAAACCGTCAATGCGCTTGACGATACGCACGAAGTTTTCATTGCCGAATTCGGCGCAAGGCGTGTCGGCGACGTCAAAAAACTCATGAAAATCGTAAATCCGCAGTATTCGATTCTTACGGGGATAAACGACCAGCATCTTCAAACTTTCAAAACAGAAGAGAATATTCGACAAGAAAAATGCCGTATCCTCGACGTCGGGGACGGCACGTGCGTTATTAATGCGGAACTTAAAAATATAACGGAAAACGTGTTGCTCAAAAAGAAGGTTATTCCCGAAACCATATATGCGGGACTTGACGAAAGCGCGGATATTTATGCCAAAAATTTGTCGGTAAACAGCTACGGAAGCGAATTCGACGTTGTTGTGGGCGACGACATATATCGCGCACGTACGACTATACTCGGAATCCACAACGTGCAAAACATCATGCTTGCCGTTGCGATGGCCGTGAAACTCGGGGTAGAGATGCCGTATATTTTGCATGCAATCGAAAATTTGCAACCTGTTGCTCATAGGCAACAACTTTTGAAAGGCAACGGAATAAATATCATCGACGACAGTTTCAATTCAAATCCCGACGGGGCAAAATTTGCGCTCATGACGCTTGCGATGTTCGATACGCGAAAGGTTGTTATGACGCCGGGACTTGTGGAACTCGGAAGCAGAGAAGGGGAGGAAAACAGAATTTTGGGCAAGCGTATCGCAGACGTTGCCGACGTTGTTTTGCTTATCGGAAACGAGAGAACGGAACCCATTTTGCGCGCCCTGAAAGATTGTGAGTTCGGCGGTGAAATCAAAAGATATTCATCGCTCGATATGTGTGAAAAAGATTTTGTAAACACCTTAAAACTTGGCGATACGCTGCTTATACTCAACGATTTGCCTGACATATACAATGACCTGAAATAAGTCGATTTTGGCAAAAGTACTATTAAAAACAGCCAAATCGATAATGTTTTATTCTAAAAAATGCAAAATAATAGAATACTTTTGCAAAAATAATATGCATATGTATAATAATATTTAATTTTGAAAATCCGTAAAAATTACGGTTTTTTTCTAAGACGTTCGGTGTATTGCACACAATTCCGCCATTGTTCATATTATGCCATGAAAATTTTTTCGAGGTGGAAAACATGAAAAAGAAAGTTGCGCTCGTGTTCGGCGCAAGGTCGCTTGAAAGGGATATATCCGTCATCACCGCAATGCAAACTTTTCAAAACGTCGACAAGTCGAAATACGTCGTCGAGTGCGTGTTTGCGTATGAGGGAGATTTTTATGCGGGCAAGCTCGATTCCATAAAAAAGTTTGCGCCGTTCAATCCGCTCGAACACAAAAAGGTCGTTTTGATAAAAGGTGAGTTTTACACCTTGCGTAAAAACAAGATAGCAAAATATTTTAAACCCGACGTCGTGCTTTTGTGTTGCCACGGCGGTGAGGGAGAAAACGGCGTTTTGCAGGCACTTTTCGAATATAACTCGATTGCGTACACGTCTTGCGACGTGTTGCGCTCTGCAAGTTGTATGGACAAGGCGTGCTCAAAGCGATTGTTTGAGAGTATGCTGTTGAACGTTTTGCCATACGAAGTAGTGTCCAAAACGGAATTCGATAGGGAAAAAGCCAAAACTATTGCAAAGCTCGAAGATATTATCCGTTATCCGATGATTGTCAAACCGGCGTCGCAAGGAAGCAGTATCGGCATAGAAGTTGCAAAATGCAGGGAAGAGCTTGATTTTGCTTTGCAGGTTGCCTCTAAATTCGACGAAAAAATCGTTGTCGAACACAAACTCGAAGATTTTGTCGAAGTCAACTGCGCCGCATATTCGAAAAACGGTCGAATCGTGATTTCCGACACCGAACAACCGTGTTCGGCAAGCGATTTTCTCACTTTCGAGGACAAATACACGGGAGGAAAAATGAGTGCGTCCGCGCACAAGATCCCTGCCGAAATCGGCTCGTTGGAGGATATCGTCAAGTCAAACACGAAAACGCTGTACGAAAAACTCGGACTATCGGGCGTGGTCAGAGTGGATTTTCTTGCGGACGTAAAGCGAAACAAGGTTTACGTCAACGAGATAAACACAATTCCCGGTTCTATGGCGTTTTATCTGTTTAAGGGTGTAGGAATTTCGTTCAAACAACTGTTGAGCGATATTATCGAAGAGGCGATTGAAAATAAGTCAAGGCAAATCAAACCCGACGTATTTAAATCCGACGTGTTGAAAAACTTTTCGGGAGGAGGGAAACTAGTCAAATAGTCAATTCTGTCGTGTTATCGTTTTTATAATTTTCTTGCGAATATGGCACCCATATGCTACAATAATTGTATAAATCTTTAGTTTTGAGGTGCTCGTGTGAACAAGATTAAAATGAGCGTTCCCATTGTTGAAATCGATGGCGATGAGATGACTCGCGTGATTTGGCGGTGGGTGAAAGATATTCTTATTTGTCCTTATGTGGACTTAAAAACCAAATATTACGATCTTTCCATACAGAATCGTGACGCAACCGACGATAAAGTCACGGTAGAGGCTGCAAATGCCTGCCTAAAATATGGCGTCGGCGTTAAGTGTGCTACAATTACTCCGAACTCGCAACGAGTCGAAGAATTCGGTTTAAAACGCATGTACCCGAGCCCTAACGCAACAATTCGCGCAATGATGGACGGTACTGTTTTCAGGTCGCCAGTGCTCTGCAAAGGGATAACTCCTTTGGTGCCGGGGTGGACGAAGCCTATCGTCATTGCCAGACATGCATACGGCGATGTTTATAAAGCCGTAGAACTAAAAGCCCATGGCGGTAAGGCGATTGTTTCTTGTGACGGCGAGGAAAAAACGGTGTTCGACTTTTGCGGTGAAGACGGAATAGTGCAAGCGCAACACAATACCGATAAGAGTATAAGAAGTTTTGCAAAGAGTTGTTTTTCATATGCGCTTGCTCAAAAACAAGATCTTTGGTTCAGCACGAAAGACACCATTTCCAAAGTGTATGATCATAGATTCAAGGACATTTTTCAAGAAATTTTCGACAATGAGTTTAAAGATGCCTTTGAAGAAGCCGGTATAGAGTATTTCTATACGCTTATCGACGATGCGGTCGCGCGCGTAATGCGCTCGCACGGCGGATTCATTTGGGCGCTTAAAAATTATGACGGCGACGTGATGAGCGACATGGTTGCGACTGCGTTTGGTTCGCTGGCAATGATGACATCGGTGCTTGTGTCTCCGAGCGGTGCATATGAGTTCGAAGCCGCTCACGGAACGGTTACGCGGCATTTCAGAAAGTATCGGGCAGGTGAGGAAACTTCGACAAATTCCGTTGCGACTTTGTTTGCGTGGACGGGCGCACTCAAAAAGAGGGGAGAGCTTGACGGCAATCGAGAGTTGGTGAATTTTGCAAATAGCCTTGAAAAAGCCACAATCGATACGATAGAGAGCGGAGAAATGACAAAAGACCTTGCGGGAATTTTTAAACTTGACGGTGTCGAAGTTAAGCCTCTCAATTCAAAACAGTTCCTTGAAGCAATCGCATCGAGATTGTGAAATGTTATTTTCGACGACGATTTATTCGATTAGAATATGAAAAAAGCACCGTTTGCGGTGCTTTTTAATTGCGATTTTTCTATTGCGGTCGAATGGCGTTTTTGTGACTTTCCCTTATTCCGCTTTGTCGGTTTTGTCAACTTGTTTTGCGTATATGACGTTGTCGCCTATGATTTTGATTTCGTTCGGTGCGTCTTCGCGTGTGTCTTCGGGAAGGTAAATCAGAACTTGTTTTTCAACGTCGAAATCTTTGAACATAAAAAAGAAAATCTTTTTTATCGCCGTGTCGTCGAGCTTCGGCGCAGGAGTTTCCGTGAGAGTTATAACGCCGTCTTTGGTGCGTGTTTTTACGATTTGATTTTCGTATTTGATATAGTAGTCGTACGTCACGAAGCCGAGCTTGTCGGGGGACTCCGTGCCGACGTAGATAATCACGGCTTGTTTGTCGTTGAAGTCGATAACGATTGTCGAGATATTTTTGTCGCCTGCGTTTTGAGCCTGAACGGAATCTTTCATTTGTCTGTGTTCGACCTGATTGTAAAAACCGCTCTCTTTCATAAAAGAGGACGTGTCTTCAACCCATTTGTCGCGATTGATGCAACCGAGTGCTGCGGATATGATTGTAAACACTGCGCCGAGTGCGATTATCGCAAGCGAAATATTCGACAGTGTGAAGTAATCTTTTAAAGACTTTTTGCCGTCGTCGACTGTGGTTTTTTCTTCTTTTTTAGGCTTGTCGGGGAACTCCCATCCCATTTTTTTGTTGTAGAAATCGTAGTATTTTTTGTAAGCGGGGATTAGGGCAAGCCCCAAACCTAAACAAAGCGTGCCTGCGCCTGCCAAGATGAGAAATATCATCGAGCTTTTGAATGCGAAAAGTGATGCGATTGCATAAAACCACATCAAAAGACAACCCGAAAACAAAGCGACCATTGCCGCTATCATCAGAACGAAGGGGATATTGATGCCCACTCTTTTCCAAAATCCGTTTTTTTGTGTTGCGATGCGTTTCATATTGCATATTATAAATCCCCATTTTTTCTTTGTCAAAGAAAATGAGGAAATCTTTGTTTCTCCCGAGCGTACCGTCGGATTTAGGCATTGTGGCAAAAGGATTACCCTTGAAAGTATTTTGCGTTTTTTTATCAAATTCCGCCTGCTTTTTGCTATTTTTCGTCTTGTTTTTATCATATTTTATCTTGTCCTTATCTTGTTTTTATCTTGTTTTGCCATTGAAAATGGCGTCGGATTTGCCGTTTTTGTTCTAAAAATCGCCGCGGAAAAATACACTTATGCTAGGCGTGAGGGAAGGAATTAAACGAAAAAGACGAAAAATCGACTTTTCGTGACATAATTTCTTCAATTTTGCACTCTTGCCACGGATATAATCGGGGTAGTCGATGTTTTTGACAGTGAAAAAAGCGAGCATTATCGGTGCGGTGTCGTTGCTAATTGCGTTTGCGGTGCTTACGGCGTCGGTGGGTGTAACAAACAGCGCAGGCGTGTACTTTTGCAAAACCACGAGAAAACTGCCCGTATACGGTGTAGATACCGACAAAAAAGTGATTGCGCTCACCTTTGACGCTGCGTGGGGCGCGGACAAAACGCAAGGTATTCTCGACGTTATGGGCGAATACAATGCAAAGGGTACGTTTTTCCTCGTCGGATTTTGGCTTGATAAGTACGAAAAGGAAACCAAAGCCATTGCCGAGGCGGGATTTGAAATCGGAAATCACTCCAGAAATCATCTCAACATGCCCAAACTCAACGAAAACGAGATAAAAAACGAAATCGAATACGTCAACGATAGGGTGCAAGAGCTGACCGGCAAAAAACCGACTTATTTCCGTGCTCCTTTCGGGGACTACAACAACAAACTTATGACGTCGCTCGAAGAACTGAATATGGTGGGCGTACAGTGGTCGATCGACTCGCTGGATTGGAAAGGCTTGTCGGCAAAACAGATTTACGACAGAGTCGTGCCAAAGGCGAAAAGCGGCGATATAGTGCTGTTTCACAACAACAGCGATCACGTCCTGGACGCGTTGCCGATGATTTTGACGGCATTGCGAGGGCAGGGATTTGAGTTTGTGAGCGTTGCCGACCTCGTTTTGCGAGAGGGCTACACGATAGATTCAAACGGAATACAACACAAAAACGCATAGACGTACAGGAGGATTTATGAGTTACGAACAAATGCAAAACAACCAAGTTTACCTTTCGGGGCAAATCGCAAGCGCGCCTGAATTTTCACACGAAATTATGGGCGAAAAGTTTTACGATACGACGGTTTCGGTGGAGAGATTGTCCGGACAAAGCGACGTAATCCCCATCACCGTAAGCGACAGACTTATGGAAGGGCAAAACTTTGAAATCGGCAATCTAATCGGACTAATCGGACAGTTTAGAAGTTACAACAAGATTGTTGACGGCAAGAGTAAACTGGTGCTCAGAGTGTTTGTAAGAGAGCTTTGCGAGTGCGACGAGAATGCCCCCAACGTCATCGAACTCGAAGGATACGTTTGCAAACCGCCCGTTTATCGCACCACGCCTTTCAAACGAGAAATTGCCGATTTGCTTATTGCCGTAAATCGCGCATACAACAAATCCGACTATATTCCCGCAATAGCGTGGGGAAGGAACGCGCGTTATGCCTCGACGTTCGACGTCGGAGACAAAATTCATCTCGTAGGCCGTATTCAGTCGCGTATATATCAAAAGTCGCTTGACGACGGCACTATCGAAGAGAGAGTGGCGTATGAGGTGTCCATCACCAAATTCGAAACAATCTAAAACCGTCTGATTGAGCGAATAGCTTTGTCAAAGCCCTTCCGTATCCTCGTCATGT
>ERZ779643.1671-NODE-1671-length-14400-cov-37.144859_pt1 | contig 14400 bp, 12 predicted proteins | sample MGYA00511564_ERZ779643 | MGnify/ENA primary metagenome ERZ779643 (study PRJEB29588, sample SAMEA2147114) | human gut metagenome | biome: human gut; feature: human-associated habitat; material: faeces | place: Denmark | collected 2008/2010 ... | reverse complement strand
ACAGGGGACTCTGCTGCGTCCTCAACGGGACCGCGTCCTCCGACGGCTACTACGGGAACTACGGCACCTATGGCCATTACGGTTACTACGGCCACAATGGCGGCTCCTACTACAGTTCCGACAACAAAGCCAGGTAAATCCGCCCGCTGACTTCGCCGGCGCACCGGTCCCTCCGGCGCGCCGGCAAAACCATAACCCAAAAAACATATCTTATGCGAAATCTGAAAGAGTTGAGGATCGCCGTGGCCGGTACTGGCTACGTCGGCCTCTCCATATCCACCCTGCTGTCCCAGCGCCACAAGGTGACTGCCGTTGATGTGATCGCCGACAAGGTCGATAGGATAAACCGTCGCGAGTCCCCGATCCAGGACGAGTACATCGAGAGGTTTCTCCGCGAGAAGCCACTCGACCTCACCGCCACGCTTGACGGTGAGGCCGCCTACAGGGACGCGGACTTCGTGGTGATCGCCGCTCCCACTAACTACGACCCGAAGAAGAACTTCTTCGACACGTCGCACGTGGAGGAGGTGATCGACCTCGTGCTGAAGGTTAATCCCGATGCAGTGATGGTCATCAAGTCCACCGTCCCTGTGGGCTACACCGCCTCTGTGCGGGAAAGGTTCTCGTACAGGGAACGCCTCGCCGACGGCACGATGAGGGTGGTGGTGCCAAACATCATATTCGCTCCTGAGTTCCTGCGTGAGTCCAAGGCGCTCTATGACAACCTCTATCCGAGCCGCATCATCGTCGGCTACGACAGGGGAGACTCCGCTCTCGAAGAGGCTGCCGGCACTTTTGCCGCACTCATCAAGGAAGGCTCTCTGAAAGAGGATGTTCCGGTGCTGTTCATGGGTTCCACGGAGGCGGAGGCGGTGAAGCTGTTCGCCAACACCTACCTTGCCCTCCGCGTCAGCTATTTCAACGAGCTGGACACCTATGCGGAGATGAAGGGACTCGACACGAGGTCCATCATCGACGGCGTGTGTCTGGATCCTCGCATCGGCTCGCACTACAACAATCCGTCCTTCGGCTACGGCGGCTATTGCCTCCCGAAGGACACCAAACAGCTGTTGGCGAACTACGCCGACGTGCCGGAGAACCTTATCCAGGCCATTGTGGAGTCCAACCGCACCAGGAAGGACTTCATCGCCGACCAGGTGCTCCAGAGGGCCGGCTATTATTCGGAGAACAGCCAGTACGACAGCGCCCGCGAGAAGAAATGCGTGATCGGGGTTTACCGTCTCACGATGAAGTCCAACAGCGACAATTTCCGCCAGAGCGCCATCCAGGGCATCATGAAGAGGATCAAGGCCAAGGGCGCCGAGGTCATTGTCTACGAGCCTACGCTGGAGGACGGCGCGTCCTTCTTCGGCAGCAAGGTGGTCAACGACATCGCCGAGTTCAAGCGCCGCGCCGACTCCATCATCGCCAACCGCTACGACCGCGCCCTGGACGATGTCCGGGCCAAGGTCTATACCCGCGACCTCTTTGAGAGAGACTAGCCGCCTACTTCACCGTAATACCTATTAATCAAAATTATTTTCCATAATGCTGTCGATCCGCAAGATAGTTGACTCGTACTTCTCGAAGCGCACATTCCCGCACTGGTGCGTGCTGCTTCTGGACAGTGCCATTCTGTTTTTGTCCGGAGTGATCGTCTATTGGTGCTTCAACCGTGGCACCGCCCTTCAGCTGAACTTCTGGCCGTTGACCTACCTGATGCTGCTGTGCGTCGGCGTCCACTTCATATTCTTTGCCATCTTCCGGACATGTTCGGGAATCATCCGCTACTCATCGTTCAACGACCTCATCCGTGTGGCGCTGGCGATGGGATGCTCCGCATTGGCGGTGATAGCCGTCCATTTCTTCACGAACAGCTGCCCGTCTCGGGTGTTCGCCCACGTGCAGGTGCGGCATATCCTGATTGCGGAAGCCATCGCGACCGGTTTGATGTGGCTGCTTCGCGTTTCTATCAAATGGGTTTACGACACCTATTTCCGGACGGAGGGTGCGAAGAATGTCTTCATCTATGGCATCCGCGCCGGCGGCATCGGACTCGCGAAGGCGATCCGCAGCGAGAAACCGATGCGCTACTGTCTCCGAGGCTTCATCTCCCACGATCCGGCGCTTGGAGCCAACGGCACGCGCCTGATGGGCGAGCCGGTCTACGAGGTTGACGCCAGTCTGCCGGATGCGATCCGCCGCAATGGGATCGCCGCCGTGCTGGTCGCTCCGGGCAGGATCGGCAAGTTCCGCAACGACACGGCTCTTCAGGACTACATCCTGCAAAGCGGCGCAAGAATATTCTCGGCTAACAATGTCGTTGACACCGAGTATGATGCGATCAAGGGAGCGCCGACCTTGAAGGAGGTCAGCATCGAGGATCTTTTGCCTCGTGACGAGATCTGCGTCGACCTGGAATCCGTGGCCGAGTCCCTCCGTGGGAAGCGCATCCTGATCACCGGTTCCGCCGGAAGCATCGGCAGCGAGATAGTGCGCCAGGTGGCGTCGTTCAGCCCGTCGTCCCTTATGCTGATCGACTCCGCGGAGACTCCGCAGCACGACATCCGCAGGATGATGGCGCATGACTTCCCGTCTGTGCCATGCGCCACCGTGGTGACGTCGATCACCAAGGCTGACAGGATGGAGAACATATTCAAAACCTTCCTTCCTGAATATGTCTTCCACGCCGCGGCGTACAAGCACGTGCCGATGATGGAGGACAACCCTTGCGAGAGCATCCAGAACAACGTCCTCGGCACGAAGATCCTGGCCGACCTTTCGGTCAAATACGGCGTTCGCCGCTTCGTGATGGTGTCCACCGACAAGGCTGTGAACCCGACGAACGTGATGGGATGCAGCAAACGAATATGCGAGGTCTATGTTCAGAGCCTGAACAAGGCGGAGCGTGACGGCGTGGTGAAGGGGCAGACCCAGTTCATCACCACCCGCTTCGGCAACGTCTTAGGCTCGAACGGCTCCGTGATCCCGATTTTCGAGCGCCAGATCAAGGCCGGCGGCCCGGTGACGGTGACGGACCCCAACATCATAAGGTACTTCATGCTGATCCCAGAGGCCTGCGAGCTGGTCCTTGAGGCCGGCACGAAGGGCGAGGGCGGCGAGATTTTCGTCTTCGACATGGGCAAGCCGGTGCGCATCGCCGACCTGGCGCGTCGCATGATCGAGCTGAGCGGGGCGAAGGGCGTGGAGATCAAGTACACCGGCCTGAGGGACGGGGAGAAGCTCTACGAGGAGGTCCTGAGCGAGTCGGAGGCGACGAAGCCTTCGTTCCACGAAAAGATCCGCATCGCCTGTGTCCGTGAATATGACTGGTCCGATGTGAGCCGCGAGATAGACGCCCTGATCGCCCAGTCCCACACCTACGACGACATGGCCGTGGTAGCCTCCATGAAGCGCCTGGTCCCCGAGTACATCTCCAACCACTCCAAGTACACCGTCCTTGACCATAAGGCGTGAGTTTGTCTCTGTGTGCCATAGGATATTGTTTCAATAAGCAATTTGGAATTGAATTTAAAAAACATTACGACTTTGAAATGATATTTTAAACCATTAAATATACTTCAATGTTTTTTCTTATATTTGCAAAGTAAACTTTGCTCTTATGGATAAACAGATTATAAAAAAACTAATAATAGAGAAGCAAAGGGCCATTCCGGAATTCTTTATTATTCGAAGGGAAATCCAGTTTGATACTCATGCAAACTATGTGCTTGTCGGTTTAAGGCGTGCTGGAAAATCCTTTATGATGTATCAGGATGCCCAGAATATGATGAAGAGTCCAGGGCTGACACAAGAAAACATACTCTACATAAATTTCGAGGATGAAAGGTTGTCAGATATTTCTTCAGACAGTTTGGGAGAAATATTGGATGCCTATTTCGAGTTATATCCAGAAAAAAAGCCACTGATATACCTTGATGAAATACAGGTTGTTTACGGGTGGGAAAAATTTGCAAGAAGACTTGCAGATTCTAAGTATAGAGTTATGATTACTGGCAGCAATGCCAAGATGCTCAGCAGTGAAATAGCAACTACACTTGGTAGCAGATATATTCCAAAGGAAGTTTTTCCATTTTCTTTTAGAGAGTATCTAGAGTACAAAGGCATAGAATTGGACAGAAATTGGATATATGACCAAGGTACTTGCTCTCAGATATCAAATACTTTCGATCATTATTTCACTAATGGCGGACTTGCAGAATCTTTCAATCTTGAAGATAAGAGGGAGTATCTGAATTCGTTATGTCAGAAGATACTGCTTGGCGATATAGTGGAGCGGAATAAAGTGCGCAATGCACGTGCTTTTCGTCTTCTCACAAGAAAATTGGCAGACAGTGTGATGCAACCGTCATCCCTCAGCAGGTTAAAACATATTATTGATTCCAGCGGAGATAGCATAAGCCTGCCTATATTGAAAGATTATTTGGAGTATTTGGAAGAGTCCTACCTGTTTTTCTCTATCCCGAATATGAGTTCATCCATATCGGAGCAGTCCACAATCCGGAAAAGATACATTGTGGATAATGGATTGCTTAACTTGTTTCTTTTCGGTGGAGAAACGAAGTTGTTGGAGAATATAGTAGCATGTAAATTAATCAGAAAATACAGAAACACACCCGAAGAAACGCAGGTTTACTATTATAATAAAAACGTAGAGATAGATTTTTGTATTCCGTCTGCCAAAATGGCTATCCAAGTATCTTACAGTTTGGGAGACGATGCGACCTATAGACGAGAAACAGGTGCGCTGGAAAAGTTCTTGAACGTTTATCCGGATTTTACCGCAATAGTCATCACCAGAGACAATGAGCAAACTATCGACATCAATGGGCATCACATCAATGTAATGCCTATATGGAAATGGTTATGTCTGGAATAGTGCACTCAAATAGTGCAATTTTAATATAGAACCTGCACTCAAGGAGTGAAAATTCGTTATATTTGCGGGCAACGTTCTTCTATAATCAGATGCGAGTAAGGAATGATGTGAAAGACGACATCGAGTTCGCCCAAGGCAACGTCATTCCTCTCTGGGCTTTCGGACTGAACTACTAGATGGTAGGGCTGGAACTTTTTTTGTTATTTTTGTAAGTAAGTTCAGGGGATTGTAACGAGTAGTTCAGAAGTATTAATTGATTAAAATGCCCAACAATATGAGACACTTGGTCATAAAGAATTTCGGTCCGATTCGCAATGCGGACCTTCAACTTGGACAGGTAAATGTATTGATAGGTATGCAGAGTTCCGGCAAGAGCTGCGTACTTAAGACGGCGTGCTATTGTACCTGGGTTGAAAAACGTCTTGAATTGTCTCAGAAGGTCAACGGTTTCGGTAACGGCTCAGCCTTCATTGACATCATGACCAGCTATTATCAAATGGCAGGATACGTCCATCCGGATACCTACATCGAATATGAAACCGGACATGTCTTCTTCTCATACAGCCATTCAGAAAAGAAGTTTACGATGAGATGGAAAAATGCTCATTGGAACTATAAAAGGCCAAAGGTAAGTTATGTCCCCGCCGACAGAAATTTGGTGGCTTCAATCCCGGGGTGGAGTTTCCTTCCATTGGATGGCAACATGCTTGACTTTATGTCAGATTGGGACCGGGCCAGGAAGTTTGTAAAGAGCGAGGAGAATTTCTTGAATCTGGGCATGTCTTATACTTATGACTCACAGACTCATACGGACAACATAAGACTGGAGAACGGAACTCCGCTGAAACTGAAGGAGAGTTCCAGCGGTATCCAATCGCTCCTCCCTATGTATGTACATCTCGATTATCTTACTGCAGGCCAATACAATGCAGAAGCAGGCAAGATGTCGTATGAACAGAAAGAAGAGCGCAAAAATCTATTGTCGACCATTTATGCCAATCTCTATGAAAAGGATTTCAACCATGACGAGACGATTGAAGTCGTCACCATCGATGGTGTAGATTATTCGTTTTCCAAGCCAGATCAGGCGAAGAAGTTCAAGTCGATTTGTCAGGAGTATATCAATGTTGATCATAGCGAGATATTCCTTGAAGAGCCAGAGGATAATTTGTTCCCTCCGACTCAATGCCAATTCGTGAATTGGATGCTGGAACAGATAAAAACGCACGGAGACATGCTTTTCATCACGACGCATAGTCCGTATGTTCTGAATCAGTTGATCAAGGCAGCCCCGAAAGAATTGTCAGTAATGTTCACTCATCCACAGAAGCCTGCCAGCAGAGATTTTTCCGTAAAGCAGCTCAATGATGAGGAGATACACGAAGCTTACGATAACGGTGTAGATATGTTCTTCAATACTATCCAAGTCTGTCACGTCCAACACGGATGAGCGCTTCAAGAACTTATTCGCAGCTATTAACAGCAACTCTGAATTCAGAGCGCTAAAGATGACTTTGAAATATTTGTTGGACATGCAGTACAATACGGATATTTCTGAACTGACACAGATTTTTGGCGGTGAAGCACGTGAAGAAAATCGAGTAACGGATGACGTGTAGACTTTCTTGATGGTATTGCACTCATTGAGAGCATGATTATACACATTTTCGCTCTCATGCAGTGTGTTTTAATCAGGCCACAGATATGTGGAGACTGGTTGTGGCTTGGGGCATATTGAAAACATTAAACGACAATTAATAATTTTAACATATCATGAGCATTTTTGCAGGTAAAACCCTTATGATTACCGGTGGTACCGGTAGTTTCGGAAACGCAGTATTGAAGCGTTTTCTCAGAACGGACATTGCTGAGATCAGGATTTTCTCACGCGACGAGAAGAAACAGGACGACATGCGCCACGAGTATCAGGCGAAATACCCTGATGTTGCACACAAGATAAAATTCTACATCGGCGACGTCAGAAGTCTGGAAAGCGTGCGCTCGGCGATGCCAGGCACAGATTACATCTTCCATGCAGCCGCCCTCAAGCAGGTCCCTAGCTGCGAATTCTTCCCGATGGAAGCAGTGAGGACCAATGTGATAGGCACTGACAATGTTCTTACGGCAGCTATCGAAAACAATGTCGGAGCGGTCATCTGTCTCTCTACCGACAAGGCAGCATATCCGATCAATGCAATGGGCATCACCAAAGCCATCGAAGAGAAAATCGCCGTAGCCAAGAGCCGTAACTCCCGCAACACCAAGATCTGCTGCACACGTTATGGCAATGTCATGTGCTCACGCGGTTCTGTGATTCCTCTATGGATTGAGCAGATCCGCAGCGGCAACCCTATCACTCTTACGGAGCCTAAGATGACACGTTTCATCATGTCCCTCGAAGAGGCTGTGGATCTGGTACTTTTCGCATTTGAGCACGGCCACAATGGCGACATTCTCGTTCAGAAAGCTCCGGCATGCACCATCCAGACACAGGCAGAAGCTGTCTGCGACCTTTTTGGTGGCAAGAAGGAAGATATCAAGGTCATCGGTATCCGTCACGGTGAGAAGATGTACGAGACACTCCTTACCAAGGAAGAATGCGCCAAAGCCGAGGATATGGGCAACTTCTACCGTGTTCCGGCAGACAACCGCGACCTAAACTATGACCAGTACTTCACCAAGGGTGATGTAAAGCGCGCTACCATAGAGGAGTTCAATTCTGACAACGCTTACCGTCTGAACTTGGAAGAAACAATCGCCAAAATCGGTGCTCTGGAATATATCCAGAATGAATTGAACGGAGTTGAAAATCTCGCGAAATAATGAAGATTCTGGTTACCGGCGCCAAAGGATTCGTGGGAAAGAACCTTTGCTGCCAACTGAACAACATAAAAGAAGGCAAGGCCCGCTGCTATGGAGACCTCCAGGTCGATGAAGTATTTGAATACGACATTGATTCGACTCCTGAGCAGCTGGACAGCTGGTGCGGCGAATGCGATTTCGTCTTCAACCTCGCGGGCGTGAACCGGCCGAAGGACAATGACGAGTTCATGAAGGGCAATTTCGGTTTCGCATCTACATTGCTCGATACATTGAAAAAGCATCACAACACTTGTCCTGTGATGCTCTCAAGCTCACAACAAGCCTCATTGACAGGACGTTTCGGCAACAGCGAATACGGCAGGAGCAAGAAAGCCGGCGAGGATCTTTTCCTGGAATATGGCAAAGAGACCGGTGCCAAAGTTCTCGTTTACCGTTTCCCGAACCTTTACGGAAAATGGTGCCGCCCGAACTACAATTCAGCCATCGCCACGTTCTGCAACAATATCGCCAATGACCTCCCAATCCAGGTCAATGACAGAAGCGTACAGATGGAGATCCTCTACATCGACGATCTGGTCGAGGAGATGATCTGCGCGCTCAAAAGTCAGGAACATCATTGCGAATTCGAGGGACTTGACGTGCTGCCATCCGCTGAAGGACGTTATTGCTATTGTCCTGTCACTCACAAGACTACGCTTGGAGAAATCGTTGATACCATATATGAATGCGCACGTGCAGTACGTGCCGTGCCGGATTCTGCGGAAGGACCTTCGACGGCTCTCGAAATGCCGCAAGACGGTCTGCGTTATCGCCTGATGTCCACATTCCTCAGCTACCTGCCGAAAGAAAAGGCGATTTTCGATTTGAAGATGAACGTGGATCCGCGCGGGTCGTTTACCGAGCTGGTAAGCACGCTGAATTGCGGTCAGGTAAGCATCAACATTTCCAAGCCTGGCATCACGAAAGGAGAGCATTGGCATAACTCCAAATGGGAGCAGTTCATCGTGGTTTCCGGCCACGGCCTGATCCAGATGCGCAAGGAGGGAAGTGACGAGGTCATTGAATATGAGGTCAGCGGCGACCGCATCCAATCCGTCATCATGCTGCCTGGCTACACTCACAACATCATCAATCTTTCTGAGACCGAAGATCTCGTGACCGTAATGTATTGCAACGAAGTCTTCAATCCTGAAAGACCAGACACATATTTCGATAAAGTGGAGAAATAAGGAAATGGAAAAGACACCTATATTCGATTATTCAGATATTCACTGGAAGGAGAACGGCAAACTCAAGCTCTGTATAGTAGTAGGTACGCGCCCTGAGATTATCCGCCTGGCGGCGGTCATCACAAAATGCCGCCAGTATTTCGATGTCATCCTCGCCCATACAGGCCAGAACTACGACTACAACCTGAACGGCATCTTCTTCAGGGATCTCAAACTCGCTGAACCGGAGGTCTATATGGATGCCGTCGGTGACGACCTCGGCGCGACGTGCGGCAACATCATCAACTGTTCATACAAGCTTTTCGCCCAGACCAAGCCGGACGCAGTGCTGGTTCTCGGTGACACGAACAGCTGTCTCTCTGTCATTGGCGCGAAACGTCTTCACATTCCGATCTTCCACATGGAGGCCGGCAACCGCTGCAAGGACGAGTGTCTCCCGGAGGAAACCAACCGCCGCATCGTAGATATCATATCCGATGTGAATCTGGCGTATTCCGAGCATGCACGCCGTTATCTTGCCGATTGTGGCCTGCCAAAGGAACGCACCTATGTCACAGGCTCACCTATGGCCGAGGTCCTTCATAACAATCTCGCCGAAATCGAGGCAAGTGATGTCCACAAACGTCTCGGTCTGGAGAAGGGCAAATACATCCTGTTAAGTGCTCATCGTGAAGAAAACATCGACACGGAAAAGAACTTCCTCAGCCTTTTCAATGCCATCAACAAGCTGGCCGAGAAATACGATATGCCTATACTCTACAGCTGCCACCCGCGCAGCCGCAACAGACTGGCATCCAGTGGCTTCAAGCTAGACCAGCGTGTCATCCAGCACGAACCTCTCGGCTTCCACGACTACAACTGTCTCCAGATGAATGCCTTCGCAGTGGTCAGCGACTCCGGCACCCTCCCTGAAGAAAGTTCATTCTTCACCAGCGTAGGCCATCCGTTCCCTGCCATCTGCATCCGCACCTCCACAGAGCGTCCCGAGGCCCTTGACAAGGCCTGCTTCATCCTCGCCGGCATTGACGAGCGCAGCCTTCTGCAGGCCGTGGACACCGCCGTGGAGATGAACCGCGCCGGCGACTTCGGCCTTCCTGTCCCGACCTACACCGACGAGAATGTCTCCACCAAAGTTGTCAAGATCATCCAGTCCTACACCGGCATCGTCAACAGGATGGTCTGGAGGAAGTCATAAAACTCATGCAAAATGTTGTGCACAATATGGGTGCATGATACATGGAAAAATTGCACTTTTTGAGTGCAATTGCTATCTTTGCAATAGTATTGCATAGATATACAAAATTAATTGAGTATGGTTGACGAGGCGTTATACGAATACATGCGTTTGCAGCTGGAACTTACGACCAGCAGTTTTCACAGGTATCTTTATGAACGTGTGAACTGGACTTCCCGTATGATCGCGATCACAGGGGCAAGAGGAGTCGGCAAATCCACGATGATCCTGCAATATCTTAAGGAACAGGCTTCGGATTGCAAGTTTCTATACATATCCGCTGACCATACATATTTCAGCACTCACTCTCTCGTTGAGGTTGCGGATGAGTTCTCGAAGGATGCTGGCCATTTGCTCGTCATAGACGAAGTTCACAAGTATTCTGACTGGTCCCGCGAACTCAAGCAGATATATGACACTCATCCTGACATGAGGGTGATTTTCTCAGGATCTTCCATACTGGACATCATGGACGGTGTCGCTGATCTCAGTCGAAGGGTGCTACCTTATACGCTGTATGGTTTGTCCTTCAGAGAGTATCTGGAACTGTTTCACAACATAAACGCATCTAAGTATTCACTTGACAAGATACTCGCGGGCAAGTCACGTATTGACGGTGTGCTTCATCCTCTCCCTCTTTTCAGACGTTACCTTGCAGAGGGCTACTATCCATTTGCATTGGAGGGAGATTTCCCGATGAGGATGCAGAATGTCATAACAAAAACGATAGAATCAGACATCGCACAGTATGCCGAACTAAAGGCACCGACAGCAAAAAAACTAAAAAAGATGCTGGCTGTTATCTCGACACTTGCTCCGTATAAACCTAATGCGGATAGCCTCGCGTCTGAAATCGGAGTCAGCCGAAACAGCGTCTCAGACTATCTCGCGTTGCTGGAGAAGGCTCAGCTGATAGGTCAACTTAGGGACGATACGGGAGGAATGAGGGGACTGGGCAAAGTGGAGAAGGTCTATATTGACAACCCAAGTCTGATGACAGTCTTGTCCGGAGGGAAAGCTGACATAGGGAACATGAGGGAAACTTTTTTCTACAACCAGATGCGTGTGGAGAATGATGTGGTTTCCTCACGTCAGTCTGATTTCGTCATCGGGGACCGCACATTTGAGATTGGTGGCCGGAATAAAGGAAAAAGACAGATTGAGGACCTTCCGGATTCCTATATCGTAAAGGATGACATTGAATTCGCTCACGGCAACACGCTGCCCCTTTGGTCTTTCGGCCTAAATTACTGATAGTAGACGCGGTTATTTTGACCACATGGATCTTTAAATATATTAACACAATAGCAATGGAACTTAATGGTTAGTGGTCAAATTTTGGACCCGGAGAAAAGCCCCTTACCTTAGCCGGAAAAACGAGACCAATGTACAGCAGCGAAGACTTCTTCGAGGACGTGGTGACAGGCGGCAGGAAGCGTCTTGGACACCTGAGGTTGTCGCCAGCGTAGAAAAAGTAAAAGAATAATCAACAAGAAATACCAAAAACGGACAATTATTGGCCTGGCGACGGGTCGAGCGGACGCTATGTCTCTGACTTTGAGCATAGTCCAAAAATTGACCACTAACTTGTTAATAAGCGATTTGGAATTAAATTTAAAATACATTACCTTTGAAATGCTAAATGATATTTTAAATGGTAACGACTATGCTGTCAATAAAAACTTACCGTTTGACATCCGATAAGGAACCTTCCGACACTTTCCTCAGAGTCTTGATGTCACAGGTTGGAACCGATGCCAGGCACGGCAGCCGAAAGGCCAAGGCTGAGCTTGCACGTCGTATGGAGGAGACGATAAGGATTTGCTCAGAAGAATAGGAATATGCTGAAAAGAAAACCTGTGCTGTGTGTCGTCGCCGGTCCGAACGGATCCGGCAAGACATCCACAACGGTCAGGTTATTCTCCAATGAATGGGCTTCAGATTGATCTATATCAATCCGGATGGTATCGCCCAGAATGGTTTAGGAGATTGGAACTCCGAAGATGCGGTTTGGAATAACGAGTCTTCTAGGAAAAGATTATTATCTATTCTGTATGACGTGGTTGTATTATGCGATTTCACAAAACTTTACGTTTCATATCTATGGCAAAAAAATATAATAAGATAAAGCTTGAAAACGTTGTTATCAAAGGCTATAAATCAATAGGTTTTGATACTCCTGTTTCTCTTTCCCTCGGTTCTGTTAATATCTTGCTTGGGGCTAATGGTGCAGGTAAGAGCAATATCGTAAGTTTCTTTAAGATGCTGAGCTATATGATGAGCAAGTCTTTTGCTCGTTATGTGGAGATGTCCGGTACTGCAAATTCTTTGTTGCATTATGGTGCGAAGCAGACCCCAGCAATGGAGGGAACATTGACTTTCTCAGATAGTAAGTCGGTAGATACATATCATTTTAAGCTCGTTAATGCCGCACCGGATCGCCTGATAGTCACGGAAGAGTCCGTACGATGGCATAGAAAAGGAGAAGACAAACCATATGATGTGTTGATCGAACCGGTCTTTAAGGAATCGGCTTTAGCTGATAGCCATGATGCCGTAGCAAAATCCATTTATTGGATGTTGTCATATTGCAAGGTTTATCAATTTCATGATTCCTCTGCCGCGGGTCCTTTGCGTCAGGCTTGTCCTGTAGAAACCGCTGAATATTTGCAGGCTCACGGAAATAACCTGCCTTCTTTCCTTTATTTTTTGCGGGAACATTATAGTGACTCGTACAACCGCATTGTCACTTATGTGAAAGATGTCGTCCCTCAGTTTGAGGATTTCTATCTGGAACCAGTAGGAAATTTCATATCCCTTAGGTGGAAGGATAATTCCGCTACTGACTATGTGTTTAATGCTCATCAATTTTCAGACGGCTCTATTCGTTTCATCGCTCTGGCTACACTTCTATTGCAGCCTAAAGAAACGATGCCGAATGTTATAATTTTGGATGAGCCCGAATTGGGGCTTCACCCATATGCGGTAACCCAATTAGCTCAAATGATTAAGGATGCGGCCATCCATTCTCAGATAATTATCGCATCGCAGAGTAAAGATCTGGTGGATTATTTCGATATTGATAACATATCAGTTGTAGAGATGGATGAGGCTAGTTTCTGCACAACTGTGAAAACTCTGAATGAAAGTGACTATAAGCTATGGCTTGAACGTTACACTGTCAGCGAATTGTGGGACAAGAATATTATAGGAGGCCGACCGGTATGAGCGTGAAAATAGTTCATGTGCTATGTGAAGGGCAGACTGAGCAGGGATTTGTAGAGGAGGTGCTGAAGCCGTATTTGATGGCAAAAGGTATTACTTCCGTTAAGAGCGTCCTTGTTACAACAAACAAGAAAAAGAATGCCCGTGGAGGGTTGGTTACTTACCAGCACGCGTTCGACGATTTGTCTATCATGTTGAAATCAAATACTGATGGGGAATATGAGAGACACATATTTACAACGATGTTTGACTTGTATGCGTTGCCTGGCGATTTCCCAGGGTATGCGGAATCGCACTCTATTGATGACAGGTATTCCAGAGTCGCATCATTTGAACGAGCATTTTATGAAGCTATTGGGTCTGAAAGATTCGTGCCGTATATTCAGCTTCATGAGTATGAGGCACTGGTCTTTTGTGGGTTGGATTACTTGCCGTTGATGTACAAGGGGTGTGATGGAAATATTGAGAAACTCAAGTCGGAATTAGCAGAGGTAGGTAACCCTGAGTTAGTAAATGATAGTCCAGACACAGCCCCGAGTAAGCGAATAATTAAGGCCGTTGAAGGCAATAAGAGAACGCATTACAACTACGATAAGCCTAAGGCTGGAAAATTTGTGGCTCAAAAGGTAGGCATTGAGACGCTCCGTGCCCGATGCCCTCATTTCAATGGATGGATTGAAAAATTACTCGACATCTAATAGGTGTTCTGTACTCAAGTACCATAACTATGTTGGATGTTGGTGATCGTACTTTGGATCTGGTAAAAACGCCTTGTCTTAACTGGGAAAACGAGAACTCTGTACGGCGGCGAAGACTTGAGACCGGGGTCAGAATTGACCAAGTTGAATAGTGTTAAGATAGTTGTAAAACTAGTACTTTGTAACACTTAAAAGTTCAATATAGGATAGAGGTGCTTCAGCTTGGTGCGAGCATAGGCAGTCTTGAACTGCCAGTTCACACTCTTCTGACCGTCGTTTCGCTCGGTATGC
>ERZ779643.1669-NODE-1669-length-14404-cov-4.086069_pt1 | contig 14404 bp, 10 predicted proteins | sample MGYA00511564_ERZ779643 | MGnify/ENA primary metagenome ERZ779643 (study PRJEB29588, sample SAMEA2147114) | human gut metagenome | biome: human gut; feature: human-associated habitat; material: faeces | place: Denmark | collected 2008/2010 ... | reverse complement strand
GCCGAAACCTCCACCGAAGCCGCCGCCCGAACCGTGTCCGCCGCCGAAACCTCCGATCCACATGCCGCCGCCCCTGCGGTGGTTGTTGTTATCGCTGCGCGCACTTCGGGACTGCCGCTTCACGACGAAACCGCATTTGCCGCAACGGTAAGTGTCTTCGAACAGATTATAATGATCCGTCTGCCCGACAAGGTTCCGCGATTGCAGCACCAACGCGAAAGCACGACACCGGGGACAACGTCTGGAACGGTAGAATCCGACCAGCATGCCGCCCAGCGGCACGAAGACGACCAGAAAGACGATCAGGAAAACCGCCCACGCCGGCAAATCGTCCGTTGCCCGGAAATCGTCGTTGCCGCCCGAATCGAGCTCGCTGCCCTCAAGCACCGATGCCACGGCACGCAGCCCCGCCACCATGCCGGCGCTGTAATCTCCCTCCCGGAAATACGGCAGCATGTAACGCATCTGGATCCGCTTGCAAAGTGCATCGGGCAAGACGCCTTCCAGTCCCGGTCCGGTCACGAACCGCACTTCCCGGCGATCGACGACCAAGAGAATGCCCAGTCCGTTGTCCGAATCGGCGCGGCCGACACCCCATTGGGAAAAAAGCGTATGGGCGAAGGAGAAAAGATCATCTCCGCGAATATCCTCCACAGCGACCACGGCGACCTGGGCCAACGCCCGATGCCTGAGCGAATAGCAAAGCGAGTCGATCTCGGCGACTGCCGAAGGGGAAAGAACCCCGTCGGGATTCGACGTGAACCGATAACGGTTGCCGACCTGCACGTTGGGAATCTCCTCCACACCGTACGGCCGGGCAGCCGAACCCAGAAGCGGGAACAGCATTCCGAGGCAAAATATCATCAGAATTATTTTTTTCATCTTTCTGTAGAACTACCATTCAACCGTTTTTCAAAGATTTTAAGCGAGGTATTGAGTATGTTATGTTCAACATCTTTCATAAAAGCAGACATAAAGGCAAAATCAATTTCCCCCTTATCAGTGGCAGGTAACAATAGCTTTTCTCGTTTTATACGCTCATCATTTATTTCTCGGTTAAAACTGTATTTTTCTGACAACCTATTGATAATCGGAATCATAAATAAATAGGCATATTTATCAAGCCCAGTGCGCTTTAATTTAGTAACATGGTCACTTGCGACAAAAGTATATTGATGATAAAAAGCACAGCCAACACTACCGCTGTTTGCCAATGTTAAACAATCATCAAATTTTCTTACGCTGCCATCATTTCCAACAAATCCGTCAATACCGTTATTGAGGGATGTTGATGATGCATAGGGAGTATTGCCTTGCTCGTGGTCGGCTTTTTTAAGGCGTTTACCACGTTGAATCTCGGTAAAAACTTCGGTAAAGTAAAAGGCTTTCCAATTGGAACACAGCGATTTACCCCCCCCGATATATCGCTTATTATTAGTCTTTTGCATAATCTTTCTATTGTAGGTTTTAAAATCTGTCGTTCTTTTTGCTTCATATAGGCTTCCATAAAGCCCCAATCAATAGTGTTGTTTGATTGAATTGGTAAAAGAATCTTTTGCCTTTTCATTCTTTGCGAATTGAATTTATATCCATACGCATATTTGCACTTTTGTTGTCCTATCATAGATGCCAAAAACAACAATGTGTAACGATTATTATGAAGCGAACTTTTCCATTTTATTCTTTTGACATCGTCTGAAAAAATAGCTCGATAAGGATGATAGAAAGCAAATCCTACGCTTCCATTATAGTTTACCCCCAAGACATTATTATCTATACTTTCATTTATAGAGCAAGTGAACGCTGTTATCCCGTTATTTAGCTCCGATGCACCGATGAAAGGCATATTACCTAATTGCATATCGGCTTTAGTAAGTCGCTTTCCTCCGTTGATAGAAACAATATCCTCAAGAAAAAACTCTTTCCAATTTCGACTATCTAAAGAAAGATCATCCATTTTGTCCTCCGTTCTTTATATCTTCAAACAAATAACCTCTGCCGTGAGTTATCATATTGAACTCAAATGTCAGATAATCAGCCATCGTATTCTCAAAATCCTTTTCTGCTGGTATCTCATCATTAAAGTAATAGAACGCATGAAGCCACTCATCTTCCGCCTCGATAGTTGTTTCTACACAGAACTTGGTTTCAACTTCAATTCGTCCAAACCATACATCAAGCAAATGTTGCCGTTTGTCTTTGGCACTTGTTGTTTCTTCCAAACCAATGTGTTTGCTCACTACAAATCCATCGTCCTCAAAATTGATGAATTTACATAAATGGTTTTTATCATGTGGTATTCCTGCCGTAAATACAGCAATGCACGGATTTGTACCCACCCCATAAAAGGTATTTTTATTGAGAGTTATAACACCTTCTAATGTATGATGTTTCAGAATATTATTCTTGATATTCTGTTCCTCTTTGCTCTTGCCCGTAACAGATGATTGCGGAATAATAACTATAGCTCGTGCTCCTTCAGTCAATGAATCGAGCAAATGCTCGGTAAAGCTAATCTCATACAAATCCGGATTGGCTTTAGAGCCTTGCGAGTATGGCGGGTTCATCATTCCTACGGTACACCCTTTCAGTTGTATCTGTTTTGGTTTTTGCCGTAGAAAGTCCATGTTATGCAGATTGCTTTTGCCATCGCCACGCAAAATCATATTCGTAGTGGCGATGGTAAACATATATGATTGCAACTCTATACCGAATAATTGGTCACGTTTGATGCTCCTCCTTTGGCTTTCGTCTTCTGTCATTTTCACCATTTTGTGCATCGCGGCAATGAGAAAACCTGCTGTTCCGCAACATGGATCAAAAACTTTATCCGTTGTTTTAAGTTGAGCCAAATCGCAAAATAATTCGGTTATATGCTTCGGTGTAAGAACAATACCTAAAGTCTGCCCGTCACCACCCGAATAAGACATAAATTCTCCATAAAACCGCCCCAAATAATCTTCTGCCGAATTATGGTATCTAATATTCTTGTAAATGCTATTGTAAAGAAATTCAGTATAATGCCTTAAGGGTGTTTTACCTAATGTAGCATCTTTTTCGTTTATTTTGGTTGTGTCTTTTATGACAGAGAATTGACTAAGTAGCTTATCTCGTTTAGTATCAGGTGTAACATTAGCACGGTATAAATTGCTTTTGATCGCATCATAAATTTTTCGCCCATCAGTTATCCGTGTATCACCGACAAGGGAATCTATTGAGAAGTTCTTATGCTCAATTTCACGCAAGGCAAGCATTATACCCGACACAATCAATGGTTTTTGCTCTGTTGTCAGATTTCCATAGTTACGCAGGTCATTATGCAGTTTTTCGGCATCTTTAAGTATTTCAGCCGTTGTTTTTTCCACATCTGTTTCTTCCTGTAGTATTTCCTTTAGATAATACTCGTCAATATTGATTTCGTTGAAAGAAATGAATGTTTCCACATCGGGCAACTCTTGATAATCGCCACGTTCATTAACGAATATGGGTGTAATTTTATGATGCTTCTCATTTCCTGATACCCCAAAAGCCAAGACTTTGTTGTACGATGTATTTGCAACCAAATGTAAAGCATAAAATAGAGCACCATTAACGGCATAGTCTTTCACCGCCTTGACTTCTTGCGACAATAAACCGTTTTCATCATTACAAATGTGCTTGTCAAGTGATGCCTTATCCTCAATCACAAGAATAAAATCCTTGACCACACCGCAATATTCGGGATAGCCTGCATTTCCTGTTTTTGATTTAGAAGCCGTTTTTAAGGCTTCATCTATTTCCTTTATATCACAACCTTGTGGCGTTAAATCAATGTCGGCTTCTTGTAACAATTCATAGACCCAAAGGTCTGTTTTAACCTCTTTTTTCGCCATGCAGTGACTATTCTTTTATTTGGTTGAACCCACGTAAATCTCTGACATCAATATTCAAAATATCAACAATTTGATACAAGACAGAAATAAGAGAAATTGAATCTTATTAACTAAACAAAAATTTACCATATTGAAACTTTTGTCAAGCCTGCCACCCAATTCTGTTTGACTGATACCTCTTACTTCTAATACATCTTTTATCCTGTTCATATCGAACATCTTAATTTCTTTTCACAAAGATATTAAATTATCTCATAAAATGCCGTAAAAATAAAACTTGAGCGCAAATCCAAGGAAAAATATCGTCAGAATTATTTTTTCATCGTCCTACTAAATATTATGCGCATTTCCGAAACCGGGAAGCCGTTGCCGCTTCGCAAAACGGCCTCCCCGTCGCCGGCAAATGTACGAAAAAATCCGGCCTATCTACATCGGCCGTGTCAAAATCCGGAAGCTCCAGCCCGGCATCCGCTCATCGACATGCGAGCAGAGCTGTACGCGTTCGCCCGTCAGGGCGTCCGCATAACCTCCGGCGTAGATTCCCGTATCGAAATCGGCATGGACTTCATAAGGCGACACGTTCAACAGGGCGACTACCCGATTTTCCGGAGTTTCCCTCACGAAAGTCAGCAGGCAATCCTCGGCATTGTTGCGGATTTCGACGAAGGAGCCGCCCCGCTCCCCGGAAGCGAGAGCCGGAGCATCGTGCCGCAAAGCGATCAGCCGCCGGTAGAACTCCGTCGTTTCGTTCGGCTCGCAAGCAGGCAGCGGGTCCCGGTCGAAAAAGGCGAAAGAGTGGTCGTAACCGAACTCCTGCCCCGTGTAAACCAACGGCAGCGACTGCGGCAGCAGAAACGTCAGGGCCGTCATGACCCGCACGGCAGGCCCCAGACGGGCGAATTCGCTCCCGCTCCAGGAGTTCTCGTCGTGATTCGAAGTGAACATCAGCCGCAAGGCCCAGGTCGGGACGTGCTCCCGATCGGCATAGAGATACTCCCGAATACGATCGACCCGGCACTTTTGCTGCGCCACGTCGTTCATCAGGTGATAAAGCCGCCAGGCATACGACGCGTCGAAAGCTCGGTCGAACAGGTAATCCTCCTCGGCTTCGGCCAGCAGGAACAGGTCGGGTTTCACCGCCCGCAACCGCCGTGCCGCCTCCTGCCAAAATTCGATGGGAACCAGCATCGCCATATCGCAGCGAAAACCGTTCACCCCGTGTTCCGCAAGCCAAAAACGCATGGCGTCGATCTGTCCCTGCCAGACGGCCCGATTGGTGTAATCGAGCTTGGCCGTGTCGTCCCACCCGTCAGGAACGACGGGTCGGCCCGAAGCGTCCCGCTCGTACCAGTCAGCCGGACATTCCGCGAGCCAGCGGGCATCGCGCGAAGTGTGATTGGCCACCCAGTCGATCAAGACCTTCATTCCCAGGGCGTGAGCCCTCTGAACGAAAACGTCGAAATCGGCCATCGTCCCGAATTCGGGATTGACAGCCCGGTAATCCCGAATCGAATAATAGGAACCCAGCGATCCCTTGCGACCGACCTCCCCAATGGGATAATGGGGCATCAGCCAAACGGCATCGATGCCCAAATCCCGCAAAAAACCGAGCCGTTCCGCAGCAGCGGCAAGCGTTCCCTCGGACGTCGTCTGCCGCAGATTCATCTCGTACAACACGGCATTCCGGCTCCACACAGCATTCATCATATAATCAATCGTCTCTTTTAGCGTTATAAAATACAGTAATCGCAAATATAGCAAACAAAAACCTTTCCCATTCATATATTTTTTCTACCTTTGCATACCAAAATTACACGTGTACTACAAAACTATTTCGAAATGAAACGAATAAAGGCCTTCGCCCTCCTGCTCGGGGTCGTCGTTCTTGCGTCATGCGCCTCCCAGAAGCGCGTCATCTACCTGCAAGACACTCAAGCCGACGAGCAGATCAAAATCGCCCAGGATTATCAAATACGCATCAAGCCGCTGGACCGTCTGACCGTCGTGGTCAACAGCCGGGACCCGGAACTGGCTGCGCCGTTCAATACATCGACCTCTCTCAACTCCCTGACCGGAACCCCTCTTTCGACCTATTCGTCGAACAGTGTGTCGTTACAGATCAGGACCGTCGATGAAAACGGCGACCTCGATATGCCGATCATCGGCCCCATTCAATGCAAGGGCAAGACCCGCAGTGAACTGGCCCAGGAAATCGCGGACAAAATCCGGGAAGGCGGATACATCAGCGACCCGACGGTCAATATACAGTTCGCCGATATGAAAATCTCGGTCATCGGAGAGGTCGCCCGTCCCGGACAGTACGACATCACCAACGACCGCATCTCCCTGTTGGACGCCCTGTCGCTGGCAGGTGATCTGACCATCTACGGCGTGCGCTCCGACGTCAAGGTAATCCGGGAGGAAAACGGCGTCCGCACCACAGCATCTCTCGATCTGACTTCGCAGGACATTTACGATTCGCCCTATTTCTATCTCCAGCAGAACGACGTAATTTACGTGAAGCCGAACAAGTACCGGGCCCAGGCCGGCGAAATCAGCCAGAACCGCAGTTTCTATATCTCGCTGGTCAGCACCGCCGTGTCCGTAGCGACTCTGATCGTCACACTCACCCGTTAATTTTCACAACAAGGCATGACACCTAACAATATCAACCCGAACTCCGCGAACAGCGATACAAAGCAGGAGGAACACATTACTTTCTCGGTGCACGATCTGATCCAGACGGTAATCGCCAACTGGTACTGGTTCGTCATCTCGGTATTCGTTTGCGTCGGATGCGGTTACATCTACATTTTACGCACCCCGAAAATATACAGCCGCACGGCCAACATCCTCGTGAAAGACAGCCGCAAGGGAGGGGATACCGACCTGGCGACCCTGAGCGACCTGGCGGGCCTGTCACAGCGCCGCAATGTGGACAACGAAATTTATATTCTCCAATCGCGCCGCCTGATGACGGAAGTGGTCAAACAGCTGGGTTTGACCGTTCAATACGAAACGAAGGACGGATTACGTCCCCAGGATCTCTACGGGCAAAGTCCGATCGCAGTGGAGTTCATCAACGATAACGACCGGCAGGGATTCCGGTTCGAAGTTTCGCTGCGCCCCGACAGCATCGTAAAACTCAACTACTTCGAAATATTCGGTCCCGACAAACAGAAATTCAAGCAGGAAATTTCGGCCGTATTCGGCGATACGATCTCCACGCCTGTCGGCCAAATGATTATCCGGCCGACTCTCTATATGTCCCCCGATTACTACGAAAAGGCTCCGATCCGGGTCACCAAAGGCAACTTGGGCGTAGTAACGCAGTTCTACCAGCATGAAGTCAAAAGTTTCGTAGCCAACAAACAGGCCTCGATCATCACCATTTCTATGAAAAGCTCCGTTCCCAAAAAAGCGGAAGATGTCATCAATACGCTGATCGCGGTTTACGAAAAAGATGCGATCGACGACAAACGGGGGATCGCAGAAAGCACGGGACAATTCATCGACAATCGGTTGGAGATCATCTCCGAAGAACTGAGCGAAGTGGACCGCAACATCGAAAAATTCAAAAAAGACAACAAAATATACGATATCGTATCGGAAGCCGAGCAGACGATTACCGAAAGCGCCCAATATAAAACCGACGGCCTCTCGCTGGAAAACCAGATCCGAATGACGGAATTCCTCAAAGAATACCTGCTGGACCCGACCAAAACCAATGAACTGATTCCCGGAACGCTCTCGATCAACAGCCCCGCGATCAACTCCCAGATAGAGGGCTACAATACCGAGTTGCAACGCTATATGAAGCTCAACTCCGAGAGTTCGGAGAACAACCCGATCATTCAGAATCTCGGCAACGGACTGGCTTCCACACGCCGGTCGATCATCGCGACGCTCGATTCCTATATCTCCACGTTGCAGATCCAACTGGCCGCTTTACGAAAGGAAGAGGCGCTGACCAATCAACGAATATCCTCGGTACCGACGCAGGAAAAACAGATTCTGGACATCGTCCGTCAGCAGAAAATCAAGGAGGAACTTTACCTCTACCTGCTCAACAAACGCGAGGAGAACGCCATCACCATGGTCATCACGGAAAGCAACTCGCGCACGATCGACAGTGCATACGGTTCCCCGCGCCCCGTGTCGCCCAATACCGTGCTGATTGCGGGAATCGCCTTCCTGTTCGGACTGGGCATCCCCTTCCTGATCATCTACCTGATCCAGATACTCGACACCACGATCCGGGGGAGGAAGGACATCGAGGACAACCTTTCGGCTCCGTTCCTGGGGGATATTCCGCAATATTCGGGAGAAAAACAACGGGGCAGCTTCGTCGTACGCGAAAACGGCCGCGATCCGGTGTCGGAAGCTTTCCGCATGATCCGCTCGAACATGAACTTCATGAACCTGGGCAAGGGCGAGATAAAAGTCATTATGGTCACCTCGTCGAATCCCCACGCCGGAAAGACGTTCGTTTCGACCAACCTGGCCATGACGTTCGCCACGACGGGCAAGAAGGTCGTCATCATGGACCTGGACCTGCGGCGCCGCACCTTCTCCAAACAGATGGGGCACGGCGGAGATACCAACGGGGTTTCGAGCTACCTGTCCGGAAGCACGGAGCTTCAGGCAATCATCCGCAAATCCAAACTGTCGGAAAAACTCGACATCATCTACGCCGGCATCCAGCCGCCCAACCTGAGCGAAATGCTGTTGAGCCAGCGGATGGAAGAGTTGATCGCGGAACTGAAACTCCACTACGACTACATAATTATCGACAGCACCCCGGCGATGGCCGTAGCGGACGCCATCATCACCGACCGCCTGGCAGACCTCAGCATTTACGTAGTACGGGAAGGCCTGCTCGACCGTCGTCAGTTGCCGGATATCGAACGGCTGTACCGCGAAAAGAAATTCCATAACATGGCCATCATCCTCAACGGAGCCAGCTCGACAAAACGTCACGGGTACGGTTATGGCTACGGCTATGGTTACGGGTACGGCCTCGACGAAGAGGAAACCACGACAAAGAAGGGTTTCTGGGGCAAATTATGCGAATGGACACGTAATAAATTTCAAAAGAAATAACCGATATGGCCGTTAAAGGAGCAATCATAGCGATCGATTTCGACGGAACCGTCGTGACACACGCCTATCCGCATATGGGGATGGACGCAGGTGCGGTTCCCGTACTCAAGGAGCTCGTGGCGAACGACTGCAAACTCATCCTGTACACCATGCGCAGCGGACAACTGCTCGAAAAAGCCGTCCAATGGTTCAAGGAACAGAAAATTCCGCTGTACGCCATCAACGAGAATCCCGGGCAGAAGTCCTGGACTTCGTCGCCGAAAGTCCACGCCGACCTCTATATTGACGACAGTGCACTGGGATGTCCGATCCGCTTTATGGACGGCGTAGCCCGTCCGGTAGCCGACTGGGTGAAAATCCGACAACAACTGGTAGAAGCCGGCTACCTGGATTAAACCCGGTGTTTCACCTGTCCCGGAAATACGTCCGAATCGGAGCCGGCGGACAGGTAGTCGGGAGCCTAAACCTCGTTTCAGACAGGCTGCCTGGTGGCTGGTAACAACAACGAGCGGCCTTTCAGGGGCATCGGACACGGAAAGCGAAAGACGAACGGAATAGCCTGGTCTTTCGATCAGGACTTGGGACGACACCCAAACTCGCAAAAACCTTCTACTCGCAAACCGACTTCGTCGAGTGCAGAAAAAAGCCAATCAATCAAAATCGCCGATCCGTTTGGGTCGGCGATTTTCCATTACCGGACCGACGACGATTTGTCTATCGCCACAAGTATTCGGGATAAATCCCCGCCCGGATCATCTTCTTCAAATTGGCGACCAGCAACGGTTTATCCTCCTTATAGGTCACGCCGAACCACTGCGCCGGAGAACGGAGGACCCGAACGGAAGCCGTGCCGTCGGCGATCAACTTATTGACCATCGACGGGATATAGCACTCGGCTTTCAAATTCCCGGCACTCTCCTGCAGAAACGACCGAAAAAAAGCCTCGGAGTGGGCGAAGTAATCGGGAGTAAAGCCGAAAAGGTTCATCGACACGGGCGTATCTTCGGCCAACGGTTCATCCCCGTTCGCACCGTGATCGACGATCCCGGCCGCCGTGCGTTCGATCTGCGTATGCTCGACCATTCCCGTAAGGTCGCCGGCAGCGTTTACCGAACAGACGCCGCGCGACACCGTCCCGTTTTCGGAAAGCGTCCGGCTCAACTCGTACGCCACCATGCAATAGCGTCCCGACGCTCCATCCAATCCGCGAAGGTATTCGGCGATGGTACGGAACGCTTCCGCTCCATAAAAATCATCGGCATTGATTACGGCGAAAGGCTCGTGAACGGCATCCCTCGCCACCAGAATCGCATGGTTCGTTCCCCAGGGTTTCACACGCCCTTCGGGTACGGTGAACCCCTCGGGCAGGCAATCCAGCTCCTGATAGACATACTCCACGCGGATCCTGCCACCGAAACGCTCTTCGGTGAAAACCTCCTGGAAGTCGGAAGCAAAACTGTGGCGGATCACGAATACCACCTTGCCGAAGCCAGCACGAATGGCGTCATATACGGAATAGTCGATGATGGCTTCGTTGCCGGGACCTACCCCGTCCATCTGCTTGAGCGATCCGTAACGGGATCCCATGCCGGCAGCCAGCACCAATAATGTCGGTTTTATCATACTATATTCAGTTTTTTACTCGTTTCAAAGAAACGTACAAAGGTAAGGAAACCGGCATTAAATTCAAAGATTTATTGTTACCTTTGTACAATTCAACTTTCCGGCGCGAAAAGGCAGGAATACCATCGGCCCCGTTCGATATGCCGGACCGGAAAGACGAAACGGACAGCCCCGGCTTTTCGACCGGCAGAAACCCCTGCGGATTTCGGTCCAATCGCAAACAACGATCAAAAACAGAACCATGAACGCATTTCATTCCATATCCTCGTGGTGGAAACGCTTCTCCCGCAAACGCCGCCTGAGCATGCTCAATGCGACCGACAACGTCGAGGAGTGGTACACCCACATCTCCCCGGCAGGTCTGCTCGCCGCGTTTCTGGCTTTCGCGCTGCTGCTTTTCATCCTCATTCTGTCGATCGTGGCCTATACGCCGGTGCTGGAACTCCTGCCCGGCTACCGCGTCGAAGCGGCCCGCTCGCGCGAAAATCTGATGCAAAGCGTCATCCGTCTGGATTCCATGGAGCGGATGATGAACGACATGATTACCTATAACAACAACATCGCCCTCATCATGGAGGGCAAGACTCCGGTGGTGCGAACCGTAGGCAAGGAAGACAGCATCCGCACGAACAAGACACTCGTGGTGCCCAGCCGCGAAGATTCGCTGCTGCGGGCCGAACTGGAGGGAGAAGGTCCTTACAGCCTCGGGCAGAGCACAGGCGGCGGTGCCGCACGCAAGCCCATCGAAATGGTCGCCCCGATCGAAGGCATCGTCATCGAGCGGTTCGACATCAAACGCGAGAATTTCGGCATCCGCATCGCCGCATCGCCCGACACCCAGATCGTCGCGGCGGATGACGGCGTGGTGGTGATGAATCTCTGGACCCCCGAAACGGGTTACCTGATCGAAATACAGCACTCCAACAACCTTATATCGATTTATAAAAACCTGTCCAAATCGTTAGTCGCCAAAGGACAGCGAATAAAACGGGGCGGTGTCATCGGATCCAATACGGAAGTGCTGGCCGACGGCGGCGACGCCAAAATTTTCGAATTCGAACTTTGGAGCAACGGCAAGCCCGTCGATCCGGAGAGTTATATCGTCTTCTGACCTTCGTTATGAAACAAAGAATCGCCTTGCTCGGATCGACCGGATCCATCGGAATACAAACCCTCGACATCGTTCGGGAAAATCCCGGACTGTTCGAGATCACGACCCTTACGGCCCATCGCAACTGGGAGCGGCTCGCCCGGCAAGCCGTGGAGTTCGACGCCGACAGCGTGGTGATCGCCGACGAACGGCGATACGACGCCCTGCGGCAGGCGCTCGACGGCACGTCGATCAAGGTATATGCCGGCGAGGAAGCCCTGCGGCAAGTCGTACAGAGCGGGCAGGTCGATGTAGTCGTGAACGCCCTGGTGGGCTACGCCGGCCTGATGCCGACGATAGCGGCGGTCGAAGCAGGCAAAAAGGTGGCGCTGGCCAACAAAGAAACGCTGGTGGCGGGCGGCTGTTACGTGATGCCGCTGGCAGCCCGGCACAAAGCCCCGATCGTCCCGATCGACTCGGAACACTCGGCGATCTTCCAGTGCCTGACGGGAGAAAAGTCGCCCGTGCGACGGCTGATCGTCACTTGCAGCGGCGGAGCTTTCCGCGACCGCAGCCGCGAGGAGCTGGCTCACGTAACGGTGGAACAGGCACTGAAGCATCCCCAATGGCGGATGGGCGACAAGATCACGATCGACAGCGCCACGCTGGTCAATAAAGGATTCGAGGTGATCGAGGCGCACTGGCTGTTCGGCGTACCGGCCGAACGGATATCGGTGCTGATACACCCCCAGTCGATCGTTCATTCGATGGTCGAATTCGGCGACGGAGCGATCAAGGCCCAGCTGGGATCGCCCGACATGCGGACACCGATCGCCTACGCGCTCAGTTTTCCGCAGCGCCTCGACCGTCCGGTGGCGCCTTTCAGCTTTGCAGAGCACCCCACCCTCACCTTCGCCGAAGTCGATCGGATCAAATACCCGGCACTCGACCTCGCCTACGACTGTCTGCGGCGCGGCGGCACGGCGGCCTGCACGATGAACGGCGCAAACGAGGTGGCCGTGGCGGCGTTCCTCGCCCGCAAATGCGCATGGCTCGACATCGTGCGCGCCATCCGCTACGCGCTGGAGCACGCCGCATTCGTCCCCTCGCCCACCCTGGCCGATTACGCCGAGGCGAACGCCGAAGCCCGCGCGCTGGCGGCGGAGTTCCTACAATTAAAAAATTAAAAATTAAAGCTTGTGGACATTCTTGTAAAAATCATTCAGTTCTTCCTCTGTTTCACCATCCTGATAGGCATTCACGAGATGGGTCACTTCATCATGGCGCGGGTGTTCAAAATCCGCGTCGAGAAATTCTACATCTTCTTCGACCCGTGGTTCTCGCTGTTCAAATTCAAACGCGGAAACACCGAGTACGGTCTGGGATGGCTGCCGCTGGGCGGATATGTCAAGATCGCCGGCATGATAGACGAGTCGATGGACACGGAACAGATGAAACAGCCCGTCAAACAGGACGAGTTCCGCGCCAAACCCGCCTGGCAGCGTTTTCTGGTGATGATCGCCGGCGTGGTGATGAACGTCGTGCTGGCCGTGGCCATCTACATCGGCATCTGCTACACGTGGGGCGACACCTATTTCTCGAACGCCGACGCCAAGTGGGGCTACAACTTCAACGAGGCCGGGCACAAACTCGGATTCCACGACGGAGACCGGCTGGTGAGCATCGACGGCGAAGAGGCGGACGACATCAACAAGGTCGTAAACTCGCTGATCATCACCGAAAGCGACCGCAGCGTCGTGGTCGAACGCAACGGACGGCAGGTGGAACTGATCCTCCCGCTCGACGAGCTGATCTCGATGCGCCAGCAGAAGGGATACGAAAATTTCCTCCTGCCCCGCATCCCCTTTCTGATCGACAGCGTCGTAAACCCGACCGTCGCACAGTTGCGGAAGGGAGACGAGATCGTAGCCATCGACAACGTTTCGGGTCTCGACTTTGCGGGCTACGGCCAATACCTGAAGGCGCACGCCGGAGATTCGGTGCTGCTGACAGTCCTGCGGGAAGGGGACATGCTCTTTGAATTCAAAGCGCCCGTCTCGGAGAACGGCACGCTCGGAGTCATCCGCAAGGGCCTCGCGCTGCGCACGCAGAAATATACGTTTCTGGAGGCGATTCCGGCCGGTATTCAAAGGACGGGCAAGGTGATCTCCTCCTACTGGGACCAGCTGAAGATGATCGTGCAGCCCAAAACCAAGATGTACGAGGAGCTGGGCGGATTCATCTCCATCGGCAGCATCTTCCCCTCCACGTGGGACTGGCAGGACTTCTGGATGAAGACCGCCTTCCTGTCGATCATCCTCGCGGTGATGAACATTCTGCCGATCCCGGGACTCGACGGCGGGCACGCGATCTTCACTTTCTGGGAGATGATCTCGGGCCGCAAGGTGAGCGACAAGGTGCTCGAAGCGGCGCAGTATGTCGGACTGATCATCATTCTGTTCCTGCTGCTCTACGCCAACGGCAACGACATTTACCGGTTCTTTATCAAATAAATGCGGAGCCGATGACAAACCGAACTGCGGAAAAAACGGAAGCCTGCGCCGCGGCGCTGCGGAGACACCGTTTCGAGGCCGAGGTGGTGAAGGACGCCGAAGCGGCCTTCGCCCTGATGAAGGCCGTCGTGGAGGCCGAAAACCCGCAACTCGTGTCGTTCGGCGACTCCATGACGATGCGCGGAACGGGCATCGTCGAGTGG
>ERZ779643.1665-NODE-1665-length-14419-cov-2.287803_pt1 | contig 14419 bp, 9 predicted proteins | sample MGYA00511564_ERZ779643 | MGnify/ENA primary metagenome ERZ779643 (study PRJEB29588, sample SAMEA2147114) | human gut metagenome | biome: human gut; feature: human-associated habitat; material: faeces | place: Denmark | collected 2008/2010 ... | reverse complement strand
AAAAATGAAGAGAAAAAAAATTATATAAAGTGTTTTTTTTATTAACTTATAGGAAAGAACATCTTATGAAAGAGAATCAATTTATTTTTCAAATCATTCGTATTTGTTTGTGTCATAAAAAGTCTTAAAACAAAGTTTATTTGAATATTAGATACTCATTATATCTTTGTGCCTTCAAACAAAGAGTACATTAAATCAGAACAAACAGCCGTTTGCACGAGCATTGAATTTAACTTTATAATAAATCTAGCTGTGTGGTGAGAGATGAGACTGCTAGCGAGATAATCTATTTATTAGAACTTAAGTGCCCCTATTGCATGAGTGAATGTTCAAGAGTATGGCCTGAATGATATCAAATGAGTACAGAAAGCGACTCGAAACGATATGGAAGATAGCTATATGATACCCTCTAAAAGTAAATCTATCAAGAGACGTCAGACGTTTATGACAATGTTTTTTTAACAATACGATGTCACAACACATAGCTTTTGTAGATGAGTTATTTTAAGATAATATTGGTGACAACAACCGACTTTTGTATGGTACCTCATTTCAATATCCTTAAGTTCGTCAGTATCCCCTCGGAAAACGTTTTGTCGTGGACTTGCGAGTACCTATCTCTTGCTGTTCAAGAAATCTTGTGCTATAGAAGATTTATTGTGTATGGTTTGAACACACGTTTTTGATCATCCACAATTATAGTTGAGTGATACCACCTTCAACTTGTAAAAAGAATGTTCCGTTTGTTGGATAAAATACTTTTTGAATTGGCCATCCTTTCTTGATTTTTATAGAATATGCTAAAAATACATTCAATTTTTACTTTGAATGGCTCATTCACTAATTAAGAATAATATTATAGGGAATATATGGTATTTGTGAAATATCATAAAAAGGGTCTTTTTCAAACACTGTTAGGGATACTGTAACAGTCGGTGTTATAATAGTGTATCACTCTATTATGAAGATTGACCATATAATCAGAATTAGCAATGTGAAACATATTTTTTTAAGTTTGATATTGGAATAATATTGTTTTTTTATGCTTTTCGAACAGATGTTAGTTCAATGTGAGATAAAATAATGTTTCATAACACTAAGGTGTTGATTGTTAGATGTATATGAATTGAGGTGTTAGATTTTTAAAATCATTTTATAATTCAAATACAATTTCGCTTTATTATTTTTGCTGGCAAAGAAAAAGTAAGAAAAATCTGACTTTTTTATTTATGAGTACTCATTAGCATTTTATCTATTAATTTAAATTTATCAAAAATGAAAACTAAACCTTTTTTAAAATCGATGGCATTAGTGATTTGTTGCTTAACTTCTTTTGTATTGGTATCATGTGATAAGGATGATGATAAGCCCAATTTAAAAATCAGTCCTAATAAAGTAGAAGTTGCAGTTGGTAAAACGGTTACTGTGTCTGTTAGTAATGGTACTGCACCATATACGACGAAATCAAGTGATGCAAAAATCGCAGTTGCGAAATCAGATAAAAATGCGATTGTAATTACCGGTGTAAAAGATGGTTCAGCAATGATAACTATTACGGACCGGAAGGGAGTTACAGGAAAAGTTGCTGTAACTGTAAGAACTGTAAAAGAGACCCCAAAAACTCCAAAAGGACTGGATTTTGATAAACAATCTATTACTGTGAGTGTTGGAAAAGATGGTATAGTAACAGTAAAAGGTGGTGCACAGCCATATTCTGCCGTTGCGAAAGATGTCAATATTGCTACGGTATCAGTCAAGGAAAATAAAGTCAACATAAGAGGAGTTAAGGCAGGAAAAACTACTATTACAGTTACAGATAAGGATAAGAAAACGGGAACTATCAATGTGACGGTTAAATAGTTTTCTTTTTTTTCTAATTTTATTGTAATGCATAGCGAGTGAGACGAAGATAATTTCGTTATATACTGCTATGCATTTACAATAAGTCTTTGTATATAATGATCTTGCGAGTTATAATTAACCTCAAATTATATGTTAAATATTTTAAATTATGAAATTGATTAAATTGCATTTATTGGTAGCAGCCATGATAATAGTAACATCAGGCTGTGTTGGATCTGGGAAGAAATATAAACAACAAGAAAATAGTGCTGCCGGAGTAGTGGATAGCAAAAACAAAGATTGTTATGGCACCTATGAAGGCATATTACCTTGTGCCGACTGTGGTGGCATCAAAACGACATTGAAAATTAATAGTGATGCAACTTATGATTTGCGGAGTGAGTATCTGGGTGAGGAGAATGGTATTTTTGAAGAGAGCGGTGTATATAATATGATAGGCGAAAACATCATTGAACTGGTTACTCCTTCATCGGGTGCCAAAACATATTATAAAGTTCTCGACGACGCAGTGGTCTTGTCTGACAGTACGGAAATCTTCAACAATAGCGGGCGGCTCGCAGCACAATATATATTGAAAAGACAGTAATGTTTATGTGTGATAGGACATGTGATTTGTTTAAGGTAGGAAATTTTAACATAAAAAGGTGCCTATTATTTCTTGTCTGTATAATGTTATTAGTTGCTTGTGGTGAGAATGATCCGATTGAATCCCGGAATCGACATCCCAGGCAACAGGAAGAATCTCATAGTGAACAATCCGGATCAGTTCCCGCTGTGGCTAAAGAGGATGTTGCAGCTTATTTTAGATTTGATATGTCTAGAGATATAAATGTTGCGTTAGGACTTGTTGAAGCACAGAAAGAGACGCTGCAGATAAACGGGAAAATGATAAAAATAACTGAGGCTGTAGTGAAAAGGAAAGATTATCAAAAAGGCTCATTTGTGCTATATGTTACAGGCACGGTAAATGGTTCACCTTTTAAGAATGAATTCACTTTTACCGGCTTTGTGAGCAAACCTGACGATTATCAAATGGTTAATGGTGCACAAGCTGAGTGGAAAGCAAATGCTGATTATTATGCAAAGCTTGATTTTGATAGCTTTTACAGATTACATAAAGTGAACATGTTTACAATTGAGAATTTAGGCCGGTTAGTGGACTTTTATTCTATAAATGTAGGGGGAGAAAAATATCTTTTTACTCTGGAAGATCTTGAGAAGACGGTTCTTGAAGATATAAAATATGAGCAAAATCAGCTTTCTTTCTATCTTAGGTACAATAATAGTAGGTCTAAAAAAAGAATATCACTTCTGTTTGACAAGAATAAATACTATGAAGGAAAGGCTACTGTAAATACAGATTTTATAAAACAGAAGTATATGAGAGGGATATATGAAAATCCATCTCTATTTAATGGTCACATTTTTTCATATGATGAAAGTGCGTATGCTGTGGAAATCAGTACAACTCTGAAAGAAAAAAGCGACACAGGCAACATGCTTACACTACATTTAAGCATGTATGCAAAGGGTAATGGTGGCTTGTTGCTTGCAGAATTTGATAAAATATTCACCGGTTTTAAACCCTTAAGTGAATTGAAGAATGAGTTGATAGCCTACTCAACACCGGATTTGCATGAGTTTGTGAAAAATAAACTTAAGAATAGTAATTATGGTGATGTGAAAAATAAGTTTTCCAATTCTATAGATAGATGGATACAGTATGTGGAATTTGTAATTAAGGATCATGATTCATTGCAATGGGAAAAGAATAAATGGAGCAAGAACGTCTTGAATGGTCTCTTTTCTTCTGTAAAGGATATATATTTGGATAATGTAAGATTTGAACTTAACTCCGCCCAATTAAAGGAGATTGGCGGAAAGCGTTTTTTGTATATTGTTTTTCAAATGATTGGTGCTAATGATTTGGTATTGACGAGTGACGCTATTCTTTTTAATATGTCCATACACATACCTTCTTCGTTATAAAATGATTTGTGACAAATTGATCCGGTCCAATATTGTGTTTATATTTAAATTGAAATTCACAATGATATCTAAGACAAAAATATTCCTTTTTTTTCTTGCAAGAGCTTTATTTATTAATGCACAACAATAAGAAAAAAAGAGGAAGTAAAAAATGATTCCGTTTACTAACTTCAGGAGGGTAGTAGTAGCCTCTCTCGACCAATAAATATAAAAAAATCTTTCTATTGGAATGAAGACAAGATAAAAGCTGGCATATCTGTACAAGGAAATTGGCGTAACCAAAACTTTCCAGGTACACTTCCGCAAAGAAAGAATATGGTAACCGGAACATTTGAACGCGATTTCGACATCAATCCTTTCTCTTATGCTTTGGGAATGAGCCGTACTTTGCGTCCTCGAAATATCAACGTGAACTGAAGTATTATCGTAACAATTGGACACCGTTCAATTTTAAACGAATTTAAAAACAATTATATGAGAATCGAAGTACTTGATTTTAAAATAATAATGCTCATCGGTCAAAACTTATCAAGAGATCATTACTGAATATTTTCTGGGAGAAGAATCATTTTGGTTTTAGGGGGCATCTTACACAGGCCCTCCAATATGAACAGGAATAAAAATAGGAAGATTTATTATAGCCTGTTATCATACAGCCGGTAACGATGTGTCGATTTATTTGATTCCCATATCAAAATAATCGGGACAATATATTTAATCGTACTTGATCGTAAAATCATCATTTATAGGTATTGCGTACAATTATGCAATCTGCTATCTTTACAATCTAATGGATAATGCAAGAAAAAAGCGGAAATACAGAGCCATAGTGGCATGCTTATTGTTGCTGACTATGATGCCTTTCTTCTTTGTGAAAGCCTTTCATGTTCACAAAGAAGATTTATGTATATCTCATGATGAGCAACAATCTTCCCATCATGATTCTGCCGATAAATGTGCTATCTGCCTGTTCACTTTATCTTCATTTACCGAAGCCGAGAGCTTTGAGTACAATTGCGTTCAGACAGAGAACCCCGTTGAATATCTTATCCAAAAGGAGAAGGACATTACTGTTACTTTTCCCCTATTGTCTCTCCGCGCTCCTCCTGTCCAACTATTACAATCCCTCTCATGGGTTGCATGCATTATAAGATGACATGTGAAAGAGGGATGCTGTGCCCTTTGGTTATCTTAAACAATTTATAACTTCATTACAATTTTCGTAAAGTATGACATTTCATGCATATTTCCAATATGTGTGTCTATTCATTGTCTGGCTGTGTGCAATATCTCCTACAAGGATGTATGCACAGAAATACCGACAGCAATCAGATACACATAGGACACTGTTGGTTGTAGATAAGGAAACCGGACGTCCGATTGAAGGAGCTTACATCTTATTGGAGAATCAACCCCTTGCCAGTTCAACCGGAGGAAGAATCATTATCCCTTGGAAGACAAATTCCAAGGATACAGTTCTTGTACAGAGTTTGGGCTACAAATCTCAATATATATATTTGAGTGAGGCATTCAAAAAGGTGAATATTCAAACAGTATATCTTTATCCGGAGATAAAAATTCTGGAAGAAGTCATTATTACCGGTGAGTGCTCCGGAGTGACTCGGAATACGGTAAGCAACAACCTTACTTCCTTCGCAATCAATCGCGCATTGGGAACTTCTCTCACCTCTCTGCTTGAACAGGTCAGTGGCGTAAGTTCCATCAGTACGGGGACGACAGTTGCCAAACCTGTCATCCAAGGAATGTATGGCAACCGGATATTAATCATAAACAATGGTTCCCGCCAGACAGGCCAACAATGGGGAGTTGATCATGCTCCTGAAGTGGATATGAACGGAAACGCTTCCATTCGGGTGATAAAAGGTTCTGACGCGGTACGATATGGTTCAGAAGCTTTGGGAGGAATTATTGTCATGGAACAGGCTCCCTTACCCTTCCGGAAGAAGGCCTTGAAAGGAAAGACTTCCATACTTTATGGAAGTAATGGTCACCGTTATGTGCTGACCGGACAGTTGGAAGGCACTTTCCCTTTTCTCCGTGACCTTGCCTGGCGAGTACAGGGGACATATTCAAATTCCGGAGACCGTTCCACCGCAAACTATCTTCTAAATAACACTGGAGCCAGAGAACATCATACCTCCGCTTTACTCGGCTATGACCGTGGACGTTTAAGAATAGAAGGATTCTACAGTCACTTTTACAACCGGACGGGAGTAATGTTCAGTGCCCAGATGGGAAGTGAAGATCTGCTGGCAGAACGTATCCGATTGGGACGTCCCCTGTACACAGATCCTTTCACGCGAAGTATCGCATACCCATATCAAAAAGTTACCCATCAGACAGCCATTGGTAAAATGAAGTTCAGTATGCGGAACGCAGGAAATCTTTACTGGCAAAGTTCCTGGCAGAAGGACGACCGACAGGAAAACCGCATCCGGCGTCTGGGTTCCGACATTCCAGCTGTTTCCCTGCACTTAAACTCATTACAAAACTCTCTCTGCTGGAAATTGAATTATAATTCATGGCAAACAGAGGTTGGGGGACAAATTATGTTCATTGATAATCACAGTCAGGCAGGAACAGGTATTGTTCCCGTTATTCCCAACTATACGGAGACACAGATGGGAATATATGGTATCGGGAAGTATAATTACAGTAAAGGAGGAATTGAAGCAGGTATTCGTTTTGACGGACAGGAAACCCGTGCCAGTGGTTATGACTGGACAGGAAGTCTCTATGGAGGAACAAGAAAGTTCAATAACGTATCATACAGTCTGGGAGGTCATCATCATTTCTCTGACCAATGGAAGCTCACCACTAATTTCGGGCTGGCCTGGAGAGCTCCTCACGTGTATGAATTATATAGCAACGGAAATGAACTCGGATCCGGAATGTTTGTCAAAGGAGATTCTACCATGCACTCCGAAAGGAGCTATAAATGGATATCTTCCATCAGTTACAGCAATAAGGTATTCAGTGCCCGAATGGACGGTTACCTGCAATGGATAAGCGGCTATATCTATGATGAACCGAAGAAAGAAACCATCACTGTTATTTCGGGGGTATACCCTGTATTCCAATACAAACAGACCCCGGCTTTCTTTCGCGGAATGGATTTTGACTTTCACTTCATGCCCATAAATTCATGGGATTATCACCTGATTGCTTCTTTTATACGGGCAAATGAACAGACGACAGGAAATTACCTTCCTTATATCCCCTCTTCCCGTTTCAGCCATGACCTCTCATGGCTTCACGAAACCAAATCGCATTCCAAATTACGTTTGAGTATCAGACATCGATTCGTGGCAAAACAGACCCGGTTTGACTCGAATACGGATCTTATTCCCTATACCCCTCCGGCATACCACCTCTTGGGGTTCGCTGCTAGCTTTGAGTGTCCTGTAAAATACGGATACAAACTACAATTCATGATAGCGGCAGACAATATCTTGAACAAAGAATATAAAGAATACACTAACCGTTCACGCTACTATGCACATGACATGGGATCTGATGTACGTTGTGTAGTGAACTGGAGTTTTTGATTTATAACAATTATTATTAACCAAATAAATAAAAAATGAAAACAAATGTATGTAAAATCGCATTGATGTTCCTGATAGGAACAGCTCTTTCGTTGTTGTTCAATTCATGCAGTAAAGATCCTGTAATTCCTGAAAATGAGACAGATAATAAATTGCATGAAGATCCTTCCAAAATGACTATCCGTCTTGTGGAATGTCACCTGCATGCAGACTGGAATGAAATACAGAAAGTCGGTGGACCTCACCAGAATCCGGAATCTCCGGCCAAGCACATGAAACGTATTCAGGAAATAACTTATGAGCTGAAAGCCGGCAAGGGTTGGAGGCTTGCCGAAGGCAGTCAAAGCAAGTTCTACGTGCAGAAAAATGGAGACTACTATACTTATGGGAAATACACCCCGGCTCCCGTTTATTTGATGTTCATCTATTACTATAACGCCAAAGGAGATTTGATGAACAGCCAGTTTATAGAAAACGGGCAGGATAATATTCATCAACATTTCTTCACGCCTGAAAATGTAAAACCCACATTTGACGGTCAGCCGGAAGCCGATGACAATGAACCGCAGAAATTGGTGGATTATCTTTATGTGGACACTACCCCCTGGGACAAGACCAAACATAGCAAGGAAGCTGAAATAACAGGAGACAGTAACCCGATAGGTTTGAAAGGAGTTATCCGTTTTTTGAAAGACCGTAAGGAATTCGACCTGAAAATTCGTCTTTATCACGGCTACAAATCCAAGGGCAATCCGGAAACAGGTACTTTTGATCCGTTCTATAAACCTTCCGGAATATTGATCCAGCGTGGTACATGGGATATCAACCTAAACATTCCGGTAGTGGTGTTCTGGAGCCGTGAAGAGACTGTGGGGGTAGACGAAGACACGAACCCCGAAGGGGTGGAAGAAGACGGGCTTGATGAAAAAAGTAATCGTGCCATACATTCAATTATGGGAACCTTCAATCTTACATGGAAAGAAGCGCTTGAAGAGTTTATAATTTACACTTATAAGTCAGGGGATGTGGAAGCCGGAGCGATTTGGCTTTGAAAATCGGTTTGGACTGCCATAAGTAACCATAAAACTGCCTGTTGTGACATTGGTGCCGGTATTGTTTCAACAGGCAGTTGTTCCTGTTAAACCGTTTCATCTTTTTTTGCAAGAATGAAACGGAAACAAGTGCCATTCGGCAGTGCCTCCAATGAGAACTGCCATAGGGCATTGAAAAGAAAATCATCTCGTGTTATAAACGATTAAATTCATGCTGTTTATTAGAATATTCAATATATTGTGAGATAATGAGTCATAATATTGTAAGATTATAAGAGGATTTGATTCTATGAATATCAGGAAATGGTTATTTACAATTCACATTTAAGATAAAATAGAGATTTTACAATGGAAGGCTATAATAAAAAAGTAATAATGAGTTATTGGACAATTTGCAGGATGAAAACAACGAAAAAAATCTACGTAAAGGTTAGCATTATCTTTTTATTGGGAGGAATTTTACTTTTTTCTTCATGCGAGAAGGAGGAAAATCAAAAGATAGAAGCCAACCGGAAAACATTATTCATGTATTTGCCATGGTCCTCAAATTTGACGAACTATTTTTATAATAACATATCTGACCTGGAAAAATGTATAACGAAAATAGGGCTGAACAATGAGAAAGTAATTGTTTTTATTTCTACCGGTAGTACGGAGGCCATGATGTTTGAAATTGTGTCTTCTCACGGGAGATGTAAACGTGAAATACTTAAAAAATATAAGTCTCCGCCTTTTACGACAATCGATGGGATAACAGCAATTTTAAATGATGTAAAGGCATTTGCTCCGGCTTCTGTTTATACCATGATTATAGGATGTCACGGTATGGGATGGCTTCCTGTTTATGAGATGAAAGTGCGTTCCGCACCTCACATGAAAATGCATTGGGAATATCAGGGTGTTCCATTGACACGTTATTTTGGAGGACTGCCCGCCGAATACCAAACAGATATAAAATCTCTAGCCTCCGGTATTGCTAATGCAGGCATGAAAATGGAATATATTCTATTTGATGACTGTTATATGTCATCTATAGAGGTTGCCTATGAATTAAAGGATGTTACAAAATATTTGATTGGTTCTACCAGTGAGATGATGGCATACGGAATGCCTTATGCCGCTATTGGGGAATATTTACTGGGGAATCCCGATTATCAATCGGGATGTGAAGAATTTTACAATTTTTATTCAACCTATGAAATAATGCCTTGTGGGACATTAGCAGTAACGGACTGTTCAGAACTGGAGAATATGGCAGCCATCATAAAAAGTATCAATAGTAAATATTCTTTTGACAAATCCCTGAGGGGAACAATCCAACGTTTAGATGGTTATACTCCTGTAATATTTTATGATTTTGCAGATTATATAACCTCACTCTGTAACGATCCTATATTATTAAACCAATTTAGAGAGCAGCTAAATCATCTTGTTCCATATAAAACCCATACAAAAAATTTCTACACTATGGCCAAAGGTATTATTCCTATCAATACATTTTCCGGTATAACAACATCCGATCCGAGTGACAATCCTATGACTGTGCTGAAAGAAAATACATTATGGTATAAAGCAGCGCATAATTAAAGTTGATAATAAGATGAAGAATACTAAACTCCCAAGCCTGCATATTTTATAACTTTTTGGTTATTGTCTGTTTTTGGAAATGGTATATATAGGAATTGAGAACTATCATGCAGGGAATCATGCAAAAAAAGTATTTATGGTTTCTGTTGAGATACAAAGAATGTAATAATAATTATATTTCTTCTAATAAAAGCTTTCCGCATCGAAATGTGTTTGTTACTCCTAATATTCGCAATATGAAATATAAAATTATAATTGGACTATCAGCTATTCTCTATTTTACAGGTTGTTATAACAGGGAACAGACCCCTCGCCTTAGTGAGGCTGAAAAGCTAATGCAGAACAACCCGGATAGTGCATTAGCAATACTACAAAAACTCAAACCAGAAGGCAACCGGGCTGAACAGGCCAGATATGCATTGCTCTATTCCGAAGCTTTGGAAAAAAAACAAATGAAAGTTACTGACGATTCATTGATCCGCCAGGCTTGGCAATATTATAAACATTACCCCAAAGATTTACGTCACCAGTGTAAAACTCTATATTATTGGGGAAGAATTAAATTACGCACAGGTGATAAACCGGGAGCATTACGTCTTTTTCTCAAAATAGAAGAGAAACTGACAGATACCGATGAATCTTATTACAAAGGGCTTTTATACAGACAGATCGGTGAAGTATATTATAAACAAATGAACTACAGCCGGGCATATCATTATTTCCACGAAGCCAGAAATAATTTCCGCCAATCGGGTGATATCCAGGAGGAGACAAAGGCAACCCTTGACATGGCAGCCGCTACTTTTCACTCAAAAGATATAGAAAAAGCAATAAGGCTGTATTCGGCGGCTCTTGACTTGGCCGATGAACATAATAACAGTAATCTGATAGAAGTCAGCCTTACTAATCTTGCATCACTATATGTGATATCCAAACGGCATATATCCAATGACCTGTTACAGCGAATCGAACTTTCCGCCCGACAGGATACGGTATATGGATATCACACATTGACAGATGTAAGTCTTTTGAAGAATCATATAGACAGTGCACGGTATTATCTGGAGCTTGCAAAGGCGCACACTACTGATATTTGCGACATGGCAGAACTACAATACACTGCATACCATATCGAAGTGCAGGCTAAAAATTTTGAAAAAGCAACGGACAATGTACATCGCTATATCTACTTGAACGATTCAATAATGCGCTCAAACATGCAATTCTCCGCCGGTATGGTCGAGCGGGACTATTTTAAAGAGCGAACAAAATTCGCCCAATACAGAATGAAAAACCGGACTGTCTGGGAAATAGCTATAGCAGCCGCTACCTTTTTTATTATTGGAATTGCCTGGTATATCGTCCGCCAACGTTTACGCATGCAACGTGATCGTACCAACCATTATTTGTTATTGACAGAGAAAGCCAATTCCGAGTACAAGGCTCTTACTGAACGCGTGAAAGAACAGCAGACTACGGAAAGTTATTTAAGAGGATTGGCTGCTTCACGCTTTGACATTGTCGATAAACTTGGAAAGACCTACTATGAACGTGAAAATACAACATCGCAACAGTCAGTCATATTTAATGAAGTAAAGCAGATAATTACAGATTTTGCAGAAAACAATGGCATACTGCAAGAACTGGAAAAAATCGTAAACACTTGTCATGACAATGCCATGTACAAGCTCAAGGAAGATTTTCCGACCATGAAAACTTCTGACACCAGGCTGTTATGCTATATTTTTGTAGGATTCTCACCACAAGTAATTAGCTTATTCATGAAGGATACGGTGGCTAACGTATATGCTCGAAAATCACGGCTCAAATCACGTATCAAATCTGCAAAAATAGTAAATAAAGAACTGTTTTTAAATCTTTTGGGATAAAACGGTACATTATTTACGGTAATATATTTTTGACAGGTAAAGGCGCATTTCAGTAATTATATGGATAAAACAAGGAATATGCTTGGCGAGATGAAATAACTATACACAATCCATCTTATAAGTTGTGATCAAGAAAAACAATATCAAAACAGATTTGAACAGTCTTCTTAAAAAGGCAAACAATCTACTTTTGCTTATATATTTGGAGAAGTAGCTAATTTGAAACATAATGCTTTAAATATATCTGACGGATACAATTCAGGAACAGATAACAGTTTATTTTTTTATTATATAAGAACATGCAAAAAAAGAATTTATTCGGAATACTTATTTTAATTGCTTATTTCGCTTCCTGTAATCAAATACATAAAACCCACTATGAGAATGGATGGTATCACATCCTATCACAGCAAAAAGACAGTATTGCTAAAGAGTCTATTGTAACAGTAAAAGATTTTGTTTCGTTACGAATGGATTCTGATGAAAATGGGACATGCGTAATTGTGGGGCAAATAAGCAAGCATAAACTAAAAAAATGGGCAAAAGAAACAGAAAAGGCAATTGGCAAACATATAGCTTTTGTACTTGACGATACGGTAATCACAAATCCAAAGGTGAATGCAAGAATTGAAAACGGTGTTTTTCAAATATCGTTACCTCATGGCTACGATTTAAAAAACATATATAATAAAATTAGGAAAGAGAAAATAGATTCTATTGAAAGTATATTCAAAGGTTGGGAGAAAGATTCCATCTATTACTCATCCAAAGAGAAAGCCGATTCAATTGTGTTTGCGATAGACTACTGGGAGGCTTCTGAATGGGTGGATATGTCGGTCAATCCCGAAGATCATTATTGGTGGGGAGATTTAGATACTGCCACCTACAGCAAATTAGAATCTGCCTTATGCGAAGAAATTGCCAAGCCAAATTTCAGCAGCCGTGCAGAAGATTATATGAAGTTGGATACATATAAGAGGTACAAGGCGTATCTTTGCGAAAATGCAGACTATATTAATCTCATGTTTCAAGGTTTCTTGTTTACAGAACCGGCTACCGGACTATGCGGGGTTCTAGTGGATGATATAGTGAGAAGCCGATATCCCACTGCCCCAAGTATTCGGGTAATGACCTTAAAGATAGATAACCAAGATGACGAGATGTTCGCCAAGTTGAAATATCAGAAAGCTATTTGGCGGTTGATGAATAAAGAAAGAGATGCGAAGAGTAACAAGCAATGAGAATGGTAGCTATGAGTAATTTGAAAAACAAAGTATTAACAGCAATGGGTATCATAAAATACTCATTTGGTTTCTGACGATTATTCCTGTCGGTATTCCTTTATGTGCTATTATTGGGCTTATGTATGGTATTAAAAATAAAGATACAATATTTACCAAATGCTCTGCCGTAGCTTTATTTGTTGGAATAGCTTGTATTGTTTATACTCTATTAGTTATAAAATCTACGTAGATTGAAATATTTACCAAATATGTGAATAAAAGATTATCAATAAATATAGGGAAACAAACCAAAGGTGTATGGATATAAATAAGGTTATTAATGATGTCTTCAAAATTGTACTAAATATTTTATTTGTATTTACAAAGAGTTATTTGACAACATAGCACCGCAAATCGCTGAAATTTGCACGGTTGCTAATTCGTTACCTCTATTTCTCAAATACTCTGCTAAAAGTTTATTCTTCAATCGGTTAAATCCAACCGATGAAAATCTAAAATAAAAATACACGATAAAGATATAAAAGAAATCGTGTTTTGTTTAGGTAGATTTTACACCGCTCGATATGCTTAAAAATTATCGTCAAAGTTGTAACGAATAAATCAGCAGCTTCCATACTCTGTTCACTTTCTTGGGAATAACCCAACAGATGCTTGACATCCTCTCCTTTTTTTTTGGGGGGGGTAAAAGTTATTTTTTTCTCCTGAAAATAAAATGGCCTTGGTAGTCTTGAAGTCCTATATCAACTTTTCATATTCATAACTGATTAAATATTTAACTAGTAATATTCGTTACCAGTTATTTAGTGGTGTTCAGATTGCCCCTCTTCATTCACTAACCAATCCTAAATCGTTAATGTGATTCGTCAGTAATTAGCAAATTTCCTTAATATTTAGTCCCTCCAGACTATTATTAAGGCAAGAAAAAACAAATCCGTTTAATTCGGAGGCAAAGTCAACAGTATACAGATAGATGAAATCTCCTTTATAGAACATATCTCCTTTACGGCTTTTAACGAAGTAATACATTTGAAAGACTGTATTCATTTACAACAACTGATCAAAGTTAGGATTAAGGTACTTGCTGCGGATTCAAGCTACACTAATAATATCAATTTAAAAAGTTTTACAAAACACTTCTTTAAGTACAAGGTCTGAGCTATCTAAATTGCTCCATTTCGTAAGATTTGATGGTCAGAACTCAGCCATGAAAGTGCTACCAGATTGAA
>ERZ779643.1662-NODE-1662-length-14427-cov-27.164069_pt1 | contig 14427 bp, 12 predicted proteins | sample MGYA00511564_ERZ779643 | MGnify/ENA primary metagenome ERZ779643 (study PRJEB29588, sample SAMEA2147114) | human gut metagenome | biome: human gut; feature: human-associated habitat; material: faeces | place: Denmark | collected 2008/2010 ... | reverse complement strand
ATCCGATGCAAGCAACGCTACAAGCCTTCTTGGCAACAGCACCCTTGTCGTGGTTCACGCACTGAACGTAAACACGGCGACCCTTAGGACCCTTCTTTCGAAGTTCGATGATATGACGTGGACAAGCCTTGGCGCACGCACCACAACCCGTACACTTCTCCTCATCAACCTCAGGAAGACCCGTCTCAGGATTGATAGAGATGGCACCAAACTGGCAGGCAGCCACGCAATCGCCACAACCCAGGCAGCCAAATCCGCAGCCGGTTTCACCAGCACCACAGGAGTTCATAGCAGCACAAGTGTGCAAACCATCATACTCGGCGATGCGAGGACGATGCTCGCAAGAGCCATTACAACGAACCACTGCCACCTTAGCCTCTGTGTTAGCCACAGCCAGACCCAGGAGATCAGCTACCTTGCCCATCACGTCGGCACCACCTACAGGACACATCAGCCCATCGATGCTACCGGCATCAGCACCCTTGACCAGCGCTGCAGCCATACCGGAACATCCGGCAAAACCGCAACCACCACAGTTGGCACCCGGAAGGAGTTCTCCCACCTGTCCCAGTCGAGGGTCTTCTTCGACGGCAAACTTCTTAGATACTCCGAAGAGCACCAAAGCTGCAATCAGCGCAATGGCACCGAGTACCAAGACCGCAATCAAAATAAAATTCATAATAATTTGTATTTGTTTTAGTTAATAATCAACAACGTTCGAGTTTAAAACTGAATCGGTTTCTTAACCTGTTGCGCATCAGATAGAGCACAACATAATAAGGGACGAGGATTCCCAGCGCCGAAACGGCAGCCATACCCTCAGAATGGGTAGTAACAAGAACAGCTATCAAGGTTGCCACCATGGTCACCAGAGGCAAAAGATAACCGTAAAGGCTGGCTCTGTAACCTACGGAAGCGTCAGCCACCACGACAACAGAATCGCCCTTCTGATAAGAAGCAGCGTCAGCCATTCTTATCTCTACCATTTTTTCTTTCATTTCAGAGGCATTGCAGTGGGCAGCCACTTTGCAGGCGCTGCAGGCAGAAGCCTGGAGGATGCGAACTTTCACACATTCTCCCTCTACCCCATCTACGATACCAGTATGTTTTATCTTGTTCATTTGTAAAGTCGAGTTTGCAATTTATTTGGTTGCAAAGATAGCAAATATTTTAGAAATGACAAACAATTTAAGAAGGTTTTTTAATTAAAAGGGGCGTAAACGTTTTCTTTGTTACTTTTTTTGCCAAACTTCTTTGTTTGTTTCATTTTTTTATGTACCTTTGCAATAGAAAGATAAAAACCAAGCCTCAAGCTCGCAAAAAGCCAAGGGCTGATAAAAACGTAGATTTATGGAAGTAACAGAACAAATGATTCAACAAGTAGAGCGCTTTATCAGAAAAGTGTCTCAAAAGTTTCCTGTACCAGCGTCTGAAGAAGACACATGTATGCTGACCGATATCCATGTGAGAGTATCACAGGACAGCGGCGAGATGCTTGCCTTTGACGATGACGAGAACGAAATTACCCGCTGTGTTGTTGAGCAATGGATTGACAACAAAGATGAAAACTTCTATGATGAGGTGGCGAAGCTTTTGCGTGACCTCTTGCGCAAGAATGCTGAGACGGTAGACCATCTCGGAATCCTAAAGCCTTACAGCTTCGTCTTGGAAGATGATGAGAAAGAGAATCTGGGAGAACTCTACCTTGCCGATGATGATACCATCATCGTGGGTGGCGACCTGATGGAGAATCTGGATCACGACCTGGATGAATTCCTTGACGACTTGCTTAAGGAATAACTTTCCGAATCAAGGAATCATAACATAAGCATAAAAAAGGAGGGAGGTTCGAAAGCCGCTGCTTCCTTCTCCCTCCCGGGCTAATGTTATAAAAACTAATATTGTCTTAATGCACCCAGCAATTCTGCATTTTCACTCTTATTACCGATGGTAATACGAAGGCAGTTGCCACAGAGTTGCACTTTATTTCTATTTCTTACGATGATGCCCTGTGCCACGAGATAATCGTAGATGGCATTGGCATCCGTCATCTTCGCCAGGAAGAAGTTGGCATCCGTAGGATATACCTTCTCGCAGATAGGTAATTCCATGAAGGCTGCCATCACCTTGGAACGTTCCTGCAGGATGTTCTTCACCCATTCATCCACCTTCAGTGGATTCTTCAATACCTCCAAAGCCTGCTCCTGGGTAAGGAGATTCACATTATAAGGATATTTCACCTTATTAAATAAATCTACTATTTTCTTGCTGGCAAAAGCCATACCCAGACGAAGGGCTGCACAGCCCCAAGCCTTGCTCATCGTATTCAGGACGATGATGTTTGGGAAATGATCGATCACGCTGCGGAAGGTTCGCTCGGAAGAGAAATCACTGTAAGCCTCATCCACGATGACGATGCCATCGAACAGGCGCAACACTTCTACGATGGCTTCACGGTTGATGTGGTTGCCCGTAGGATTGTTAGGACTACAGAACCAGATAACCTTGGTATTGTCATCGCAGGCATCGATAATCTTATCGGCTGTCACCTGATAGTTCTCATCAAGCAACACCTCCCGATACTCCACGTCATTGATATCGGCACATACCTGATACATGCCATAGGTTGGAGCAATGGCTACAACATTGTCCTGACCAGGGCGACAGAACACACGGTAAACCAGGTCGATGGCTTCATCAGAGCCATTGCCCAGGAAGATTTTCTCTTCTGCCACACCCTTTATCTTACTGATCTGCTTCTTCAGCTCCACCTGAAGGGGGTCTGGATAGCGATTGTAAGGGTCGTTATATGGATTCTCGTTGGCATCGAGGAATACGCGGGCATTTCTGCCGGCGAATTCTGTTCGAGCGCAACTGTATGGTGCCAGGTTCCAGATGTTCTCCCGGCACAAGTCTTTTAAATCTTTCATACTATCAAACTACTTTAGACTTTCTACTCTCAATCTCATGGCATTGGCATGTGCCTCGAGCTGCTCGTTTTCAGCCATGGTCACCACCGCATCTCCTATGTTACGAATACCTTCTTCGGTAAGATGCTGGAAAGTGATCTTGCGGTTATAGCTGTCGAGATTCACGCCGTTGTAAGCCAAGGCATAGCCATGGGTTGGCAGGGTATGATTGGTACCGCTGGCATAGTCGCCCGCACTCTCACAGGCATAATTGCCCAGGAATACGCTACCGGCATTCACTACCCTTTCAGCCAGCTGCTCATAGTGGGCAGTGGCGATAATCAGATGCTCAGGAGCATAGGTGTTGCAAAGCTCGATAGCCTCCTCATCATCCTTGACAAGGATAAACTTGGAATTATCCAACGAGGTCTGTGCCATCTCCTTACGTGGCAATCGTTCGAGCTGTGCTTCAACTTCCTTCTTCACCTCCGCCAATACCTTTTCAGAGGTAGTGATGAAGAACACCTGAGAGTCGAAACCATGTTCTGCCTGAGAAAGCAGGTCGGCAGCTGCGAAAACAGGGTTGGCTGTTTCGTCAGCAATCAGACAAACCTCCGAAGGACCGGCAGGCATATCGATAGCCACATCATGCAATGAAACCTGCTGCTTGGCAGCCATCACGAACTGGTTGCCCGGACCGAAGATTTTATATACCTTAGGCACGCTCTCAGTACCATACGCCATGGCACCGATAGCCTGTACGCCACCCGCCTTGAAAATCTTGCTCACGCCGGCAATCTTAGCCGCCATGAGAATGGCAGGGTTCACCTTACCCTCCTGGTTAGGAGGAGTACAGAGAACAATTTCCCCGCAACCGGCAATCTTGGCAGGAGTAGCAAGCATCAGTACGGTAGAGAACAGCGGTGCAGTACCGCCCGGAATATAAAGTCCCACCTTCTGGATGGCAACACTCTTCTGCCAGCACGTAACGCCAGGGCATGTTTCAACCTTCTCGCCTTCAAACTTCTGGCTCTGATGGAATGCGGCAATGTTATGATGGGCGAGGTGCAAAGCGTCTTTCAGTTCTTGAGAAACCAGTTGCTCAGCCTCTTCGATTTCAGCTTCAGTCACAGCCAAAGAATCGAGATGGGCATGATCAAACATTTCCTCGTAACGCTTCACGGCTTCGTCGCCATGCTTCTTTACATCGTCGAGTACACCCTGTACCGTAGCATTGAGCTTGGATACATCCAGGTGTGGGCGTTTTACTATCTCGCTCCATTCCTCCTTTGCAGGATACTTTATTACCTTCATTCCTTCTTATTAATGTTTAAAGTTCAATGTTACAATATCATCTTCTCAATTGGTGTTACCAGGATGCCCTGTGCACCGAGTTCCTTCAACTTACCGATGATTTCCCAGAAACGCTTCTCATCGAGCACGGTATGGATAGAACACCACTCGTCGTCAGCCAATGGGATGATGGTAGGACTCTTGATACCAGGCAATACCTTGGTAATCTCCTCTACCTTTGACTTAGGGGCATTCATCATCACGTACTTCTTGTCCTGGGCAGAGCGCACAGCCTCGAAGCGGAACAGCATCTCGTTCAGAATCTGATGCTTCTCCTCATCCATCTTCCAGTTGCCGATGAGCAAAGCCTCGCTCTTCATCACAACCTCTACCTCGGCAAGATTGTTGCTTACCAGCGTAGAACCAGAGCTGACGATATCGAAGATACCATCTGCCAGACCGATGCCCGGACTGATCTCTACAGAACCGGTGATGACATGGATGTCGGCATTGATATTATGCTTCTTCATGAAGTTGCGCAGGATGTTAGGGTAAGAGGTGGCAATCTTCTTGCCGTTGAACCACTGTAATCCTGGATATTCTATCTTCTTAGGGATGGCAAGACTCAAGCGGCACTTGCTGAAACCCAAACGATCGATGATCTGGGCTTTCTCACCACGCTCCACGAACTCGTTCTCGCCCACGATACCGATATCTGCCACACCAGAGGCTACACTCTGAGGAATATCATCATCACGGAGGTAGAGAACCTCGAGTGGGAAATTACTTGCCTGCACCAGAAGTGTGCGCTTGGAGGCACTGACCTTGATGTCTGCCTCTGCTAAAAGATTCATGGTATCGTCAAACAGACGACCCTTACTTTGTACTGCTATTCGTAACATATTTCTGTATTTTGTCTGAAAAACATTGCAAAAGTACATAAAATTGTTAGAATATGCAAATAATTTAGCACTTATATTTAAAAATTTCGTACTTTTGCAGTCGCAATGAGAAAAAAGTTATATTTATACGCATTTTATGCTCTTATTTTACTGGGAAGTTGCGAAGAAAAGAAACCGCAACAAGAGCTCACGCCGTGGGGAACTCCTATAGGCGAAGTGGAGGGCATGTCTGATGGCGAAGAAGAGGGGGCGGAAGAAGCTGCCAACAAGAATACAAGACAAAAGGGCTTCTCGCTGGAGGATATTCAGGAAAACGGTGAGCTGATCATGCTTACCGTGAACGGTCCTACTACCTATTATGATTATCACAACCACGGCATGGGTCTGCAATATCTCCTTTGCGAGAAGTTTGCCCAGCAGATTGGTGTGTCGCTGCGCGTGGAGGAATGTAAGGATACCACCGAGATGATCCAGAAGCTGACCAAGGGTGAAGGTGACATCATCGCCGTTCCCCTATCCCGGAAGCAGACCAAGGGCGACCTGCTCTTCTGTGGTGTGACACCCGACAGTACCCGCACGCAGTGGGCTGTGGTTGGCGGCAACAAGAGTCTTGCCGATACACTGAACGGCTGGTTCAAGCCAAAGATGATAGCCGAGACGAAGAAGGAGGAAAACTGGCTGCTTTCTTCTGCCAGCGTTACCCGACATGTCTATTCTCCGTTCCTGAACCGTTCCAAAGGTGTCATCTCCCGTTACGACCATCTCTTCCAGCGATACAGCGGTACGGCAAGAATGGACTGGCGCCTGATGGCGGCACAGTGTTATCAGGAAAGTTGCTTCGACCCGAATGCAAAGTCATGGGCAGGTGCCTGCGGACTGATGCAGATCATGCCTTCTACGGCAGACCATCTGGGATTGCCGATGAGTGCGATACATGATGCAGAATCGAATGTGGCGGCGGCAGCCAAGTATATGGCTGAGTTACAGGGCCATTTCTCTGACATCGGAGATCCTACACAGCGAGTTCTCTTCGCCTTGGCTGCATACAATGGCGGTTTCCATCATATCCGTGATGCGATGAACCTGACCAGAAAGCATGGTGGCAATCCTTATAACTGGGGACACGTAAGAGAATATGTCCTGCGCCTGGCACAGCCGGCTTATTACCGTGATCCGGTTGTGAAATACGGTTTCATGCGTGGTACGGAGACTGCCGACTATGTAGACAGAATCAGAGCACGCTGGAGTGAATACTGCGGTGGCGCCAGCTTCCACGACAGTTATCGTGGTGGCAGCAGAGGCATCGGTGGCGGTGCCTTCCATGGTGCACCGATGAAATCGAAAAGACATTATCAGGGTAAATACCATATATAATATAAAAGGCTTCTGCGTATGTATTCGCAGAAGCCTTTTTTGTATCTATGAATATAAAATAATTACTTACCCAAAACCTCATCCAACAAGGTGTAGAATGCAGGATCCTCACCTACGATGGTCTTTACGATCTTGCCGTCAGGACCAATGACAATCTTGGTTGGGAAGCCCTGAACAGCATACTTGTCGAGTACATCGCTACCCTTTGGATTATAAACGTGAATCCATGGCAACTGATGCTTCTCTACAGCAGCCTTCCACTTAGCCTCGGTATCATTGCAGTCAACACCCAGGATTTCGAACTTACCCTTGTACTTCTCGTAGTACTCCTTCATCTTAGGCATACCCTTGATGCACCAGATACACCAGGAACCCCAGAAGTCGATGACAACATACTTGCCACGAAGACTGGAAAGAGAGAATGGCTTACCATTGATATCATTCAGAGTGAAGTCAGGAGCCTCTACACCGGAAGCCTGAACCACCTTAGCCTTCTCCTCCATCTCAGCGCGCTTCTTGGCACTTTCGAAGATAGGCTCATAGTATGCCTTCATTCTACCGTTCTTAACGTTATCTGCCATCAGACTGATCAAAGTCTCCTTGTCCTTGACATCATCCAGCTCGTCGATGAGAAGAGCGATACACTCCTGATCGGAATGCTGCTTAGCATAAGCAAGAAGGTCGGCAGCATACTTCTTCTGCAAAGGTTCCATACGCTCATCTGCAACTTTTTCGATAGAATCGCGGTTACTGTCATTCACATTGTCAGAATACCATTTCCAGAGCGCTTTGATATCCTTATGAGCCTGACCCTTATACTCATCCATCAATTCCTGTTCCTGATAGAATTTACCTCCCTTGATATCGACACCCTCAGTGAAGTTACCCTTCATCTCAATAGTCTCACCCGGAATGGCAAAGACACGGTTAGCCTTAAATACTCCACTCTTGATGACCTTAAGGTCACAGAGATAAACCCATTGAGGCTTATCAAAGTTCTTGGAGTACACAAACTTCTTTTTCTTAACCTCGATGTTTTCCGTCTTTCTTCCAATCATAGCTACCAGAGAATCCGGCAACCCCTCTACGTTACCCTTGATTTGAAAGGTTCCGCTCTGAGCCATCGCTGCTGCAGATGCCAGCATCATAGCAGCTGTAAAAATCATTTTTTTCATTTTGAATTATGTTTTATCTTTTATATTTCCACAATAACTTTTATCTACACCTTATTATATTAAGGCATCCTTATTCCTCATACTCTGTGGTATCTTCGATACCCGCCTCAGCCAGGGCTTCCTTGCGCTCCACGCAGGTACCACATTTTCCGCAATGCTTCTCGCCACCCTTATAGCAGCTCCAGGTCTCGGCATAATCGATACCGAGTTTCTTGCCAATGGCTGCAATCTCACCCTTGGTGATGTTGGTATAAGGAGCCACCACTCGGACATCCACGAATGTGCCAGCCTCGGCAGCCTCATCGATAGCCTTGATAAACTCCGGACGACAGTCTGGGTAGATGGTATGATCACCGCCATGATTGGCGATAAACACCTTCTTGAGATGATTGCTCTCAGCAATACCGATGGCAATGCTCAACATAATACCGTTGCGGAAAGGCACCACGGTAGACTTCATGTTGTCGGCAGCATAATGTCCCTCAGGAATTGCATCTGCACCTTCCAGGAGCGAACTCTTGAAATACTGGTGCATGAATTCCAGATCGATGGTAATATGCTTGATTCCCAATCTCTCACAATGCATCTTGGCGAAAGGAATCTCCCGCTCGTTATGATTGCTTCCATAGTTGAAACTGATACCCAGGGCTATCTCGTCCTTCTTGTCATAGAGCAGGGTAATACTATCCATACCGCCGCTCACAATAATTACTGAATCTTTCATTTACTTTTCCTTTGAACTTAATATTTATAAATCAGATTATATTTATAAATTCAGACTATACACTAAAATCTGCGTAATCTGCGAAATCTGCGTGAGATTTACCCGAACAGGCAGCGGAACGCCTCTTCCACTTTCCTTACGGGATGAATCTCTATCTGATACTTCTGATGGTCGAAACCATGATAGTTGTATTTCGGAATGATGATGTGCTGGAAGCCGAGTTTCTCAGCCTCTGCTATGCGCTGTTCGATACGACTTACCGGACGAACCTCACCACTCAGTCCTACTTCGCCAGCCATGCACCACCCCTGCTCTATCGCCGTATCCACATTACTGCTCAATACTGCAGCCAGCACACTCAGGTCCATCGCAGGGTCAGTAACCCTCAATCCTCCGGCAATATTCAGGAACACATCCTTCTGCATCAGCTTGAAGCCTACCCGCTTTTCCATTACCGCCAGGAGCATGTTCAGTCTTCGCTGGTCAAAACCCGTTGCCGAGCGCTGTGGAGTTCCGTATGCAGCCGTACTCACCAGAGCCTGCGTTTCTACCAGAAACGGACGCACACCCTCGATGGCAGCACTGATGGCTACACCCGAAAGTCCGTCATGATCCTCTGTAAGAAGCAGTTCCGACGGATTGCTCACCTGTCTCAATCCTCCCTGCAGCATCTCATAGATACCCAGTTCCGAAGTACTTCCGAATCGGTTCTTGATGCTTCGCAGGATGCGATACATATAATGCTGGTCACCCTCAAACTGGATGACGGTATCCACGATATGCTCCAATATCTTAGGTCCCGCCAAGGTTCCCTCCTTATTGATATGACCTATCAGGATAACCGGAATGCCACTGGTCTTGGCAAAACGGAGAAGATGGGCTGCACACTCACGGACCTGAGATACCGAACCCGGAGAACTGTCCACCTCTTCGGTAGCGATGGTCTGGATAGAGTCGATGACGATGAATTCCGGAGCCACCTCCTGGATATGAGAGAAGATTTTCTCCAGCTGGGTTTCACAGAGAATCGTGATATGGTCGAAGGGTTGAACCACTTCCTCTCCCCTCAGCAGCGCCTGTCCCTTAGCCAGTCGGTCGGCACGCAACTTAATCTGATGGGCACTCTCCTCACCGCTGACGTAGAGAATACGGCGGTCGGTCATATTCAGGATGGTCTGCAGGGTAAGTGTACTCTTGCCGATACCCGGTTCACCACCCAGCAGGGTGATGCTTCCCGGAACCATTCCGCCACCCAGTACGCGGTTCAGTTCCTCATCGCGCATATCGATGCGAGGTTCATCAATGGCAGAGATGTCGCGCAACTTCATCGGCTTGGCATCATTGTCGCTATGCTGACCACCGAACATGGTAGCAGCCCCGCCATGTCTCATCGTCATGCCGGCATTCTTAGCCGCCTGCGAACCGCTATCGCCCGCAATGCGAATCTCCTTGAAAGTGTTCCATTGTCCGCAACTAGGGCATTTACCCATCCACTTGGAACTTTCCTGTCCACAGTTGCTACAAACGTATGCTATTTTGTCCTTTGCCATAAATGTAACATTTATTCGTGCAAAAGTACAGCATTTTTTTCAAGTGACACAACTTTTTTATTTTATTTAAGGTAAAAAACGGGATGTAGGGATTTTCCCCCACCCATTTAGGGAAAAACCTTACCCCAAGAACGAAAATAGCCCTATCTTTGCACCAGAAATAAGAAACAAGAGTATAAACAATTTTAAAATATACGATTATGAAGAAGTTTATCATAGCACTTGTAGCAATGTTCACCATGACATTCACTACTGCATCAGCAATGAGTTACGAACAGGCACGCCAGCAGGCTCTCTTCCTGACTGACAAGATGGCTTACGAGCTGAACCTGACAGATGATCAGTACGAGGCAGCTTATGAGGTGAACCTCGACTATCTGATGGGCATCAATACTTATGATGACCTGTATGGCGTATACTGGCGCCAGCGTAATCTCGACCTGAGCTATATCCTGCTCGACTGGCAGTATCGCGCTTTCTGCGATGCCACCTACTTCTATCGTCCTCTCTACTGGGACGGAGGTTACTGGCATTTCGGAATCTACGCACGCTACCCTCGCCGCGACTACTTCTTCTTCGGTAGACCACACTTCTACGTTAGCTATAGGGGCGACCACTGCTGGAGAGTGAACGGCGGAAGAAGCTGGTATCACGGACGTGCATACGGCAGACCATTCGCTGGCGGTCAGCCACGAATGGGAATGAGAGACGGCTTCAACCGTGGTGATTACGGTCGCGGACAGTCTTTCGGCAATATGCAGCGCCAAAGCAGCACCCGCACCACAGTAACCAGAGACCGCAACTTCGGCAACGGTTCGTTCAATAACGGTCGTATAGAAAGTAACCGCAACTATAATGGCGGTGGCACATTCGGTGGAGGAACCTTCGGAAGCAGAAATAACAGCCGTTCTAACATGAGCCGCGATTTCACCCCACGTTCTACAACCCCTAACAGCAGTTCGTTTGGCGGTAACCGTTCATTCGGTGGCAGCAACCGCTCATTCAACAGCGGAAGCAACAACAGAAGCAATAGCCGTTCATTCAACAGCGGCAGCAGCAACCGTTCATTCGGAGGAGGCGGCACATCCCGTTCATTCGGAGGAGGCGGTTCTCACAGCAATGGCGGAAGCAAAAGCGGTGGCGGTAGCTTCGGCGGCAGAAGATAATAGGGAAAGTTAAGAAAATAAAAGAAGCCTCATTTGGAGTTGGTTCAAGCCTGACGTAAAGTTTATTTCAAGCTCAAACCAACCTCAAATGAGGCTTCATTTGTTTTCTTTTCCAAATCACTCTTAGCGGTACCATCATAGCGCTACCGCCTGTTTGGACTATAAATCTGCGTCACCTGCAAAAAAGCATGACACAACACATTACAATCTGAACTAGTCGTTCTCGTTCAATTTAAACAGCTTCTTCAGACTCTCTTCAAAACCGCCCTCGAAAGGGCATTTCTCCTTTGGATAGACCAAATGATATGCCTCCCATACCAAGTCTAGAAATTTCGCAAACAACAACCAGCGCTGGGTTGCCGTATGCTGACTCTTCAATGCTGCAATCAGAATTGAAAAGAACTGGCAAAAACTAGGCCTACCCTCTTAGGCATGCTCTTCACCACTCTGCCCCAAATGACATGGGACCATAATGTTGCGACTCAACTTAGTCTTACATGGATACACACAATCCAACAACATTCTAAATGCCTTTTCGGCTTTACTAAAACGTGTCATACGTTAATTAATTTAAATATAACTTTTTATTGTGTTAAGATACCATAAAAACGTATCTATATATATAAACACGCATTTTTTGGCGCTTTATTGTATTTCCAGTATCTTTGTTGCAGATTTCTGAACGGCTGAACTGAACTTATAGGTTTAACATCTTTGATATACAGCGCGATCAAGAAAGAATATAAAGAAATGATATACAGATAGTTATTACGTGTATTTAACACGTATTTAACGCTGGTATTTTTAAGTATTCAGTATTCAGAGTTCAGAAAGTTAAAATGGGTTAAAACTCAGATTCGGCAAAAAAAAGCTGATTCTGACGGACATAAACAACAAACAATTCAAACCAAAAATAGCAAAAATGAATGTAAAAAACAACAACCCGGAAGCTAACCAGGCGATGCCTTCTTTCTTCCACAGCATCCAGCAGTCTGAGAGCCATCCTCTCGTCTCCTGGGAGTATCTACGATCACTCATCACCAGCGACCCGCAGATCAAGAACATGACAGAACTGTATCGCCAGCGACTCCAGGTAAGCAAGAAGTTCGCCGACGAGCTCAAACCACAAAGCCCAGCCATCACCATCTCTGCACAGATGGACGGCTATGGACGGAAGCTCGCCAACTTCGTGAAGCCAACCTACCTGCTGATGGTAGAGTTTGACAAGATTCCAACCCAACAGCTGGAACACTGCCAGGAACTCATCTCCCAGGATGAGCACACCATGGTGATGCATCGCAGCGTCAGTGGCAGGGGATTGCATATCTTCTGCAAGTATGCGCCAGCTGAGGATGACGACATCAGCATCCTCGAACTCTTCGAGCTGATTCTTCCCAAGGCACAGCTCTACTACCAGCATCTCCTGGGAATGGAATGCGACAAGGCATGCTCCGACATCACCCGATGTGCCGGACTGGCACACGATCCCGAAGCCTATTTCAACTGGCAGTCGGTACCCTTCGAACTCGACTTCAGCGATCTGAAGAAGTTTTATACCAAGAAGACCATGGAGGCGAAGTATGCCAAGCGCAAACCGAAGAAAAGCCAGTCGAAGGAGAAGGAGAAGAAGAACACTGCCATCACCATCGACGAGGCGGCTCCCCATATCATGCAGCTCCTGCAACAGTGGGGCTACGACTTCCAGCCCGGCAGACACAACGAGTACATACTCCACTTCAGCAAATGCTGCCTCAAGTACGGCATCAGCCAGGAAGAGGTCATGAAGTATGTCGACAAGGAGTTTGGCTCCCAATATCCCGAGACTGTCTCCGTCCTCAAGTCCTGCTACAAGCATAGCGAACTCTTCGGTACCTGGCACTACTACCGCGAAGGTGAAGGCTACAGCACCCGTCCTTCGGTGAAGGCGGTCAAGCAGTGGCTGTCCACTCACTATACCTGGCACCACAACAAGATGACCGGCTTCTACGAACTGCAAAGCCGAATGGTCTATACCGGCAAGTATCCTCACCCTACCCGTGTCGATGACAACATCGAAAACTCGCTCTGGGCTGATATGGACGAGGCAGGACTGCATGTATCGATAAATACCATCCACAGCATCATCAACAGCGATTTCTGCCAGAGCTTCGACCCTTTGGAAGACTATCTTAAAAGCCTTCCAACATGGCAAAAAGGCAAGGATCCTGACTATATCGACCAGCTCGCCGACCGCATCCATGTGGTGGAGAAGCCTGGCTATGAGCACACCCAGGAGTTGTTCAGATATTACTTCAAGAAGTGGATCGTGGCGATGGTAGTAGCCTGGTGCTCACCGAAGGTAGTCAACCAGTTCATCCTCATCCTCGTAGGCAAGGGCGGCATTTTCAAGACCACCTTCTTTGCCTACCTCCTGCCCCCAGAGCTGCGCCAGTATTTTCTCAACGATTCCACTGCCAGTTATACCGACAAGGACTTCATGGAGGCATTCAGCAGCAAGGCGATGATCTGTCTCGATGAGTTTGAGAGCGTCTTCGGAAAGAACCTGAGTGCCTTCAAGAGCAACCTCACGAAGCTCACCTTCTCCATCCGCCGCCCCTACGACAAGTATCGCAGCGAACTGCCCCATCGTGCCTCTCTCTCCGGCACCACCAACAGCCAGCAGTTTATCACCGACGAGGAGAACCGCCGCTATTCGCCATGGATTGTAGAGAGCATCGATAGTCCGATAGACCATCCGATAGACTATCAGAACGTCTATGCCCAGGCTTTGGCACTGGGCAAGGAGGTGATGAGCCGCAGCAAGGAAGACACTCAGGGCTGGACCTTTTGGCTCACCCGTCAGGACATCGACCAGATGCGCAACCACAACCGTCTCTTCATGGTGGCAAACTATGCCGAAGAGCAGATTCTGAAGTACTACAGGATTCCGGAACCGGATACCCCACTGCAGTACATCAAGTTCCGCTACACCTCGGAAATTCTGGAGAAGATAGGCTGCAACCCAGCCCTCCGCCAGAATCTGAACAGCCACAACATCGGTTCCGTGATGGCGCGGCTGGGCTTCAAGAAGATCCACAAGGACAAGGGCAACGGCTGGGCGGTCATAGAGAAGGAACCTATCGAGCTGAACAGCGACGCTGCCGTCGATCCTACGGATACTTTCGAGGACTAAGTATCTTACTTTCGACCCGTAAGTATGTTACTTTCAACCCGTAAGTATAATACTTAAACATCAAAAGCTATATGGATATAAGAAGCTATACGAAGCAGGAACTGGCTCTGCTCTATTTCCCCGATTCGTCACCCGTGGTGGCAAGTGCTCATCTGATGCGTT
>ERZ779643.1647-NODE-1647-length-14524-cov-2.133250_pt1 | contig 14524 bp, 8 predicted proteins | sample MGYA00511564_ERZ779643 | MGnify/ENA primary metagenome ERZ779643 (study PRJEB29588, sample SAMEA2147114) | human gut metagenome | biome: human gut; feature: human-associated habitat; material: faeces | place: Denmark | collected 2008/2010 ... | reverse complement strand
TATCTCATCATCGCTGATCCTGCCGTCGCGGGCTATCTGGATCAGGCGTGTAGTAAGAGGATTGATTTCATTCAGACTGGCAATGGTTTCCAGAATTATATTGGATAAGTCGGAAACTTTGACTTCCGGAACATAACGATGACCGATTTCGCATTTATGGGAGCAGTAATAATTGCAGAGATCCGGTCGTCTGTAAGCATCAGCCATCTGGATGATATCATAAGGTGTTGGTTCCTGTATTTCATATTCAAATTTTTCAATTTTAGAATCAGAAACAGCAGTCATTTTTTCGCTGGCTTCTGATCTGGTAAGACCGGCTTCTTCCCGGCAAATCTGATAAATCGTCTTATTTTCTCTTTTAGATTGCTTTCCCATGAGAATAACCTCCTGTATATCACAAAACATTAGGATTATCGCGTTGTAAGTCCGTATGCTGTACGTGTATTTCTTTTATAAAATTCATTATACTTGAAATATCAGTAAACAACAAGAGATAATAGATTTTGGCTATACGGTCCTGAAATGTGCTGCAAAAAATTATCCAAAGACACCCGTATCCAAAAACCTTGATTTTTAATATATGCTAAGTTAAAATAAAACAAATACCGATCACACAAAATAACAGATAACGATTGAAAAAGGAGAAAATAGTGGATCTAAACAAAATATCTATTAAAAAAATCAGGGAGCTTATTGTATTTACGGCACTTCTTGTAGTTGCCCTGTGGAAGTTTGATATGGTACTCGGTGTGCTGAAAACCATATGGAGGATTATATTTCCGTTTATACTTGGTGGAGCTATCGCATTTCTGACCAATGTGCCAATGAGCTTTTTGGAAAGGACAATTTTTAAAAAGGCAAAAAAAGAAAATAAGATAGTTAAAAAACTGTCAAGACCGATAAGTCTGCTCCTTACGGTTGTATTAGTAGTTGGTGTGATCTCATTGGTAATGTTTGGTGTGATTCCGCAGCTTACACGAACAATGGGAACTTTGATGACGAGCATCGCTGATTTTATCCCGCATATGCAAAGTTGGATTCGAGAATTTTTCCATAATAATCAGGAAATTATAAAACTGACAGATCAGCTGCAGTTTAATCTGGATCAGGCAGTCAGATGGGCAATAAGCCTTCTTGGAAACGGTGCAGGAAATATGATGAATACGACAATGTCTGCAGTGGGTTCCCTGATCAGTGGATTAACAACCTTTTTCATTGCGGTTTCCTTTGCCTGCTATATTCTTTTTCAGAAAGAAAAGCTGCATGTACAGGTCAGAAAAGTATTTTTCGCTTTTCTTCCAAAACAAAAAGCAGATGCATTCCTTAAAGTTTGTTCTCTCACGTATCGGACATTTGCAAACTTTCTTACAGGTCAGTGTCTGGAAGCCGTGATTCTTGGATGTATGTTTGTCATTACACTGAGTATTTTGCGGATGCCATATGCACTCCTGATTGGAATTTTAATTGCGTTTACGGCATTGATCCCTGTTTTCGGGGCTTTCATCGGGTGTGCGGTAGGAAGCTTTTTAATCTTTATGCTAAGCCCGAAACAGGCAATTCTATTCATAATAGTATTTCTGGTACTGCAGCAGATAGAGGGAAATCTGATCTATCCCCATGTTGTTGGTGAATCTGTAGGTCTTCCGTCCATCTGGGTGCTGGCAGCCGTTACAGTCGGTGGAAACATTATGGGAATTGTAGGTATGCTTGTTTTTATTCCACTGTTGTCAGTGTTCTATACTATTTTTCGGGAATTCGTATATCTGCACCTGAAAAAACAACATATCAAACAGGTAACAGCAACAAAAATAGAAGAATATACGGAAGAAGAAATTGCTGCTATAGAAGGAAAGGAAATGAACAGAACAGAATAAAGTACATTATGAAAATTCCTGAAGATATTCAGAAGATAAAAAGGAAAAATATGTAAAGAAAAATAGTGAAGATAGAAAAAAAGCTGCCAAAAAAAGAGTGCTAGTAGACGAAGCATGGATGTTATTGCCATACCCAGAAGCAGTAGACTTCTTAAATACAATGGCAAGACGTGCAAGAAAAAGAAATGTATCACTTGCAATAATTTCACAAAGATTCCAAGACTTCTACGAAAAACCAGAAGTACAAGCAGTCTTAACATCATCAGATACAAAATTATTACTTGCACAAGATAAATCTGAAATACAATACTTAAAAGAAGTATTTAAACTAAGCGAAGGAGAAGCAGGATTCCTAGTTACTTGTGGCAAAGGAGAAGGATTACTAAAGGTAGGTGCAGATACTGCAATATTACAAATTACACCAACAGCAAAAGAGTTTGAATTCGTGGAAACAAACTTAAATAAACTAATGGAAAATAATCAGAGAAGATCATAATAGAGGGAGGAAACATGAATCACTTTATGAGCAAAAAAACAATACAAAAGATTATGGCAATATTTGTAATATTAATACTAAGTAACTTTATTATGGGCTGTAAAGCAACCTTTGCTGATGATAAAGACGATGCAACTACATGGTTAGAGAATTATGCAAACACTGTAGCTTTGTCATATAAACGTCCAGCTAGTAATTTATATGATGCATTTGTACAAGCAGAAGGAGTAAAAAGCGTAAAAGTTGAAGATAATAAATTGGTAGTTACTATAAAAGCTGGATATAGTGAAAGTGAAGTCAAAGCTAATATTCAAAACAAGTTAATTGGCGTAGTATATGAAGAAGCTAATGCACAGCTTTTAGCACAAACCCAAACAACTTATAAAGCAACTGAAAACAACAGCAATAATAGTAATAATAACAATAATACCAGTAATAGTGGAAATAATAGTAATGCAGAGAAAAGCGATGAAGAGAAATTTAAAGAAGCTCTTAGAAATAAAAATTATAATTTAACATCAGACCAAATTAATAGAGCATGGGAGGATTATAATAGTGGAATTGATGGAGCTAATGGAAAAGCTGTAACATGGAATTCTGCAACTGGAGAAATAACATTGAACTATACTCAAGACCAAAGAGAGGCTAGAGGAATAAGCAATCAAGCTACAAGTGAAATACATGACGATCAAAGCCAAAATGATGATGAGGGTGACATAGATGGAGGATTATTACTTAGTCCAATTTCTTCATTTGTAGTTGCTATATGTGATGGATTAAATTATTTAATGCAGTCATTTGTAATTGGGTATTCTGGTGTCGCACAAAAAGATGACGATTTAGACACCTACATAGGTGAACATCCAGCAGATAGTTCATTACCAACAGTTGAAATAGCAGCATCGGCAATAAGTAATTTTTTTGGTCATTACAGAGTTGGAACTATAAAATTGACACCAGCAGAAATTTTTGCAGGAAATGTTGCAGCACTAAATGCAAACTTTTTCTCAAGCAATGAGGATTACAGTGGAATGCTTGGAGGATCGAACAAATCAATTGTTGAAAAGTTAAAAGGAGTAGTTAGTGCTTGGTATGTTGCAATAAGAAATATAGCAATAGTTGGCCTCTTATCTGTATTACTATATTTGGGAATTAGAATAGTAATAAGTTCAAGTGCAGGAGACAAGGCAAAATATAAACAAACATTTATGGATTGGTTAATTGCACTATGTTTAATATTCTTCTTACACTATATAATGGCATTTACAATGACAATAGCGGATCAAGTAACAAGTGTACTTGGCGGAGATGAAAATCCAGACGGAACAATAAGTCAACTAGTAATAAATATTACTGATGGTAACAATGGAAATAAAACTTTTGGATCTAATTTTATAAATGTTGCAAGAACTAAAACACAATTTGGCAACGTACATGGAAAAGTAGGATATACAATAATGTATGTTGCATTTACAGCATATACAGTATATTTTGTAATAGTATATATGAAGAGATTAATAATGTTAGCCTTTTATACATTAATGGCACCAGCAGTTGCTCTATCATATCCTTTAGACAAATTAAAAGATGGTAAAGCACAAGCATTTAATTTTTGGCTTAAGGATTATATTTTCTATGCATTCTTACCAGCACTTCATATGATAATTTATACGGTATTTATATCATCTGCTTTATCACTTGCGGTACAAAATATGATATATGCGTTAGTTGCTATGGCATTTATAGTACCAGCAGAGAAAATTGTTAAAAAGATGTTTGGCATACATGGAAATACAGAAGAACGTGCAGGTGGATTTGCTGGTGGAGCTGTAGCAGGTTCATTAATGAGTAGCTTAAGAAAACTTCCAAAAGGAGGACAAAAAGGACCAGCACCAAACCGTACAAAAACACAATCAAGAACTCGTATTGCGGATAATCCTAATTCCGTAAGTTTTATGGATACAATGAATGCTACAATTGGACAAAAACCAAGTGATAATGGAAATAGTATAAAAGCAAATGCAAATAATCAAAATGTAATGGAAAATACAAACGGAAATAAAGCTATTGGAAATTATGGAGTAAATAATCCAGAAGAAATTAGAGATCAAAATTATTCTGGTATTTTAGGAGGTACATATTCTGACAATAAATCTGTACAAACAAGTGCTATGGATATAAATGGACAACCAAATATGGATTATGGAATGGCAAATTCAATGTCAAATAACAAAGCAGACAATTTAGCAGCAAATCCAAAAGGTAACATTAATATTGGATCAGATAATAAAAAGAAAGAAAGCAAAGCTAGAAAAATAATTAACAATGCTAGTACAGCAATTGGAAGGAGATATACTATTGCTGGTGGTGCTAAAGGAATTGCTAGTTCATTAGGAAAGAAAGCAGGAAAAGCTGCTATCAAAGGTATTGGAATGGCAGCAGGTGCTACTGCACTTGGAATGGCTGGACTTGGAATTGGTATGGTAGGTGGAGACCTAGGAGATGCATTTAAAGGACTTAGTGTTGGAGCAGCAGCTGGTGGCTACTTAGGTGGTAACATAGGAAATGCTGTAAACGATACTATAGATGGTAAAAATGAATTAGGTAGATTTGCTTCAGAAGTTAAATACGGAAGTGTAGAAGCAAGCGACAATGCAAGATCAAGAAGAAATTATATTTCAGATGAAGGAAATAGAGCAAGAATACTTGCAGATCATCCAGATTTTAAAGCAGAAGATGTTGATAGATATGCACAGAGAAGATATGATATGATGTACGATTCAGGTGTAGATGATGAAAGCATGGCAGACAAAGCATTAAAATTAGAAGATTCTTTAATAGGACAAGGACTTGATGCAGAACAAGCTCATAGAAGTGCATATGGTGCATTAAGCGCTGCACAAAAATACAGCTTTAGTGATTTAGCAGATCAATCTAAGAGAGAAAAATACCAATCTCAAGTTGCAAGAAGAGCAATGCAAGAGGGTGGTGTATCTAAAGAAAATGCTGAAAGAATGGCAAAGAATTACTTTGACAATATGGCGGTTATACGTGGGGTTACATCTGCACCTAAAGCAATAAGTAACAATACAAGTACACAAAGAAATGCCACAGGAACAAAACAAGAAAGCAAAAGACAAATAGACATATCAAATGCAAAAACAGCAGAAAAAACTGCTAAAGCACAAGTAAGGAAAATTAACACAGAAAAAATAAAACGTGGTCCAGGAAGACCAAGAAAAAATTAAATTTACACAAGAGATAAAGCCAAAGGAAACTTTGGCTTTATTTAGAAAAAAGAGAAAGGAATCAATTATAAATAAGTTTATATAATTGATTATATAAGAAAATATGTTTAATAAATTTATAAGATATTTTAACCAAAACAGACTTGGAGTAATAACAACAATTATAATTATTTTAGCAGTAATAGCATTAATTCAATTGCTAAACTCTTTTGCAAAACAAAATGAAAAAGAACAATATGTTAATGTAATAAACAATACAATAAGTTCAAATCAATCAACTAGCAATAAATCAAGCAATGTTTTACATACAAGTTCTCAAATAACTGGAGATAAAATAACAGATACACAAGCTAAATCTAATCAAAATTTAATTGCTAATTTTATAAAATTATGCAATAATAAAGATGCAAATAATGCTTATACATATTTGAGCGCAAACTGTAAGGAAGAATTATTCCCAACAGTTAACGACTTTAAAACACAGTATATAGATAAAATATTTAATAATGAAAAAACATATAACATAGAAAATTGGAAAGCATCAGGCAATATCTACACATATAAAATAACTTATATAGAAAATATGCTTGCTTCTGGTAAAACTTCTAACTCAATAGAAGACTACATTACAATTGTTACAGAAAACAATACAAACAAATTAAATATTTTTAGATATATAACCAACGAAAAAATAAACAAAACTGCTGCTAACAATATTGCAAGTATTACAGTATTAGAAAAAAATGTATATGATGATTACGAAATATATAAGATCAGTATAACAAATAATAGCAACAATACAATAATGCTTAATAGAACAAGCGATAATGGTGGAATATATGTGCAGTACAGTGGTAGCAATGCAAAATATACTGCATTTATTTCTGAAATAATACAAAGCAATTTGTCAATAAATGCAGGACAAACTAAGTATTTATCAATAAAAATAAACAAAGTTTATAATGGTGCAATTCAAGCAAAGAGTATGGTATTTTCAGATATTATAAACAATAAAAATACATTTGACAGTACATCAGATAAAACACAATATAAGGATATATCAAATATACTAGTAAATTTTTAATTGGGAGAGCTTAAATGGATAATAGAGAAGACGAAAACCTAAATGATGAAGAATTAGAGGATATGGATCTTCAAAAACAACAAGAAGCTCAGCTAGAACAACAACAATCTGAACTAGAGGAGCAACAAAAGGAACGAATAGCAGCTAAAAAAACACAAGCGGCTATTAGTTCTATTGGCTCAAAAATAAAAGGTGGAGCAAAAGAAGCTGGAAAACAGGTTGCTAAGATGGTAAAGAAAGCAATACTTGCATTTGTTAAAGCTATTGGAATAAAAGGCTTAATAATTTTTATAATAATTATTGCAGCAGCAGCACTTATATATGGAGTAATAAGTGGAATAAGTGACCTCTTAAGTGATAAGGCTAATAATATAATGAGCGAGGATTTTATTAGCTCTTCTTCAACATATGATGCAGATGTTGACTTTTCTAATGGAATAGAAATAACGGATGAACAAGTAGAGCAGCTTATAAAAGTAATTGAAAATCAAGGAATATCTCTAAATGGTATGTTTTTATCAGGCGACCAAGATGATTCACAAGATGAAAATTCAGATGCAAATAAAAAGCAAAAAATGAAATATTTAAGACAATTTCTACTTGCACAATTATGTACTGAGTATCCAGATTTTGGAATACAGGAAGACGAAACACACTATAATGGAATTATAAAAATAAGAAAGAACAATAGTGATGGTTCAGACTCAACCGACATGAAGTATGTAAAATTACAAGTGTTTAAGGCTATGATTAATGCTATTAATGCAAATTCATTAGATGGTGGCGGAGAGAAATACTCAACAAAAGAAATAGACGTAAATATTTCTGGAGCAAGAAATAATACAATACCTGCTACAGTAATTATACCTACAGAAAACCTTTCCGATATGCCATGTGTTTTAATGGTTCATGGATTTACAGGAAAAAGACAAGGCGATAATGATCATTTTATAAGTTTAGGAAAAATTCTTGCAGAAAATGGTATAGCATCAATAACAATAGACTTACCGGGCTGTGGCAGTAGTACAGAGGCTAGTACAAACTACACAATAAATAATATGGAATCAGATATGGATTCAGCTATAAATTATATGAAAAATACATATTCAATAAATAGTAACAAAATTGGTGTTGTTGGACATAGTATGGGTGGTAGAATGGCATCATTATACCTAAATAAGGTTAATGCAGCAGCACTTTGGGCACCAGCTAATGGAGATGGATTGTCGGGTTTAGAGTTTTTAAACAATTATCAAGAATTATATAATACAGCAAAAACTAATGGAACAGTAGAGAGCGGATGGAATTTTACATTAAGTAAAGAATTTTTTGAGCAAATGGAAACATCTCATCCTCAAAATAATATAAGCAGCTTTAATGGCCAAAATTTTCTAATTGCATATGATTCAGCAGATAGAGATGGAACAAGTGGGGTCCTTAGCTCATCAACAGTACAAACGGTTAAATCAGCTGCTCCTGGTGGCACAAAATGGATTGAATATAATGATGATCACAATTTTTTAACACACGGAGAAGAGCTAGTAACAGAAACAGCAAATTTATTTTGCAATAGCTTCTTGGGACGTAATGCAAATAGTGGTACGGTAAATAGCGAGCTACTTAATGGCTATACATTAGACGAAATAAAAGAAGAAATAAAGAATATTTATACAATAGATGGTAGTGGAAACTTATATTTTGCAAATTGGCATACAGAAGAAGTTACAGAAAACTCAAAAACAGAGAAAAAAACAACAGTAACAGAACAAGCTGTTAACTATTTAAAAACAGTCGAAAAATATTCTATGCCAATTCAAACATCCATAGCCCTTTGTTTTATATCTCAAAATCCAGAATATGTTTATAATTTTATACAAGAACATGTATTAGCTGGAGAAATAGTAATAAGTGTTCAGGAACATGAAAGTGTAGATACATTTAATAGCTGGTTTGACTGGCAAATAACAGAAAATACTAGAGAATATACTTATACGGAAATTGACCCAGATGTATGGGATTGGTATACAACAGGGACAAGTCAAAATACAACTCAGTATAACGATCAAAATCATTATAAAAAAATTGTTACAGATGTTCAATGTGTAGCAGCAGTTACAAATGTAGACACATGGATGTTTAAGGAAACAGTAGAATACACTAATGTACCTAATATGGTAGAATATCCATTAGGAGAAGAAACAAAAGTATACAATGATGCTGCATGTCCAGGAACTGTTCCAACAAATACTTCTACTATATCTGGAGATGCAACTTCAAGAACAAGAACAGATAAGAGCTATAGTCTTGACTATTGCAATTTTACGCAAACAGAAAAAATGGTATATAATGATTGGCAAAAAGGAACAGTTAATGTTGATACAGCAGAAATAGAAAGAAAAGCAGATAGCATAATAGCTCAATGGAAAAATAAATTTAGAATTCCAAACTCCAATAAGAGTGAAGTACCATTTGTAAAAATTTATGATGCGAAAGATATGTTCTTAAATATGTTAAATAACAATGAGAAGACGCAAAAACAAGCAGAAATATTTAAATTTTTAATAGAACGTACTAAAAATGGTGATTATTCATTAGACAATTTGGATATGAGCATATATAAAAATACAGATTTAGAGACAATTGATGTTGAGGAAGACATAATAGTAAATGTTTCAAGATCTCAAAGCAATATAGTTCTATCAAAAGAACAAGTAAAGAAAGCAATAGAAAGTTGTTATTCTGGCCAAGCAAGGGAAAATCTTTTAGGAGCACTTAATGACTTTATGTATATACAGAATAACAATAAAGTGAATGCTATATTTGCAGTAGCTGTTGTTACCCAAGAGTCTAGTGCCGGAACAAATTGGGCAAGAATAGACAGCAGCACATATAACTGGATGAGTTGTAAGGCTGAATCTGGTCAACAATATTATACAGATAGTACAGGAACAAAATGGGCTAAATATACAAGCTTTGGCAATGCAACAAAAGACTTAGGAAGAAGAATATCAACCGAAAGTTATTACTTTGGAGGAGGAAATTACACTGTAAGAACTATAGGGCAAAGCTATTGTGCGCCACCAGATGGCTGGATAAATAGTGTAATAAGTATTATGAAGAGGCTATTTAAATCTGTGGGAGTAGACCTAGATGCAGAAAGAAAACAACACAATAGGCCTCAACATAATGGCACTCAAGGAGACTCAGATAATTCGAATAATAACAATAATGGAAACAACGGAAATAATGGAAACAATACTAACTCAGGAAATAATGCAACTGGACAGGTTGAATTAGACGGAAGTTATAATGTAAATGGAGTAAGATTATCTAATCCAATAATAGACCCAATTTCTTTTGTTGGTTCATATGCAAACCATGGAGCTGTAGATATTAACCCAACAGACAATGGACCAGTACCAGTATATGCGGCAGCAGCTGGAACTGTTACAAAAGCTGGATGGGAAGGCACATATGGAAATCGTGTTGTAATAGATCACGGAAGTGGAGTATCAACTTGTTATGCGCATGCTAGTTCTGTAGTGGTAAGTGCTGGACAGCAGGTAGAAAAAGGACAATTGATAATGTATCAGGGATCAACTGGTAATTCATCTGGACCTCACGTACATTTTGAAATTAGAATAAATGGAAGTAGAATACAAAGTTTAGCCGAGGATATGTTCGCTAAATTAGGATTTCCGATAACAAGAAGTTATTAATACAAAGGAGACGAGTATGAAAAACAAAGAAAAAAGATTGTTATTAGTAATTTTATTAATAATAGTAATGATAATAATTATTATTACTTTAATAAAAGTAAGCAAAAATGATGATAATGGAATATTAATAAATGGCGAGAATGTATTTTTAGATGGCAGCAAAGAGGGACAAAAAATAAGTATAGATGCGCAAAAACAATTATCAAATATAATAACAAAAAACGAATATTACAACTTAACCTATTGTGTAAATGCATATCAGTCTATTATAAATGATGTAGTAAGCAACAGCACAGAAGAGAATAACACAAAGATACTTTCAATATTAGACAATGAATATATACAAGAAAAAAATATAACAATGACTAACATTAAAAATGTATATAATGGATATAGACAATCAGAAATATATCTAGATGAAATTATGAGCATTCAATTATCTAATAATGTGAAAGCATACTTAATAAAGGGCAAGAGCGTAAACAACAATATAAAATCAAATAGCTATTTAATAATAAAATTAGACAATGCAAATCATACTTATTCAGTTTACCCATATGACTATGTTATGGAAAAAAGTTATAACCTATTAAAAGCAGGAGACATATTAAACATAGAAGATTGCACCTCTATTGAAAAAAAGCAATACAATGAATTTACAGATCAAACGTACGAATATGAATCAATTGCGTATTTATATTATAATAAAATAAAAGCAGATGAATTATATGATGCAGAAACAATTTATAATATGTTAGATCAAGAATACCAAAATAAACGTTTTGGCAGTTTGAATAATTTTAAAAGTTATATAAACTTAAATAAAGAAAAAATATCAAATGGCACTTTAACAAAATATTCAAGAGAATATGGAGATGGCTTTGTGAAGTATATTTGCACAGATAGCAACAATAATGTATACACAATAAAAGAAACATCAACACTAAACTATACAGTACAATTAGACGATTATACAATTGAAACAGATGAATTTAAAACAAAATATGAACAAAGCTCAAATCAAGTAAAAGTTGTAACTAACATAGATAAATTTATGAAAATGCTAAACAGTTGTGATTATCAAACAGCATATAATTTGCTAGATGATACATATAAAACAAACAATTTCCCAACTTTAAATAGCTATGTAACATACGTAAAAAATAATTTCTGGAGTATTTATACAATTGATAGTATTTCAGAACAAGGTAGTTATTTTGTAGTTACACTTACAACAAAACAGAGAGCATCTGCGTCATCAGCAATAAAAACAAATCAAATAATAATGGCATTAAACCAAGGCACAGACTTTAAAATGTCATTTGCAAAATAAACGATTTAAGAACACTATTTTAATATGGTGTTCTTATTTTTTATAAAATGAATAAATATTAAAAAGAAAATTAAAAAATGCTAAAATAACTATAACTTTTTCTAAAAAAATAAATTAAAACAATCGCCAGTAGGTTTATAGGTAATCTCCTTTTAAAAACTTAAATACATTATATAGGAAATTGAAAATGAAATTAAAAAAGATATTTTTATTGTTTATAATTTTTGTAATTACATCAATGTTATACACAGTTTGTGCAGATGATGTGGATGAAGAAGATGAAAATGTAGAAAATTATGTGCAAGAGAATGTAATAGATGTTGTATCTAAAAATATAAGCAGTATTCCAACTCTAAACTCTAGAAAATGTGTGATATATGATAGAACATCCAAAACTGTAATCTATGGGAAAAACGAAACTGTAAAAACTGCAATGGCATCAACAACAAAAATAATGACTGCAATAATTGTACTAGAAAACAGTAATTTAAAAGATACAATAACAGTAAGTGCTAAAGCAGGAGGAACTGGAGGCTCAAGATTAGGATTAAAAAAAGGAGATAAAACAACTGTAAATGACCTTTTATATGGACTAATGCTAAGGTCTGGCAATGATGCTGCTGTTGCACTGGCAGAACATGTGGGCGGAAGTATACAGGGATTTGCCGAACTTATGAACAAAAAAGCAGAAGAACTAAATTTAAACAACACACATTTTGTAACACCACACGGCTTGGACGATAGCAATCATTACACAACAGCGTTAGAATTAGCTAAACTTGCAGACTACGCAATGCAAAACCAGAAGTTTGCAAACATAGTGGGGACAAAAATAACAACAATATCAATAAATGGACAGCAAAGACAAATTGGAAACACAAATGAATTATTAGGTGTTCTAAACGGAGTAGTAGGAATAAAAACAGGATTTACAAACAACGCTGGTAGGTGCCTAGTAACAGAAACCAAAAGGGATAATATGGATATTATAACAGTAGTTTTAGGAGCAGACACAAAAAAAGATAGAACAAAAGATAGTGTTAAACTTATAGAATATGCATTTGCAAATTATGAAATTGTAAACATAGAAGAAAAAATAAACACTGAATTTGAAAACTGGAAAAACATAAATACACAAAGAATAGAAATAGATAAGGCTAAAGAAAATCAAAAAATGAACTTAAAATTAGAAACAATAAACATCAAAAATCTTCCATTAAAAGATGGAGAGTTAGATAATATAAAATGTGAAATAAACTGTCTAACTCAATTTGAAGCACCAGTACAAAATAACATAAAAATAGGAACTTTAATAGTAAAAAAAGGAGACGAAATAATAGAAACATTAGATATAACAAATACAGAAATAATAGAAAGAAAAAATTGGCAAGACTATTTAAAACAAATTCTTAAGGAGCATCAAAACCTTATCAATCCTATATTTAATGCAGCAATTAAGTAGGATTACAAAAGAAAGAAATTAGAAGAGTATAGAAAACTTTAAAGACAAATTTTTGTTTTAAAAATTTTATTAATAACTTTTATAAAAACATAGTAAAATAAAAAACAATATGATATACTTGAAAGTGTAAATAAGATAATAAATTTTAAGGAAGGGGATTAATCATTAGAATTGATTATATGAAAAAATATGAAACTTAAGAAAATTTTAAAAACAGCAATTACTTTAACAATAATAGCCTGTTTAAGCTATGTGCCAGTATTTGCAGATGTTGGAAGCTTCGATAGGTATGATAGTGGCAGTTCTTCTAGTGACTGGAGCAGTTCATCTAGCAGTTGGGACTCAGACGATTGGAGTAGCTCTTCTAGTAGCTGGGATGATGATTATTCTAGTGGAGATGCAGTGTTTTTAATTGCGTGGCTATTTGGAACAAATGTTGGAAGAGTATCACTATTTGTAATATTAATTATAGTGGCAATAGCAATGCGTAAAAACCGCAAGGGAAATAACAGCCCATATGATAGTACAACAACTTATATTCCACCATCTGTGTATACATCAGAAGTTCATGATGTACCAGTAACTCATACAGAAGCAGAAAAAATAAAACAAATAGATCCAATGTTCTCAGAAGAAGACTTTATATCTTGGACTAAAGACTTATATGTAAAAATGCAACATGCGTGGACAGATAGAAAATGGGAAGAAATAAGACCATTAGAAACAGAAAAATTGTTTGAACAACATAATGCACAGCTTCAAGATTTAATAAAAAATAAGAAGATAAATGTAGTCGAACAAATTGCTGTAAATTATGCTACAATATTAAGCTTTAGACAAACAGAATATAAAGACATTGTAGATGTTGCACTAAAGGCAACTAAAAAAGACTATGTAATAGATGAAACAACTAAAAATGTATTACAAGGCAATAAAAATCAAGACAGAATAACAGTTTATAAAATGACATTTGAAAGAACAAAAGGAACACTTACCAAAAAAGGAACAGAAAAGCTAGATGCTAAAAACTGTCCAAATTGTGGAGCACCATTAAAAATAACATCATCTGGTAAGTGCGAATATTGTGGAAGTATAGTAAGTACAGGTGTACACGATTGGGTACTTTCAAATATAGAACCACTAAGAAAATAAAAATAACGGTACCATTAAACCAAAAAATTAATGGAGAAAGGTAAATATAATGTATTATTTACATTATATAAAGGATTTATTATGGGATTAATTAAAGCAGCAGGAAATGCAATTAAAGGAGAATTAAAAGATCAATTTTTAAAACCGATAATGTGT
>ERZ779643.1644-NODE-1644-length-14538-cov-3.015881_pt1 | contig 14538 bp, 9 predicted proteins | sample MGYA00511564_ERZ779643 | MGnify/ENA primary metagenome ERZ779643 (study PRJEB29588, sample SAMEA2147114) | human gut metagenome | biome: human gut; feature: human-associated habitat; material: faeces | place: Denmark | collected 2008/2010 ... | reverse complement strand
AGCTTTACAAACGGCGGGGAAAAGACTCGTTCGTGGGCGGTCCGGCCTATTACATGGAAAAAGGACTGAAGGCCCGCTGGATGGGCATCCTTTTTGCCATACTGATATCCATCACCTTCGGTTTTGCCTTCAACTCCGTGCAGAGCAATACGATCTGTGCGGCATGGGACAAGGCTTTCGGCATTGATCCTGTCTGGATGGGAATTATCCTGACGGCCGTGACGCTACTGATCATCTTCGGCGGCATCCACCGCATTGCCAAGGTGAGCGGCTTGATCGTTCCGGTCATGGCGCTGGGTTATATCATCCTGGCCCTGGGCGTCGTCTTGTTCAACCTCGGAAAACTGCCGGATGTGATTCGCCTGATCGTCTCGAATGCCTTCGGCTGGGAACAGGCCTTGGGCGGCGGCATCGGCGCGACACTGATGCAGGGCATCAAACGGGGTTTGTTCAGCAACGAAGCCGGTATGGGTTCGGCGCCGAACGTGGCGGCTACGGCTCATGTCTCTCATCCGGTGAAACAGGGACTGATCCAGGCGCTGGGCGTATTTACTGATACGCTGATCATCTGTACCTGCACGGCTTTCATCATCCTGTTCAGCGGCGTCTCCACCCAGACCAGCCTCAACGGCATCCAGCTGACGCAAGAAGCCCTGACGGCCGAAGTCGGATCGGCAGGCAGTGTCTTTATCGCTCTGGCCATCCTGCTTTTTGCCTTCAGCAGCATCATCGGAAATTATTATTACGGCGAAGCGAATATCCATTTCATCACGCGGCGGAAGCCGGTCCTTGTGGCGTACAGGCTGATGGTGGCGGCCATGGTCTTGTGTGGCGCCCTGATGAGCCTCGACCTGGCCTGGAGCCTGGCCGATATCATGATGGGCCTCATGACGATCTGCAACCTGATCGCCATCTCCATCCTGAGCCGGCAGGCCTTTCTGCTGTTAGACAACTACATGGCCCAGAAACGGAAAGGCATCAAAAGTCCGGTCTACCGGAAAGAAGACATCCCGGAGCTGGAAGAAGAGGCCGAATGCTGGTAAAGATCAGTCGTACATCAGGGTGAACAGCCGGTCGGGATCGAACAGCTCGCCGGCCACCTGCCAGATGCTTTCGGCGGTGACGCCCTGAATCTGCTCGAATACTTCTTCCATCGAGTCAAAACGGTTGTAATGCAGGAAGCTTTTCCCCAGGTTGAGGAAGAGGCTTTCGCGGTTATCAACCGATACGCCCAGTTGCCCCAGGGCCTGTTTCTTGGCGGCTTCCAGCTGGCGTTCGCTCAGCTTTTCCGTGCGAAACTTATCAAGCTCGCGGTGTACCAGGTGCATCGCCCGCTTCCTGTTCTTCGGGTCGGTTCCGAAGTAGACGCTGAACACGCCCGTATCCGTGTACGAAGCTATATTCGACTCTACGTTATATACCAGTCCGTTGTGCTCGCGCAGCGACAGGTTCAGGCGGTTGTTCATGCCGGGTCCGCCCAAGATGTTGTTTAGCAGGAACAAAGAGATGCGGCGGTCGTCGAACATGCTGTACGCCCGGCTGCCGATCATCACATGTGCCTGGTGCGTATCTTTCGACAGCAACCGCGATTCAGTAACCACCGGCCCGGGTTTCTGCCGCGACAGCCGGTTGGACGAAGCCGGGATGTCGCTCATCAGTCCTTCCGCCCATTTCACGATCTTGCCGAAAGGAATGTTCCCCATCGAGAAAAAGACCATATTATCCGGCGTATAGAAACGGCGCATAAACGACCGGCCGCTTTCCGGACCGAAGGCCGACAGGCAGTTCTCATCGCCCAGGATGTTATGCCCCAAGGCATGGCCCTGAAACAGCAGATTCTCGAAGTCGTCGAAGATCAGTTCCGACGGGCTGTCTTCATACGAACTGATCTCATCGCGGATCACATCCGTCTCTTTGGCGATCTGCACCTCCGGAAACGTAGAATGAAACACTAGGTCGACCAGCAGGTCGAAGGCACGCTGGAAATGCTCGCGCATGAAGAGCGAATAGACAAACGTCTCTTCTTTCGTCGTATAGGCATTCAGTTCGCCACCCACCGTCTCCATCCGGTTGAGGATGTAGTTCGCACGATGGCGTTCGGTACCTTTAAAAATCATGTGTTCCACGAAATGCGCCAGTCCGTATTCCGATGGCTGCTCGTCGCGCGCCCCGGCATTGACGGCAAATCCGCAATACGCCACCGGCGATTCCGACGGCAAATGCACCATCCGCAGTCCGTTGGCCAAGGTATGTGTTGTATATTCCATAAATCTCGTTTTCTTTTCCGGCGCAAAGGTAGTATAAATTACGGTAGGGAAATCATTCTTTATTTGAAACACCAATCTGCCACAACTGAAAAATCAGTAAGGTATCAGGTCTGAATATCAGGAGAAATTTATATTTAACTTTCGTCTTTTCTACTGTTTCTCTTAACAGGGCAAACGCATTAGAAAAATATATATCTTTAAAGTCTTCACTCATACATAAGTATTATGACAAAGACAGCAGTTTCGTTATTATTGGAATTTACCCATTCGGTAGAAGATTATCGAAAAGGGAATCGTTTATATTATCCGTCATCAAGTATTATATTTATAGCATTCATAGGAATCTTGTGTGGAGCCAAACAGTGGGATGAAATAGTGGAAGTTGGCGAATCCTGTGAGAATTTGTTGAAAGAATATCTACGTGAAGAATATGTTGGGGTTCCGTCTCATGATACATTCAGCCGTTTTTTCAGCCTTGTTTCCCCGGAATCAATGGAAAAAGCCTTTCGTCAGACAATGCAGCAAATCCGTTCAAACCATATATCAGAAGAGCCATCTAAAGATGTTATAGCAATAGACGGTAAATATATGAACGGAGTAAAAGGAGGTGAGACACTAAATATGGTAAGTGCATTTGCAACTTCGCTTGGTTTGTCATTAGGACAGATAGAAGCAGAAAAGAAAGTAAATGAACCGGAGGTTCTCCGTCAGCTTTTAAGTGAATTGGATTTGAAAGACTGCATAATTACGGCAGACGCATTGCACTGTCAGAAAGAATCAGCCAAATGTATAATAGAATCAAAGGCAGATTATGTATTGGTTGTAAAGAAAAACCAAAGAAAACTTCATGATGCCATATTAGAAGGCATAAAAGTGGAAAATATGCGAGATAAGAAACGTTTTATAAGTCATAAAGAGGCTCGTTTTGAAGCTCATGGACGTATTGACAATTATATTTGCCACTCCTGTTCACATCTGGGATGGCTCCCGAAGGTCGGAAGAGAATGGGTAGGCATAAAAAGTTTTGGTTCTATAACACGTGAGTCAACAGATTTGTCAAACGGGGAAAAGTCAATAGAAACCAGATGTTTCATATCATCTCTAGCCATGAATGCGGAAAACCATCTGAACTGGCTACGAAAACATTGGCTTATAGAAAACCAATTACATTGGCAATTGGATGTTACTTTCCAGGAAGATCAGAGCCGAATGAAACGTGTTCAATCAAAAAATATTTCCCTGCTAAGAAAACTGGCTCTTCCGGCTTTGAAAAGTTTTGAATACAAAAAACACGCATCTTTAAAGAACAAAATGTTTGCTGCGGCTTTTAAACCGGAAATAAGACGAAAACTTATTGATTCTACCTTGGAGTTTTTCAATGTTTCCTAATGCGTTTACCCTGTTCTCTTAATATATTAATTAATTCATATATGTGATTTAATTGAATTACACTTGTGAATTGATTAATTTACTAATATGAATTGATTACATCACTTGAATGAATTAATTAATTAGTAATCTGTTTTATAGGAATAATAAGTCGTAAAAATGATAATTTTTATCTGTTTATCAATATATTATGGCTATATATTCAAGGGATGCATCGTAGATATATAATTTATACATAAAATATTCATCCCGCCCACCTGCTATATTTTTGCCGACAAAGGCAGAAACTATGAATTTATTGTTACTTTTGTTGTCAGAAAAAGAAAAGAAAAAAGGCCAATGTGTTTTTTATAAAAAAATAAAAAAGTCCGGTCCTTATTGGGGGCAGGAAGCGCCTTTGGGCGTCATATAGGTATAAACATGATAACTTAAAGATTATTTATGCCATGAAATTATTTTCATCCATGCTCGTTTTGCTGGCAGGTTTGCTAAGTGCTTGCACGTCTCAGCAAAAAAACGATTATTTTACTCCGGTGGCCGATTGCCAGTTGAGGGCTCCGGCTTATCCGCTTGTCACGATCGATCCTTATACCAGTGGCTGGTCGTTTACCGATCAGCTGAATGCCGACCAGACACGGCATTGGACCGGGAAGCCTTTCCCTTTGCTGGGTGTGTTGCGGGTCGACGGAACCAACTATCGTTTTATGGGAAAAGAGAATATCCCTCTGCGGCCTGTATTGAGTACGGCCAAGCTGGAAAAATGGGATGCTTCGTACACCGAGAAGAAACCCGCTGCCAACTGGTTTGAAGCGACCTTCAACGATGCTTCGTGGAAGAAGGGCAAAGCCGCTTTCGGAACGCCCGAGATGCCTCATCTGGCTACGACCTGGCAGTCTGAAGACATCTGGGTACGCCGCACCTTCGACCTGGATGAAGACGTAGCAGACCAGACAGTCTACCTGAATTATTCGCACGACGATGTATTTGAACTCTATATCAATGGGAAACAGGTTGTTTCGACCGGTAACACCTGGAAGAATGATGTCTTGCTGGAGCTGCCGGCCGACGTGAAGGCTTCCCTCCGGAAAGGCAAGAACGTGATTGCCGCGCACTGCCACAACACGACGGGCGGCGCTTATGTGGATTTCGGACTTTCTGTCAAGATGCCCGATGCCATGTTCTTTGAAACTGCTGCCGATCAGACACACGTCACCTTTACCCCGACGCAGACCTATTATACCTTTGCTTGCGGACCGGTGGCCCTGAAGGTGATCTTTACGGCTCCGCTGCTGATGGACGACCTGGATTTGATGAGCCGTCCGGTCAATTATATTTCCTATCAGGTAGAATCGGCCGACGGGAAGGCACACGATGTGCAGCTCTACCTCGAAGCCACTTCGGCCTGGGCAACCAATGTGCCCGGACAGGCTGTTGAGTCGGCAGTCATTCTGAAACCCGAAGGACTTCAGTATGCGATGACCGGTACGGTCGATCAGCCGATGTTGCAGACCAAGGGCGATGATGTCCGGATTGACTGGGGACATTTCTATTTGGCAGCGCCTCAGAAAGAATCAGTGACCTTCGGTGCCAGCGATTTCATGAGCCTGAAAAAGGAATTTGCTGCCGCAGGATCTATTTCGAGAGGAAGAAACATCGACGATCCGAACCAGGAACATTCCTTGGCCATGGTTGATAACCTGGGAAGCGTGAAAGACGCGGCTTCCGGCTATGCCATGATTGCCTATGACGACGATTACGCCATCCAGTATTTCAACGACAACCGGATGGCTTATTGGAAACATAACGGACAGGTGAGCATCGACCAGGTGCTGCTGCAGGCATCGAAAGACTATGATCCGGTGATGCAGCGCTGCCGTACCTTCGATGAACAGCTGATGAACGACACCCGGACGGCGGGCGGTGAGCAGTATGCTGAGCTGTGTGCCCTCGTTTATCGCCAGATCCTGGCTGCTCACAAGCTGGTAGAAGACAAGAACGGCAACCTGCTCTTCTTCTCGAAAGAGAACTTCAGCAACGGTTCGATCGGAACGGTCGACATTACCTATCCTTCATCGCCTCTCTTCCTGGTCTATAACCCCGAGTTGCTGAAGGGCATGATGAATTTCATCTTCGAATACAGCGAGAGTGGCCGGTGGCAGAAACCGTTTGCCGCACACGATGTGGGTACTTATCCGCAGGCTAACGGACAGACCTATGGAGGCGATATGCCGGTTGAGGAAAGCGGTAACATGCTGATCCTGACAACAGCCATCGCCCTGCGGGAAGGAAATGCCGACTATGCCAAGAAACACTGGGATGTGCTGACTACCTGGACCAACTATCTGGTAGAAGCCGGACTCGACCCGGAGAACCAGTTGTGTACCGACGACTTTGCCGGCCATTTTGCCCACAACGCGAACCTCTCGATCAAGGCTATCCTGGGTATTGCCGGTTATGGCAAGCTGGCTGAAATGCTGGGCGATCAGGAAACGGCAGACAAGTATTTGAAGGCGGCCAAGGAGATGGCGGGCAAATGGAAGGAAATGGCGATCGACGGCGATCATTACAAGCTGACATTCGACCAGCCGGGAACCTGGAGCCAGAAGTATAACCTGATCTGGGACAAACTGCTGGGATTAAACATCTTCGATAAAGACATCGCGACGACGGAAATGGCTTATTACAAGACGGTGCAGAACACCTACGGCCTGCCGTTAGACAGCCGCAAGACCTATACGAAATCAGACTGGATCATGTGGACAGCCTGCCTGACGGGTGAGATGGACGATTTCAATGCCCTGGTCGCACCGGTGTATAAGTATGCGAACGAAACCCCGTCGCGTATTCCGCTCAGCGACTGGCACGAGACGACCGATGCCACTTCGGTAGGATTCCGGGCGCGCTCGGTAGTGGGCGGTTATTTCATGAAGGTGCTGGAACAGCGGATGTGTCCGGAGGCTTCGCAGCCGCAGCCGGCTCAATGAGCAAGGGCGGAAGCATCAGCCGGAATGATATAAAACAGAATTATTCATTGTTATATTTAAGTTTATATTTATGAAGAAGACCTTATTTGTATGTTGTGCCTTGGCATGGGCACTCTGTGCGCAGGCACAATGGAAGCCTGCCGGAGACAAGATCAAGACGCAGTGGGCCGAACAAGTTAACCCTGAGTCTGTATTGCCGGAATACCCGCGTCCGCAACTGGAGCGTGCCGACTGGATGAACCTGAACGGTGAATGGGAATATGCCATTCAGCCTGCCGGACAGGCAGAACCTGGGCAGTTCCAGGGAAATATCCTGGTTCCTTTTGCCGTCGAATCTTCGTTGTCGGGCGTACAGAAAGAAGTAGGCGACAAGAATGAACTCTGGTATAAACGCACATTTACCGTTCCTTCGAAATGGAAGGGAAAAGATATCGTCCTCAATTTCGGTGCGGTGGACTGGAAAGCCGAAGTGTTCGTCAACGACGTGCTGATCGGTTCGCACAAAGGCGGTTACACACCGTTCTCGTTCAATATCACCCCGTATCTGCAAGGCTCGGGCGCGCAGAAGTTAGTGGTCCGTGTATGGGACCCGAGCGACAAAGGCTATCAGCCGAGAGGAAAACAGACATCCAATCCGGAAGGTATCTGGTACACGCCGGTAACAGGCATCTGGCAGACCGTCTGGTTGGAACCGGTAGCCGAAAACCATATCACCAGCATCAAGGCCATTCCGAATGTGGATGCGAAGGTGATGAATGTAACCGTAGGTACATCGGCCTGTGCTTCCTCGATCGTGGAAGTGAAGTTATTGGATAAAGGCCAGGTAGTAGCGACCGGCAAGGGAATCCAGGGACAGGAAATCCGTTTGGGCGTCAATAATCCGACCTTGTGGAGTCCGTCCAATCCGTATCTGTACGACATGCAGGTTACGCTGCTGCAGAAAGGAAAAGCCGTTGATCAGGTGAAATCATATACTGCCTTCCGTAAAATCTCGGTTGGAAAAGACAAATCCGGTATCAAACGCATGTATCTGAATGATAAACCGCTCTTCCAGTATGGTCCGTTGGATCAGGGCTGGTGGCCGGACGGTTTATATACCGCTCCAACCGATGAAGCCTTGTTGTTCGACATCAAGAAGACCAAAGACTGGGGTTTCAATATGATCCGCAAGCACGTGAAGGTAGAACCGGCCCGTTGGTACTATCATTGCGACAAGGAAGGCATCCTGGTATGGCAGGATATGCCGAGCGGCGACATGGGCAACAGTTGGGCACCTCATACTTACAATGGTGGAACCGACAAACAGCGTACACCGGAATCGGTAGCCAACTACTACCAGGAATGGAAGGAAATCATGGATCTGTGCATGTCGAATCCGTCGGTTGTTGTCTGGGTTCCGTTCAACGAAGCCTGGGGACAGTTTGATACCGAAAAGGTAGTAGCCTGGACAGAAGCATACGATCCGTCTCGTCTGGTCAATCCGGCCAGTGGCGGTAACCATCGTCCTTGCGGTGACATCTTAGACCTGCATAATTATCCGGGACCGGATATGTTCTTGTCTGACCCGCAGCGTGTCAATGTGTTGGGTGAATATGGCGGTATCGGTCTTCCGTTGGAAAACCACCTGTGGTGGAACAAGCGGAACTGGGGTTACATCCAGTTTAAAGACGGTGAAGCCGTGACAGCCGAATACGTGAAGTATGCCAACGAGCTGAAAGACTTCGTGAAACGCGGATTCTCGGCTGCGGTTTATACCCAGACCACCGATGTGGAAGGCGAAGTAAACGGTCTGATGACCTACGACCGTAAGGTAATCAAGATTAATGAAGCGAAAGTAAAAGCCGTCAATGAGGCTGTTATCCAGTCGCTGTCAGAATAAACACAGCCTATGACGACAATCGTACCGAAGAAGCGCATTAACTCGATTGATGCGCTTCGTGGTTTTGCGTTGATCGGGATCATGCTGCTGCATTGCATGGAGCGGTTTGACCTGACAATCATCCCGGAAGTGGCATCACCTTTCTGGCAACGGGTGGATACATTCGTTTACGAAGCCATGTATTTCCTCTTTGCCGGTAAGTCGTATGCCATTTTCTCTTTTCTGTTCGGTCTGAGTTTCTATATGCAGATGGACTCGCAGGCCGCCAAGGAAAATGACTTCCGCGCCCGCTTTGTCTGGCGGCTGGTCCTGCTCTTTCTCTTCGGCTACATCAACGGCCTCATCTATATGGGCGAGTTCTTCATCATCTATGCCGTATTGGGACTGTTCCTGGTTCCGCTGTACAAAGTGCCGACCAAATACCTGGTCGTGGTGATGATCCTGCTCTTCCTGCAGATTCCGGCGATTGTCAGCTTTGTCACCCTGTTGGGTAATCCGACGCAGAACGAACCCTCGTACCTGAATGTGTATATGAATCAGCTCTATGCAACGTGTGCCGGTATCTATGCCGAAGGCTCGTTCAAGGATGTACTGGCTTTCAATGTATGGAACGGAGAAGTGGCCAAATGGTTATGGACCATCAACAACTACCGTTACCTGCAGTTGCTGGGCCTGTTCATCGCCGGCATGCTGGTCGGACGGATGGAAATACATAAGAGCGAAGAGAAGATGGTCCGTTACAGCCGCCTGATGCTGCCTTACAGCCTGGTGTGGTTTGTTGTCTTTTACCTGATCGTCTGGCTGCTGCCGGCACTCGGTGTGACCGGTTTTGCCCTGTCGGTCGGAACGACCTTGTTTAAGACCTTCGCCAACCTGGGTATGATGATGCTGTACATCTGTGGCTTCACCTTGCTGTATTACAACCATGGCTGGAAGAAAGGACTGGACCGCATTGCGCCGGTCGGACGGATGAGTGTCACCAACTACATGGCGCAGTCGATGGTCGGTGTCTGTCTGTTCTATGGTTTCGGAGCCAACCTGGCCGTGCAGTGCAACTACCTGCAGAGCCTATGTGTCGGTCTGCTCTTCTGTCTGGTACAGATTCTGTACAGCAACTGGTGGATCAAGCGCTTCTATTACGGACCGATGGAATGGCTGTGGCGCACCTTGACCTGGATGCAGCGCGTTCCTCTCGTCAGAAAATAAATGTTTAACTAAATAATCAAGTGTATGAAACGAATTACAACTCTATCGTTTTTCATGTTATTGTGCTGGATAACGGCCTTTGCGATACCGAGAGCCGAATATCCGCGTCCGCAGTTCGAACGAAATGCGTGGATCAACCTCAACGGAGAATGGACCTATTCATTCGACTTCGGCGGTTCCGGTCTGGAACGGGAATGGTTCAAGTCCACCGGATTCGATCAGAAGATCATCGTTCCTTTCTGCCCGGAAAGTAAACTGTCGGGAGTTGAATACAAAGACTTTATCAATCACATGTGGTATCACCGGACGATCTCCATTCCACAAGACTGGGCCAACAAACAGGTACTGTTGAACTTCGGTGCAGTTTATTATAAGTCGGAGATCTACATCGACGGTGTTTTTGCTGCCCGTCACTTTGGTGGAACTTCTTCCTTCCAGGTAGATATTACGCCGTATGTCAAAGCCGGTCAGACACACAATCTGGTGGTGTATGTGGAAAGTGATGTTCGCAGTACCCATCAGCCCAGCGGAAAGCAGAACCTGCAGTTTGCTTCGTATGGCTGTAACTATACCCGTACTACCGGTATTTGGCAAACCGTCTGGATGGAAGCTGTTCATCCCGAAGGATTACAGTCTGTCCAGATGATTCCGGACATCGACCAGCAGCAGTTGATCATCCGTCCGCGTTTCTACAAGGAACTGGGTGGTAAGCTGGAAGTTACCCTGAAAGATAACGGAAAAGTCGTATCCAAGGAAACAGTTGCTGCCAACTCTTTATCAACCGTTATCCTGCCTGTCAAGAAGATGAAGACCTGGAGTCCGGAGAATCCTTTCCTCTATGACGTGGAATTCCGGGTGATCGACAAGGCCGGAAATGTAGTAGATGAAGTCAAATCGTATGCCGGTATGCGGAAAGTCCACATCGAAGGCAAGAAAATCTACCTGAACAACCAGCCGTACTATCAGCGTCTGGTACTCGACCAGGGATTCTATCCCGACGGTATCTGGACAGCTCCGAGCGACGAAGCCCTGAAGAAAGATATCCAGCTTTCGATGGAAGCCGGTTTCAACGGTGCCCGCCTGCATCAGAAAGTATTCGAAGAACGTTTCTATTACTGGGCAGACAAACTGGGTTACCTGACTTGGGGTGAAGCCTCCAGCTGGGGAATGGATTGCAATGACATCGAAACAGCCCGTAACTTCATCACCGAATGGACCGAAATCGTGGAACGCGACCGAAATCATCCGTCTATCTTGATCTGGACACCAACCAACGAAGAGTTCTGGCCCGACCGTGTTCAGTATCCTCGTCTGATGCAAGACCTGTACAAACTGACGAAAGCCATCGATCCGACGCGTCCTTTCCACGGTACCAGTGGTGGTTCTCACATCGCTACCGATATCTGGACCGTACATAACTACGAACAGGATCCGGCCAAACTGAAGGAACTGTTGTACAACGACGGTAAGCTGATGGAAGCTCCCAAATGGGAAATCCAGCTGATGCCGAAGAACATCGGATATAACGGATTGAAATATACCGATCAGTATACATTCCCGCAGTATAAGCACGACATGCCTTACCTGATTGATGAATTCGGAGGTATCAAGTGGAATCCGTCACAGCAGATGGAAAGCGCCCAGAATACTTCTTGGGGTTATGGCGAACCGCCTCATTCACTGGAAGAATTCTATGCCCGTCTGGAAGGCCTGGTAAACACCGTCCTGTCGTTGTCAGATCATGTCTGGGGTTATTGCTACACTCAGCTGACAGACGTAGAACAGGAACAGAACGGTATCTATTACTACGACCGTACTCCGAAGTTCGACATGAAACGGATTCACGCCATCTTCAGTAAGAATCCGGAGAGTAAATAAAACAATACCGGTATTTCCTATCCTTTTTTAATGAGAAGGAAGAAATACGGGTATTTCCTCTTGAGGGCATGCCAGATTAACATTGACATGCCTTCAAGATTATTCCTTCATCAATACATATAAATACATTAGAAAACACTGAAATAGATCCTCCGTAAGGAAAAGATTACAAACCACTACTGAAAATTAAAAAAAGTCCTATTTTTGCAAAAGAACTATATACTTGTACATCATACATAATTTATGAATAAAGACAATAAATATACAGAACTCCTTAAGAAGCAAATATGTGAAGTACAAAAAGAAAACCGCTCATTAGAGTTTAAATCAAATTATCAGGAAGCAGACAAATTAGGACAATATATCTCTGCTTTATCAAATGGTGCCTGCCTTGATCATCAGGATTTTGCCTACCTTTATTTTGGAATAGACGATTCAACACTCGAGGTGAAAGGTACTAAATTTAATGTCTCTGCAATTAAAGCTAAAGGTAATCAGGCTTTGGAAATGTATCTTCGTCAACTCATATTCCCGCATATCCCATTTATGTTTGAAGAGTTTTATTATGATGGAGATAAACGAGTAGTCCGTTTAAAGATACCTGCTGCTGCAGGTGAGCCGACTACTTTTTACAATAAACCTTATGTTCGTGTGGATAGTCATGTGACAGAGTTGTCAAAATACCCGGAATGGATGCGCGAAATCTATTCTTCACGTTATGATTGGACTGCTCAGTTAGTGGAAGATGCGACTATAAACGATCTGGACCCGGAAGCCATACAAATTGCACGAGAAGGATATAAAGAGCGTTATCCCCAGTATGAAGATCAATTGTCGCAGTGGAGTGATGAAATCTTTCTTGATAAAGCCTGTTTAACCTTAGATGGTCAGATAACACGTACTACGATGTTATTGGTTGGCAAGCGGGAAAAGGCGCATAAGATACCGCATATTGCAGAAATTGTATGGAAGTGTCATCAGGATGGAGAAACGTTTGGAGATACATTTACGATTCCATTTATCAGATCCACCAGTGAAGTTTTGAAACGTATTCGTAATTATCGTTTCAAGATATATCCTATGAACTCTTTAATTCCTGCCGAAGTCTGGAAATATGATGCACGTAGTATCCTTGAAGCGATGCATAATTGTGTGGCACATCAGGATTATGCCCTTGATGAACGTATTAGAGTGACGGAAGATAAAGAAAAACTTACATTTGAAAATGCAGGTAGTTTTTTTGATGGAGATTACAATCAATACGTCTTGGGAGAGAAGACACCTAAGCGTTACCGCAATCCGGCTTTGATGAAAGCTATGGTAAATGTGAAGATGATAGATTCGCAAGGTTATGGAATACACAATTTGTTCTTACGGCAGAAGGAGCGCTTTTTGCCTATGCCTGATTATGATGGGAGTACGGAGTCGCAGGTAGTTCTTCATCTGCCGGGTATTGTGATAGACACTAATTATAGTCTGTTGCTAATGTCAAATAATGAAGTAAATTTGACAGAAGCAATTTTATTGGATAATTTACAGAAAGGCAAGCGTATTAGTGATTCTGCAATTGACTTATTGCGGAAAAAGCATTTTGTGGAGGGACGTAAACCTCATGTGTACATAGCCAAAACAATTGCACAGAATACACATACAAAAGCAGAATATTCAAAGCATAAGGGACTTACAGAGAAATCCTGTGAAAGTTTGCTTTTGGATGCGTTAGCCGATCACAATGTATTGACAAGACAGGATATAGATGTCTTACTGTGGAATGCATTATCAGATCAGCTTTCTGACAGCCAAAAGAAAAATAAGATAGGAAACCTGTTGACTCGCTTAAGAAAAAAAGGATTGATTATGAATGTAACTTTAGGAAATAAGTCTGAGTGGACACTCGTAAAATGATCATATTTAAGAGCAATTTAAGAGCGATTTAAGAGCGGAATGAAGTGATAAACCTTGCCTTTGTCAGCTAAAAGGCTGAAATATAATTAATTTTATAATCGCTCTTGTGAATAAAGTTAAGAGCGATTTTTGGGAAGAAACACTGTTGTTTCCCATCATATATGCACATTATATTCATGCTTGATGACATCCATGACGAAAACACTTTCGAGGGAAGCCAGATATTCGATGCGGCCCAACACATTCAAGATGAAACTCTGGTAGTATTTCATGTCGGGAGCATGAATCTTCAGCAGGTAATCGAAACTACCCGATATGTTGTAGCATTCGGTGACTTCCGGAATATCGGCGATGATCCGGGCAAATTCGGTGGCAATGTCGTAATTTACCCGTTGCAGCTTGACTTTACAAAAGACCATAAAACCCTGGTTCAATTTATCGGCATCCAGTATGGCGATGTACTTCTTGATATAGCCGTTCGTTTCCAATCTTTTCAGCCGTTCGAATACCGGTGTGGACGACAGGCTGACTTTGGCGGCCAGTTCTTTGGTCGTCAGTCGGGAATTTTCTTGCAGAATACGGAGAATCTGCAAGTCTACTTTATCTAACTTCTCGTTGGGGCTCATGGGATGATTATTCTGTTTTATCTCTTTCTGACCGGCAAATTTAGTATATCTGTTCTGTTTTCTGTGGGATAAATAGTGAAATATTCCATATTTTGGATGAATATTGGCTGAAATAACTGCAAGTCGTAGCTTTGTCTCAGAAAAATATACGAAGTCAAACCAAAAGAAGAAACGAATATGGCAACACAGAAATTACACTTTGAGACATTGCAGCTTCATGCCGGACAAGAAAAAGCAGACTCCGCCACCGGAGCAAGAGCCGTTCCAATTTATCAGACTACTTCTTATGTCTTTGCGGATTCAGCCCAGGCTGCGGCCCGCTTTGATCTCCGTGATTCCGGACCCATTTATGGCCGGCTGGGAAATCCGACGCAAGATGTCTTCGAACAGCGTATGGCAGCACT
>ERZ779643.1642-NODE-1642-length-14542-cov-2.576103_pt1 | contig 14542 bp, 13 predicted proteins | sample MGYA00511564_ERZ779643 | MGnify/ENA primary metagenome ERZ779643 (study PRJEB29588, sample SAMEA2147114) | human gut metagenome | biome: human gut; feature: human-associated habitat; material: faeces | place: Denmark | collected 2008/2010 ... | reverse complement strand
TGGTGGATTTATGAATTTCTATACATCCCAATTTCTGCGAGAGATGGGTGATTTAGTGGATCTGTCATTAGCAAAAAGAAAATAAAGAAGAGATGTACGACAAAATAGTTTTTTTAGTTAGTTCACTCTCTCAACCTCGAGCAATCCGCAGAGTGGAATCTATAGCAGCCCTCGGATATGAGGTAGAAGTGTACGGATATGATAGAGTGCAGTACAACTGCAATAAGTTTTCTGCTAAAATTCCGGTGACCGTCTTAGGGCAGATGTCGAAAGGTGATGGGTATCTTGAAAAGATTAGAACCGTAAAGCGAGATATTGCTCGTGTTGTAAAGGAACACAAGGGGCAGAGTTGCCTTTATTATTCCTTTGGTTACTTCGAGAGCATCTTCCTTCGTATGAAAGGTGTTCCATATGCATACGAGATTTCGGATATAGCATACGGCTTTCCTGCTTTTGGTAAAGTCCGTCCTTTGCTTCGGGCTATTGACCGTAATCTTGTGAAGAATGCTCAATTTACTTTGCTGACATCTGAAGGTTTCAGGGGTTTCCTTAACCAGCCAAAGGCAAGATTTATTGTTCAGCCAAACAAGGTAAACCGTAAGATTATTGGTGTGGAGCGCAAACCGCTCAACCTGAAAGATGACCACTTTATATTTTCATTTGTGGGTTCGATACGTTACACCTCAATGATGCGTTTTGCTCGGACCATAGGAAAATATTTTCCTCAGCATGAGTTTCACTTCCATGGGGTGGCAAATGTGGAATCGACCCAGAAAGCTATTGATGATATGATGGAATTGTACCCGAATATCAAATTGTTTGGTGCTTTCAAAAATCCCGATGATTTCGAACATATTTATAATTCTGTAGATATTGTGGTAGTGACATATGGAGTAGAATCGCTCAACGAAACTATTTTGGATCCAAACAAATTGTATGAAGGTATCTTTTTCTGTCGTCCGCTGATTGCTACTAAGGGGACTTTTCTTGCTGAACAGATAGAAAGCTATGGTTGTGGCATCAGCATAGACTCTTCGACAGAAGAGGCAATACGCAATTCGCTCAGCCAGCTGACAATAGAGCAACTTAACAATATTTCTAGAAGGGAATATGAAATAGAGCGCGAAGAGGTTTTTGACAGTATGGATAATCTTTCAACATTACTAGAGGAGATATGCAAGAAAAGAAAGAATTGAATTGGGTAAATGTGGCAAAAGCGATAAGTATTATTACTGTGCTGTTTGTGCATACAGAAAACTATTATGGTCTGAAACTCGGCGAAATCAATCAATTTTTGTGCGGATTCTATGTAAATGCTTTCTTCTTGATTAGCGGATATTTACTTTTCCGCAAGCAACTTAATAAACCTGCCATTGAAGCAGGTTCGGCTCAATATATAATAGGGGATGGTAAAAAGCTGATATTTAGTATTCTATATAGGCTGTATATCCCCATGATAATATTCTCATCAATTGAGTTTTTACCGAAGATTATGATAACTCACAGGGCGTTTGAATTTAATGCACTCTTAATTGAGACACAGTTTTCAAATCCATTGGGTTTGCACCAGCAGTAACGTTCTTCAAACCAACACCGATAATAGCCTGAGCCAATACAGTTGCAGTAGTTGTACCATCACCAGCGTTATCGTTTGTCTTAGATGCTACTTCACGAACCAACTGAGCACCCATGTTTTCAAACTGATTGCTCAATTCGATTTCTTTTGCTACCGTAACACCATCTTTTGTGATGTGAGGAGCACCGAATTTCTTTTCGATAATTACGTTACGACCTTTCGGGCCCAGAGTTACTTTAACGGCATTTGCCAATTCGTCCACACCTTTCTTCAAAAGGTCGCGGGCATCCATATCGTATTTAATTTCTTTAGCCATGATTTTATTCGTTTTTAAGATTGTTTGTTTGTAGGTTTTTGTTTAGATGATTGCCAAAATATCTGATTGACGCATGATCAAGTACTTTTCGCCTTCGAATTCGATTTCCGTACCTGCATATTTGCCATATAATACGGTATCGCCTTCTTTAACCACCATTTCTTCATCTTTGGTTCCGTGACCTACAGCTTTAACTTCACCTTTCAACGGTTTTTCTTTTGCTGAATCCGGAATAATGATTCCGCCAACAGTCTTTTCTTCTGCGGCAGCCGGCTTAATAAGCACGCGGTCTGCTAATGGTTTAATGTTCATATCTGTATAAGTTTTAATTTATAATTTTATAATCGATATTTGTCGGAGTCTTTTTGCAACTCTCGCTAACATCTCTACCAATAGTGTGCCAAACTGTTTTCAGGTATTTCCGGCCTGTCATTATTACCGAATCTGACAAATGCGGAAACAGACACAGGACAACCTGTCAGTCTGTTCCCGCATTTCATGGCTTTTACCGGATTATCCGGGCGTATCCTTCTTTCCGAGGCTTCGGTTCGGCCGGTGTTGTTGCCGGATAGCCTAATGCGATGGCTCCAATTCCGCCTAATCCTTCGGGAAGTCCCATTTCTTTCATGAGTTGTTTGCCTTCTTCGGTAGCGAACATCTCGATTTCACGGTTAATCCAGCAGCTGGCAAGTCCTATGGCATGAGCCGCAAGCATCATGTTTTCGAGTACGCAGGTTCCGTCCTGAATGGCAAACGGGCAGTCTGTCGGGGCGAAAACCAGCACATAAGTCGGGGCATCGTAGTAAGGATTTCCGCTTTTGCCACGGACAGCCGCGTTCATGGCGGCTAACTTTTCTTTCATCTTATCTTGTTGAACGGCTACAATATAAGGTGACTGCTGGCCCATTCCGGTAGGAGCAAATGTTCCGGCCCGCAATACGGCGTTCAGTTCTTCATCAGTAATCTGCTTTGATTGGTATTTACGGCAGCTACGGCGCGTTTCGATCAGTTTTAAAAATTCGTTTTCCATCTTTTGTAGTTATTTAAGTTATGAATGAATAGAATTCTTCTGCAAATGTAGAACGGAGAATTCAATTTGGCAAAATATCGAAATTTATGATAGGATGGTATAGTGGTCAGATTAAAAAAACTAAAGCTGGCCAAGAATGTTCCCTTTTCTTGCCAGCTTTAATCCTGTTACATTCGTATATGTTGTTTTATTCGGCGTTTTTCTTCAGCCATTCCAGTCTGCGGCAATCCGGAAGGTGTTTAACCTTGAACTGCTCGAAAGTCGCATTGAATCCTTTTCCGTCTGGAGAAGCAGCCATTAAGCCGACCATGACCGGAATGTTGTCTTGCAGCCAGGCTGTACGCATCATCGTATATTCTTTATCATCCAGTGAATAGAAGACTTCGACAGCATCCAGGCGTCTGACAGCTTTAATCCATACATAAGGAACAGGTTTGTCGAGGGTAATTACGCTCCAGTCTGAAGTCTTATGTGTAACTACGGTACTTAAATTGAACTTTCCGTCGACAAATTCAATACCGGTTTTGATATAATTTTCGTGGTCAATGCGGAGCATTAATCCGGCCTGGTCAAAACGCTGCTTGTAATCACCGCTCACCTTTACTTTAACTTCGAATTCACCTCCATAAGTCGTGTAATAAAAAGGAGCATCATCTACGGTGAAACCATAGTGCGCTATGCGCCAATAATCACTTTGGGGCGTTACAAACATGGTCAGGGAATTATCTTTGATTTCCCATTGTTCCGGTTCATTGAACCACTGCATTTTGTTTAGAGACTGTGCCATGCCCAGTTGTGCTGACACGAGAGCGATCAAGGTAAAAAATAACTTTTTCATTTAGTTTTCGTATAATTAAATATGAATGAATTCATCAATGAAATATTTCCCGATATTTCAGTATTCAGCAATTATGCATAATTGCATTTTAGAATTACCTTTGCAAAGGTACAGGCCAGGATTATCTTGTACAATGATTATAAATAACCATTTTCGCCATGGATATTATAAAGAAGCTGACCAGCGAGTTTTCCCGACAAGAGTTTGCCCAGTCGAAGAAAGCTGTTTACGCCGAGGAACTTGATAGATATAAAAGAATAGCCAGAGGATATGCCGAGATAGAAAACGCGATCGTCGTATTGAGTGATATGCATGCAAGCACAAGTTATATGTATTATGGTAATTTCTCCGACATATTGGGCCTGAAACATTCGGATACTGAGGAAGATCAGATAGGATCGATCTGGGAAGAAAAGATTCTGCAGCTGATTAACCCGGACGATTTGTATAATAAATACTTGCAAGAACTGCGTTTCTTCCATTTTATGAAGCATCAGCCGAAAGGCCGGCGCCGTCATTATTATTTGATGAATATATTGCGGATGAAAGATGCGACAGGAAATTATCATGCTGTTTGCCATCGCTTGTTTTATATTCCCGAGCCATACGGAAACAGCATGTGGCTGGCTTTGTGTCTGTATAATCCATTGGTTATTGATGTCTCTAACAATAGTATGGTGGTGAATTCGGTGACGGGTGAAATGCAGGAACTGGAAACCAAAAATGATTCAAACATATTATCCGATAGGGAAAAACAAGTACTCCGGCTGATCGATAAGGGATTGATGAGCAAACATATTGCCGAGAGACTGTCGATCAGTATAAATACGGTCAGCCGTCACCGGCAAGAGATTCTGTCGAAGCTTCAGGTGAAAAATTCCATTGAAGCCTGCCGGGTTGCTAAAGACTTGGGCCTTATTTAAGTGTGGTCATATCTGGGAATGGATCTGTTTGCCCCTGATTGACATTTTGACATATTGTCAATTCAGGTATCCTGAAATTCGGCTGTACGGACTGAGTCAGAGTTCGTTGGGTTTTATGCGATTCTCGTGAAGTTGAGGTTTTACAGAAAGAAAGTAAAAGGGGCATAGCTTGAAAAAAATGATCCTCCGGTTCTTGCAAAGAAAGGAGGAAAAATAAATCCCGTTGGAGATCGGATAGATTTCCTGGCATTTTGTCAAATCAAAAACATCAGTTTTTGGATGAAAAAAGAGGAGAAAAACAGGTGCATTCGAGGTGAAAAAGCAAGAAAAACGGGAATTGGAGGCAAAATAAACGGGAATTCTTCCCGATTCTCGCCAGATTTGAGTGAAAAACCGACGTGTTTTGATAAAAAGCCGGCATGTTTTTAGGAAAATATAGGCATGAATTGTGTCAAACATAGGCATAAAATGCCCTTTTTATAGGGAAAAAAGATTGAAAAACCGGCTTTTTCCCTTTGTTTTTAGTCTGAAAGAAATATTCCTCTGTTAGCTAAAATACCCTTGATTTTACCGGGAGTTAGGTTCCGATTATTTTAACTGTCAAAATGCTAAAAAGGCTTTTGTTATAAATGCAGGTAAAAGTCTTTAACTAAATTGGTGAAGTCTTCAGTATAAACATGCCGCTCTTTCTCGATTGTCAGAGTACCGGTTTCTACCGAGGTTGGCTGTTGGTTGGTTATTTCAGCCAATAACCGTTTGGGTAGTGAAGTTGGAGTCGGCAGGACGGCCGTTTCTTTCCGCAAATAAAGAGCTTCCTTATATATAATAGGTATAAGTCGTTCCCGCTGGTCGAACGGGAGAATGAGGCACAGCCTTCCGCCGGGAGACAGCAATTGTTTGCTGCCGCTGATCAGTTCATCTAGTGACAACGTATCTGTATGTCGGGCCTGGTTCCGCTGTTTGTCGGGACATTTCAGGGAATTGATAAAATAAGGCGGATTGGAAACAATACAGTCATATTGGCGGATTCCGGCAAACTCCGTGACAAAATCGGCGAAAGGGCGGTGAATAACCTGCAGTCGCTGTCTGAAAGGAGAGCAGTCGGCATTCTCGCGGGCCTGCATACAGGCTGCCGGATCAATATCCAAGGCGTCTATTATTGCCTGGCAACGCTGGGCAAGCATCAGGCTGATCAGGCCTGTCCCACAGCCAACGTCGAGGATAGACCGTATGTTTTCAACAGAAGTCCAGGCACCTAATAATACACCATCGGTGCCTACTTTCATGGCACATTTGTCGTGCCAGACAGTAAACTGCTTGAATTGGAAATAAGGATTCGCCATCTTTTTTCTGATTATGAACTGCAAAATTAGAGAGATTCTACTATTTTTTGTACCTTTGGCACGTTTATTGTATAAAATTTATACAACTGCTTAATTAGAAATATGAAGAGTAAAAAGAAAATATTCTCCGACCCCTCGTTTATGACAGACGAGCCGATGGACATTGTTATACCAATTCTGACAGACTGTGATAACGATGATGATTTCTCGGAAGGAATTGATAAGCAGATAACGGAAGTACCTATTCTTCCGTTACGCAATATGGTTCTTTTCCCGGGAGTTGCCTTACCTGTTATGATAGGCCGAACTAAATCCATGAATCTGATCAAAGACAAAGCAAATTCAAAAGCGATGATTGGCGTAGTTTGCCAGCGTGATATGGAAGTGGATGAGCCAAAACAGGAAGATTTATATACCGTTGGGGTTATTGCCGATGTACTTCGAGTATTGGATATGTCGGATGGCATGACAACGGTCCTTTTACAGGGAAGAAAGCGTTTTGAATTGCAGGAATTGACACAGGATGAACCTTACCTGAAAGGGCGGATTTCCTTTATTGATGAACAAGTTCCTGAAAATCCAGATAGAGAGTTCAAGGCCGTGATGTCGAACATCAAGGACTTGATGATCAAGATTATGATGGCTACCAACGAACTGGCTAAACGGGAGTTGGCTCATGCTATCAAAAATAATAACAATGCGTTGTATCTGGTTAGTTATGCAAGTGCCAATCAGCTGAATGATGTGGCTGATAAGCAGATGTTGCTGGCAACTAACAATTTGAAGGATAGAGCTTATAAGCTGCTTACTTTATTGAACAAGGAGTTTCAGATGATAGAGTTGAAGGCTTCTATCCAGATGAAGACGCAGGAAGATATTGATAAACAGCAGAAGGAGTACTTTCTGCAGCAACAGATCAAGACAATCCAGGAAGAATTGGGTGGAAATACCGGCGACCGGGATATTCAGGACTTGAAAGAGAAAGCCATGACTAAAAAATGGCCGATGGCTGTTGCTGAGATCTTTGATAAGGAGCTTCACAAGCTGCAACGCTTGCATCCGCAGTCTCCGGATTACTCTGTGCAGATGCAGTATGTGCAGACAATTGTGGGATTGCCTTGGGAAACGTATTCGACAGATAATTTTAATCTGAATCATGCACGCCGGATTTTGGACCGTGATCATTACGGACTGGAAAAAGTAAAGGAACGTATCATCGAACATCTGGCTGTATTGAAGCTGAAGAAAGATATGAAGTCGCCGATTATTTGTCTTTATGGTCCTCCGGGAGTAGGAAAGACATCGTTGGGACATTCTATTGCGGAAGCTTTAGGCCGGAAATATGTGCGTGTATCGTTGGGCGGTTTGCACGATGAAGCTGAAATCAGAGGTCATCGCCGTACCTATATCGGAGCGATGTGCGGACGGATTCTGAAGAATTTACAGAAGGCCGGTACTTCCAATCCGATATTTATCTTGGATGAGATCGATAAAGTGACAAATGATTTCAAGGGAGATCCGGCAGCTGCGTTGCTGGAAGTGCTGGATCCGGAGCAGAACAGTACGTTCCATGATAATTACCTGGATATTGATTATGACCTGAGTCATGTGATGTTTATCGCTACGGCCAATAACCTGAATACAATCTCTCAGCCGTTGTTGGACCGTATGGAGCTGATAGAAGTAAGCGGATATATTCAGGAAGAAAAGGTAGAGATCGCTGCCAAGCATCTGGTTCCGAAAGAAGCGGAGATTCACGGACTGAATAAGAAAGATGTAAAGTTGCCGAAGAAAACCATTCAGGCGATCATCGAATCTTATACCCGTGAGAGCGGTGTGCGCGAACTGGATAAGAAGATTGCCAAGCTGATGCGTAAGCTGGCCTTTAAAAAGGCTTCTGATGAAGCATTGCCTTCTCAGATTAAGCCGGAAGATCTGCACGATTATTTGGGCCCGGTTGAGTATACGCGCGACAAGTATCAGGGAAATGCCTATGCCGGCGTCGTAACCGGTCTAGCCTGGACTGCCGTAGGTGGTGAGATTCTGTTTGTCGAAACCAGTCTGAGCAAAGGAAAAGGCGGAAAGCTGACCCTGACCGGTAATTTGGGTGATGTTATGAAAGAATCTGCTATGCTGGCTTTGGAATATATTCATGCGCATGCAGCTTTATTCGGTATTGCCGAAGATATGTTTGAAAACTGGAATGTTCATATCCATGTACCGGAAGGAGCCATACCGAAAGATGGTCCGAGTGCAGGTATTACGATGGTGACTTCATTGGTTTCTGCCTTTACACAACGCAAGGTGAAGAGCAATCTGGCAATGACCGGCGAAATAACCTTACGCGGAAAAGTGCTTCCGGTAGGTGGTATCCGGGAAAAGATTCTGGCTGCCAAACGGGCCGGCATCAATGAGATTATCTTGTGTAAAGAGAATCAGAAAGACATAGATGAAATCAAACCCGAATATCTGAAAGGGCTTACATTCCATTATGTAACCGATATCCAGGAAGTCATCAAGCTGGCTTTACTGGATGAGAAAGTGGAGAATCCATTATTCTGAAATAGATTTATATATTGATGGACAGAAGTTGCAGCAGGGAACTTATTGGGAAAGAGTTCTGATCTGGCTGTGACTTCTGTTTTGTTTTTTGACATGTTTTGTTTTCAATTGTTGTTAAATTGACTGATTTTCCTTTTCTTTGCAAATAATTCAAGAAGAACAGGTGAAAACGGATGAAACTCAAGGAACGGATATCTTATTTTATGGTACTGATGGCAAGCTTTCTGGTTTTGCTCTCGGTCGTTGTTCCTCATCATCATCATGCTGACGGCTCTCCTTGTTATGAATGGCTGTGGAAGGGTGTTTCTTCCGATTCTCATACGCATTCCCAGGAAAGTGATCATGACCATGCCACAGACTGTACCCATAATCAGGCATTAAAACCGGCCATCGAGAAACATGTCGTATCTGACGACATACATCTTTGGCTGTCATCACTATTTTCTCTTTTTTATTTACTATGTCAACACGGTCCGGATTGTTTGTGTGGTCTTTTTGAGATAAGTCAGACGATTTATCAAGAAACCTTGCATACCTCGTGGATTCCACGGGCCACAGGATTACGGGCGCCTCCTTCTCTGATTTGATTTTCTATTGTAAAGGAAAGCAAAGACTTTTGCTTTCAGGCAGATTATTCATCTGAATGCAGGTGAATGCTGTAACTATGAATTTATGCTATTAATCAAATCAGAAATCAAATGAAGAAAATATATTGGATATTTCTGGCAACAGCCTATCTGCTGGCAGGTTGTCAGGCAAAAAGTGTACACGAAGATCACGACCATGAGCAGCATCATGAAGAAGAAGCCGGACATGATCATGAGCATGAAGAGCATGACCACGAGCACGAACATGCTGAAGCGGGAGAAAACCATGTAGCAGGTGAAATTGTCTTTAAGAAGGCAAATGCCGAAGCTATCGGTTTGCAGACGGAAGAAATGACTCCGGCAGCCTTTTCAGAAGTATTGAAAACAAGTGGTCAGATTCAGGCTGCGCAAGGTTCGGAATCAGTAGTTGTAGCAACAGTTCCAGGTGTGGTAACCTTAGGAACAACCCGTTTAATGGACGGAACGGCTGTACAAAAAGGACAGACGATTTTATCTCTGGCTTCACGGACATTATCGGATGGTGATGTAGCCTTGCGTTTGAAGAATGCTTACGAAACAGCCCGGAAAGAATATGAACGAATGAAAGGACTGGTAGCCGACAAGATCGTTTCAGAAAAAGACTTTGAGCAAGCCCGCCTGGCCTATGAAAATGCGAAGGTGGCTTATGACGCAGTAAGCGGAAAACATTCATCAAAGGGTGTGGCTGTTACGGCAACGATGAGCGGTTTCCTGAAGAATATTCTGGTAAAAGAGGGCGATTATGTAGCCGTGGGTCAGCCTTTGGCTACGATCTCACAGAATAACCGGCTGGTATTGTGGGCCGATGTCTCGGAAAAATATTATGCGCACTTACCATTGATACGGTCGGCTTATTTCAAAACTCCGTATGACGATCAGGTCTATAAACTGGATGAGTTGAACGGACGTTTCCTTTCATATGGAAAGTCATCGGCCAATAATTCTTTCTATATACCCGTCTTATTTGAGTTCGACAACAAAGGAGCCGTAATACCTGGCTCATTCGTGGAAGTCTATCTGCTGGGCCGTCCGATGAAAGGCGTCTTGAGTCTGCCACATAGCGCTTTGGTAGAAGAACAAGGACTGTTCTTTGTGTACATCCGGCTGGATGAGGATTGCTACAAGAAGCAGGAAGTTACTTTAGGAGCTGACAACGGCGAACGTGTCCAGATACTTTCCGGACTGAAGGCCGGTGACCAGGTCGTAACGAAAGGTGCTTATCAGATCAAGTTAGCTTCGGCTTCGAATGCTATTCCGGCTCATACACATAATCATTAAACGAAATCGATACGGATATGCTGAATAAAATTATACATTATTCATTGCACAACCGGCTCGTCGTTTTGGTATGTGCCGTGTTGTTGCTGATAGGCGGAACTTATACAGCCTATCATACGGATGTGGATGTCTTTCCGGATCTGACAGCGCCTACAGTCGTTGTTATGACGGAAGCAAATGGAATGGCACCGGAAGAAGTAGAGCGTCTGGTTACTTTTCCGGTAGAAACAGCTGTCAACGGAGCTACGCATGTACGTCGGGTTCGTTCTTCTTCAACAACGGGTTTCTCGGTTGTTTGGGTGGAATTCGACTGGGGAACGGATATTTATCTGGCCCGTCAGATTGTATCGGAGAAGTTGGCAATTGTAACGGATGATCTTCCTCAGAATGTGGGTCGCCCGACAATGGGACCGCAGTCTTCTATCTTGGGAGAAATGATGATTATCGGATTGACTTCGGATACGACTTCTTTGCTCGATGTACGGACCATGGCCGACTGGACTATTCGTCCGCGACTCCTTTCTACCGGAGGTGTTGCCCAGGTGGCTGTTATCGGTGGCGACATCAAGGAATATCAGATCTTATTGGATCCGGCGCGGATGAAACATTATGGAATCGGTTTGGATCAAGTATTATTGGTTTGCCGCCAGATGAATCAGAATGCCAACGGTGGTGTCTTGTATGAATATTCCAATGAATATATTATACGTGGAGTCTTGACGACAACGAAAGCCGAAGAACTGGCAAAAGGAGTAGTGGCCATGACACCGGATAATACACCGATTCTGCTGGAAGATATTGCGACGGTAAAAATCGGCGGTAAACAACCGAAGTTGGGTCTGGCTTCTGAACGGACTAAACCAGCCGTTCTGATCACGGTAACCAAACAGCCGAACACCAGTACCATTGAACTGACGGAGAAACTGGATGCTGTGATGGCGGATTTACAGAAGAATTTGCCGAGTGATGTACATGTCTCAACAGATATTTTCCGTCAGAGCCGTTTCATTGATAGCTCGATTAATAATGTCAAGAACAGTTTGTTTGAGGGAAGTTTCTTCGTGATCATCGTTCTCTTCCTTTTCCTGATGAATGTGCGTACAACGGTGATCTCGCTGGTAGCTTTGCCACTTTCGCTGCTGGTTTCTATTCTGACGTTGCATTATCTAGGATTAACCATCAATACGATGAGTTTGGGTGGTATGGCAATTGCCATCGGTTCGTTGGTGGATGACGCGATTGTGGATGTGGAGAATGTATATAAGCGATTACGCCAGAATCGGTTATTACCAGTAGAACAACAGCGCTCGACGAAAGATGTTGTCTTTGATGCTTCGCGGGAAGTGCGTATGCCGATCCTGAATTCAACCTTGATCATTGTGGTGAGCTTTGTTCCCTTGTTTTTCCTGACGGGGATGGAAGGCCGTATGCTGGTTCCGCTGGGAATTGCTTTTATCGTAGCTTTGTTTGCTTCGACGGTGGTAGCCTTGACATTGACTCCGGTTTTGTGCAGTTATTTGTTGGATCGGAAAGGAGAGAAACCAACTCAAGATGCTTGGGTTGCAAGAAAGCTGCGTGGTGTATATGAGAAGGCTTTGCTTTTCTCCATTCATCATAAACAGGCAGTTTTGGGTTCTACCATAGTTGTATTTGCTGTCGCTTTAGGATTATTCTTCACATTGGGCCGCAGCTTCTTGCCTCCATTTAATGAGGGATCATTTACGATTAATGTCAGTTCATTGCCGGGTATTTCCTTGGAAGAGTCGGATAAGATTGGGCGTCGGGCAGAAGAATTGCTGTTGCAGGTGCCGGAAATCCAGACGGTGGCCCGTAAGACCGGACGTGCTGAGTTGGATGAACATGCTTTGGGTGTGAATGTCAGTGAGATTGAAGCTCCGTTTGAGTTGAAAGACCGTTCGAGAGCCGAAGTAACGAATGATGTCCGTGAGAAGTTATCGACTATCTCGGGAGCAAATATTGAGATTGGTCAGCCGATATCTCATCGTATTGATGCGATGCTTTCGGGTACGGAAGCGAATATCGCCATCAAGTTGTTCGGAACGGATCTGAACCGGATGTTCCAGATCGGAAATCAGATTAAGGATGCGGTAAAGGGAATTGAAGGATTGGTGGACCTGAAAGTGGAGCAACAGATCGAACGGCCGCAGTTGACGATTACACCGAAGCGTGACATTTTGGCTAAGTTCGGTATTCCGCTGCCGGAGTTCCAGGAATATGTGAATGTCATGCTTGGTGGTGAAGTCGTCAGCCAGGTATATGATGACGGAAAAACTTTCGACTTGACGGTCAAGACTTCCGATGAGAGTAGGGCGACGATGGACGATATCCGTAATCTGATGATTGATGCCAACGGTACTAAAGTTCCCTTGAGTTATGTGGCCGAGATTCGTTCGGCTGCCGGACCGAATACGATTAACCGCGAGAATGTACGCCGAAAGATTGTGATCAGTGCCAATGTTTCGGAGCGGGACTTGCGGGGCGTGGTAAATGATATCCAGCGGGCGGTGAATGAAAAGATTGTTCTTCCCGAAGGTTATCATATCGAGTACGGCGGACAGTTTGAGAGCGAACAGGCGGCTAGCCGTACCTTGTTGCTTACTTCGCTGATGTCATTGCTCGTTATCTTCCTTTTATTATATCATGAGTTCAAAGATGCCCGCGAGAGTGGCGTGGTGATGATCAATCTGCCGTTGGCTTTGATCGGTGGCGTGTTTATCTTGTGCCTGACTTCGGGCGAAATTAGTATTCCGGCGATTATCGGATTTATTTCCCTCTTCGGAATCGCGACGCGCAATGGTATGTTGTTGATCAGTCATTATACCCAGTTGCGAAGCGAAGGCATGGCGTTGCAGCAAGCCGTTGTGCAAGGTTCGCTGGATCGTCTGAACCCGATTCTGATGACGGCTTTGAGTTCGGCGTTGGCGCTGATTCCGTTGGCAGTAAACGGTGATCTGCCCGGTAATGAAATCCAAAGTCCGATGGCGACGGTCATCCTGGGAGGATTGCTATCTTCTACCTTCCTCAATGGGTTTATCATTCCAATCATTTATCTACTTATGAATAAAGAGGAGAAACAGATATGCTAAGAAAACAGCTATTTACAATCGCTTTATGCTTCGGCTTCTCGGTAGCCTTCTCGCAGGAAGTCTGCCGGCCGCAGACAATGGATGAACTGCTCCAGTTGATTGAGCAGAACAATAAGGACTTGAAGGCGGGGGCTTCGCAGACGGAAGCCTTCAAATGGCAGGCACGGACCGAGAATAATTTGCCCGACCCCGAAGTAACGTATTCGCATCTGTGGGGAAACAAGGAAGGCATGGGTTTCACGGGCGAGTTCATTGCCAGTCAGTCGTTCAACTTCCCGACGCTTTATGCCCAGCGCAACAAACTGAACGAATCGCGTTTCCGTTCGCTAGATGCTCAGTATGCCGTTTCGCGTCAGCAGATTTTGTTACAGGCGCAGCAGGCTTGCCTCGACTTGATCTATCTGAATCAGTTGCAGACTTTGCTGGATGAACGTCTGGCAAATGCCGAGGCCTTGAGCCGTTTCTATGCTTCGCAGCTGGAAAAGGGAGCGACCAATATTATCGAAACGAATAAGATCGACCTGGAGTTGCTGAATGCCCGCAATGAGGCGCGGCAGAACGAGGCGGCACGCCAGGCGAAACTGGAAGAACTGACTGCCTTGAACGGCGGCGTTCCGGTGGCATTTGCCGATACGGTTTATCGGTTAGCTTGGGAATATCCGTCCGATTTCGAAGCTTTCCGGGTGGAAGCCTTGGCTTCGTTGCCCGAAATGCAGGCGTTGCAAAGCGACCAGGCAGCGGCATCGCGTTCGGTGGCGGTTAGCAAACAACAATGGTTGCCCAACTTGACATTAGGATATCGAATGAATCCTTCGAGTGGCGGCGACCGCTACAACGGCGTGTTGGTGGGCATTTCGATTCCCCTTTTCTCCAATCGGGGGAAAGTGAAGCAAGCCAAGGCCGAACGTTTCTATGCCGAAGCTAAGGTACAGAGTTTTACGGA